>WNFC01019357.1_pt1 | contig 20181 bp, 14 predicted proteins | sample 5400541 | NCBI WGS metagenome assembly WNFC01 (sample SAMN13153342, study PRJNA577476) | soil metagenome | isolation source: 120 cm saprolite under Douglas fir tree site 2 hole 2 replicate 1 | place: USA:California | collected 2015-04-18
CGCGCCCAGCGCTCGATTTTAGGACCGCGGCCGGGCAGGATGACGTCAGGGGCGTCGGGGTTGAGGTCGGGCCTGAAGCAGCCGCATACGACGCGCCCGTCGCGGTGCGGGAGGTAGCTCGAGAGGTCACCGCCGAGAGCGTGACGGATCTCGCCCCGAGTGTAGGTTTGCCCGAAGGCAAAGTCGCTCGACACCTAGGAACGATGGGGCTGCACACCCTGCCCCGCAAATCACCCTACCTCCCTACCTCCCGATCGGACTTGCGGCAAAACTCGGCTGCAACGAATCCTGTGAATAAGAGCCCGGCAGCTGTAGCATCGACCCTCCGGTTCATGCTCCACTTTTCCCGATCATCCACGGTTAACGCGTGGCCGGTAGGTAACCACGACCAGCGCTCTGCCTCCTCCCCAAACTTTGTCCGAGAGAAGCGCCCGGGCGCTACCAAGACCCATCCCACGAGTAGGGCCCCGGCCACTGTCGGAGCGACTCTCAGGAAACGGTCCGCGATCGGGTTCAATGCTCTCCGCGAACGGCGAGTGGCGTTAGTCGCCGTCAGAGCACGCATCCTTGGATGCGGGCTGGTCGCTCTTAGAGCCGACGTTCGGGCCGCGCGAATGGTCGTTCCCGTCGCCCAACCAGAACCGGGGCCGGGCCACCGCTAGAGGCGGAGCTACGCGCCGCGCGGCAGATCCAGAGCCTAGGACTGTCCCTTCAACTGGCGCCGGATCTCGTTCTTGATGGCCTCTGGCAGGGATTCCGCGTCCCGACTCTCGGACACGTAGACGGACACACCCTCTGGGTTCAGCACGTGGCGATGATAGTAGGTCTTCGAGGCACGGTCCTTCACGGGCTCCGCGGGCGGCTTTTCGGGCATCGTTCCGGGCCAGGAGATGAGCTTGTGACCGACCATGTGCGGGGGCAATTCCTGCGGAAGGCTGCCGTCCGCCGGGACGATCCAGCCACGCTGCTCCCCCCACGGCTGCTTCCTCCGGGTCATCACAGCCTCCAATCCTGCGGCCCGCTGTGGCCAAAACGGTGCCCAAACGGCGTGTGGAAAGACGGTGGAAAACTGCGTAACTCCAACGGACTTGGTGGGATTTAAACCCACGATCGGGTTGCCGGCATGCCGGGTTTTCGAGACCGCCTCGTGCCAGTCACCTGTGAGCTTGTTGATCGCCGAAAGGTAGAGCGGCACCGTCAGCACGGTCAATCTTTCTCAGTCGCCGGATCTGACGGACGGAGTCACGTACATCGGAGTCGCCGTGGCGGTTGCGGGTCTCGGATCGCTCCGCGATTCGGTTCCAACAGTCGAGACCCCCTGCAGGTGCATCATGAGGATCGCGTGCCTTCCAGGGTATAATCCCGCGATGGGAAACCCCGCCAACGCCTCGTCGGAGAAGCGGCGGTCCAAGTCGGGTAGCGACTCCGGGACTGCTGGGTGTAAACCGGGGCCGCTCGCGCCACCCCGAGGACGGCTGTTCCAGCTCCTTTGGCCGATCACGTCCTACGTGGTAACGAACGTGACCGTGACCGTGTTCTGGGTGTTCTTTTTCGTTACCAATCGATGCTCGACAGCTTCTTGGTGGGTTTGGTGGCGTTCTATCCCCAGTCTTGGCTCAAGCCGCACCTGATTCCCTGGAATCCGGCGGCGGCCGAGAACTTCTACAAGAACCCGATTCTGGCCTGGCTGGCAGACAACTGGAAGTGCATTTGGGTGCGGGAAGGACGTCACGACCTGCACGCCCTCCACCGCATGATCCAGGTGTTACCCAGCGGCGTGATGACCGTCTTTCCGGAGGGCACACGGTCGCGGGAGGGCTCCGTGGGGCCGGGGCGACCGGGAGCGGGGCTCCTTATCCTTGCGACACGGCCGCGGGTAATTCCCGTGGCGATCGATGGGATGCAGAACGTGCTGCCCATCGGTCGGCACGTCCCGCGGCTCTTCAAGCGCATCTTTGTGTCCTGTGGTCCGCCCGTGGACTACGCGGGGTTTCTCGCAATGCCGCGCACTCGGGAGACGGCCCAGGCTGTGATCAATCACGTAATGGTAGCGATTCAAGCCCAGCACGCCGAGCTCCGGCGCCCCCGGACCCAAGGCGGCAGCCGGAGGTCCTCGAGAGAGACGTAGACACGTGGTCCGCAGCACCTGGACGACCTGCAGCGGTTTGAGCCGAAGTCTCGCCAGGCCCTCGTGGCAATGTCGTTCGGCAAGGAGCTGACGATCTTGGCAGACACGGTGCGCTTCAGAGTGGGACCCTAGAATGTGATCCGGAACCCCATCCCCCTTCTGATTGGCCGCGCCAACGAGCGGGATTTCCTGATCAGATGGGATGACGCCGGGCATGAGGGGATTTACTCGTGCCGGATGCTCCGGCTCGCGTGCCGCTGCGCCGAGTGCCGGGAGGAGATGACGGGACGCGCGCGGCTCGATCCCGCCTCGGTTCCGGAGGACATCTACGACCTGCGCGTGGGCCTCGTGGGGCAATACGGGATCCGCATCGACTGGAGCGATGGGCACAACACGGGCATCTATACCTACGAGCACCTGCTGGCGATGTGTCCGTGTGCGAAATGCAGGCGGTCGAGGGCGGACGAAGGCGGTCAGGCGTGATCTTGCCGGCGGCCTGGTCGCCCGTGCCCTCGCCGCGCAGCGATCGCTCGGCGCAGCTCGCTGATCTCCTGTCCGAGTGGCTTGCAGCTCGGAGTTCCCGGTTCAATGGGGCGGGAGGCTCCCCTGCTCGTTGACCCCCCGCCTTTCGCTCGGGTACCTTTCCATCGTGTCCGTATCCGACACTCTCCAAGCGCGCGTCGAGCGTGCGCTTGCGACCCTGAAGCACCCCCGTCTCGGTAGCGACGTCGTTTCCGCCGGCATGGTGAAGGACCTCGCCATCGACGGCGGCACGGTGGCGTTCACCTTCCTCCTCGGCCGCGACGACCCGGGCTCCCTCGCCCGCGACGTGCGTAAAGCGGTGCAAGCGGTGGAGGGCGTAACCGCGGTTCGAGTCAACGTCAGTAGCGCTGCACCGGGCGCCACCGCGCACGGCCCAACCGGGCAGCGCCCCACAACTGGCTCGGTCCCCCCACCCCCCACGCCGGTGGAGCTGCCGCATCTCGGCAAGGTGCTCGCCGTGTCGTCGGGGAAGGGTGGGGTAGGGAAGTCCACCGTGTCCGTGAACCTCGCGGTCGCGCTGGCGCGCGCCGGCCACCGCGTGGGGCTCATGGACGCGGACATCTACGGGCCCAACATTCCGCGCATGATGGGCGTGGACCAGAAACCGGAGGTGCAAGCGGGCAAGATCCACCCGCTCGAGGCGCACGGGGTGAAGCTGATGTCACTCGGCCTGATCGTGGAGCGCGACGCCCCGGCGATCTGGCGCGGGCCGATCATCATGAAGGTCATCGGGCAGTTCCTGCGCGACGTGGAGTGGGGCCAGCTCGACTACTTCCTGGTCGATCTCCCGCCCGGCACCGGCGACGCGCAGCTGTCGCTCGCCCAGTCGGTGCACATCCGCGCCGCCATCATCGTCACCACCCCGCAGGAGGTCGCCGTGGGCGACTCTCTACGCGGCGCGAAGATGTTCGAGCGCGTCGGCGTGCCGGTGATCGGGATCGTCGAAAACATGAGCTACTTCGCGTGCCCGCACTGCGGCGAGCGCACCGAGATCTTCCTCGCGGGCGGCGGGACCCGGCTCGCCGACGAGCTGGGTGTCCCGCTACTCGGCCAGGTGCCGCTGCAGGCGGAGATGGCGGATCTCGCGGACGCAGGAAAGCCGATCGTCGCCGCAGAGCCGAGCTCGCCTGCCGCTCAGGCGCTCGACGCGATCGCGCGGCGCGTCGTGGAGCAGCTCGCCGGCGGACCAGCATCCGAGCTCCCGATTATCGCACGCTGACGTGCGGCGGCGAATAACGAGAACTCTCTCAATCACCAGCGCGACCAGGCCGGGCGCATCCCGAGCGCCCAGCCGAACTCCGCTGGGCGTCGGGAAGCGCACCCAGAGGACCCGCCCGATAACAAACAGCGTGACGCCGAGCGCGGCGATGGTCGTGACGAGCGCCGTGACCTGGGAGGATCCGTCAGCTCCCGATCGTCTTCGAGGCGTCGTCCCAGGACACAGCGCTCTTCCGGAAGTAGGACTCGTTCGCCATGTGGCAGGCGAGGGCTGCATGGTGACCGAACACCGCATCCTCGACCACGGGCTTCTGGGAGCGCACCGCCTCGAAGAATGTCCACAGATGCGGCTTGACGTCGTCGTAGTCGGGCCCCCTGAACGAGATCGCCTCGGCCATCGGCACCTGTCCCATCTTCGGATCGTTCTCCCGGTGCCACTGCTCGATGTACGCCTCCCGCAGTGCGCGGGGGAAGCTGTTGGCGTAGTAGCTGGGCGCCGAGTCCTTCCCTGACTGAGGCGTGTAGCTCAGACCCGATTCGCTCACTTCCAGAATCCCCTTCGAGCCCTGCAAGCGATAGGTCTCCGGCATCTCCGTCCCCAGATTCAGCCGCATGTACACCGGCAGCTCGCCGTAGTAGTAGAGGACGGCCTGCACGTCGGGCATGTTGCGACCGTCCTTCCAGCGGCGGATGCCGCCGACCGCGGACGCCTGCCTCGGTGGCTCGTTGATCCCCAACATGAACATCATGCCGCTAATCAAGTGCACCAGCAGGTCGCCGGCGACCCCGGTCCCGTATTCCCTCCAGCAGCGCCAGCGCGCGAAGATGTAGGGATCGAAGGGTCGTTTCGGAACGGTCCCCTGCCACGTATCCCAGTCCAGATTCCGGGGAGACAAGTCCGGCGGAGGCGGATACTCCCAGGCACCGGTGGGATCGTTTCGGCCGAGCCATCCCTCGACGAGCATCAGCTCGCCCAGCATTCCTGCAGAAAGCAGTTCTTTGGCCTTCGCGCAAATCTGGGAGCTGACGCGCTGCGAGCCGATTTGCACGACCCGTCGGGTCCGCTTCGCCGCCTCCACCATGGCAACGCCGTCGGCCGGGCTGTGTGACATCGGCTTCTCGCAGTAGATGTCCTTGCCGGCGCTCACTGCGTCCACCACCACCTGCTTGTGCCAGTGGTCGGGAACCGCTGCCACGATACAGTCGATGTTCTTGTCGTCCAGGAGCACCTGATAGCGGCGCGTGACGGGCAGTTCCGGCCGCACAATCTCGCGAGCGAGTGTGTGCCGGCCGTCGTAGAGGTCGCAGGCGCCAGCGCATTCTACACCCGGCAACCTAATGGACTGGGAGAGGAGGCCGGACCCCTGCATGCCAACGCCGACCATGCCGAACCGGACGCGGTCGCTGGCCGCAACGGCCCGTGGAGCGAGCATGGGATCGTGGAGGAACGGCACAATCGTCTTCGCGTGGAGCGATGCGCCCGCAGCAGCGGTGCTGATCCCCAGGAATTCGCGGCGCGAATAGCTGTTCTTCTTCATGAGAGTATCTCCCGTGTCAGGTCAGTGCGGCCGTCAGTGCCCAGATGACGGGTCGGCCTAGTATGCAGCGCTCTCCGACCGGCAGGCCAGGACGCGCCCGAGGGCGCCGCTGTCCCGCCGGGCACGTGCAACGATTTCACGCCAATTCTTGGGAACCCGCCTATCGTGATATCTCGCGTCGGGCTCGCGCTCCTCGACGCCGTTCGCGTGCAGACGCGCTGCTGGCGCTCCGTGGATGCGGCCTCCCTGGACACCGGGCGAGCGAGCGAGCTATCCAACGACGCTGTCATGGCGATTCTCGATGACCGTTCTTTCCGACAACGATCGGATGACCGATCTTTGTGAGATCAACTCTTTCCTAGGGCCGAAACGCTGGGCGGTCCGCATGGCACCCCGAAGAATAGACCGTTCGACGAGCGGTCGTGCTAGGGATCAATTCTGACGGAGTACGTGGGTTACGATGACGCGGGCCGGATCGCCGCATCTTTCAAGCGGCAGGGACGTGTGCTTGAAAGAGCCAAGGAGACACAATGGCCAACGGCAGAGTGAAAGTCGGGATCATCGGTTCGCGGTTTCAAGCGGACATTCACGCGGCATCCTTCCACGTTATGCCGCATGAGGCGGACGTGGTGGCGGTTGCATCGCCGACGTCCGGCAACGCCGCCGCGCTAGCGACACGATTCGGCATCCCGCGGGTCTTCACCGATTACCGTGACATGCTGAAAGAAGGCGACATCGAGATGGTCACGATCGCCGCGCCGAACTATCTCCATGCGCAAATGACCAAAGATTGCGCCGCCGCTGGTAAACACATCGTTTGCGAGAAACCAGTGGCGATGACCATCGCCGAAGCCGAGGAAATGATCGCGGCGGCCAAGCGGCATGGCGTGCTGCTCATGTATGGCGAGGAGCTGCTGTTTACTCCGAAGTATTTGAAGGCCAAGGAAATGGCCGACGCCGGTGCCTTCGGAAAGGTCTATCTCGTCAAGCAAAGCGAAAAGCATTTCGGGCCGCACAGCCCGTGGTTCTGGGATGTGGATCGCTCAGGCGGCGGTGCGTTGATGGATCTCGGATGTCACGGCATCGCCTTTTGCTACTGGTTCCTCGGGCGTTCCCCAATAAAGTCGGTCTATTGCCAAATGGGCACCTACGTCCATGGCGATAAAACCCAAGGCGAAGACGATTCGCTGTGCATTCTCGAATTTGCCAATGGCGCGGTCGGACTCGTCGAGAATAGTTGGGCGCGCCGCGGCGGCATGGACGATCGCGTCGAGGTTTTCGGCGAGGCCGGCGTTACCTATGCCAACCTGCACATGGGCAACGCGCTGCCTTCGTACAGCGAACACGGCTATGGCTACGCTGTCGAAAAGGCGCCCACCACGAAAGGGTGGACGTATCCGGTGTTCGAAGAACTGTGGAATTACGGCACGCCACAGGAGCTGGCTCACTTCGCCCGCTGCGTCCGCGGCAAGGAAACCCCGCGGGCCACGGGTGAAGATGGCTTGGTCGTGTTGCAGGCGATTTATGCGGGCTACGCCTCCGCCGGTGAAGGACGCAAGATCTCGCTCCCCTGGCAACCGCCTCCCGGCGTGAAGAAGCCCATCGATCTGTGGTTGAATGGCGCGGCTCGCCTGCGGAGGACGCCGCGGTGAACGAGGATGTCCGCGTTGCGCTTCGAGGATATCAAGCGGCTCGATTGGCCGGTGGCGGAGCGCCCGGGCCATACAGCATCCTGACTCTCAGAGAGTCGTGACAACGGCCTCGGCACCCGGGCAACGACGGGGCCCCTAGAGGAGGCAGCCGATCGCGTGGCCCCATCTCCGGTCCCAGAGCCCGAGCCAAAGCCGGGCGAGCACCGTCTCGCCCGAGGGTTCGGCCTTGTCCACGCCACCGCCCTCAACATGGCCAACATGGTGGGGGTCGGCCCGTTCATCACTATCCCGCTCCTGATGGCCTCGATGGGCGGGCCCCAGGCGCTGCTCGGCTGGCTCGTGGGCGCGCTCATCGTGATATGCGACGGCCAGGTGTGGAGCGAGCTGGGGGCGGCGCTGCCGGGCTCCGGCGGGAGCTACCGCTTCCTCCGCGAGGCGTACGGGCCGCAGACATGGGGCCGGCTCATGGCGTTTCTCTTCATCTGGCAGTTCGTCCTGAGCGGGCCCCTCGAGATCGCTTCGGGGCTGATCGGGTTCGGCCAGTACGCGAGCTACCTCCTCCCCAATCTCGGGGCCGGCGGGCACCGGTTCGTCGCCGCCGGCGTGGGCCTAGTGGCGGTGTTCCTGCTGGCTCGGCGGATCACGTTCCTGAGCTACGTGACCGTGACCCTCTGGGTGGGAACCGTTGCCACGATGGTGGCGGTCGTTGCGATCGGGCTGCCGCACTTCGACCCTGGGCGCGCGTTCGCTTTTCCGCCGGGGGCCTTCAGCTTCAGCCGCGGTTTCGTCTGGGGCCTCGGTAGCGCTGCGCTCATCGCCGTCTACGACTATCTGGGCTACTACGACATTTGCTACATCGGTGACGAGGTGCGGGAGCCCGCGCGGGTGATCCCTCGGTCCATCCTCTACTCGATCCTCGGCTGTTTGGTGGGTTACCTCGGCATCCACCTGTCGCTCATCGGCGTCGTGCCCTGGAGGGAGATGGTGGGGTCGCAATTCGTGGTCTCGGAGTTTACGGAGCGCCTGCAGGGTCGCGGGGCCGCGGTCGTGATGACGCTCATGATTCTGTGGACCGCCTTTGCGTCCGTGTTCGCCCTACTCCTCGGATATTCGCGGATTCCCTACGCCGCGGCAGTCCAGGGGGGGTTCTTCAAACCGTTCGCGCGGCTCCACGCGTCCGGCGCTTTCCCTCACGTGTCGCTGTACGTGCTCGGGGCGATCGCCATCGTCGCCTCGTTCTTCAGCCTGAATCAGGTCGTGACGGCGCTCATCACCACGCGGGTATTGGTGCAGTTCCTAGGTCAGGTCGTCGCGATCCCCCTCCTTCGACGGCGGCTCGGGGAGTCGGCGCGACCCTATCGGATGTGGCTCTACCCCGCTCCGGCCGTGGTGGCGTTCCTAGGCTGGACCTACATCTTCCTGACCTCGGGCTGGGGCTACATTCGCGTCGGGCTCATAACGCTGCTCGCGGGGATAGGGGCATTCCTGCTCTGGGCGCGTCGAGGGAGGATGTGGCCGTTCGCGGCACCGGCACCCTCGAAGCCCGATTCCTGAACGTCCTTCTGGCGCTCGCACCGCACGTCCCAGTGGAGCCGTATCGGTGCGCTTCGAAGTTTTGTCCGATCGGGCCCGATGTCTCGATTTAGGGCCGATCGGTAAGGGCGCCTGCCGCGACTCTCTTCCATCGATCTCCAGGTTTTCTCACGTAATTCGCCAGAACATAGGGCCAAGGGATAACGATGGGAAACAACACAATGCCCATGAGGCAAGCTTTCACCGTCTCCATCGTGTCAGCGTCCAATTGATTGGCGGACCACAGCGGGAGCGCGATTGCTATTAACCATATCGACTTCCAGAGCAGTTCGAAAAGAAGCAAAGGCAACATTTGTAGCGGATATCGGATTCCCAAGACCAGTACTGGCAACGCCATCCATGAGATCCCACGCTTTAGCGTGGTGGATTATTTCCGGCCATACGTCGGATCCGAGCCCGACGAAAATAAGCAGGTAAGTGGCCCTCAATAGGTAAAGGCGGAACGTTGATACCGCAGACATCGTGCGACTCCCTCCCTTCCTCTAGTTGTGTGAACCAAACGGAACGATTCACCCAAGCTGGGCGCGAGGACGACTGCATGCGACGGTAGATGTAGTCATGCCGGGCTCTCGAGTGTGGTCGGTGGACCGACAGGGCGCCGATGCTTGTCGGGACGAGCCAAGACTGCGGGGACACGGCCCTAGGTGCGCAGGATTTCTCTCGCGACCCGCCGCGCACTGGCGATCGCGCCGTGCACCGTCGCGTTCTGGCCATCTGATTCCGTGGCTTCCCCGGCGAAGAAGATCGTCGCCTCGAGCGGCGCCCCCAGCTCCTCCCCCGCGCTACTGCCACCAACCGCGGCATAGCTGTACGCGCCGCGCGAGAAGGGATCGGTCTGCCAGTCGTGACTGAATCCGCCACGGAGTCCCCTGTGCAGCCGTACCGAGTCCATCCCAAGGACTACGCTCAACGCGTCGACCGCGATCCGGACGCGCTGCGCATCGCTGAGCCCAGCGAGCGCCCGTGCGTGGGGACCCGCGGCCCAGCCGGTAACAACGGGAAACGGCGGCGGGCTGCTCACCCACCATGCCGGAAACGGAGGATCGCCGGTGAACAGGAAACCGTCAGTTGAAAGACGCTCTTGTGTCGCCCAGACCTCGCTCCCGAGGCACAAGCTCACCCGCACGACCGCTCCCATCTCCAGGGTGCGCAGCGCCTGTTCCTTGCCATTCAGCGCTGGCGTAAACGGGATTGCTCCGGTCTTGAGCACGCCGAGTGGCACCGTGACGATCGCCTGGGGCGCCGTGAACTCCGCGCCGGCAGAGGTTCTAATGCGAACCCGCTTCTGTCGCCACTCGACGGCAGTCACCACGACGTTGCACTGCACCTCGCAGAGTCGGGGGTCGACCCGTTGGAAGATGGCCGTCACGAGGCTGTCGTAGCCGTCGGCAAACCGGAACTGCCGGTCGCCACCTGGTCGCTCGTCGGCGGCTGTGTTTCGGATAAGCGACTGCACGCTGATGCGAGCGGGATCTGCTGCGTGATACCCCTCCACGAGACGCAGCCCTTGCGACTTCATCTTCGGCTCCACGTCGACACGGTCGACGAGATGCTGGAAGGATTCGTCGGCAGCTCCGGCCGACGCGTGCCCGAGGAGCCTGTCCATGGCGGAGAAGTAATCCGCCGCGTCGCGCCGCCCAGCCGTCGGACGTGGTGCGCCGCGGCCCACCTCCCGGAGCCGCAGCCCCGCTTCCTGTACGACTCCCATGGTCTCAGTGAACGCGCCGTGAACGAACTCGGCTCCGAGCTCAACGGTGCCTTCTGCCGCGTGGTGCGTCATGACGCGGCCGCCGAGGCGATCCCGTGCCTCGAGCACCAGGACGCGCGCGCCCGCCGTGGAGAGTTCGCGCGCCGCGGTTAGACCGGCGACCCCGGCGCCAATGATCACCACCTCTGGCGGGGCGGTCACAATAGAGGCTCCGACACGCGCGCGCTCCCGCCGGGGACGCCGCGGGAGAAATCGTCTAGATTCGTGGTGACCGCGCATCGCGGATGTCCTTGGGCTGAGTCTCTTGATGGCTGCTCTATGAGCGATCTCGATCAGGTGGAACAACTGAAATCCTGCGGCGAACCAACCTTTCGGGAGCTCTACGAAATCTACGCCGCAGCGATACCCGTGCGGGAACAGAAGCCTGAGGCGTGGATCTGCGCGATGGTCCGTGCGCCTGAGTGCAGGGTCTGGGTGATGAAGGCCGCCGGCCGCGTCACAGGCTTCAGCATCCTGTTCTTGCCGCCCGCCGAGCGCTTCGCACTCCTGGAGTACATGGCGGTGGCGCCTGAGTGGCGGAATCGCGGCGTGGGGAGGGAGTTGTTCAAGCAGACCGTGGAGCGGGCCGTGTCGCCGGAACGCCCAAGCCTCCCCATCTTGCTCGAGGTCGACTCTGACCGTGACGCAGGCGGCGACCGGCAGATTCGGGCGCGCAGACAGCAGTTCTATCGGCGTCTGGGGTGTGTCCGAATCGCCGGGCTGCACTACCTCCTGCCGTTGCCAGGCCAAGGCCCTGCACCCGAGATGGACTTGCTGGTGTACTCTGCGGAGCCGCTTCGCCAGGTTCCCAAGCCCGAGCTGGACCGATGGCTCCGGACGATCTATCGAGACGTGTACCGCTGCTCGTCTGACGATCCACGGATCGTCCAGATGTTGCACAACGTGTCCGACCCCGTTCGACTAGAGTGAGCCTGAGAGGAGAAACCAGCGTGGCAGCCCTTCCGGACGGACCCGACGTCATGACGATGTGGACGAAAGCCCAGGCGATCGCCGAAGTGGCGGGGGGCATCGGCATCGTTTTCACCCTGTTCTATTCGGTCTGGAGCTTCCGGACGACACTACGGGACAGCTACTACGCCGAGCTGGACCGCGTCTATTTCGACCTACTGCGGATCGGGTTGGAGCACCCCGATCTCCTGGACTTCCCTGCATCGCCCGATCCCAGCAAGGCGCGGGAGTACGATGCGTACGCCTTCATGATCTGGAACTTCGTGGAGACGGTCTTTGACCGCTGCCAGGGGTGGTCGAAACGACGCCTGCGCGACACCTGGTATCCGGTGATCGCCGCAGAGACCGTTCGGCACCGCGCCTGGTTCGACCTCCCTCAGAACCGGCGGAAGTTCAAGGAGCCCTTTTGCCGGTTCATCGACGCGCACTACCCTCCACCGCACTCCGTCAGGCCGTCCCGGCCAGCAGACTAGTGCCCGGGTTCTCAAGCATGTATTGCGCCCAGGGATCAGGGAACGCCCCGTCGGGCGAGCCGGATCATCGCGGCGAGGCTCTGTTCCACATCGTCGGCGGTCGTGGCCCACGAAGAGATGCTGATCCGCATCGCCGCCTGGCCGTGCCAGACCGTGCCCCCGCACCAGCACGTCCCGTCCGCCTGCACGGCGGCGATCACGGCGCGCGTCGCCGCGTCATCGCCGAAGCTCACGAGCACTTGATTGAGCGTCACCTCGTTCAAGACCTCGTAGCCTGCGGCGCGCAACCCGTGGGCGAAGCGCGTCGCGTGGCGACAGCACCGTTCCACCAAATCGGCCAGCCCCGAGCGGCCGAGCGCCGCGAGCGCCGCCCAAATCTCGACGCCCCGGGCCCGGCGCGAGAGCTCGGGCGTATAAGCGTCGGGCTCGCGCCCCTGGCCCCGGACGAGGTAGGCGGCCGTGGTCGCCATTGCTCCCTGGAGGGCCGCCGGGTCGCGGCAGAGCGCGATCCCGCTGTCGTACGGCACGTTGAGCCACTTGTGCGCATCGAGCGCCCAGGACTCCGCCTCCTCGACTCCGGCGACCAAGGGTGCGCGCGCGGGGGCGGCGGCGGCCCAGAGGCCGAAGGCGCCATCGACGTGCACCCAGGCGCGGGCGCGCTGGGCGACCCGCGTAATCGTCCCGACGGGGTCGGAGGCGCCCGTGTTCACGTTGCCGGCCTGCAGGCAGACGATCGTCCGCTCATCGAGCGACGGCAGCAGGTCAGCGCGGATGCGACCTTGCGCGTCGGTCGGCACCCGCACCACCCGGTCCCGCCCGAGGCCGAGCAGGCCCAGCGCTTTCAACAGGCTGACGTGCACTTCCTCGCCGACCACGACCGTGAGCGCTGGCGCGCCGAACAGGCCCTGCGCTTCGACGTCCCAACCGGCGCGCTTGAGCAGGGCGTGGCGCGCCGCGGCGAGCGCCGTGAAGTTCGCCATCGTGGCGCCGGTGACGAACCCGCCGGCCGATCCCGCCGGCAGTCGGAGCGCCTCGAGTAACCAGCGGAGCGCGACCTCCTCGAGCGCCGCCGCCCCCGGCCCCAGCACCGCGAGCCCCGCATCCTGATCCCAGGCGGTGGCGAGCCAGCTGGCGGCGAGGGCCGCAGGCAGGCTCCCCCCGACCACAAAGCCAAAGAACCGCCCACCCGCGCTCGCGATGGTCGCGGGTGAGGCGACGGCATGGAGCTCGGCGAGCACGGTCGTCGGATCGGTGGGGCCGTCGGGGAGCGGCCGCTCGAGTGCCCGGAGACCCTCGAGCGCCGCTTGAGTGGGCGCGACCGCACGGGTCGCTAGGCCGTCGAGATAGTCGGCCGCGAGCGCGGCCGCCGTCTGGAGCAGGTGTCGCTGGATCATGGCGGTGGAAGATATGCCGCCGCCCCCCCGTGGCGGGCGAGGACCGCTTCCGCGGGTGACGAACGGGCGGATCCGGGCCAACCACGGCGAGCGCCGTGCACAGGGCCCGATTGCCGGCGCCCGTGAGTCGCCTTCCTGCTCCGGCGGGAGGATGGCAGCTGGCGGAATGGACTGCTTCTTCGGCTTCGAGGACTCGACTCGGGCGCCGTCTACCCGGCCTTGAAACGTCCGCCCTAGACACCGCGGCCCGGAGAGGTCTAATGTCTCTCATGCGCAACCGATTCCTTGTCGCACTGCCCACACTCTTGCTGGCCCTCGCGACCAGGGCTGGCGCCGCCCAGGCCGCCTTGCAGATCCGGTGGGAGCTCGTGGGGGACAGCATTGCCAACGGTCACGGCGCCTCTCGAGCCGCCTTCACCCTCACCAACCGTGGCACGCAGGCGCTCGCGCCGACCGGATGGGCCATTTACTACAGCGCACTCCACGGGGCGCAGGCGGGAACCATCGGTAGCGGATTCACCATCGAGGACCTGACGGGCGACCTGCACCGCCTCGTGCCGGCAGCGGGGTTCGCCGGACTGGCCCCCGCGGCCAGCGTCCGGATCCCGTACCTCACGCACCTGCTCCTCAATCGCAGTTTCGCTCCGCAGGGCCCCTACATCGTGTTCGACGACGCGAAGGACGTGGGCGTTCCCCTCAGCGATTACGTGGCCGTCCCCTTCGAGCGCCCCCCGCAGGGCGAGGGGCGCGATCCCCGCGTGGTGAGCCCCGAGAACCAGTTCGCGCTCGACTCCCTGATCCGCGACATCCCCCCGAGCGAGCTGCCACCGGTGTTCCCGACCCCGGTGGAGCTGTCAACGGGAGCGGGAGCGCTGCACCTCGCGGCGATGCCGGCGGTCGAAGCGCCTGAGGCGCTCAGGAACGAGACGACGTTCGCGACGGAGTACTTGCGTCCCTATTTCGGCAGCACTCCGAGGGGAGGCGTCCCGCCCCTGCGACTCGAGGTGGGCCCCGTCGCAGGTCAGGCCTCGCCCGAGGCGTACTCGCTTGTCGTGGACCCCGTCCAGGGTGTACGTATCGTGGGCGTCTCGCCCGCCGGCGTCTTTTACGGTCTCCAGTCCCTGCGCAGCCTGCTGCCCCCGCCGTCTCGCGGCAGCGGCAGGGGCCTCGACCTGCCGGCGATACGGGTGGTGGACGCTCCCCGCTTCGGCTACCGCGGGTTCATGCTCGACGTCGCCCGCAACTTCCAAACGAAATCCGCGGTGCTGCGCACGCTCGACCTCCTCGCCCGCTACAAGCTCAACGTCTTCCACCTCCATCTCACCGAGGACGAGGGCTGGCGGCTCGAGATGCCGAGCCTCCCCGAGCTCACCGCGGTGGGCGCGCGACGCGGCCACCCGCGCGACTCGGGCCGGAATCTCCCGCCCGCGTTTGGCTCGGGCCCCGACCTCGACCGGCCATGGGGCAGCGGATTCTATTCCCGCACGGACTACGTCGAGATCCTGCGTTACGCGGCGGCGCGGCACATCGAGGTCATTCCCGAGCTCGAGATGCCGGGCCACGCGCGCGCCGCGGTCAGGGCCATGGAGGCGCGATATCGCACGACTGGGGACCAGGAGTACCTCCTCAGCGACCCAGAAGACCGCTCGGTGTATACCTCGGCTCAGGGTTACCACGACAACGTGATGAACCCGGCCCTCGAGTCGACCTACCGGTTCGTCGAGCGAGTGGTCGGCGATCTCGCGGCGATCCACCGCGAGGCGGGCGTACCCCTGCGCCACCTGCACATGGGCGGAGACGAGGTCCCGGCCGGCGTCTGGGAAGGGTCACCGGCCGTCCAGGCGTATGTGAAGGCGCACAGTCTCGGGAGCGTTGACGATCTGTGGTTCGTGTTCTACAGCCGGGTGGAGCAGATCCTCAAGGCCCACGACCTCCCGCTCGCGGGCTGGGAGGAAATCGCGGTGCGCAAGACCCGGCGCGACGGGCAGGCAGCGGTCATCCCCAATCCCGAGTTCGCCGCGCGCGGCTGGCGCGCCTACGTCTGGAACAACGTTCCGGGCGGGGGCGCCGAGGACCTCGCCTACCGCCTCGCGAATGGCGGCTATGAGGTCGTGCTGAGTCCCGTGACCAACCTCTACTTCGATCTCGCGTGGAATCCGAATCCGGAGGAGACGGGACTCGACTGGGGAGGCTACGTCGACCTCCGCAAGCCGTTCCAGTTCATCCCGTTCGACTACTACCGTAACGTCCGTGCCGACCCTTCCGTCTTCGTCGGCAAGGACCGGCTCACCGCCTACGGTCGGGCCCACGTCGTGGGGATTCAGGGAAACCTGTGGTCGGAGACGCTGGGTGCCGAGGGGCGGCTCGAGTACATGCTGCTCCCGAAGTTGTTCGGCCTCGCCGAGCGGGCGTGGGCGCCCGACCCGGACTGGGCCAGGGAACGCGACCCCGAACGGTCCGCGTCCCTCTACCGCGAGGCCTGGTCCCGCTTCGTCAACGTCGTCGGCCAGCGCGAGCTGCCCCGGCTCGATCGGGAGGTCCCGGGCGTCAACTACCGGATCCCCACCCCCGGTCTGAAGGTCGAGGGCGGGGTGGTTCAATGCAGCCTGGAGCTGCCCGGCTTCACCCTACGCTACACGACCGACGGCACCGAGCCCACCGTGCGCAGCTCCGCGGTCCGCGGTCCGATCCCCTTCCGCGGGACCGTCCGCGTCGCCGCGTTCAACACCACGGGCCGAAAGGGCCACACCGCCCGCCTCACGGCTTCCTAGCGCCGCCCCGAGCAACGCTGACGCTGCCGGCGCGACCGCGGCGTGTGCCACACATGTGCGTGGCATCGCCCCTCGCGGCGGAGTAGCTTCTGGGCGGCATGCCATCCACCATCACCATCGACGGTCGCTCCCTCTCGATCGCGGATGTCGTGGCCGTCGCCCGCGGAAGCGCGCCGGTGGCGATCGCGCCGGGGTCCCTCGCCGCCGTGCAGGCGTCCCGCAGCACGATCGAGGCCGCCGTGGCCCGCGGGGACAGTGTGTACGGGGTGAACACCGGCTTCGGCAAGTTGGCGCACGTGCGCATCAAGCCCGAGCAGGCGCGCGACCTGCAGAAGAACCTGATCCGCAGCCACGCCTCCGGCGTGGGGGATCCGCTAGCGGTGGACGCGGTGCGGGCCATGATGCTGTTGCGCGCCAACGTGCTCTTGCGCGGCACGAGCGGCGTGCGAGCCGTGCTCCCCGAGCTGATCGTCGCGATGCTCAACGCCGCGCTGCATCCGCGCGTGCCGTCGCAGGGGAGCGTGGGAGCGTCGGGTGATCTCGCGCCGCTCGCGCATCTGGCGCTCGCGATGATGGGCGAAGGATCGGACGGCGCCGCGCTGGCGGGGAAACGCCTGAAGCCCATCACGCTTGAGGCGAAGGAAGGCCTCGCGTTCATCAACGGCACCCAGGCGCAAACGGGGCTCGCGGCCCTGCTGGTGCACGATGCCTGGGTGTTGTGGCGCACCGCCCATGCAGCGGCGGCGATGAGCCTCGAGGCGGTGCGGGGGACGCCCGTGCCGTTCGACGCCCGGATCCACGACGCCCGCCCCCACCCGTTCCAGCAGCGCTCGGCGGCGCTCCTGCGCGACCTCCTCGCCGACTCGGAGATCCGCGAATCACACCGCACTGGCGACCCCAGAGTCCAGGACGCCTACTCATTGCGCTGCACGCCGCAGGTGCTCGGCGCCGTGGGCGAAGGCTTGGCCTTCGCCGAGCGGCTGATCGCGACCGAGCTGAACGCCGCGACCGACAATCCGCTCGTGTTCGACGGCGAGGTGCTCTCGGGGGGCAATTTCCACGGGCAGCCGATCGCCCTCGCGCTCGACGTGATCGGGATCGGGCTCACCACGCTCGCTGGGCTGGCCGAGCGGCGGCTCGAGCGCATCGTCAACCCCGATCTCTCCTCCGGGCTGCCGGCGTTCCTGGCCCGGGACCCGGGCCTCGAGTCGGGGTTCATGTCGCCGCAGATCGCGGCCGCGGCGCTCGTGGCGGAGTGCCGCGTGCTCGCCACCCCGGCGAGCGTGCAGTCGGTGCCCACTGAGGGCAACCAGGAGGACGTGGTGCCGATGGGCATGACGGCGGCGTGGAAGGGAGAGCGGATTCTCGCGAACGCGACGCGGATCGTGGCGATCGAGCTCATGGCCGGGGCGCAGGGCCTTGAGTTCCTGAAGCCGCTCCGGCCGGGGCGCGGCGTGGTGCGCGCCCACCAGGCCGTGCGGCACGCGGTGCCGCCGCTCGACGGCGACCGGCCGTTGAGCGCCGACATCGAGAAAATCGCCGCGGGCGTGCGCGCCGGGACGTTCGACCCGGCGGGGCCAGGAGCGGGCGCATGAGTGGCGCGCGGGTGATCCGTGCGGCGCGGGGCGCGACGAAGTCGTGCCGCGGCTGGATCCAGGAGGCCGCGCTGCGGATGCTGATGAACAATCTCGATCCCGAGGTGGCCGAGCGGCCGCAGGACCTGGTCGTGTACGGCGGCACGGGCAAGGCGGCGCGCGACTGGGCGGCGTTCGACGCGATCTGCCGCACGCTCCTGACGCTGGGCGACGACGAGACGTTGCTGGTGCAGTCGGGGAAGCCAGTCGGCGTCTTCGCGACGCATCCCGAGGCGCCGCGCGTCTTGATCGCCAACGCGAACCTGGTCCCGCGCTGGGCGACGTGGGAGGTGTTCCGCGAGCTCGAGCGCCAGGGGCTGACCATGTACGGCCAGATGACCGCGGGATCGTGGATCTACATCGGCACGCAAGGCATCCTGCAGGGGACGTACGAAACGTTCGGCGCCGTGGCGCGCCAGCACTTCGCTGGATCGCTCGCCAAGCGGATCGTCCTCACGGGGGGGCTCGGCGGGATGGGGGGCGCGCAGCCACTCGCCGCCACGATGAATGAAGGAGTGTGCCTCGCGGTGGACGTGGACCCGGCGCGCGTGGCACGCCGCCTCGCCAACCGCTACCTGGATCGCTCGACCGCATCGCTCGAGGAGGCGCTCGGCTGGGCGGAGGAGGCGAAACGCGCGGGGCAGGCCCTGTCGATCGGGTTGATCGGCAACTGCGCCGAAGTCCTGCCGCAGCTCGTCGAGCGCGGCTTCGTCCCCGACGTCTTGACTGACCAGACCTCGGCCCACGATCCCCTGAACGGCTACATCCCCGCCGGGCTCACGCTCGAGGCCGCGGCGGCGCTGCGGCGACGCGCCCCCGAGGAGTACGTGAGGCGCGCGCGCGCGAGCATCGCGACCCACGTCGCGGCGATGCTCGCGCTCAAGCGGCGCGGCGCGGTGACGTTCGACTACGGCAACAACATCCGCGCCGAGGCGAAAGACGCCGGTGTCACGGACGCGTTCGAGATCCCGGGGTTCGTCGCCGCCTACCTGCGGCCGCTCTTCTGCGAGGGCCGGGGGCCGTTCCGGTGGGTGGCGCTCTCGGGGGAGGCGAAGGACCTGCACCGCACCGATCGGCTCGTGCTCGAGCTGTTCCCCGACGCGGAGCACCTGCGCCGCTGGATCGAGCTCGCCCAGACGCGGGTCGCGTTTCAGGGGCTCCCGGCCCGGATCTGCTGGTTGGGCCAGGGCGAGCGTGCCCGGTTCGGCTGCGCCCTGAACGACCTCGTGAAGCGGGGGGAACTCGCTGCCCCGATCGTGATCGGGCGCGATCATCTCGACACTGGCTCCGTGGCGTCGCCGTTCCGGGAGACCGAGGCGATGCAGGACGGCTCGGACGCGATCGCCGACTGGCCCATCCTCAATGCGCTGCTCAACACGGCGTCGGGTGCGGCGTGGGTGTCGTTCCACCACGGCGGTGGGGTGGGGATCGGCAACTCGTTGCATGCGGGCCAGGTGAGCGTGGCCGATGGGTCCGCCGCGTCCGGGCGCCGGCTCGAGCGCGTGCTCACGAACGACCCGGGGATCGGCGTGGCGCGCCACGCCGATGCCGGCTATCCCGAGGCGATCGCCGCTGCCGAGCGCCACGGGATTCGCCTCCCGATGCGCGAGGCGGGGACCTGAGCACCCTGCTCGTCGGTGCGCGCCAGGTAGTGACCTGCCGCGGCCCGGCGCGGGCGCGCCGCGGGCGCGAGCTTGCCGAGGTGGAGGTGCTGAAGGACGCCGCCGTGCTGATCGAGGACGGCCGGATCCGGGCGGTCGCGCCCTATGCCAAGCTCCGGGACGCGCACGCCGGGGCAGTGGCCGAGGAAGTGCGCGGCGTGCTCTTCCCCGGTTTCGTGGACTGTCATACCCATGCCGTGTTCGGGGCCCCGCGGCTTGAGGACCACGAACGCCGCGCGCTGGGGGAGGACTATCGCACCATCGCCGAGCGGGGCGGGGGGATCCTCCAGTCGGTGAGGGATGCCCGCGCCCGCGCGGAGGAGGAGCTCGTCAAACTCACCCGCGCCCGCGTCGCGACGCTGCTCGCGCATGGCGCCACGACCATCGAGGTGAAGTCGGGCTACGGCCTCGATCCCGCCACCGAGCTGAAGCTGTTGCGCGTGATCCGCGCGACCGCGGCGTCGGAGCCCGCGGCGCTCGTGCCGACCTTCCTCGGCGCGCACGAGGTGCCGCCCGAGTTCCGCACGCGGCGCGCCGACTATGTGCGCCTCTTGTGTGACGACCTGATCCCCACCGTCGCGCGGGAGCACTTGGCGGTGGCCTGCGACGTGTTCTGCGAGCCGGGCGTGTTCGATGTCGCGGAGGCACGCGCCATCTTGGGCGCGGCCCGAGCCCACGGCCTGGGGCTCAAGCTGCACGCGGACGAATTCGCGGGCTCGGGCGGCGCGGAACTCGCTGCGGAGCTGGGCGCGCTGTCCGCCGACCACCTCGCGGCTATTTCCGACGCCGGGATTCGCGCGCTCGCCGCGAGCGATACGGTCGCTGTCCTCCTGCCCGCCACGATGGTCTTCCTCGGCAGC
>WNFC01002400.1_pt1 | contig 20176 bp, 19 predicted proteins | sample 5400541 | NCBI WGS metagenome assembly WNFC01 (sample SAMN13153342, study PRJNA577476) | soil metagenome | isolation source: 120 cm saprolite under Douglas fir tree site 2 hole 2 replicate 1 | place: USA:California | collected 2015-04-18
TCGAGCACCTGCTTGGCGATCCACTGATTCATCTCACCGCCGTTCGGCGGAATCCGCACCAGCGGCGCCACCTTCGGCGCCAGCGTCCCGCCCTGCACGAGCTGGCGCCGGTCCAGCATGTACTGGAGCGCGTCGCGTAGCACCGGCGGGCTCATGGGCGCGTGCTCCATCTCGAACGCGACGCCGTCGAAGGGTGAGCTGGCCAGCGCGGTGGCGGTCTCGATGTCCGGCGAGGCGAAGCCGACGAAGGCGGTCTTGCCCTGCTCCAGGGCCTTGATGACGCCGTTCAGGCGAGGGATCTCTGGCATGGCGCTCTCCTATCGCGAAGCCGGTAGCTTGGTCTTCAAGCGGCTGTAGAGACGGCGCGCGTTGCCCTCGAAGACCTTGCGCCGGTCCTCGTCGCTGAGCCGCAGCGCCTCGACGTAACGCTTGGTGTCGTCGTAGTAGTTCCCGGTCTCCGGGTCGATGCCCCGGACCGCGCCGACCATCTCCGACGCGAACAGGATGTTGTCGATGGGGATGACCTTGAACAGGAGGTCGATCCCGGGCTGGTGATAGACGCACGTGTCGAAGAAGACGTTGTTCAGCAAGTGGTCCTTCAGGAGCGGCTTCTTCAGATCCTGAGCGATGCCGCGGTAGCGCCCCCAGTGGTACGGGACCGCGCCGCCGCCGTGCGGGATGATGAACTTCAGGCTCGGAAAGTCCTTGAAGAGGTCGGCGGTGATGAGCTGCATGAACGCCGTGGTGTCGCCGTTGATGTAGTGGCCGCCCGTCGTGTGGAAGTTCGGGTTACAGGACATGCTGACGTGGATCATCGCCGGCACGTCGAGCTCTACCAGCTTCTCGTAGAACGGGTACCACCACTTGTCGGTCAGCGGCGGATCCTTCCAGTAGCCGCCCGATGGATCCGGGTTCAGATTGCAGCCGATGAAGCCGTACTCCTTGACGCAGCGTTCGAGCTCCGCGATGCAATTGGTCGGCGGCACGCCCGGCGTTTGCGGCAGCTGGCAGACGCCGACGAAGTTCTGGGGATAGAGCGAGCAGACGCGATGGATCAGGTCGTTGCAGACCAGAGACCAGTGCAGACTGGTCGTCGCGTTACCGATGTGATGACCCATGCCGGCCGCCCGGGGCGAAAAGATCGTGACGTCCGTGCCGCGCTCCCGCTGAAGCTTGAGCTGCGCCTTGTCGATCGACTCGCGGATCTGATCATCGCTGATGCTCAGCGTCCCCTTCACCGCGACGTGTGAGGGGTCCTTCAGGTCGGCGATCTGCTTCTGCCGGTAGGCTTCGAGCTCCTTCGGCGCGGTCGTGTAGTGGCCGTGGCAATCGATGATCATGATGCCCTCCGTCGATCGTTCAGATTCAGGCGATGAGGATCTGGTCCACTACTCCAGGTCCAGCGTGTTGCGGGCAAACATCTCCTCCGGGTCGACCTTGCGCGGCAGGATCTTCTGGTCCAGGGCGAACTGGATCACGGCCTCCAGCGCCTTGCGATTGCGGGCCACGCCGTTGGGGAGCGGGTCGTCTCCCACGATGCTGCGGCGCTGCGCCAGAACCTGGGCGTCGCCCGACAGCTGGGCGGCCGAGCCGAGCTGCTTCAGAAAGATCGCCTTCGCCTCCCTGAAGGCGGCGAACAGCCGCGGCGCCAGCGTCGCGTCGGCCTGCAGCAGGGAGTCCTTCACGACGACCGTGTGGTTGATGGGATAGATTCCGGTCTTCCGATACCACGCCGCCTCGGCCTCGCGGGGGTTGGGGATCAGCGGCTTGACGTCGGGAGAGTCGATCTGACCAGCACCGATGGCCGCCGCGAGCTCGCCCTTGACGAGCATCTCACCAAGATTCGCGCCCGGCCGCTCCAGCACGTTCGCCGGTTTCTGGTACTCCTGAACGTGCTCCTCATCGACCACGACCCAGGTCACCTTGTCGAGGTCCACGCCGTACTCCGTCGCGAGGATGCCGCGCGCCCAGACACCGGTCGTCACGGTGTAGGCGCGCACTCCGACTTTCTTGCCCTCCAGGTCTTTGGGCGACTTCACCCCGGATTTCACGTTGTAGACGATCGGCGCGTGGTGGAACTGGCGCATGACGAACACCGGAAGGGCCGTGAACGCCTTGCCGTGGGCCTTGGCGGTCAGATAGGTCGTGATGGCCATCTCGGAAACATCGAACTCGAGCGCGCGGACCATCCGCCGAAATGCGCCGACGATGGGGCTCACCTCGACGTGCTCGAGGCGAATACCCGGGGCGGTCACGGTGCCGTCCTTCAGGCCCTTCGTGTGCGCATAGGTCGCGAGCGCCGTCTTGAGGACTGTCGTTCCCGTCGCCGCCGTCATGGTGCGACGATCTTCTCTGGCGTGGGCCCGGCGAAGGCCTCGCGCAGCCCCTTCGTCGCCTCGAGCCAGTCGCAGTCACGCGGCAAGATCACGCCGCCGGAGCGATGACGATAGACCGCGGGATTGTCGACGCCTGGCGGTGTCACGGCGTTATCGCGGAGAGCCCGGGCGGCGTTGATCACCCGTCGACGTGTGCGGATGACCATGGCGTCGGAGGTCCCGAGGTGCTCCTGCGTGCGGTCGTAGATCGGCCCCATGCTCTCCGTGACGGCCTGATCTTGTTGATGGATGCCGGCGATGCCGGTGAAGCTCTGGGTGCGCTGGGCCTCACGGTCGATCAGGTAGTCGTTGTCCTTGTTCTGGACGAGACGGAACTTGCCCAGCCAGTCCGGTGAGTCCGGCAGGAACTTGAAGCCGCCGGGCCGGGCGCCGGCCGCCGCGACCGCTCGGCCGCCGGCGTTGAGCCCGGCCGCGCCGCCCGCAGCCCCCGAGCCCACGCGCGAGCGCGGCGCCGCAATACTCCAGAACATGATGTGCTCGTCGTCGACGGGCACCCAGGCGCGGACGAGGACCTGCATCCCGAGGATGCCCGTCGGGATCATCGTGAAGAACGGGAACAGGAAGTGGGCGATGCGCCAGTAGTAGGTGTCCGCCTCGGCCGGGCGGTAGGCGCCGTAGGAGGTGCCGAACTCGGTGTCGACGACCTCGTACTTCGGGGCGCGGTCGGCCACGTTGTAGTAGTCGAACGTCCCCGGGGTCGTCTGCTCGGGCTTGATGGCGCCCAGGTGGAGGAACCCGAGATGGCTCGTGTCGATGTCGCCCTCGAGCCCCTGAAACCAGTTGCACTCGCGTAAGACCTTCTGCACGGCGTACTCGCCCCGGGGCAGCATGTTCGGCTCGATGTCCGGCAACGGCGGCGGCGTCTGGCGCGGCCCCATGTAGGTCCAGATGATGTCGTTGCGCTCGACGCATGGGTACGCGGTCGCGTGGATCTTCGACTTGAAGTTGCTCTCCTCCGGCTCGCTGGGCATGTCGACGCAGTGGCCTTCGCAGCTGTACTTCCAGCCATGGTAGACGCAGCGCAGGCCTTCTTCCTCGTTGCGACCGAAGAAGAGCGAGGCGCCGCGGTGCGGACAATGGTTCTGGATGAGGCCGATCTTGCCGGACGTGACGCGGAAGGCGATCAGGTTCTCGCCCATGAGCCGGACGCGGACGGGCGCACCGTCCCGCTCCGGCAGCTCGCTCGACATGAGGGCGGGTACCCAGTACTGGCGCAGCATGGCGCCGACCGGCGTGCCGGAGCCGACGCGACAGAGCAGCTCGTTGTCTTCCCTGGAAAGCATCGTGCCCTCCTTTTAGCTCCGCCTATGTTACGCCACCGTCGTCGTACGCACGTTGCCCTGGACGAGACGGCGTACCAGCACGACCACCGCGAGGACGACGCCCGTCATCATCAGCGCCGCGACCGCCGCCTCTTCCAGGCGCCCGTTGGACCATTGGCTCAGGAAGAGCGTCGGCAACACCGTCGACTTGGCGCCGTACAGGAACGCGACCGTCGCCAGGTCGCTGAACGAGACCGTGAACTGGATCACCCATCCGGCCAAAAAGCCGTTCTTCACGAGGGGCAGCCAGATCCGCCGGAAGGTCGAGGTCCACGAGGCCTTGTGGATGCGAGCCGCCTCCTCGAGCTCGCGGCTGATCTGGATCATGCTCGAGCCCATGATCTGGGTCCCGAAGGGGAAGCCGCGCACGATGTGGGCCAGGATCATGACCGTGAGCGTGCCATAGAGGATGGCCAGAGGCGAAAGCAGCACAGCCCAGAGGATCCCGAGGCCGAGAATGAGGGACGGCACCGCCCAGGGCACCCAGGCCGCCAGATCCAGGAGCCGCCTTCCCTTGTACCGGCTCCTGGTCACCACGTACGACACCAGCGAGTAGAGGATCATCCCGAGCGTCGTGGCGACGATGCTCATCACCAGGCTGTTGGTCAGCGCCAGCCGGTTGACCCGCAACATGAGCATCCGGCGCCAGTTGTCGAGCGTGTAGCTCGCCGGGTCGAAGATGTTCAGCCCGATGAAGCGAATGAAGCTGACTTGAATCAGCATCAACGCCGGCAACACGACCGTGATGACGAAGAAGAGCACCACGAAGCCGAAGGCGACCCAGCGGAGCTTGCCGAGCGCCATCGGGCGCGCCGAGTAGCCGCGGCCGGTGACGGTCGTGTAGTCCCGCTTGCCCAGAAACCGCCAGTTCACGAGCACGAGGCCGAAGGTGATCACCAGGAGCATGACCGCCATCGTCATGCCCGTTCGGAAGTCCGGCGGGAAGATCTGCACCATGCGCTCGTAGATCTTGTTCGTGAGCACGTAGATGCCCGAGCTGGTGCCCAGGAACACTTCGGTCTCGAACGAGGAGAGCAGGCGGGTGAGCGACAGGATGAACGCGGCGAGGATCGCCGGCCGCAGGAGGGGCACCAGGATCCGCGTGATCGTCCGCCTCGGCGAGGCTCCACACATCCGCGCCGACTCTTCGAGCGCCGCGTCCATGTTGCGGAACGCGGGGACCAGGAAGATGGTCAGGAGCGTGGCCCACCCGGTGACGCTCACGAAGATCAGGCCGCCGTACGAGAAGATGTCCAGCGGCCCCGTGTCCCCCTCGAAGAACGGCAGCTGGCGCAGGAGCTGATTCAGATACCCCTTCTGGGGGCTCAGCAGCAGGGCCCAGCCGAGCACCTTGCCCAGGAGCGGGAAGAAGAACGAGAGAATCAGCAGGAACTCGAGCCGGTCGCGGAAGGGGCAGTCCGTGCGCGCGATGATCCACGCCAGCACCACCGCGAGGGCCAGCGCGAGAATCGCTCGCACCGTGGAGAGCCAGACGGTGGTCCAGAGGATCCGCCAGACGTCCGGCTGCGCCATCACGGCGAACGAGGCCCGGATCGACTCTACGGAGATGGCCCCGGCGCGCCCGGGAGGGGCGTCTCTGAATCCGGCCAGCAACGCGGTCACGACAGGGGTCACGGTGAGCACGGCGACCGTGATCAGCAGCAGCGTCGGCAGCCAAGCCCACGCCGCCACTCGTGGCCACCCGAAGCGCCGGTCTCTACCTATCGCTGTGACGATCGACACGCTAGTGCCCCGTCCGCGAAGTTCTGCTAACGATCACGCTCCACCGGAGGCGACGGGCGGGTGCGGTAGGGGGCGACGGGATCCGTTCCCGCCTCGCCCGATGCGGACGCAATGCGCCCGGATGGAGCCCAGCCGCAACCGAGCAGCGAGCGCGTGCCGCGTGGTCCCGTCGCCCCCTACCGCACCCGCCCGTCGCCTCCGCCTGCAGCGAAGCCTTAACATGAGGTCTGGGACGGAGTACTAGTAATCGAACAGTTTGGAGGCGATGACCCACTTGAGAACCTCGGTGATCTGGCGCTCGGCCTTGTCGTCGCCGGCGAACTGGAGCTTGAACTTCGCGGGGTCGTCGAGTGGGCGCGGCGCCACGTCGGCGCGGGCCGGCGTGTTGCCGAGCGCCTGCACGCGCCACTCCGCGTACTCGCGGCTCAGCATGAAGTCCACGAAGACCTTGGCGGCGTTCGGGTGCGGCGCGCTCTTGACGACGGCGAACAGCGGCGACTGCGTGCTCACACAGCCCGGCTCGAGACAGAGCTTCGTGATCGGCACGGTGCCGAGGCTGTACTCCACGCGCCAGGGGCCCCCGAGCATGGCGTGGAGCTCGCCGCGCGCCACTTCGCCGGACTCGTTGAATCCGAGCAGCTTGGGCTTGAGCCCGGCGAACTCGCGGACGAAGCCTTCGCCGTAGTCCTTCGCGTTCACTTCCTTCAGCCCATAAACGTGGTAGACGCCGATGTTGGCGATGCGCGGATCGGTGAACGCCACGCGCTTGCGCTTGATGAGGTCGGCCCAGTAGGGGTCGCGCACGAGATCCCAGTAGCTCTTCGGGAATTTCTCTGCCGGGACCAGCTTGGTATTGATGTTCAACCCGCTGACGCTCGCGAAAACGCCAGCGAGATGCGTCTCCTTGTTCATGACGGGCCAGCGCCACTTCACGCTGGGGTCGAGCGCCGTCGGAGGAATGAACTCCTCGCCCAGACCACGCCAGGCGATCGTCCGACCGCTCTGCCCGCCGCACTGGTAGACGTCCGCCTGCACGCGGCCGGCCGCGGCCTCGGTGCTGATCTTTTCCACGAGCTGATAGCCCGGCCCCAGAACCTGGCTCACCTGGATCTCGGGATAGGCCTTGTTGAAGGCCGTGATGGTGCCCTCGGCTTCCGTCGCCTGGGCGCAGCTGTACCAGATCACCTCGCCTTCTTTCTTCGCGGCGGGGACGATCTTGCTCTTCCACTCCGCCATGGCGGCCTGGAACTTCGCCGGCGACGCGGAGGAATCCGCCGGCGCGGCGGCCGGCGTCTTCGCCTGCGCCCGGACCTCCTCCGGCGCCGCTCCAACGGCGACGACCGACGCGAGGAGTCCCGAGATTACCGCGACCCATGGCCGCATCTTCATCGCGGTCTCCCTCCGTTTGTGCCCGCAGATTCGTCGGCGCCCCTCGGCCAGACCCTGACCCCTCGTGGCGACACGTGAAGCCGCGCCCGCGCATCGTGAGGCAGCCGGGGATCTTCCGGACCGGTCGCCCTCACCGTGAACTTGCCGAGGTCCACGACGTACTCGACGTGACCACTGACGTACACCGACGATCGCACCACGCCGACCCAGGCGCCGTCTCGCTCGGCCGCCCGCACCTCCGCGGCCTCGGGGCGGAACGCCAGCAGCACCTCTTGCCTGTCGCGCCACGCGTCCGCGCCGCCGACCGGCAGGCAGCAGCCGCTGTCCTCGACCTCCGCGACCCAGGTGCCGTCGTCGCCGCGGACCATGCGGGCCGGCAGATGATTGGCCCGGCCCAGAAAGTCCATGACGAATCGCGTGCCCGGCCGCTGGTAGACCTCTTCCGGAGTGCCCTCCTGCTCGATGCGCCCGGCGTTCATGACCACGATGCGATCCGAGAGCGTCATCGCCTCTGCCTGGTCGTGCGTCACGAAGATGCTGGTGATGCCCAGCTTGGCCTGCATGTCGCGCAGCTCGAAGCGCATCTCTTCCCGCAGGCGCGCGTCGAGGTTGGACAGGGGCTCGTCCAGCAGCAGCACCTCCGGGTTCGACACCAGGGCCCGCGCCAGCGCCACCCGCTGCTGCTGGCCGCCGGACAGCATGGGCGCGGGGCGGTCGTGGAGACCGCCCAGCCCGACCGTGCCGAGGATCGCCATCACCCGATCTCGGAGCTCCGCGCGAGGCACGCGGAGCTCTCGCAGCGGAAACGCCACGTTTTCGAAGACCGTCATGTGCGGCCAGATCGCGTAGCTCTGGAAGACCATCCCCATGCCGCGCCGCTCCGGCGGCACGAAGAGTCCCGAGGCCGCCGCGGACAGCGTCCGGCCGCCGAGGTAGACGTCGCCGCGATCGGGTCTTTCCAGTCCGGCGACCAGCCGCAAAGTGGTGGTTTTGCCACAGCCGCTGGGGCCGAGCAGTGTGAGGAACTCCCCGGCCTTCGCTTCGAAGCTCAGGTCGTTCACCGCGACCACGGCGCCGAACGTCTTGACCAGACCGGTCGCTCGAACCGTACCCATGTGTTGGTGCGTAATCCAACCACCAGCGGCTCGGCACGGCAAGCCCAAAAATCCTGTGACGTCAATACGATCCCCGCTCATAGACTGGTGTCGTGGACTGGAAGAAGCTCGCCTACGTCATCGTGCCGGTCCTGGCGCTCGCCCTGGGCGTCTTCGCGGTGCTCAACCGCCTGGTCGAGCCGCTCCCACCGCGGCGGGTCACCTTCAGCGCGGGGCGCGAGAACGGCGCCTATCACACGTTCGCGAAGGAGTACGCGCGGCTGGCCAAAGCGGACGGCTTCACGGTCGACATCCTGACCGGCGCGGGGTCCGTCGAGACGCTCAAGCGTCTCGCCTCCGGCCAGGCCATGGCAGGCTTCGTCCAGGGCGGCACCGCCGAGGCCGCGCCGACGGACGGGTTGCTCTCTCTCGGAAGTCTCTACTACGAGCCGGTGTGGCTGTTCCACCGGCGGACCCAGCCCCTCCACGGCCTTCCCGACCTCCGCGGCCGCCGGATCCAGGTCGGCGAGGAAGGGAGCGGTATCCGGCCCCTGGCGGTGCGGCTCCTCCGCGACAGCGGTGTCACCCAGCAGAACTCGACGCTCCTCGCTCTCACGAGCGAAGGCGCGGCGGCAGCGCTGGAGACGGGCCGGATCGATGCGGCCTTCTTCATCATGGCGCCGAGCGTGCCCCTGGTGCGGCACCTTCTGCTCAGTCCGGCCGTCAGCCTCTGGAGCGTCCGGCGCACCATCGCCTACACGACGCGATACCGGTTCTTGTCGACCGTCGTGCTCGGGGAGGGCGTGGTCGACCTCGTCGCGGACGTACCCGACCGCGACGTCACCCTGCTCGCGGCAACCGCCACGCTCGTCGTCCGCGAGAACGTCCACCCCGTGATCGTGCGCCTGCTGCTGAAGACCGCGGAGACCGTGCACAGTCGCCCGGGCCTGTTCGAGGCGCCCAACGCGTTCCCCTCCGACGCATTCGTCGAGCTGCCGCTCCACGAGGTGGCCCGGCGCTACCTCCGGAAGGGGCCGCCGTTCCTGGAGCGATTCCTCCCCTTCTGGATCGCCGTGACCGTCGAGCGGTGGGCGCTGCTGATCCTGCCGGCCATCGGACTCCTCCTGCCGCTGATCCGCATCCTGCCCGCGCTCTACAACTCGCGGATGCGGCGGCGGGTCACCAGGTGGTACCGGGTGGTGCACGAGATCGACCACACGCTCTCGCAGTGCACGCCGCAAGAGGCGCGGGCGGCCGCCGAGCGGATCCGCGGCGTCCAGGAGGAAGTCTCGCACATGCCGCCGCCGCCGCCGGGCCTCATGGGCGAGCTCTACCACCTGAAGATCCATCTGGAGTGGCTGCTCGCACGCGCCGACGCGCCGGCCGCCGCACCGGCCGCGCGTCACTCGCCCAGATAGATCTCGCGCGTCCGCGGGTGCGCGACGACTTCGCCGCGCGTGCCCTCGACGACCACCTCGCCGAAATGCAGGACGGTGATGCGCTCGGCAAAGTCGAGCGCCACGTCCATGTCGTGCTCGATCATGACGATCGTCACGTCGCGCGGGATGCTGGTGACCAGCCGGAGCACGTCGCGCCGCTCGTCGGTCGAGAGCCCGGCGAAGGGCTCGTCGAGCAGCAGCACCCTCGGGGTCTGGGCGAGCGCCATGGCGACCTCGACGCGCCGCCGCTCGCCGTAGGAGGTCTGGGCGAGGGGCCGATCGGCGAGGTGATCGAGCCCGACCTGGGCCAGCGTCTCCCGCGCCCGCGCGATCAGCGCCGCCTGCCGGTCGAGCCGGACGAACGGGTTCCAGCGACGCCGTGACCGGCCGAGCAGCGAGAGCGTGACGTTGCGCAGCAGCGTCTCGCCCGGGAAGAGCGTGATGATCTGGTACGTGCGGGCGATGCCCAGGTGGAAGCGACGGCGGCTGGGAACCCGCGTGATGTCGCGATCGAAGAGCGTGACCGACCCGCTGTCGGGCCGGAGCTCGCCGGTGATCAGGTTGAAGAGCGTCGTCTTGCCGGCGCCGTTGGGACCGATGATGAGGCGGCGCTCGCCGGGCTCGACGGCCAGGTTCACGTCCGACGTGACGCGCAGCCCGCCGAACGACTTCTCGAGATTGCGCACGGCGAGCGCGCTCACGGCCCGGCCTCCTCAGGCCCTCAGATCACGTTCCGGGTGCGCAGCTCCGCGATCTGCTCCGGGCGATACCCGAGCTCGGCCAGGATCTCATCCGTGTGCTCGCCCAGCGTGGGCGCGCGGAAGCGGAAGCGCCCGGGCGTCTCGGAGAGATCGACCGGGGTCGGCGCGAGCGGCGCCGGTTGGGACAGGCCCGGGTACTGGGTGTCCACGAGGAGGCCGGCAGCTCGCACGTGCTTGTCCTCGAGGGCTTGCTGCGGCGAGTAGAGCGGACCCGCCGCGATTCTGGCGGCCTCGAGCTCGGCGAGCGCCTCCGCGGTCGTGCGCTCGGCCGTCCACTCCGACATCCGCCTGGAGATGATCTCGCCGTGGTCGCCCCGGGCGAGATCGTCCTTGAACCGCGGATCGGTGAGCCAGTGGTCTTCACCGATCAGCTTGGCCCACCGCCGGAACATCGGCTCTCCGATCGCGAGGGCGAGGATCCAGCCGTCCTTGGTGCGAAACAGATCGGAAGGCGCGGACGTCTGGCCGCGATTGACCGTCGCGACTCGATCGACCTGGATCGCTTGCTGCTCGACCAGCGTCGGGTTGTTGAAGGCGATCGCGGTCCGGAGCAGGGCGCCCTCCACCTTCTGCCCCCGACCGGTCTGCCGGCGGGCCATGAGCGCGGCCAGGGTGCCGAACGCGGCGAGCGACGCCGTGCCGCAGTCGACCCAGGCGACGGCGGCTCGCAGCGGCTGCTCCGGCGTGCCGGTGAGATACGCCGAGCCGCACATCACCTGCCCGATGCCGTCGAATCCGTGCTTGCCGCTCCACGGTCCGCCGGCGCCGAAGGCCGTCACCGTGGTGAGGATGATGTCGGCCTTCACGCGGCGAAGGCTTTCGAGGTCGAGCGCGAGCGAGCGCAGCACCTCGGGGGGCAGGTTCGCGACGACGACGTCGGCGCTGGCCACCAGCCGCCGCACGATCTCGCGACCCTCCGGGCACGCGGGGTCGAGGGTCATCGCGCGCTTGTTGCGGTTCATCACCAGGTACATCGCGCCCACGCCGTCCTCGGCCACCGGCGCCACCCACCGATCCTCGCCGCCGCCCGCCCGCTCGATGCGGATGACGTCGGCGCCGAGGTCGGCGAGGAGCGCCGCGCAATACGGCCCGGCGATGTAGCGCCCGAAGTCGAGGACCCGCACGCCCTCGAGCACGGCCCCCGGGTCGCTCATTTCAGGGCGAGCGGCTGCCCGTCCAGATCCTCCGCGCGCTCGACCTTGATGAGGACGCCGAATCCCTTCTTGTCCGGATCGCGCTCCTTCTCGGGTTGCACGAGGCGTCGCCAGATCTCCTCGTACACCGCGCCGGACTTGTGGATCTCCGCGGTTCCATAGAACCGGGCGATGCCCCCCTTCGGCAACACGCCGGCCTCGCGGAGCTGAGGCTTCCGGAGGAAGACCGTGACCTTCGTCTTGTCCTTGAGGTTGGCGTTCGTCGAACCCTTACCGCGCTCCCACAGCGCGATATGGTCGTCGTCGTAGACCATGGTGCTGCCCCGCGGAGTGACCTGGGCGAACCCGTTCGGCAGCACGGTGGCCACCAGGCACACGCTTGCGGGGAACGCGGAGTTGATGTGCTCGTGAAGGACCTTGGGAATCGTGGGCAAGTGAACCTCCTTTTTCATAGCCACGTCGGCCTCAGGAATGAGCGCGCTCGAGATTGTTACTCTCGTGGTTGCCGGCCAGCCAGCGCGCGAGCTCCGTGTGGGCATCGGCGCGGCGAATGGCGTTGATCGTTTCGACGTCACCGGGATCCACGGTGAACTCGACTCGCAGTCCGTCCGGGCTCGTCACGTAGAGCGAGAGACAGTACCCGTGATCGGTCTGCCGGCGCGGAACGCCTGCGGCCGCGACTCGACGGTCGATCTCGTCGTAGGTCTTTCGGTCCACCTTGAGCGCGATGTGCTGGAAGCGGCCGATCTGGGGGTAGACCGCCTTGCTTCGCTCGTACATCTCCTCGTCGGCGAACTGAAAGAACGCCAGCGCGCTGCCGTCGGCCAACCCGAAGAACGTGTGGCAATATGCGACGTCCCGCTGAACCTCGGTGTTGAAGACCCGCTCGCACCAGGTCGCCACCAGCGGCAGCCCGAGAACGTCCTCGAAGAACTGCCGGTTGGCCTCGTGATCGCGAATGACGAAGGCGTAATGATGCAGTCGTTGCGGCAGCTGCGGCAGTTGGCTCATGGCGGCGCCTCCCCGCGGGATTATCCCGCGCCCCGTCGAGGATGTCGACCGGGTCACCCCGCCGCGCTGACCCGCGGCCCCGACGCCGCTGCCCGAGCCCAGCGCCAGAGCCGCTGCGTCCCCGGCACCAGCCCCTCAGGCATGAACACCACGATGACGACGAAGATGGCGCCGAGGACGAAGTTCCAGCGCTCGATGTAGGCGCTCGCCACGTTCTTGACGATCACGACCAGCGCGGCGCCGACGATCGGTCCGAGCAGCGTCGCCGTGCCGCCGGAGATCACCATCAAGAGCGCCTCGGCGGACGCGGTGAGCGCCACCGCCTGGGGGCTCACGAACTCGTTGTAGTAGAGATAGAGAAGCCCCGCCACGCCGCTCCAGAAGCCCGAGAAGAGGAAGGCGAGAAAGCGAACCATCCAGACGTGGTAGCCGAGCGCGTTCATACGCCTGGGCTGGTCGCGGGTGCCGCGGAGGCTGGCGCCGAACGGCGAGGCGACGAAGATCGCCATCGAGGCCACGGCGACCAGGAAGACCGCGAGGGTCGCCCAGTAGAAGCCCGCCGGCGACGCGAGCGACAGGCCGAGCGGGCTCGGCCGGCCTCGGATGGCGATGCCGTTGTCACCGTTCGTGATGCTGATCCAGCGGTAGGCGACACCCCAGACGATCTGGCCGAGCGCCACCGTGATCATGACGAAGCCGAGGCCGGTACCGCGGAGCGCCAGCACCGCGAAGATCGCGGCGGCGACGAGCGTCAGCGCCAGCGCCCCGGTCGTGACCGCGATGTGACCGTGGCCGTTGTTCATGATCCGCGCGCCCGCGTACGCGGCGATGCCGAAGAGTCCGGCATGGCCGAGGCTCACCAGCCCGGCATAGCCGGCGAGCACGTTCACGCCGAGGGCGAAAATGCCGTAGAAGAGGATCTGGCTGGCGATGTTGACGTAGTAGGTCCCGCCGACCCACCACGGTACCGCAGCCAGGATGACCAGCGCGGCGGCGAGCGCGGCCCGCCTCACGCCGTCTGCCGTCCGAAGAGACCCTGCGGCCGGAGGACCAGCACGATGAGCATGGGCAGGAACAGGACGACGTAGGCGAGCTCGGGAAACATCGCCTGACCGAAGTTGTAGAGGAAGCCGACGACGAAGCTCCCCACGAGCGAGCCGAGCAGGCTGCCGCTGCCGCCCAGAATCACGACGACGAGGGCCAGCGGGAGCATCTCCTGGTCGAGGCCCGGATAGACGGAGAGGATCGGCCCGCCGATCACGCCGGCGAAGCCGGCGAGCCACGCGCCCAGGCAGAACACGATGGTGAAGAGCCGCGAGACGCGGATGCCGACCACGCGCGCCATCGCCGGATCGTCGACGCCCGCGCGGATCATCGCGCCGAGTCGCGTCCGGTCGAGGAGCGCCCACAGCGCGACGGCGAACACGACCGCGATGAGACTGATCGCCAGTCGATACGTGGGAAACCCGAGGCCGAGCAGCGACGTGGCGCCTCGCAGCGCGCTCGGCGTGGCGATCCGGATGGGATCGCCGGTCCAGACCATGAGGCAGACGTCGGCGATCATGAACGAGAGGCCGAGGGTCACCAGCACCTGCGCGAGCTCCGCCCCGCCCAGCCGGCGCAGGATGAGTCGCTCCACGATCCCGCCCAGGGCGGCCACCAGCAGCCCGCCCACGAGCGCGGCCGTCCAGAAGTCCATCCCTCGCGCGATCAGGCTCGTCGCGAGGTACGCGCCGAGCATGAAGAACGAGCCGTGCGTCAGGTTCGGGATCTTCATCAGGCCGAAGATGAGCGAGAAGCCGGCGGACAGGAGGAAGAGGAGGCCGCCCAGCGTGATGCTGTTGACCGCCAGCACTAGCCACAGGCTCATGGAGTCCCGGTTCGTGCCGGTCGGTCGCCCTTAGGTTTTGAGCGGCGGATAGTCGCGCGAGTACACCGGCTGCGACAGGAACCACTTCTCGTCGTAGGTCCAGAACTGGCTGACCTTGGGGTAGATCTTGATCGTCGTGTTGACGAGCTTGTCGCCCTTCTTTTCGCACCGCCGGATGTAGAAGCTCCCGATCACGTTGCCGAAGTGGTCGAACGAGAACGGTCCGCGGGGCGTGTCGGTGAGCGACACCGCGCGCAGGGCTCGGGTCAGCGCTTCCTTGTCGTCCGTCTTCCCGCCCGTCTTCTCGAGCGCGGCCTCGGCGACCATGCCGTTGATGTAGAGTCCGGCCGCGTAGAGCCCGGGGATGTTGCCGTAGTCGCGCACCATCCCGTCGACGAGCCGCTTGTTGCTCGGCGTGTCGAGATCGCCCGTGTACGCCGAGACCGAGATCACGCCCAGGACCTCGTCCCCGAAGGACTTCAGGAGCGCATCGTCGCAGGCGGGAGCGCCCGCCAGGACCGGCAGCTTCAACCCCTGATCCTGGTACTGCTTCATGAACTTCAAGGGATTGGATCCGGCGAAGCCCTGGATGACGGCGTCGACGCCGCTGATCTGCGCGATATAGGGCGTGTAGTCCGGCGTCACCAGCGGCGGCCACAGCTTCTTCACGACCCGGCCGCCGGCATCCTCGAACACGCGCTGGAACCCGGCCATCTGCTCGTGACCGAAGGCGAAGTCGTCGGCGATGGTGATGACGCGCTTGAACTTCAGCTCCTTCGCCGCGTAGTCGGCGAGGGGGTGCATGTACTGCGCCGAGGTCCCGGAGGCCCGCACGAAATACGGGTTGGGCCGGCGCTGAGTCATATCCTCGGCGGCGGCGAGGCTCAGGATCGGCATCTTCGCTTGCGCGGCGTAGTCGGTGATGGCGAGGAGCTCGAACGCCGCCAGCGGGCCGAAGATCATGTCGACGTTGTCGCGCTCGACCAGCTCTTGGGTCTTGGTCTTGGTGCCGGCGGGGTTGCCGCCGGTGTCGGCGACGACGAGCTCGACCTTGCGCCCGGCGAGCGTGTAGTTCCGGTCCTTGAAGAAGCGAATCGTGCCCTGCTCCATCTGGATCCCGCCCTGAGCGAGCGGTCCCGTCTTCACCGTGAGCAGGCCGATGCGGACCGGCTTCGGCTGCGCCACCGCCGGGAACGGCAGCCCCGCCGCCAGCGCCGCGCCCGCCGTGCCCCCCAGGAACTTCCGTCGATCGAGCCTGACCGCCATGTCAGTTCCTCCTTGGCCGACTCAATAGCTCTTGCTTGGCCGACTCAATAGCTCTTGGGGAGCCCGAGGACGTGCTCCGAGAGGTAGTTGAGCACCATCTCTTGCGAGACCGGCGCGATCTTGTAGAGACGCACCTCGCGCCAGAGCCGCTCGACGTAGAACTCCTTCGCGTAGCCGTAGCCGCCGTGGGTCTGCAGCGCCACGTCGCACGCCTCGAAGCCCGCCTCGGCCGCCATCAGCTTGGCCGTGTTCGATTCGGCGCCGCACGGCCGGCCGTTGTCGAAGAGCCACGCCGCCTTCAGGCACATCAACCCGGCCGTCTCGAGCTTCGCCCAGGCGAGCGCGAGCGGGTGCGCGATCGCCTGATTCTGGCCGATCGGCCGGTCGAAGACCACGCGCTCCTTCGCGTACTGCACGGCGCGGTCGAGCGCCGCCCGCCCGATGCCGACCGCCTCGATCCCGGTGAAGATGCGCTCGGGGTTGAGCGAGTCGAGGAGGTGGTAGAAGCCCCGGCCCACCTCGCCGACGACGTTCGCGGCCGGGATCTCGAGGCCGTCGATGAAGATCTCGTTCGAGTCGACCGCCGCCCGGCCGAGCTTCTCGATCTCGCGCACCGTGATCTTCGCGCGGTCGAATTCCGTGAAGAAGAGCGTCATCCCCTCGAAGGGCCTGGCCGCCTCGCGGGGCGAGGTGCGCGCAAGCAGGAGGGTGTGGGTCGCATGCTGGGCGTTGGTGTTCCACACCTTGCGGCCAGTGACGACGTATCCGTCGCCGTGGCGCTCGGCCCGGGTCTGGATGCGTGACGTGTCCGTACCGGCGTTGGGCTCGGTCACGCCGAACGACATGACGATCTCCCCCGCAGCGATGCGCGGCAGGTAACGCCGCTTGAGGTCCTCCGAGCCGTGCTTGATCACGGGCATCGGAGGAAAGAGATAGAAGTGGATCGGCGAAGCGCCCGTCGTCCCGGCGCCGGCGGCGCAGATCTCGTGCAGCATCACCGTCGCTTCGGTCACGCCCAGGCCCGAGCCGCCGTAGTCCTCCGGAATGATCATCCCGAGCCAGCCGGCCTGCGCGAAGGCCCGGATCCAGTCCGCCGGGTACTCCGCCTTCCGGTCCCTCTCCAGCCAGTAGTCGAGCGAGAAGGATCGCGCGAGGGTCGCCACTTCCTTGCGGATCAGCTCCTGTTGCTCCGTCAGCTGAAAGTCCATGCGCGCGATTGTAGCCCATGACGCTCCCGGCCGACTCAAAGGTACGTGGTGCTATCATGCGCGGCATGGCGGTCCAGGGCCTGTACGCGCTGCAGAACGGATTCATGGGTTTCGAGCGCTCCGGGCTCTTCTACGACGACTTCTCCGGCGAGCGCGTCCGGATCCCGGTCGCCTGCTGGCTCGTGCGCACCTCCGAAGCGATGATTCTTTTCGATACGGGTCTGTCGCCCCGCGCCGTCCCGGGGCTCATGCGACGCGACCCGCTCGCCCGCTTCACGGAAGAGGACTTGCTGGTGCACCGGCTCGACCTCGTGGGTCTCGAACCCGACCACGTGGACATGGTCGTGCTCTCACACCTCCACTTCGACCACGCCGGGGGCGCCGTGCTCTTCCCCAAATCCGAGCTGATCGTCCAGAAGGACGAGTATTCCTATGCCCACTACCCGGCCTCCTTCTTCGAGTCGTTCTATTACCGGAAGAACTTCGATTTGCCGGACTACCGCTGGCGTCTGCTGGACGGCGATACCGAGCTGCTCCCGGGCGTGACGGTGTTGCGAACGGACGGCCACACGCCGGGCCACCAGTCCTTGCTGGTCGAGTTGCCCGCGACGGGCCCGGTCATCCTCACGGGCGACGCCTGCTACTGGCAGGAGCACGCGGACAAAGAGCGCGTGCCCGGCGTGGTCTGGAACCCGGCGCTGGCGCTTCACTCGCTCAAGAAGCTGAAGACGATCGCGCGGCTCGTGCGCGGTCGTATCTTTCCCGGTCACGACCCGGTCTTCTGGGAAACCGTCAAACAGGCGCCGGACGCCTATCACTGAGGGACGTAGTGCGAACAGGGAGAGTGCCATGAAAGATGGATTCAGGTTCGTGGACAGCGACATGCACATCATGGAGCCGCCGGACCTCTTCGATCGCTATCTGGACCCGCAGTTCAAGGACCGGATCAGCGTCCCGGTGGGCGCCGACGGCCGTCCCACGCGCGGCGCCGCCGGCCTGACCGTCATCGACGGCATCCCGACCTCGGACATGGACCTCCAGCAGTACCGCAAGCGCGTCCGGAACAGCGGGCCGCAGAGCACGCAGCCCTTGTCGGGATCACGGCTCTTCGACACCGGCCGGCTCGACTTCGCGGTCGAGCGCGACTACGATCCCGTCGCTCAGGTGATCGGCATGGAGATGGAAGGGGTCGACATCGCGGTGCTGTACCCCACCGCCGGCCTCGCCTTGCTCGGCCGCGACAATATGGACCCGCAGCTCTCTCTGGCCATCTGCCAGGCGTACAACAACTGGATCCACGAGTTCTGCGCGTACAGCCCGGACCAGCTCAAGTGGGTGGCGATGCTGCCGGTGCACGACGTGCACCTGGCCTGCCGGGAGCTCGTGCGATGCGTCCGCGAGCTCGGCGCCGTCGGCTCGTTCATCCGGCCGAATCTCGTCAACGGCCACTACTGGCACTCGAACTACTGGGACCCCCTCTACACCGTGCACGAGGAGCTGAACGCCACCTGGGGGTTTCACGAGGGCGTGAGCGCCCTCTACTCCCGCATGATCCCGCTGTACGGTGAGAACCGGTTCTATCGCCACGTCGCCAGCCACTGGATCGAGATGCAGCAGGCCCTGATCGCGATGATCATCGGCGGGGTGTTCGAGTTTCATCCAAAGCTCCGGGTCGGCTTCCTGGAAGCTCAAAACTCGTGGGTGCCCGGCCTCCTGTCCCGCATCGAGTGGGACTATCCCCAGTACCGTGACTCGCACGCCCCGTATCTCGCCCTGACGCCGCACGAGTACTTCCGGCGCAACTGCTGGGCGGCGGTCGAAGGGAGCGAGCCGGAGATCGAGGCGACGGCCGGTCTCATCGGCGCGGACCGGATGTGCATCTCGACCGACTATCCGCACTTCGACTCGAACTTCCCGCACGTCTCGACGAACCTCTTGAAGAACGTGCCGCGCGAGATCGCGGCCCAGATCCTCGCCGGCGGGGCACAGCTCTACGGCTTCACCGACGCGCACTTCAAGAAAGCCGACGCGGCCGCGGCGAAGGCAAGCTCGCGACCGTGAGCTGAGTCATCGAGACGGCCGGAGTCTCGGATCGGCCGCGAGCAGGAAGAACAGGAGGTACGCGATGCCGCCCGCAAAGCCTCCGAGTACGTCGCTGAGCCAGTGGGCTCTCAGGTAGAGCCTGCTCGCCGCGACTCCGAGGATCAGCAGTACCAGGACCACCGTCCCCGTCCACCGCCAGATCCGGCGCAGCTCGATGGTCCAGAGGAAGTAGATCAGGCCGCCGAAGAACACGACGGCGCCGAAGGTGTGACCGCTCGGGAAGCCGTACGCAGACAGGCGGGGGCGCGGGCGGGCGACGACCCACTTGGTGAGCGCGAAGACGACATACGCCCCGACGACCATCGCGGGGACGAACCGCGCGGCGGGATGGCCGCGGCGCCAGAGGAGAACGAACATGCCGACGCTCAGGGGCACCAGCGCGTAGCCCGAGCCGACGTCGCTCAGTGTGCGCATGAGAGACTCGAGGTGTGGATGCCGAGCGGACTGGGCAAGCGCGAGCGCGGAGCGGTCCACCTCGAGGAACTGTTGGTTGAAGGCAAGGACGGCGAGGACGAGGTATGCGAGCGCAGAGACGATCGCCAGAAGGAGCACCACCCACCGCAACGCTTCCATCGGTCGACCCCGATTATGGCACGGCCCTCCCCGGCGACATGAAGACGCGCCTCACGCGCCTCGACTGGCGGGGGATCGAGCGCTCGCTCTGGCAATGGGGTTATGCCAAGACGCCCCCCGTGCTCAGCCCGTCCGAATGCGCCGAGCTGATCGGCCTGTATGCGGACGAACGACGGTTCCGGAGCACGATCGACATGGCGCGCTACAAGTTCGGCGTCGGAGAATACCGATACTTCGCCGCGCCCCTGCCGCCCCTGGTCGAGACGCTGCGCCGTCACGCCTATCCCCCGCTTGCCGCGATCGCCAACCGGTGGGAAGCGGCCCTCTCGGGTTCAGTCAATAGGCTCGCCTCGGACGGCGGGGCCCCAGCCTCGCGACGTCCTGCGGCTCGCACTTCCGTCGTCCACCCGGCGAGCCTCGGCGGGCTGCTGGCGCTATGCCGTCGGCGCGGCCAGACCAAGCCGACGCCGCTGCTCCTGCACTACGAGACGGGCGGTTACAACTGCCTGCACCAGGACCTCTACGGCGACGTCGCCTTCCCCCTGCAGATCACCGGCTTCCTGAGCCGCCGTGGCGTCGACTACGAGGGCGGCCACTTCCTGCTGGTCGAGCAACGGCCGCGCGCCCAGTCACGCGGCGAGGCGATCGCCACCGAGCAGGGTGAGCTCGTGATCTTCACCACGCGCGAGCGGCCGGCGTGCGGCCAGCGCGGCTGGCATCGCGTCACCATGCGCCACGGCGTCAGCCGCATCACCTCCGGCACCCGCTACACGCTCGGCGTCATCTTCCACGACGCGAAGTAGTGCGAGCCGAGGCGCGCTCGGGCGACGAGGCGAGCGGTGACATG
>WNFC01008420.1_pt1 | contig 20174 bp, 19 predicted proteins | sample 5400541 | NCBI WGS metagenome assembly WNFC01 (sample SAMN13153342, study PRJNA577476) | soil metagenome | isolation source: 120 cm saprolite under Douglas fir tree site 2 hole 2 replicate 1 | place: USA:California | collected 2015-04-18
CTGCAGAAGTATATTGAAGACCCGTTGTCGGAAGCCCTGATCCAGGGAACGATTACGACCCGTCCGGCATTTATCGAGGTCTTCCTCGAAGACAACAAGCTGTTCTACCGTCCGGTCGATGCGGAAAAGACGGAGGGCGTGCTGTTGTACGAGAACAGCTAGCGAGCTTCAGCTATCAGCCGTCAGCAATAAGCTGGCGGTTTTTTTTATGCCTGAATTCGTGGTTACGCATGGAACACGTAGCGTAGGGCTCGTGTGGAGCGGGCACTCTTGCCCGCTGCTTTTGTGGTCGTGCAGGCAAGCGGGCAGGAGTGCCCGCTCCACACGAGCAGAGGGTTCACTCTGGTTACGGCAAATTTTTTCCTCCGGGAACCCGATTGACTCGACGAAAAAACTGTGATTAGATGCGCAGCACTGCGCGGGCTCCGCGCCAGAGTCCGCCGACAAAAGCGCGACCGAGGTGAAGTATGAAGTACAGTCTGTTTTGCGCGACTCTTGTTGTAACCGTACTTGCTCTGTGCGTGGGCGCCAGCGCACGGGATGTCGTCCTGCCCGCTGGCACTCTCTTGCAATGCACCCTGAATGAACCTAACTTCTCCTCGGCAACGGTGGACGTCGGGGATCCGGTACTTTGTCATTTGCGTGGAATCACGGAGTTCGGCCAACAGGCTTTCCCACGCGGGAGTTACCTGGTGGGGCATCTGGAAGCGGCGAAAGATCCTGGTCATTTTGTCGGCAAGGGTTATCTGAAGCTGCAATTTGATCGCATCGGGTTGCCCAGCGGCGATCTGCCTCTGGAAGCGAAGGTCATCGCCACGCGAGGCTACCGGGTGGATCGCGAAGGCAAGATCATTGGACACGGCCATCCCCGTCGCGACGTCGTGGAATGGATGTTGCCACCCTTGTGGCCGTGGAAGGTGATCATGCTGCCCGCACGCGGACCACGCGCCAAGCTTAAGGGGGAGACGGTGCTTTCGCTGCGCCTGATGGATGACGTCCAGGTGCCACAGGTAGCCACGACCTACGGGCCGAACTGGCATTTCTTCGGAAAGCCGCAGAACGAGTCGTTCCGCGAATCTGACAATAGAGATGTCAGGACCACTCTCGCCATCCGCAATGTGGCGGAGGCGGGAGAGGGTTCGCCGGTGCCGGAAGCGCGAGCGTCCTACGCTAACCTGGTCTCGCAGGACATGAATGCCGGAGCGCCAGTAGTGGCTTCCGGTGGACCAGTCTTTATTCTAAAGACGGGCGCAGTTCTGGCGGTGGGAAACTACCGATATCAGGACGGCCGTATCACTTACACGCTGGCTAGTGGAGGAGGCGGCGTGGTGAGTGCGGAGGAAGTGGACTGGAGCACAACCACCCGGGTGAATGCCCGGCACGGCGTGCGAATGACCTTACACAGCGGGCACGTTAATGCGGAGACGCCTGGCTTCTGAGTCTGCATCTCAGGGTCAATTCACAGCCGCCAGCGAAAGCTGGCGGCTTTTGTTTTGCTGGAAAGGTCTCAGCAAAGGCGGCCGAGCTTCGCTCGGCGGACAGCCCCTTCGACTCCGCTCAGGGCAGGCTTGGCGGCTGTCCCCACATAGTTGCTACGCTTTGCTCCAGTCTTCGATTCTCAGGCCCTTCACTCTCCGAAAGACGCGATCGTTTGTCACCAGGATTACACCTGCCGCAAATGCGCGTGCGGCGATCATCAGGTCGAGGTTACCCATAGGTTTGCCCTCCCGCTCCAGGAGAGCGCGTATCCGGGCATAGTGTTGAGCCGCTTCCGATTCCCACGGAAGCACTTCGACGCGCAGCAAGAACTCCTCGACGGCGATCCCCAGCTTTGCCGCTTGCGGCAGTCTTGCGACGCCGAAGCGCAGTTCAGCTTCCGTGACGACGGAGATCCCAACCTCGCTCATCGGGACTCTCAAAAGCCGCTGTCGCACATGGGGGAAGTTGCCTTTAATGACGTAGCTGGCGATGTTGGTGTCGAGAAGATACCGGACAGGCATTTAAAACAGCCGGCGTTTCTGTGGCGGCGTATCTTTGCGATCTGCGAGGAAGTCTTGGGGGACATCGACCGTCCTCATCAATTCGAAGAAATCTTCCCAGGATTCAGGACGGCGGGAGAGGATAACGTCTCCCGTTGCCGGGTCGCGGCGGACGTAGACCTCCGAGCCTGCGAACCGGTATTCGGAAGGCAGACGAACGGCCTGGCTGCGGCCGTTGCGAAAGAGTTTGGCGGTCTTCGGCATGGTATCTATCATGATATATACCGCATTGGGCGATTGTCAAATCAGCGATAATTAAGGAGGCGCTAAATCAAAAGCCTTGACGCAGAGGTCGCGGGAACTTCTTTGCGACCATTCCGGTTCCCACGAATCTGGAACATTGCAACGCATTAACTTTGGGGGCACTGTGAACAAGGTCAATATCGCCGGGAAGTTCGCGAAGATTTCCGAATACTGGAAGCCCTACATCGCTGCCGAATTGAATGGGCAGCATGTGAAGCTCGACAAGCTGAAGGGCGAGTTCGTATTCCATCATCATGAAAACGAAGATGAAATGTTCCTGGTGGTCAAGGGCCGCTTTCGGATGGAGTTTCGCGACCGGTACGAGTGGATAGAAGAGGGCGAATTTATCGTGGTGCCGCGAGGCGTGGAGCATCGTCCGGTAGCTGAAGAAGAATGCTGGATTCTGCTCTTCGAGCCGGCCTCCACTTTGAATACGGGGAACGTCGTCAACGAGCGCACTCTGCAGCAACTGGAAAGAGTGTGAGATCGAGCGGACGAGCAAATTAAGTTCAACCTCCAGCGACTGAAGCCGAATGCCTTTTTAGCAAACCTGACGACACGACTGAAGTCATACCCTGATACGAATCCTGAAGCGTCTTCGCAACCAGGTGGTGAGCCAGGTCTCTGCAAGACCGGTAAAATGAAGACTCATGGAACTCATTGTTTATTCGGCATTTTGGTGTCCTGATTGTCGCGAGGCCAAGCGCTTTTTGGCGAAGCATAACGTTCCGTACAAAGAGATCGACATCGAGACCACCCCGGGAGCCGCTGAGGAAGTGGTCAAGCGCTCGGGTAAGCGCGCCATTCCGCAGTTTGTGATTGATGGGGAATGGGTGCAGCCCTACCGGCCTGGGGAGGGATTTCTCCACGATGAGATGGCGAAGCGATTGGGAATCGAGAATCCTTAGCCGATGCAGCGAGCCTCTTCAGCAACGATAACCGCAACACGGCAGAATTAAATAAATCCATCCCGCCTCCTAATTTGCCTTAAAAGACCTTCAGAGAAGCCATTGCCACAACATTAGAGACCTCAGAAAATCGCTCGTACATCATCTTCCGTACCGTGGCAAAGCCGCGCCGGACGGGGGAAGATAACGTCTCCCAGTCTTCAGTCTCTAAGTGCTTGCTTTGCAAGAGACTGAAAGGAATACGACTTGGAGCACTAGTACGACGAGGCGACCGCGACCACTCATGCCCGAAACCGTAATTTCCGGACAAGAAATCTCCGAACCCCAAATCCCAGAATCAATGATCCCGCAGGAATCAAACGAAGTCTGCGAGAGTTGGCAGCAGATGGTGCAGGCGGTGCTGGGGTTTGTGCTGCTCGTTGGCGCACTAGCCATGTTCCACTACTACGCGCCCATGTCGGCACAAGGCGCGCCGCCAAGCGATTTGCAGCAGCAAGTCCATCAGCTGACAGCCCAGGTAGAGGAGCTTGAGCAGGAGCAGGCAATGCCGGCGGTTGTGCTGAACCGCTATCGTAACTCCATCGGGTACATCTACGGTGTGTATCAAGTTGGGTTCGCGAATCAGAATCCTGCGATTCGGGCGCGGGTCTCTGGGACGGGATTTCTCGTCGGAGATGGCCTGATTGCGACGAACCGGCACGTGGCGGAGCCATGGTTTGGGGATACTGAGGCCGAGACTTTAATTAACCGCGGCGCCACCGGAAGGCTGGAAAACCTGGTGATCTTTTTTCCCGGGTCACCTACGCCGGTGAGCTTATTGGCAGCGGCGGCGTCCTCGACGTCTGACTTGGCGGTCTTGCGGGCGGAGGATTCGTCTGAGGTGCATGCGCTCACCGTGCTGCCTCTGTCCAAGTCAGCCAGCTTGCCTGGGGAACTGGTGACTGTGCTCGGGTATCCGATGGGGATTGCGGGGATGGTGGCGAAGTCGCCCACGGGAATCTATGAGCGCCTAGCGTACCGGCATAACGACATCACGGCAGCCAGCGAGTTGGCGGCGTTGTCCTTGATCCGTCCGTCAGCCACTTGTGGCCACCTGGGCGACGTAGTGGGCGACAAGCTGATTTACGACGCGCCCACGGCGCACGGAGGCAGCGGTGGTCCGGTGTTCAATACGAAGGGCGAAGTGATCGGTGTCAATTCCGCCTACATGGACGGATTCTCCGGCGGTACCCTGGGAGTGGCGGTTGAATCGCTGCGGCCGCTGATTGAGAGAGCGCAGCGGCAGAAGTAGAAACTTCAATCTAAGCCAAACTGTGCAGTGTGTGTGGTCAGGGGCTAAAGCCCTCATTTCCAGGACTGGATTGGTGGCGCGGCTGGAAGCCGCGCCCTTTCAAAACGTCCATCAACCCTTTCAAAACGTCCATCAACCCTTTCAAAACGCCATCAGCCATTTCGAAACGTCCGTTATTTTTTCAAAACGTTCGTCAGTTATGCCGCGGACTCACGGAACAACCCTAGAATGCCCAGCGCAATGAGAATTGAATCAGGCGCGGCGTGCCCACTGTGCCGATGATCTTGCCGAAGGCGCTGCCCGCCTCAACGTCTGTGACGGAAGGATTGGCGAAGTTGGTGTGATTCCACACGTTGAAGAAATCCGCGGTGAAGCGGACTTCCTGACGTTCGCCGAACTTGAAATACTTGATGAGCGAAGCATCCCAATTCTGCTGGAAAGGACCGCGATAAATATTTCGACCCAGACTGCCGAAGCCGGTGACACAGGTGTTGCCGGATGGATCGTTTACGGTCTGGCACTGGCCCGCCGGAGTATTGGGGTAATAGAGATAGGGAACCGGTGTAAACGCTGCCGGGTTCAAATAGCCGTTGAGGCGCTTGTGAATGTCGCCGCTGGTCAATCCGCTCGAAATGCTGGCCCCGGGAGCCAGACTGGCACCCAGCAGCGGGGTGCTTCCCTGTCCAAGGAAGGCCGTGCCTGCGCTGGAATCGAAGATCGAGAACGGTGTTCCCGACTGGAAGATGGTTACGCCGCTGAGCGCCCAGCCGCCGAGAATTGTATGTTTCGCTCCGGAAGCGTTCGCGAACAACGGAATCGCGTAGACGTAACTAACCGACAAACGGTGAGGACGATTGAAGTCGGAGATACCGCGCGAGGCGTTGATATTACTTTGGTCGTTGTAGGCCGTGTTGAAGGCGGTGTTGCCGGTTGAGGTTGCGTCAATGTTCTTCGAGAAAGTGTACGCAGCCTGGAAATAGCTTTGTCCCCAGCGGCGCGATACGGTGGCTTGCAGGGCGTGATAGATCGAAGAAGCGTCGTTGGCGAAGATCTGATAGCCGCTGTAGCCATTCAACCCGGGGGTGGGAGTGCGGGCAATTGCGTTGGAGAATGTGTTGTTGGTGATCTGAAAGCTGTTGTTATTTACATCGGTAACGGTGAACGGGTGGGCCGGACTGGCGTTCACGGACTGGATGGCATCGCGGGTTTCACGCAAATGGACGCCGCGTGTGCCCACGTATCCGACTTCGAGAACCCAGCGTTTGCCGAGTTCGCGCTGCAAGGTCAAGTTCCATTGCTCGGTGTTGGGAACCACGAAATGTCGGGGAACTTCGAGCACGAAAAGATTCTGCGTCGAATTTACTCCTGGTCCGCCGGTGCAGGCGTATGTGCCGTCCTGGCCGCCCGCATTGTTCGGCGTGAAGCTGACGAGCCGGGCGAGGCAGGGAATCCACGCGGGTGCAAGCGTTCCTGCCGGTGGCACCGCATTGGCATTGGTAGCGGGGGTTCCAGTAAAGAAGTTGGACATGTTGAACCCCGGCGTTTGACCGAAAAACACGATGGGGATGAATGGCGACTGGAAGCTCAACTGGTCGACCGCGCCCACGTCCTCGCGGACATAGTAGATGCCGTAACCGCCGCGCAGCGTGGTGGTGTGATGGCCGAAGACATCCCAGGCAAAGCCGACACGCGGTCCCCAACCGGTGGAGACGCTGTTGCGGAACGTGGAACCGGCGCCACTTCCCGTCAGCCCCGACACTCCCAGCTTGTTCACGCAACTGGGGTAGACGAACGGATAGGTCCCTGACTTGGTGAGATCCGATTCAATGTTGCCAATGTGACAATCGCCGTCAGTCCACGCTCCCAGGAACTCGGTCCGCAAGCCCAGGTTCAACGTGAGATTGGAAGAGGCCTTCCAGTCGTCCTGCACAAAGACGGCGGAGTTGTTCTGCCGGTATTTGTGGTTGTAGACGCCTCCACCGCCGAAGCTGAACTCGGGTGTGCCGCCCACGAAGTTTCCGAAATCGGTTGAGCCATTCGACGTATTGGTAAAGAAGAGCTGGCCGTTGAAGACTTGGGGGAAAAGCTTATCCAAGTTGACTCGCACAAATTGGCCGCCCACGGTGACGGTGTGCGCACCCCGTACCCAGCTCAGGTTATCGACAAAATTGAGGTTGTTCTGCGTCTGGTACTGATTGGCTTGGGGTGTCGGGCCGAACTGGAATCCGGAAGTCAGGAAGGTGAACTTGTAGATGCTGCTGGTCAGATTGCTGGTGGGCCGATCGATTCCCACATCGCTGACCGTAACCGGATTGACGTTAATGGCGCTGTTGTTGATTCGGACGAAGCCAAAACGAAAATCATTGACCAATGTCGGAGAGAATACGTGAGTTTCATCCAGAATCAGAAAACGGTCGTGAACCGGAAGCACATAAGGGAAATTCAGATCGCTGCCGCTGGCAGCGCCACCGAGAGAAGCTTGCAGGCCGCCGGCGCCAAAGGGAATATCCTTTTGTGAATTGGAGAAGAAGAAGCGGGCTGACACTCTGTCCTGGGAGTTGCGAAAATCATGGTCCCAGTTGGCGGTCAGTTGATCGTCAACAAATTTGCCAGGTTTGCTGACCGTGAACTGAACCAGATCACCAGCCTTGGTCCCGGCTGGGACGATGCCGGGAAGCGGAAACAGATAACCATTGGCCGGCGCGCTGAACTGATTGCTCTTGAAGGCCAGCAACGAGGCTGCCACGGGATCCACGCTGGCCACACCGAAGTCGGTGGCGAGATTGGCTTCCGCTAGTGCCGTTGTCCCACGATCGGCGGCAGGCACATAAGGAACAAAGGTGCTGATCAGAGTTCCCGGAGAGTCGCCGCTGCGCTGGCGTGTGCCCTGATAGTTGACGAAAAAGAAGCCCAGCTTGCCGCCGGGCATGACCGGACCGCCAAAGCTGCCCCCGAAAATATTCTGCTGGATTACGGGCCGCGGCGATCCAGTCTGATTCAGGAAATATTCGTTGGCATCAAGGACGGTGTTGCGGAAGAACTCGTAGACGTCGCCATGATAGCTGTTGGTGCCGCTCTTGAGGATTGCATTGATGTTGCCACCGCCGTTGCGCCCCTGGGTGGCGTCATAGAGCGAGGTCTGAACTTTGAATTCCTGCACCACGTCCGGGTTGGGCAGCGGCGTGTTAGTCAGTTCGGCGACGTTGTAGTCGGTGACGCTGATGCCCTCGATCGAATAATTATTGTTGTCCTCACGCTGGCCGTTTACCTGGATGCGAACCTCGCCGCGTCCCAGCTGCGAGGCTGCATTCAGTTCACTCTGAGCGCCGGTTGAGAGCGTGAGCAGCTGCTGAAAATTCTGGGTCGCCAGCGGCAGGCTGCGGATGGTTCCGGTTTCAATAGCCTGGCCGGTGGTTGCGTCGGTGGTGTCGACAGCCTGAACCTGCGCCTGCACTTCGACGTGCTGCTGCACGGACTGCGGACTCAATGTGGCAATCATGCGCGTGGTTTCTGTGACGCGGACCACAATGCCGGGAAAGTCGTTTTGGGCAAAACCTGGGCTCTGGATGTTCACAGTGTAAGTTCCAACCGGGAGGAGTGGGGCGGTAAAGGAGCCGTCGGCGCCGGTCTTGATCGCGCGCTCCAGAACTTTAGTGTCCTGGTTGGTAACCTTCACGTCGGCGCTCGCAATGAACGCTCCGCTGGCGTCCTGCACCGTACCGGTAATGGCGCCGGTTGCGCCGCCCTGGGCAAATGCCCCAGAAATCATAGCGAGTGCTATGAGACTGATCCAAATTAACCTGTGTAGTGGCCTCGGCATAGTGTTCTCCCTACCGCTTAGCATGGAAATCAAATTTGTGCTTATTGAGGAATGGGGCGCTGAACGGACTGGCAACAACAAGAGAGAGCATACAGCGCAACTCGTGGGCACGCGCGCGGCTTTGCAGTGCGGATACGAAGAGGTGATTGCTCGCGTTCAGCCATCGCCATAGAGTAAATATCTGCCCCGGGGTGCCTAATGTTTAGGATTGGAGAAGCTTATCCAAACAGGACTTGGTTTGCAAGATCGTCCCAAATGCTGTCGTTGGGCAGCAAAGATGCCCCGCTAACGGAGGCCTGACCTTCGGACATTGTCATGAGGCATTCTCCTTAGATACTTGGCTTCCGTTCTTCTGACTCGGTCGAAGTCTTCCGCGGAGTGTTGTCTCCTCCCTGCATCACGCGCTGAAGTGCCGTCACCAGCCTCGGACCGGCTGAACGCAACTCGTTGTGGTGATGCCGGGCCAACTCCCCCAGAGTTCGTTCGCCCTTGGGCGTGAGGGCTAGCAAGACTTCGCGACGGTCGGCCTCGGCGCGGTCGCGGCGCACGTATCCTCCGGCCTCGAGGCGGTTGATGAGTTCCACCGCACTGTGGTGGCGGATTAGCATCTGGTTGGCTAGTTCACGGACCCGCGGTCGAACTCCGGTCGGCATGCCTTTGATGGCCAGCAGGAGTTGGTATTGGCCATGCTCGTTGATAACGAAACGCCGCCAAAGCCTGGTAGTCCGAAAGGGTGAGCTTCTTCATGCGCCGATTGTATCGTGCCGCGATCTAGTGCGAATCTAGTATATCGTATAACGATACATATGAACCCACGCGGTAAGGACCAGGGATGAGGCCGAAGCAGCGACCCTCTCATGGATACGTTGCCAAGGCAGTTGTTGGTGAAATCGCGATGTTACGCCAACCAACTAGCTCTAGTTGCCGCACACCGGCGGGACGAGGTAAATAATATTGCATTCCTTGTTGCTATTCGTCGTGTATTTCGTAGGAAATACCGCCGCGGGCTGCGGTTTGCCTGACTCGTACAACACAAACGCAAGAGCGTACTTCCCCTTGGGTTTCCCAGAAAAGCAAAAAGGAACCTCACTCTTGTACGTCAGCCGTTTAGATTCGAGGAGCTTTCCATTTCTATCGCGCAGTTCAACCTCCAGCGTGTCATCAAGGCCCATTTGGGCAGGGCTAACACCGATGTCTCCCGTGGCGATTTGGACTTTCCCACAAAGACAAGGAGTCTTGTGCATCACGAAGTGATTGGTCGTGCAGTCGGTCTTCGGAGGGGATTCCTGAATGCGGTAAATAGGGGCTGGGTTTATTACGTTTGGCAAGTCAGAAGTTATAGTGGGTACCCCCATCGGCTCGCCGCCATCGGTAGGGGTGCTATCCACTTGCAGGACGACCCGAAATGTAAACGGCGTCGGGGCGTTGATCTGAAAATCGACTAGCTTGGTCGTTACGAATCCGGTTTGAGTAATCGTTACAGCATACCTACCGGTTCGCAATTTCACATTGACGGACCCGTCCATGCTTGTATACGAAACGATTGTGCCTGATTCCCCCTTGAACGCAACCTCAGAGTGTGGAATTACACCGCCGGTCGCATCGGTAACGATGCCCTCAACCTCGGACACGGGTTCGGGAGTCGAGGGATGGTCCTGGCCGCTGCCGAGTGTAGTTAGCAGGACCAGTAGTAGTGCACCGAGAGCGACGGCGGCCTGTAGGCGTGTTGTCATTGGGAACAGTCACTCGCAATTCTAAGCTCTTGACGTATTGTTGACGAAATCAGCCTTCTCACCAGCTATTTCCATCAAAAGCCCGGGCCGGGCTGTTTGTAAGATACCTTGTAGCCTGTTGGCGGCTGTCCATTTAGAATCCTTAGTCCCGCATTTTCCCGGTCAGCGACAGGAGGCGCTTCCACTTTGATTCCGCGTTACACACGCCCGGAGATGGGCCGCATCTGGAGTGATGAAAACCGCTTTCGGACCTGGCTCGCCGTCGAGGTTGCTGCTACGGAGACCCTCGCCGAAGCTGGAATGGTTCCGAAAGAGGCTGCCAGAGCCATTCGCGAGCGCGCGGATTTCCGGGTCGAACGGATTCAGGAGATCGAGGCCGAGGTGCGGCACGACGTCATCGCCTTTACCACGGCGGTTGCGGAAATTGTGGGCCCGCATGCCCGCTGGTTTCACTACGGCCTGACCTCGAACGATGTGGTTGATACGGCGCAGGCTCTGCTCATCATGCAAGCGTCGGCATTGATCAGGCAGGACCTGGAACGGTTGGCGGAGACGCTGGAGCGGCGCGCCTGGGAGTTCAAAGACACACCGATGGTGGGCCGCACCCACGGGATTCACGCCGAGCCCATCACGTTCGGCTTCAAGCTCGCCAACTGGTATTCGGAGACACAGCGCAACATCACGCGCTTCACTGCCGCGGCTGAAGACATGCGCGTGGGAAAATTTTCGGGTGCAGTTGGGATCTTTGCCCATCTCACTCCGGAACTGGAGGAGAAGATTTGCGCGCGGCTGGGGCTCACAGCCGCGGCCGTTTCGTCGCAGGTGATTCAACGCGACCGGCACGCCCACTACCTGGCGACGCTGGCCGTGATCGCTTCGACGCTGGACAAAATTGCGACCGAGATTCGCCACTTGCAGCGCACTGAAGTACGCGAGGCGGAGGAATTTTTCAGCGAAAAGCAAAAGGGGTCGTCCGCCATGCCACACAAGCGCAATCCGGTGACCAGCGAGCAAATTAGCGGGCTTGCCCGGGTGGTGCGCGGCAACGCTCAGGCTGGATTTGAGAATGTTGCCTTGTGGCACGAGCGCGATATCTCGCACTCTTCAACCGAACGTGTCATCCTGCCCGACTCGACGACCCTGACGGATTACCTGCTGAACAAGTCCACCAATCTGATTGAGACGATGTTCGTGTATCCAGAGCAAATGCGGGCTAACCTGGAGAGCACGCGCGGGCTGATCTTCAGCGGTCAACTGCTACTTGACCTAGTGGAGCACGGCGTCTCCCGCGAAGACGCCTACCGCCTCGTACAAGGGCACGCCATGCGGGCATGGAAAGAGGGTCTGGACTTCCATGAACTGGTTCTTGCCGACAAAGGGATTACCAGCCGCGTCCCCCGCAAACAGATCGAATATGCATTCAACCTGTCGCGTCAGTTGAAGAATGTGGATAAAATCTTCGCCCGTGTATTCGGACACAAGGGCAAGCCTGGGCTGAAATCAACCAAGCCTTCAAAGGCGGCCAAAACCCGCAAGCCGCGCCGCTAGTCGATCCCACCACAGGAAGTGATGCCTCAAAATTGAGGTTCACTGTTTCTTCCCCTTGCGCATCCTACTGTCGTGCCAGAGCCCCGACGTTAGAGGCACGGAGGGCTTTTCGCGGGGAGGAGCGGCCGTGACCCACAATCGTCATTTCTATACCACCGCCATCTGCTTGCTGTTTTCAGTTCTGACCCTACCTTTTTCGTTCGCCGTGACCGGGAAAGAAAAGGCTTGGGCAATGTTCGAAGCTGCCGCGCAGTCCAAAGGCACAGCGGAACGAGCCATTGGTATTCGGGCCCTGGGGTTGCTGCGTGACGACGCGCATGCCCGCGAACTGGCTGAGAGCGCGCTGGAGGATCCGAAGCCAGAAGTAAGAGCGGCGGCGGCAACTGCTCTGGGACAGATGCAGGCCACGCAATCGATTCCCAAACTGCAAAAGTTATTGTCCGACGAAAAACTCCCGGTCGTGATGGCCGCCGCTCATTCGTTGCGAGACTTGAAGGACCACCCCTCAGCGTACGCGGTCTACTACGACATTCTCAGTGGCGGTCGAAAGACTGGCGGACCGGTCTCCCAACAACTCGATACCCTGCGTGATCCCAAGGTGCTGGCCAAGATCGGGCTCGAGCAGGGCATCGGCTACATTCCATTCGCGGGGATTGGCTGGGACGCGTGGCGTTATACACATAAGAAAGATCCCAATCCGGTTCGCGCGGTAGCTGCCACCTTTCTGGCTCACGATCCTGATCCTGCGACGGGAGCGGCTCTGTGCACAGCCACCACGGACAAAGATTGGATTGTGCGCGCCGCCGCCATCCAGGCACTGGCCCAGCGAGGTGATCCGGAATTCGAGGCCAAAATCGAGTTAAGTTTGTTTGACCCAGACCCCCACGTACGTTACACGGCCGCGGCGGCTGTGATTCGCCTGACGGCGGTGGAGAAAGGGTCTAAGCTAGCAAACAAGTGAAAAGCCCCGCGCTGAAGGACTACTAACCTTTTCTAATTAGAGCGTTTCTTTCGTTCGTCTTCCTACTCCTCCCCTCATCCGCCTGGCATGCATCCCGGTTATAGCACCCCGCATCGAATAATTAACTGGATGGTTAGATCGTAAAGTTTCGTCAATAGGGTCGGAGGTGACCTCTAATGACAATTGCAACGGTTACAAGAAAGAAAGGTTTACTAAAGACAGCGGGTTCATTGCTGGCGGTAGGGGTTCTGAGCGCGACGCTCACTGCTCAGACCACGACTGCCGACCGCTACGACAATCAAATTCAAACCACCGTCACGCAAAAGCTGACGGCGAAGAGTCAATTCCATGACGTGAAGTCGAGCGTGGAGGACGGCATTATAACCCTTACGGGCACGGTCGACCTCTACCAGCGCAAACTTGACGCCGCTAAACTCGCCCGAAAAACTGCGAACGTGCAGGGCGTGCGAAATCTGATCACGGTGGCTGGACCAACCGTTTCAGACGCGCAACTGGAGCAGAAACTGGCCCGGAAGCTGCGCTATGTGCGTGTCAGCTATGACAACACGTTCGACTACTTCGCTGTCGGAGTGAAGGATGGAGTGGTGACGGTAGCGGGAGCGGATCGAACTGGGGTGGGACGCGACGAAGCTCTGGCTGACATCGCGAACATGCCAGGAGTGAAGGATGTGGTTTCGAGCATCTCGATCGAACCGGTTTCACTGTTCGATGACGAGTTACGCTTGCGCGCCGCACGGGTGATCTATCGTGACTCCGTGTTAAGCAAGTACGCGATAGATCCAGCTCATCCGATCCGCATCATCGTGGAGAACGGGCACGTGACCCTCTACGGTTCCGTGGACAGCACCATGGATAAGAACGTCGCCGGAATTCGGGCCAATCAGCTCTCCGACGCCTTCAGCGTGGATAACAAGCTCGTCGTGGAAGGGAAGACTAGCCAGCAGGGGATGTAAGGTGGTTGGCGGAGCAGAGAAGGGCGCGGCGTAGGCCGCGCCTTTTCTTATTTTGGAGGCGTGTGCTGGAATGGAAGTTTGGTGTATCGCTCCTTTTCGACTTCGATGATCAGCGCCACGCGCCCTTCGTAGCTGCGCATGGGGAAAGGCTTCCCGATGTACTTATGCGAGATGCGATCTAGAATTTTCAGTTCGGAGTCGGGGCGCCGTTCCACCACCCGACCGCGGATTTGTAATTCCTCGTAGGGATTTTCAAAATCCACCATAGACAGCGCCAGGCGCGGATCACCCCGCGTGTTCTTGGCCTTAAGCGAACCGTCGGATGTGCAGAGCACAAGGCGCTCGCCTTCGCGTCCCACCCAAACTGGCGTGGACTGAGGAGAGCCGTCGGGCATGAGGGTGGCGAGGTGAGCAAAGTTGGGACGGTCAATCAATTTCTTAGCTTCTGGGGAAAGTGAGATGGACATACATACTCCTTTGCACTGCGGACTAGGGAAGCCGGTTGATCAGCGACGCGACGTACCCCGCGCCGAATCCGTTATCGATATTCACCACGCTCACGTTCGAGGCGCAGGAATTCAGCATGCCGAGCAGCGCGGCCAATCCCTTGAACGCTGCGCCGTAGCCGACGCTGGTGGGAACCGCGATGACGGGGACGCCCACCAGACCGCCCACCACGCTGGGCAGCGCTCCTTCCATGCCGGCGCAGACGATTACCACGCGTGCCTTGGTTAACGCCTCGCGGTTGGCCAGCAGACGGTGAATTCCTGCGACGCCGACGTCGTAGAAGCGTTCCGCTTCGTTACCCATGAGCTCGGCGGTGACAATGGCTTCTTCGGCCACCGGGATGTCGCTGGTCCCCGCGCAGACCACCGCGATCGTTCCCTTGCCATATTTCTTCGGGTCGGGATGGAAGACGATGGCGCGGGCCAGCTCGCGATACTCGGCGGCGCGCACTTTCTTCTTCACCGCGGCAAATTGCTTCTCATTCACACGCGTGGCCAGTACGTTGCCCCCATGCCTGGCGAGGCGGGCAAAGATCTGGCCCACCTGCGCCGGAGTTTTGCGCTCTCCGAAGATCACTTCCGGCATGCCCGCGCGCAGAGCGCGATGATGATCCACCTTGGCGAATCCGAGGTCTTCGAAAGGCAGATGACGCAGGCGTTCGACAGCGTCGTCGGGCGTAAGTTTACCGTTGCGGACCTGCTCGAAAAGTTTACGGATGGAGTCGGCGTTCACGGTAGAGTCAGGAATCAGCTAGCGAGTTCTAGATTAGCATTCGCGGCGTACCGGTGCCGTCCACGAGGGGGACTCGCTTCACTTGGCTCGGTGAACCCGGACTTACGTCCGGGGCTAATGAATAGCTTCGCTTCGCGACTGGTTACTGCGAGCAATCGCGATCATCCCCAACTGAATTCTTGTGTGTTAGGTTCTTGCGACCGAACGAAGTTTGGCAATCACAGCGGTGCAGACTTTATGGGCGAGTCCGGGCTGATCCAGGTGAACGAGGAACAGACGCCGCAGGGCGCTCGGTTTCACCTTGCCCGCAAGGTAGGCGTTGTAGATCTGGTTTCCAATGCGGTATCCCCAATCCTGCGCGGTGGATTCAAATTTCTCCGCATCGGCGCGGATGGCCTCTTGTGCAGCTTTTTCAATCGTGGAGTGCGACAACGCGGGGGAATCTTCCGACTCGGGCGCGGGCCTTGAAGGATAGAGGACTCGCGAACCAAAGTAAGCCACGGCATGCTCGATCACTCGCGTATAGAAAACGTCGCCAGGCAGGGCTGCGCTTGTGTCTTCGTGCAGGCCGTTGCTTGTACTGTGTCCATTCAGGCGCTGCGGCAAACCACGGCAGGCGTGATGCAGAAAGCGAGTCGCATCTTCGGCGGCGTACATCATCTGAAATTCACGGATATGAAACGCATTGACCTGGGGAAGATAGGCGCTGCCGCGTTCTTCCACGCTCCCCAGCATTGTTTTCAACTGCTGTTCCTTGACCCCTTTGCGCGAGAGCAGGCGGCGCAGCATCGCATCGGATGAACCTCCATAAACTTCGGGCAGCATGTCGACCAGAAATTTCGGCTGCGTGCCGTTGTGTGGCGAATAACGGTTCATCTCGAGGAAACTGGCGAGACTATCGATCAGGTTGTAGATGGTGGGGGCAAAGTCGGGTCCGCTGTCGCAGCGGCTCCATTGATCCAGACAGAGGCGATAGCTCTCATATTTTTCGAGCGGCGTCGAATTGAAAACGCAGAGGACGTCCTCATTGACGCGGACCGCCTCAACCTTGTCGGCGCGCTCACCGGCGGCACGCCAGTACAGGGCGTCAACATTCTGCAGGACAGTGAGAATTTTCGTGCCAGGCAATTGCACGTGCAGCGCGCGCGGAAGATGTCCGGGAGCGAGATGGGACTCCCCAAAGAGCACGAAGATCACCGCGTCTGGGTGCCGGTCGCGGATTTCGGAAATTTTGGCGGCGGCATGGCGGTCACGAGCGCCGATCTTGCGCAGGTCTTCGCGCGGCATACAATCGAGTCCGTAGACCGCTTCGGCATGGTCGCGAGCCGTGACCAGCAATTCATGGAACGGTTTCCACTCGTAGCCCCAGTCGAGGTCGAAGCGAATGCGCTGCCGGAGTTCACTCTCGTCGACCTCACGGCGCCACCATTCGTCGAGAATGTGCTGGTCGCGGGCAAAGATGGTTTCGACTCCGAGCACGACGGGACGATCGCCGGTCAGTGCACGCTGCTCGATGAGTGACGCAGCATAGCGCTGGGCTGCGGGCAGAGCATGGTAGTCGCCGATAAGAACTACGTCAGCCGCATGCAGGGTATTCTGAATCTGCTGAGAGTCGAGCAGAGAATCGTAGTTACGGAACGCATGGCTGAACTCTCGTAGATATTTGCGGCGGCCATGCGAATCCTGGGCGCGGATTTCGCGCTCCACACCCGCCAGCGCAGTGAGCTGTGCTGCGTTGCGGCGCAATCGCAAATTGGCCGTGGATGACATAAAAATCAGCTTCTAGCTACTAGCTCCTAGCTTCTACTTAACGCCTGCCGGGCCTCGCCTTGACTTCTACGGCGCGGCGTCCCTATGCTCCAAACTTCGGCGCAACGTTCGCGTTGCCTCGCGGAGGCGCTTTGCCCAATCACCCGCCGCAAAACCTCACGGTCGCGACTACTGGCGCCAGCGGGTCCATCTTTCTCAGGCACCTGCTTCTTGCCGTGATACGCGACGAGCGCGTGAAGACCGTAAACTTCATCGCCTCTGACAGCGCCTTGCGCGTCCTGGCCGAGGAATTGGGATTGAAAGGGCGCTCCAATCTCATCGGCCAGATTGTCGGTATGCGCGGCGAGCCGTCAGCGCGCAAGGTCCCGCTTCAAAAAATCCAGCTTCACAAAATTCAGCTTTACAAAGTTAAAGAACAGTCGAACGCCGACATCGGGGCGAACGTGGCTAGCGGTTCTTATCCTGCCGATGCCATGATCGTGATTCCATGCAGCGTGGGCACCTTGGCCCGTATCGCTAACGGCGTCGCATCGCACCTGATCGAGCGCGCCGCCGACGTTTGCCTCAAAGAGAAGCGTCCGCTGATGCTTTGTGTCCGCGAAACGCCACTCAACAAAATCCACATCCGCAATATGTACCGGGCCGCCGATGCCGGCGCGACCATCTTTCCGCTCATCCCGGCTTTCTACTACCGGCCTACCACTTTAGATGACATGGCCCGCGAGTTTGCCTCTCGCGTGCTGGCCCATCTGGGCTTGCCGCAGTCCGGCGCCTTCCACTGGAAGGCCTGAATTATCAGCAACTTAGCCGCCTACAGATAAAAAGTCCTCAGCCTAATGGAAGATCGGCCGCTTCTGGGGGAATCTCAAGTGTAGGGAGCCAGGAGTGCTGCTCACAGATATCCGCTGGACATGTACGGCCGGGGCAATCTGGCTTGAAGGTCTTGAGTAAAGCTTGCCGCGAAACTTAACAACTGGTACCAGCTGCGGATGAGACGCACGGTTCGCCCAAACTATCGGAACGATCCGCCGGTACTGCAAGGATCACTTCCCGCCCCGTTCTCAGAGCGTTAGGCTGTTGCCATCTCGACGGGGAGGAACCGCTGATGCGCCACTCGGTTTGCGTTCTTGCCTTATGTGCTGTTTGCCTGGGCAGCGACCAGGCTTCACAACCCTCACTCACCATCTACAACCAGAACTTTGCAGTGGTTCGGCAGGATCTGCCGCTGGATCTCAAGGCGGGGGAGAACAGTGTCCGCGTCACCGACATCACCATGCACTTGGAACCCGACTCTGTCATCCTGCGCGACCCCACGGGCAAGCATCCCGTGCAGGTGCTGGAACAAAACTACCGCGCTGATCCAGTTTCTGACTCCTTGCTGCTCTCACTCTACGAAGGCAAAACCATAGACTTCCTGGTGCAGCGCGGGGACAAACAGGAAGTCGTGCCAGGCCGGATTATTCGAAGCGGCTACGTTCCGCACAATCCCATGGCGATGAGCCGCTACGGCCAGCAGTATTACCAGGCGCAGATGGCTTACTCTCAAGGTTCCGAGCAACCGATCATTGAGATAGACGGCAAGGTGCGCTTTGGTTTGCCCGGCATCCCGCTATTCCCCGCCTTGGGCGACGACACGATCCTCAAGCCAACTTTGCAGTGGCTGCTGTCAGCGGAAAAATCTGGACCGCTGCGGGCTGAGTTCTCCTATGTAACCGGCGGCCTGACCTGGGAGGCTGACTACAACATCGTCGCGCCCGAGAAAGGAAACGCCGTTGACTTGGTCGGCTGGGTCACCATGGACAACCAGAGCGGGAAGGCTTTCGAGAATGCGCGCATCAAGCTCATGGCCGGTGATGTAAGCAAGATTCAGCCGGGACAGGCGTATGACCAAGTTCAAGTTTTTGCGAAGGCCGGCCCTGTCGGGGGAATGGCGGGGCCACCAGTAACAGAAAAAGCCTTCGACGAATATCACCTCTACACCCTGGCGCGTCCTACGACACTGCACGATCGCGAGACCAAGCAGGTAGAGTTTGTTCGCGCGTCGAACATCTCCACAAAACAGCTCTACATCTACGATGGAGCGAAGATTGATTTCAACCGCTACAACGGCTGGAACTACGAGAACATTCGGAACAATGCCGAGTATGGCACCGAATCAAACCCAAAGATCTGGGTAATGCGCGAGTTCGTCAATTCAGAAGTCAATCACCTGGGAATGCCTCTCCCCAAGGGACGCGTGCGTTTCTATCGCCGCAACGATGACGGCCAAATCGAGTTCACCGGCGAAAACGTGATTGACCACACCCCCCGCGATGAGACGGTGCGCGTCTACACGGGCAATGCGTTCGATCTTGCCGGGGAGCGCCGCCGCACCGACTACAGGCTGGATATGAACCGGCAAAGGCTCGATGAGACGTTTGAGATCAAGCTGCGCAATCACAAGAAAGAACCCGTAGAGGTTCGCGTGGTCGAGCATCTCTATCGCTGGATCACCTGGGATATTGCGGCGCACTCGGATCCCTTCAACAAAACTGACAGCAAGACGATAGAGTTTCCGGTGACCATCGCGCCGGATGAGGAGAAGACCATTACCTATACGGCGCATTACACCTGGTAAGCGAGCCATGTGCGATTCTCGTCCACCCTGGTGATAATATCCGGTATCCTTTTACTCATTTTCTGTTTGGGTGGCAAGGCTGGAGAAACGATCGTGGAGTTCTCTTTTTCTCTTCTGAAGGGTTGGACTGCGCTATCAATCGTGATCATAATGGCCGCGGCGGCCTGCGCTGCCGATGACCGCAATCCCCTAGCTGGCGATCCCAAGGCAGCGAAGGCGGGCGAGTACGAATTCCGCATTAACTGTGCCTTATGCCATGGGCTGGGCGCGCGCGGCGGAGGACGCGGTCCGGACCTGACGCGGGCACACAAACGCCACGCCCACTCCGACGCCGACATGTTTCAAATCATCAGCAACGGAATTCCAGGCACAGCCATGCCCGCCAACGGAACCAATGCCCAGGGTGTCGGCATGACCGACGATGAAATTTGGGAGTTGATTACCTACATCCGAAGTGTAGAGGTCAAAGCGCCCCTCCAGCCCATCGGCAACGCCGCGCACGGCAAAGAACTATTTTACGGGGACGCTAACTGCTCCCTGTGCCACATGGTCAATGGCAAGGGCGGACGACTAGGGCCGGAGTTGACGGCTGTCGGCGGCGCGCGGACGGTGGAGGCGATTAAAGAGTCGGTTCGCAATCCAAGCCGCCGGTTGGCCTGGGGGCTGACTGAGCCAAGCAAAGAATTCGCACAACAATACGAAACCATCACGGTCGTGACCGCCGAAGGAAAAGAAATCAAAGGCGTGGCCTTGAACGAAGATCATTTCACCGTCCAGATGATGGACACCAACGAGCAGATTCATCTTCTGGAGAAAGACAAACTGCGTTCATTCAAGAAGAGTCGCGAGTCGATGATGCCCAAGTATGACGCGTCCGTGTTGAGCGACAAGGATCTCGACGACATCGTGGCTTATTTGCTCAGCATAGGTGCCCAATGAGGGCGAGAGTGGATGGCATGCATAACCGCCGCAGTCGTGGTTGTTGCGGAGAACCGTCGCCGAGATCGAGGGCGAAGATTCTGCAAGTCTTG
>WNFC01010614.1_pt1 | contig 20169 bp, 20 predicted proteins | sample 5400541 | NCBI WGS metagenome assembly WNFC01 (sample SAMN13153342, study PRJNA577476) | soil metagenome | isolation source: 120 cm saprolite under Douglas fir tree site 2 hole 2 replicate 1 | place: USA:California | collected 2015-04-18
CGCTGTCGGCGCTGCTCGATTCAGCCGGCAAGCTGCACGCGCCGCTCCTGCCGCCGATCGGTCTCGAGATGACAGCGTTCGCGCTCCGCCGCAGCGGACTGGCTTCGCTGTCGCCGCAGCTCCTGGACCTTCTTCGTTGGGGCCGGAGCCTGTCGACGGCCAAGGCCGCGCGAGAGCTCCGCTTCCGCGCTGCTCGCGACACCCAGGCGGCTTTCGAGGACTTCATCCAGCAGCGCCGGGTGCTCCGCTACGAGCCCGACCGCCATGCGTACCAGTACGAGAAGGAGCTCGAGGATTTCATCCACAGCCGCCAGCTGGCCTCGGAGAACGGTGAGACCGAAACCGCGGCGCTACCCGCTAGGGCTCGCCCCCGCCCCCGTCGATAACCAGCACTTCACCGTTCACGTACGACGCCGCGTCAGACACGAGGAACACCACCGCTCCCGCGATCTCGTCCGGAACCCCGATGCGGCCCATCGGGTTGGAGGTGACCACTCGATCGAGGATCGCCTCATTGCTCCACAGCCCTTCCGCGAAGCGAGTCTTGATAAGGCCCGGCGCGACCGCGTTGACGCGGACCTTGCCACCGAGCTCGCGGGCCAGCTGGCGGGTGAACATGATGACGCCGGCCTTGGTGATGTTGTAGACCCCGAGTCCCAACCCCGGCCGCAGCCCGCCGATGCTCGCCACGTTGACTATCGCGCCGCCGTGCTGCTCCATCGAGGCCGCGTACACGAGCTTGGTCAGGATGAAGATGCCGCGCAGGTTGACCTCGAACGTCTTGTCCCAGGCCGGCAGCTCCGCGCCGAGCATCGGTCCGTAGTAAGGGTTGGTCGCGGCGTTGTTGACGAGGATGTCGATCCGGGCGAAACGATTCATCGCCTCGTCGACCAGGTGCTGGAGGTCGTCCGGCCTGCCTGCGTGGGCGGCGATGCCCACGGCGCGTTCCGGAAACCTCGTATTGATGCGCGCCGCCTCGTCGTCGAGGTCCGCCTGCTTGCGGCTCGACAGGACCACGGTGGCGCCCTGCTCCGCCAGCGCTTCGGCAACCGAGCTGCCGATGCCGCGGCTCGCACCCGTCACGAGGGCGACGCGCCCGTCCAGGTCGAACCGGGAACCCGTAGCAGCCCACCACCAAGCCGAGCGCCATGGACCAGGCCGAGGAGACGCTTCGGCACCCCAAGCGTCTCGTCTACGTCGCGATGTCGAACAAGGCCTTCTACTGGCGCGCGCACATCCAGAAATTCGTCCTCGACTCGGGCCTGGTGCCCGTAAGCCCGTTCATGCTCTTCGACTACTACCTTATGCACACCGTCTCCAAGGAAGTCGTGCGCGAGGCTATGAACAACCTGCTCGCACGGTGCGACGAGGTGTGGGTGTTCGGACGGCTTTCACTCGGGGTGAAGGTGCAGGTCGGCATCGCCAAGCGCATGAACAAGCCGGTGCGTTACTACGACATCTCCGACCTCCCGGTCGCGGTGATGCCGATCAGCGAGGAGACGGCGCAGGAAGAGCTCAGAGACTAGCGCCTGGGCGAACGAGCCGCCGCGACCCGCCGGTACCACTTTTCGGGATTCGCCAGCTCGTCGAGACGCGGCATGGATTCCGGGCCCTGCCACGCCAGGTTCAGGAGGTCGATTCCGTGGGCGTCATAAACGGCCTTAGCGAACGCCTCGCCACGCCTGTACTGCTGGAGCTTCAAATCCAGGCCGGACAGCTTCCAGATCAACAGTTCGAGCACGCTCTTGCCCGTGCTGCGGGCGCGATAGGCCGCCTCCAGGCGCTCGAAACCAGGCAGCAGCCTGGCGCCGAGCTCGTTCATGACCAGATTGCTGTAGCCCTCGATGAGCGACATCGTGCCCTGCATGCGCCGCATCAACCTCCACTGCTCCGGAAGGACGCCGGCGAAGGCGGCGACTCTCGCCGCGGGCGAAACCTGCTTGGTCGTTGATTCCAGAAGCGCCTTGATCGAGCTCTCCATCTCGGCCCGCAGCCACGGGTGCGCGGCGAACTGCCACGCATGCGTCATCTCGTGGAGGATGAGCCAGCGCCTCAGGTCCTCGCCGGGCAGGTCGGCCTTCCGCGCCCATTCCTCGACGTTGGTCTCCACCAGGTACAGGCCCTCGCTTGCGACCGGCTCCGCGCCGAGCAGCTGCGGGTCGTACTGGCCGAGCACCCTCCGGCCCAGGAACCCGAGCATGAAGCCGATATACCTGTCGACGCCCGCCCGGCCGACCTCGACGATCAGCGAGTTGCGGACTCGGCCTGCCTCCAGTACGGGATCTATGACGCGGCGCAGGATGCCCAGGTTCAGATCGAGCCAGCCCTCGCGGTTCACGGCTTCAAAACGCGGCAGCTGGACACCGGCCGGTAGGCCGCCCACGAAGCCGAGCAGCGGCTTTTCGAGCGCGGTCGCCATCGCGCGGTAGGGCTTCCGTGCGGCGGCGAGCGACGCGGCGGACGCCGCCGGTTCGTCCAGATGGGCGCGCGCGGCGGCCCGGACCTCGTCCCAATCCACCAGGACCGTGGTGCCGCCACGCGGACGAACCGCTTCGGACACTGCGACCGTCGCCAATCCCGCGAGCACGCCAAAGATCGCCGCCCTACCGACCCGCCTCATAACGTCAGGTTACGAGGCGGCTACCTAATAGATGTAAGGCCAGCTCCGGTTGCGCTTGAAGACCACCTTGCACCCGTCGCACCGAAACACGATCTGGAGCTGTCGTCTCCCGATCGCGGCGGCATCGCGGCCGCACACGGGGCAGGATGCCGTCTCGTCCATGAAGGGGCGAGGCAGGGGATCCACTTTTATCTCTAACCGCCGTCGTTTTTTCGACATTTGCTCCAAACCGCTCACAAATTCATTGCCGGCAACCAACCCGGGAAAGCCCCGGATTGCAACTCAGACGTCCAGTAGCGTTACATCCAGATTCTTTAACCCCTCCGGTGGCTCAACTCCTGCGGCCTGCAGGCGCTTCAGCAGCGCGAGAATGAAGCGGACGCCGGCGAGGTTGACCCTGTGTTCGCGCGTGAGGGTCTGTATCGCCTGCAACTTCATGACGTCGCGGCGCGAATAACGCCGTCGATTCGTGACCGTCCGCTTGGGATGAATCATGTCGAGGTGCTCGTACATCATCAGAGTGCGTGGGTGTGTCTCCAGGATCTCGGACGCCACACTCAGCGTGAATATGGGTTTGTCGAGGTCGATGGTGGTGTCGCGCGTCGATGTCGATGGCGCGACAGAGATTCGCTGCCTGGCCTTCATGTGCTTCTTGTCCGTGCGGGTTATATGGTTTGAGCGATTGACGTCCTAACTTTGGGTTACAGGGACGGGTACAACTTTCGGCGCAATTGTGCATGCCAGCTGTGACAGCGGCAATGTGTAGTTGTTAAGTATTGACTGCAAAGCGCCACTGAATCGCCCGTTCCGGCGGCTGCATATAGTTACCAGCCAACCGAATGTCTGGGCTGCTTGGGCTTTTGCTGGTGAGCGTTTCAGTCGGCCTGAGCAACTTCGCCGGCGCGATCGGCATCGGGCTGTCGGGAATCGATGCCCGCACCCGCCTCCGGGTCGGCATCGCGTTTGGGCTTTTCGAGGCCCTGATGCCGATCGTCGGCCTGCTCCTGGGCCAGGCGGTGGCGGGCTACCTCGGGCACATCGCCAAGTTCGTCGGCAGCGGCATCCTGGTGCTGGTCGGCGTTTACACGATCTGGCAGGGCCGACGCGTGACCGGCCACCCGAAGAGAGAGCGGGCCGAGATCAGGACGCACCGGTTGGTCGTCACCGCGCTGGCGCTGAGCATCGACAACCTGGCGGTCGGGTTCGCCCTGGCGGCGTTTCACATCGCCATCGCGCTCGCCGCGGTGACGATGGGTGTGATCAGCGTGGCGATGTCGCTGATCGGGCTCGAGCTTGGCAGCAGGCTCGGCACCCGGGTTGAGGCATGGAGCGAAGAGCTGGGTGGCGGCGTCCTCATTCTGGTGGGCGTCGCCATCGCCCTGGGCGTTCTCGGCTAGGGCTCGCGCGACCTAGGATGAAGCGCAGCCTTGAGTGAGATCCCCGCCCTCGAAAACGTTCTGCTGGCCACCGCCGGCCATGTCGCCACCATCACTCTGAACCGTCCGGAGCAGCGCAACCCCCTCTCGCCCGCGATGCTGCGCGACCTCGTCTCCGCCTTCGCATGGTGTCAGGGCGAGAACGAGGTGCGGGTCGTGGTTCTGACCGGGGCCGGAGACCGCGCGTTCTGCGCGGGCGCGGACCTGGGCGGCTTTCAGGCCGGCGTGCCGGAGGCCGAACGCCACCGCGAAAGGCATGTCTTCGTCGACCTGTTCCTCTTGATGTCGAGCATCGGCAAGCCGATCGTCGGCCGCATCAACGGCCACGCCCTTGCCGGCGGGATGGGCCTGGCCGGCTCGTGCGACCTGCTGGTCGCGGTCGACACCGCCACGTTCGCGACGCCCGAGATCAACGTCGGCGTGTGGCCGATGATGATCCAGGCGGTCCTGGCCCGAAGCCTCCCCCGCAAGCTTCTCCTCGAAATGGAGATGCTGGGCGAGCGGTGGACAGCGACCCAGATGCAGGCGGTGGGGTTCGTGAATCGGGTCGTCACGCGCGAGCAGCTGGATGCGACGGTTGGGGAGCTGACCGAGAAGCTGGCCAAGAAATCGCCGGCGGTGATGCGGCTGGGACGCGACTCCTTCTACCGCCAGCAGGACATGGAGCTCGGCCCGGCGCTCGACTACCTGTACGGCGAGCTGCTCAAGGTGGCGATGACGGAGGACGCGAAAGAGGGCGTGCTCGCGTTCTTCGAGAAGCGCGAGCCGGAGTTCAAGGGTCGGTGACTGAGCGGTATCGGAAACTGAAGGAAAGCGCGCTCAAGGGCGGCACGCGCTACCTGCCCAAGCTGCGCGAGCAGAACAAGCTGACGGCTCGCGAGCGACTCGACCTCTTGCTCGAAAAAGACTCGTTCGTCGAAGACGGCCTCTTCGCCAACGTCCTAGCTGAGGAGCTGCCCGCAGACGGCGTGGTCACGGGCCTCGGCACCATCGACGGCCGCCAGGTCGCAGTGATGGCCAACGACCCCACGGTAAAGGCCGGCAGCTGGGGCGCGCGGACGGTCGAGAAGATCATCCGCATCCAGGAGACGGCGCAGCGGATCCGCGTTCCGCTCTTCTACCTCATCGACTCGGCGGGGGCACGCATCACCGACCAGATCGACATGTTCCCGGGGCGGCGTCATGCCGGCCGGATCTTCTTCAACGAGGTCCAGCTCTCGGGCCAGGTGCCTCAGATCTGCCTGCTCCTCGGGCCGTCCGCGGCCGGCGGCGCGTACATCCCCGCCTTCTGCGACGTGGTGATCATGGTCGAGGGCAACGCATCCATGTACCTCGGCTCGCCGCGAATGGTCGAGGTGGTCGTGGGCGAGAAGGTGAGCCTCGAGGAGCTCGGCGGTGCGCGCATGCACTGCACCGAGAGTGGATGCGGCGACGCATTGGTGGGCGACGACAAAGAGGCCATCGATTTCGCTCGGTCCTACTTCGCTTACATGCCCCAGCGAGCCGGCGAGAAGCCGGCGTCCTGCGAAGGCAGGCCACCACGAGAGGGCTCGAAGCCGATCGCAGAGCTCATACCCGAGGAGCCGAATAAGGGCTACGACATGCGCAAGGTGATCGAAGCCTTGATCGACGAGGGGAGCTGGGTCGAGATCAAGAAGCTGTTCGCCAAAGAGCTGCTCACCGGCTTCGCGCGACTGGACGGCGAGGCGGTCGGCATCGTCGCCAACCAGCCCATGCAGAAAGGGGGCGTGCTCTTCAACGATTCAGCCGACAAGGCAGCCCGCTTCATCTGGCTCTGCGACGCGTTCGAGATTCCGCTGCTGTTTCTCGCCGACGTGCCCGGGTTCATGATCGGCACCGACGTCGAGCGGCGCGGCATCATCCGCCACGGCGCCAAGATGATCAGCGCCGTCGCCGAGGCCACCGTCCCGAAGATTTCGGTGATAGTGCGCAAGGCGTACGGCGCGGGGCTCTACGCGATGGCTGGCCCCGCATACGAATCTGACTCCGTCATCGCCCTGCCCTCGGCGCAGATAGCGGTGATGGGCCCGGAACCGGCCGTCAACGCGGTCTTCTTCAACAAGCTGGCCGGCCTGCCCGAGGAGGAGCGACCAGCCCGGCGCAAGCAGCTCGAGGACGAGTATCGGGAGGACATCGACCTCTACAAGCTCGCGTCCAACCTCATCGTGGACGACGTCGTCGAGCCGGGCGAGCTGCGGGCGAAGCTCATCGCACGCTTTCGGGCGTACGCGACCAGGAAATCACCTCGGCCCGAGCGCAAGCACGGAGTGCCGCCGGTCTAGCGGACGCCGAATGAGGGGATGGCCTACGCGGCCCAGCGCATCCCGGCCCTCGCACCCGCTTCATCACGACCTGTTCTGGCGGCACGAATCGAAACTCCCGACCGGCCTTGACCACCTGCCACCCGCCTTCATGAACGAGGCGGTGATGGAAGTAGCACAAAAGCACGAGGTTGCAGAGTCGAGTCGGACCGCCTCTCGCCCACGCAACGATGTGGTGTGGCGTGGACCAATTGACCTGGCGGTCGCAGCCCGGCCATCGGCAGCCTCGGTCCCGCTGACGCAGCGCCCGCCGCGTCGGCGCAGAAACCACCACGCGTGTGGCCCGGCCGACGTCGACCACCATCGAGTCCGCGAGCAGGACCCGCGAGATGGTGCAGTCGCAGGCGATTCGCTCCAGCGTCCGCGTCGACAATGGCAGCGAGAGCTCGACATCGGCAGGAGGTGCACCGACTTCGTTCTTCAGGCCTTCTAGCGTTGTCGTCACGGTGACGTGCGGCTTGACTCCGTTTCGCCTCGGCAGCCTGCCTTCATCCATGGCGTGATGCGCGAGCTCGCCCGCCGAGTCCGCCATCCGCTGCGAGTGAGTGCGAGTGTCATCTGGCCCCAGGCGCTTGGCCAGTGACTCCAGCGCCTTGCGCAGCGCCGATCCGGAAACCGTGTCCAGCACGCCATCGATGAGGTACATCCCGTCCGACATCTGGCTGATGTGCAGCCGGCGCCTGGTGAAGTCGGCCTCGGCTTCGGTGAAGAAGCCGTCCGGGTTGGCGACATGCCAGGCGTAGCGGCAGAGATACCGGAGGTTTTTGACCATATGGTCGCGCGCCATCTCCAGCATCTCGTCTTCGTCGAAGCGGTCGCAATTGTCACCGAGCTGCTCGCGCAGGTGGCAGCGCAGGGAGGTGGATTGGTAGCCGATCTCGCCTGAGCTCAAAGCCGCGGCGATCTTGGGCAGCGATAGCAGCTGCTCGCCGACACAGAGCCGGTCGGCCGCAGAGGTTACCGACATCGCGCAAGTCCGGCCGATCCAGGAAGCGGCCGTGATGTTGCCGCCGACCAGGTGATCTCCTGAGCTCTGGACCTCACGCGCCTCAGCCGCGAACTCGCATTCAAGCACGTCGATGACGACGCGCAGGCGCTTGACGTCTACCCGGCGCCCCTCACGATCCCGAAACCTGTGGACCGCGGCCTCCAGCTCTGAAAGGGGCGTGACCAGCTCGTCCTCCGACATGAGACGAGGCTACCAAACGGATGTTTGGGAGACAACCCTGCCTGTAAAGAAAGCAGACAAGCACATCGCTTCGCAATCCAGCGCCGCCGAGCGAAGTCTGATGGCCTCCAGTCGCGTCCTTCGGTCTGTCAGCCCAAACGGTGGTACGGGACGGCGTACTGGACCACGATCACGTAGAACGTGACGCTGGCGGTGATGACCGCCAGGTGAAACAGCTCGTGGTAGCCGAACACGCGCGGCCACAAGCGCGGCCTCTTGAAGGCGTACGCCGCGGCGCCGAGCGAGTACTGAAGGCCGCCCAGCGCCATCAACACCGCCGCCGCCCAGCCGAGGGCCGCGGTGAGCGGGACGAGAGCAACCACGGCGAGCCATCCCATCGCCAGGTAGAGGCTCGCCAGCGCGACCCGCGGGATGCGAAGGAATGGCGCCGCGCCGAGGACCCCGGCCAGCGCGCAGATCCAGATCGCCACCAGCACGCTGGCACGCCACCAGCCGCCGAGGATGTTGAACACGAGCGGTGTGTAGCTCGCGGCGATGAAAACAAAGATCGTGGCGTGGTCGGCGCGACGCAGCCAGTCCTTGGCGCGCGGCGGCCAGTTGAAGATGTGATACGTGGCGCTCACGGCGAAAAGGAGCACGAGGCCGGCTCCGTAGACCACCATCGACGCCAGCTTGGCGGGATCGTGGCGCGTGATCAGGATCAAGGCCACGAGACCGCCGACCGCCACGAACGCTGCCGCAGCATGAGACCAACCTCTGAGCAGCGGCTTGGGCATGGTGATCGCGGGAATGTTCATTGGCACGCCGATGTTACGGCGCCGTCAAAGAAGTCTTGAAGACATCAGGCCGATAGCCAGGGCGACCACGCCCCAGGCGAAGGCGCGCAGGGCCACCTCCAACGGTTTGAGCAGATACGCCTCGTCCATCGGCACCTCGGACCCATCGTTGAGCGTGACCATGCCGGACACCGAACGTGTCTTTCGGCGCAGGTTGCGCGCCGGTGTGCTCAACGATCTCTGGCCGAACGAGAAAGCGAACGCGCCCGCCGCCGCCGCCACCGCGCCGATCGAGATGCTTCCCGCCTGCGCGTAATAGGCCGTCAGCAGCGGGAAGGCGCCCCACGACAGCGCGAACCAGAAGTCGCCGTGCAGGCGGCCGCCTAGCAGCTCGAGGTTGTAAGCGAAGACGAACAACACCCCGAGCGCGATGAACAGCGATAGGCCCCAGCCCACGATCGGCAGGCCGGCCAGGCCGAGTCCGACCGCGCCGGCGAGCCCGACCGCGGCGGCGGCCTTCAGCGCCCAGCTCGGGATCGAGGTGCGGAGCGGGCGCCCGTTCAGCTCATCGAGTGCGTGCGCCGCGATCCCGACCGCGAGGAAGAACGCGGCGAGCGTGGCGACGAGGCGGAATCCGCTGAACTTCGGCGCCAGGCTCGCGCCGATGACGACGTACGAGAGGTGCCACGCGGTGTATGGCGGGTGGAGTATCGCCCAGATGTCGCGGCGCCAGCCGCGTCCGGCAGCCGTGTAGTAGGCGGGTGCCAGGGCCTCAGGCACGCTTGGTCCCCCAGACGACGATGCCGCCGCCGAGGCTCATCACGCGATAGGCGACGCCGGTCATCCCGGCCGCCTCCCAGGCAGCCAGTAGGCGGGCAAGCGGCCAACGGCGGTAATGGCCCGAGATGTTAGGGCCGAGAAAGCGACCCACGTCCCACCACGCGGGACCGCCGAGCAGCAGACCCGCGACCGGAAGCACGAGTCGCGTGTACAGCCACCACGCACCACTCCAGAACGGGTTGGCGGGGACGAAGAAATCGAGACCGGCCATGACGCCGCCTGGGCGAAGAGTGCGCGCGAGCTCGGCGATCGTCGCCGGCGGATCGGCGACATATCGGAGGACGTAGGTGTAGCTGACCGCATCGAAAGCGCCGGCATCGTAGGGAAGCTCCTCCGCGCGCCCCACCTCTAGCTCGATTCGCCTTTGCAAACCGGCGGCTTCGATCCGCCGGCGGCCGATGTCGAGCATGTCCCGGCTGATGTCGACGCCGACGACGTCGGCGCGGCTGCGGCGTGCGATCGCGATCGCGACCCCGGCAGTACCAGTGGCAACGTCGAGGACGCGTTTGGGATCGCCGGCCACGATGTGCTGAACGAGCTCGTCCCGCCAGCGCTCGTTCTGCCCGAACGACAGTACCTCGGCGAGCACGTCGTACCGGCGCGGCAGGCGCCGAAACAGCTTCACCGCGAACTCGGTTTGGGCGCTTCTCACCGACATTCCATGGCCCACACTACGGGTACTGTGACGCGCTACGTGGGGCGGCGGTGAGCAAGGCCGCAGCAGCGGATGCCGAGAGGTTCGCGGCGTGGCAGCGCGACACGCTGCTGGCACGGGCCGCCGACTCGGAGGTCCTGACGATTGGACCGTTTCAGGTCGCGCTTTCGAAGGACAGAGCCGCACCCAACGCGAGCTGCCGGACGCGTTCAAACCATCGGTGGCGGCGGAGGTGCACCTGACCCAGCTGAGGGCCACCGCTATCGCCGCCGAGCTGGAAGCGTTCCAGCAGATCCGCTGGACCGAGGGCGGGGAGGTCGACCGACCCGTGCCGCCGATCCTTACGCTGCGCAACGCTCTCGGCGTTCCGGGAAGCGTCTACCTGCTCGCGTGGCTGGACTGGGAACCGGCCGGCACAGGCATCTCGCACTCGCTCAAGGGTGCAGCCGAGATCGTCGGCGTCGTCACCGCCAGGAGCCACCGGCGCCGGGGAGTCGCGGCGACGATCACTTCGGAGCTGGTGAGGCGGCACTTCGACGTCGGCGGCGATTTCGTATTTCTCGACGCTGCCACCGAAGAGGCGGCGCGGGTCTATGAGCGCCTGGGATTCTCGCGCTTCGGTGCCAACCTCGTGTATCAGTGAAGGAACAGATGCAGCCTGGCGGCGCGGCGCATGATCCGCCGCCGATCATCCTCAAAGAGGTCTACGAGCAGCGCTTCGACGAAGAGGACCAGGCGCGCAAAGAGGCCATCTGGCGAGAGCTCGGCCGGTTCCTGCAGCGGTACATACCGGCCAACGCCCGCGTCCTCGACATCGCGTGCGACCTTGGATACTTCATCCGCAACATCCAGGCCGCAGACCGCTGGGCGACCGACATCCGCGACGTGGCGGCAACGCTGCCGCCGGAAGTTCATTTCGTCCGCGCCAGCGGTCTCGAGCTCGAGGATGTGCTGCCGTCGGCAAGCTTCGACCTCGCCTTTTTCAGCAACTATCTCGAACACCTTGCCTCCACCGAGGCCGTGCTGCAGCAGCTCCGGGTCGCCCATGCGCTGTTGAAGCCGGGGGGCCGCGTCCTCATCCTGCAGCCGAACATCCGCCTCATCGGCGGGTCGTACTGGGACTTCATCGACCACCAGACGGCGCTGACCGACAAGAGCCTCGCCGAAGCGGCGGTCATGGCCGGCTTCACGACCAAGCAGGTCATCGCGCGCTTCCTCCCGTACACGACCAAGAGCCGCATCCCTCAGCATCCGATGCTCGTGCGTGCGTATCTGGCGTTTCCGCCGGCGTGGCTGCTGCTCGGCAAGCAGACGCTGTACCTCGGCGAAAGATCGAACCGATGAAAGCGCTGCTTTCCGCGAAGCAAGGCGAATAGTTGTGACTTCTACACCGACTCCTCGGATTAAGTGTCGAAGGCTTCAACCTCGGGTGGGTCGCGAACTATCGATCAGCGAGTGGCCAGGCCACCGTCCAACTCGTAACCCGCGACGCGACGGCACCTCATGACTCGGTCATATCGGTGCACATCGGCGCCGGCGTTGATGAGGCGTACGCCGAGGCGAAACGGCGTGGATACGAGATCGTTCACCCACTTACGGAAGAGCCTTGGGGCGTGCGAAGATTCTTCGTCCGCGCGCCGGATGGCAATGTGATCAACATGGTGAGCCACAGTGACGAGTAGGTTTAGAAAAACCACGAACTGATGAAACTTCTTGAGGCGGCTCATCCGGCCGGAAGCTGAGGCGAATAAGTCCTAACCGTACTTTCCAGCGGTGTCGGCCGCGAAGCGTCGGGCCGGGTGTCATGTGGTCTGAAAGTACCGCTGGTTGAACCGCCCGGCGTTGCCGTAACGGGTGCCCTATGAGCGCGTTGTAGCCCACATGAGGACCCTGGTTCTAGCACTCGCGTTAGCGGTCGTGGGGTGCAGCAGCCCTTCGCCGCGCGCGGCGCAGTCGTCGTTGTCGGCGACCATTACCCCAAGCCCAGCGGTCCTCAAAGGCGACCTCCCCGTCTTCCAGTACGGCCTCTACGACGCCCAGGGCAACAACCAACAGCTCGTGGGTGGCTTCCTGCACTTTCCAGGCGGAACGTTCCATAGAAGCGCTGGGGCTGAAATGGTGCGGGATTACTCGGGCGATCCGTACCCCTTGACCAGGACGACCGTTCAGCCGTACCTGTTCGGATTCGGCGAGGGTGACCTTGGTCAGACCACTTACGATGCAGTCGTAGCTCGCTGGCTGCCGGTAGCACGACATCAGGTTTCAGACGACGGCCTCCGGTACGCGTACAGGGAGCTGCTGCGCGGGAACCCAAATGCGATCCCCGGCGACCAGCCTCCAAGCGAAGTGCGGTTCCACGTCGTCGATGTCCGCACCGGGTCTGACCAGGTCGTGTACACCACCAATGGAACTCCTCCATTTGTCATCGCCGGATTCAGCGAGCAGGCCATCTGGCTCACACGCTGCGGCAACGAAGCTGGCGGGTGCTGGGGCTCACTGTGGCGATTGGACCCTGTGACACGCAAGGTCAGCAAGGTCAGCGACCGGCGGGGCAGGTGGGTGATTAGCGGGGGAGCTGCCTGGACGGTAATTTGCTCGTCCCCGCGCTATCCGCCCGGCGACACGAGCAGTCCCCCTGCTGATACCTGTTTGATGGGGCTCGCAGATAGCAAGCCAGACCAATTGTTGCGAATAGATCTGACGACCGGTAACGAGGAAACCTGGGATCCCCAGCCAGGAATCGTTTTGCTGGGTATTGGCCCTGACGGGTTACCGGTGCTCAAGCTGAACAGTTGCGGCGAATCGACATTGCTGAGGGTTACCCAGCGTGGGCAGACCGAGCGTCTTTTCGCCGTGCCAGTCGACAAGCTGAACCCGGGTGGTGGATTCGAGGGACCGGTCGTATCCGACGAGACCGGAACATGGCTTTCTGTCATTGATGGCGGTCCCGAGCCTCGTTCTGCTTCTCCTGCGATGGCGGTCGGCATCTACATGTATTCGAAGACTTCCGGGGTGCGCAAGGTCAGCGATTTTCCAGGAGTACCGGTCGGGCCCCTTAAATGACGCTCCCTGTCCTTGTGTTGTGGCGTATTCAAGTCCGGTGGGCGTAACTGGCACTCAAGCCCAGCGTTCTGGCCTACGTATGAGAGGCGCAGTTCTGGCGGCCTTTCTGGTCGTTGTGGCATGCAGCAGTTCATCCCTGCCGACGGCGCAGTCCTCGGTGACGGCGCTCATCACACCGAGCGCTACGGATCTAACAGGCGACCTGCCCGTCGTAACCGCCAATTACGACGCCCAAGGCAACAGCCATCCGGCAGGAGGTTTCCTGCGCTTTCCGGGAGGGGTCTTTGCGAGGGATCCGCGGGCTGACATGGTGCCGGACGACACCCGACCCCCAGCCGGCCCGACCCGAATGCTCAGGACGGCCGTCCAACCGTATCTGTTCGGAACCAGCAACGGCACCTACGGGGAGATCACCTACGATCGACCCGCCGAACGCTGGCTGCCGGTGGCCAGAGCACAGGTGTCACCCGACGGGCTCCGCTATGCGTATACGGAGCTGCTGCCACTCCCTGGCGACGTTCTTGGTGGCGCTACCAGCGGCGGTCGCATCCACATCGCCGATGCCCGCTCAGGCTCTGACCAAGTTGTGTACAACTACAGCGGCAGGCAACCTTTGGCGGTTGTCAGCTTCGCCCAAAAGGGCGTCTACATCAGCCCGGGATGCGAAGGGGTGGAGGTGGCCGTGCCGGGGGCGTGCGCGCCCTCGGCGTTCACGCTCTTGCGCTTGAACACTACGACCGGCGAGGTTACAAAGGTCAGCGGGCGCCGCGGCTCATGGGTAGTCGCCGGAGGATTTGCCTGGATGACCACCCTCGAGGGTGGAGCCGATCAGCCCAACCAGCTGTTGCGAATAGACCTGAGCACCGGCAGCGAGGAAACCTGGGATCGCGAGCCGATCACTCCTCACTTGGCGGGCAGCTGCTGCTGGGCCATGACTGTTGTTGGTACAGATGGTGACGGGGCGCCTCTGGTCATGTTGCCTCTTGCCACGCAAGCGGTCCCGACGTTGGGCACGAACGAATCAGTGTTGCTCAGAGTCACCCGGCCGGCGGAGGCCGAGCGAATTTTCTCTGGGCAAGGTTGTTGCGTAGCGGTTATCGCCGACCGACAGGGAACCTGGTTTGCCGTGGCATTTGGGGCTCAGGGCATCTATCTATACGTTGCGGCTTCCGGCGCGCGAAAGGTCAGCGATATCGCTGGAATACCGGTCGGGAACCTCGGCTAACCGTTTGAAAATCGGAATGGCGGGCCGGGGTGGACTCGAACCACCTACCTCCGCCCTAGTGGGGGCCGCGAGACTCCGCCTCTTTCGATCTCCGCCAGCGTTCTTCGGCCTCGGCCCGGTCGCCTCGCTGCTCGGCCACGCGGGCCAGCGCGCGCCAGGTCCACCCGGGCAGTTGGCGGTCCCCGAGCTCCTCGGCGATCCGGATCGCATGGCGTAGGTCTTCTTCGGCATTGTCCAGGCGGCCGAGCTTGCCCTTGGCAATCCCCCGAGCCGCCCTCGCGTCCGCAAGCTCCCACCGTGCGCCGAGCTCGGAAAAGCTCGCCACGCCCCGGTCGAACCACGGCAGAGATTCTTCCTGGCGACCCAAGTCATCCAAGACCCGGCCCTTCTGCACTGACGTGTTGGCGATGCTGAACTGGTCGGCAGCCTGCTCCGCGAGCGCGCTCGCCTCATCGATGAGCTTCAGCGCCCCCTCGGGATCGTGCATCTCGGTGCGATTGATCGACAGAGCAGTGAGGGCCCGGATTCGCGCCCAGTGATCTCTGGGGTCGACCATGGCAAGGGCTCGCCGCCAGACGGCTTCGGCGTCGTCGAACCGCTCCCTCGTCCACGGCACCCAGCCCGCAAAGAGCAGCGTGCGGACGATGGCCCACGGTTCGCCCAGCGTCTCTGCCGCCTCGAGAGAGCGGGCCAGGAGCTGCTCCGCCTTGTCGACGTCGGCTTCGTAGTTGATGGCGATGTCGCCGAGGAAGCGGAGGGCGAGCGCCAGCGCGAAGAGGTCCCCGTTGGCCTCGGCCAGGGCGATGGAGCGGTTCAAGGCGTCGATGGCGCTCGGATACTCGCCGAGCCAGTAGCGTGCCTCGCCCATACCGGCGAGGACGCGCGCCTCGCGAACGCCCCAGCCGTTCTCGAGACCCGCCATCAAAAGCGCGCGCTGGTAGCGATCGATGGCTGAGCGGCTCTCCATGCGCCTGCGCGCGCGATCGCCCGCCACGAGGAGAGCATCAGCCGCTCGCTCGGGCACCGCGCGATCGTTAGGGTCCAGGTCGAGCGAGGCCATCGCGGCGAGCTCGAGGTGGTCGGCGGCGAGTGATCTGTGGCCCTTGTTGATCAGGTGCTCCGCGACCAGCTGGTGGAGGCGCAGCCGTTCACGTTTCGGCAGGCTGGCATAGGCGACCTCTTTCAACGTCGCGTGGCGCAGGCGCCAGCTAGGCGGTCCAGCCGCCTGCTGATCGCGCACGATCACCTCGGCGTCCTCGAGCTCTTTCAGCTCGTCGACCGTCGCCGCGTCGTCCACGACCGCCAGCTCCTCGAGGTCGAACGCGTACATGAACACCGCAGCCCGTCGGGCGAGATCGTGCAACCTGGCCGGAAGGGCGTCGAGGCGTGCGGCGATCACAGCCTGAACCGTCGGAGGCAGATGCATGCGCATACCGGCCGCGCCGGCGGCGCCATTCGACATGAGCATGCCGGTGGTTTCGATGATGAAGAAGGGATTGCCGCCCGCCCTCGCGGCGATCTCGTTGGCGTGGGCTTCGGCGATCCGGCCGGCGCCCGCGTGCCGCACGAGATGGACGGACTCCTCGGCTGACAGCGGCTCCAACCGAAGCAGCACGGCATTGCCGCTCGCCGATCCCCAGTCCGGCCGAAGCTCGAGAAGGTCGTCGCGCGCCAGAGCGAGGATCAGCGCCCGGCGGGGCCCGCGACGCCCGGGGACCGCCAGCCGTTCGATGAGGTCGAGCATCGCCGGCTTCAGGCTGTGCACGTCCTCGAAGGCGACGATCACGGGGTGGTCGCGCGCCAGTCCGTCCATCACTGCAACGAAGCCGGCCTGCACGTCGTGGACGAACGCCGCCTCCTCGCGCTGCTCGGAAAGGCCGAACAGCAGGCCGAGCCGCTGGGCGATGAGCTCTGCCTCGGCTGGATCGCAGCAGCGATCGACGAGCTCGCGCAGCAGGCGCCGGACCTTGTCCGGCGGATCGCCGGCTTCGATCCCCGCCAGGTCGCCGATGATGGCCGCCACCGGCGAGAAGGTGGCCGTATCGGTGTATGAGCGCGGCTGGCCGCGGACGACGACGACTGCCGCGCCGACGCCCGCGGCAAGCTCGTCGGCGAGGCGCGACTTCCCGATGCCTGGCTCTCCCACCACCGTGACGAGCACCGGCCGCCCGCCGGTGCTGGCCAGGCCGAGATTCTGCTCGAGGATCGCCTGCTCACTGGCGCGCCCGACGAAAGGAATCGTGCGTCGCGCGGAGCGCGTGCTCAGGCCCTCGACCGGAAAGGCGTCGAGGGGCGAATCGAAGCCTTTGGCGCGGACTCGGCGGCGACGTCCGTACGACACCTTGTCGGACGTGAGGGCGTGCGTGGTGGGACCCGCCAGCAGCTGCCCCGCCTGCGCGGCGGTTTGCAAGCGCGCGGCCGTGTTCACGACCGGCCCGGTGACCAGCATCTGACCGCTGGGATTTCGCCCGGTCGCGGCCTCGCCTGATTCGATCCCGACGCGAACCTGAAGCGGTTCCGGGAGGCCGGCCGCCTCTCCCAGCCGCCGGGTTCGGGCCCGGATCGCCAGGCCGGCCCGGACTGCGCGCAGCGCGTCGTCTTCGTGCACCAGTGGCAGCCCGAACACCGCCATCACGGCGTCGCCGATGAACTTCTCGGGCCGGCCTCGGAGCGCGAGCAGCTCCTCGGCTGCCGCGTTGAAGAACTGCCCCAACACCTCGCGCGAGCGTTCGGCATCGAGCTGCCCGCCGAGGCGCGTCGATTCGACGATGTCGGCAAAGAGGACCGTCACCATCTTCCGCTCCTCAGTGCCGACCAGGGGCCCGACCGACGCTCCGCAGTTCGGACAGAACCGGGCGCCATCCGGGAGGGGTCGGCCGCAGACCGCGCAAGCCATTACCACCCCAGCAGAATATGCTGCATCGGATGAGCGATCCCAAGACGGAGATGCTGGGTCGGGTGCCTCTGTTCTCACATCTCTCTAAACACGAGGTGGAGTTCGTCGCAAGCAGAACCGACGAGGTGGCGGTGAAAGCCGGCAGGCGCCTGACCACGCAGGGCGAGCCCGGCGACTCGTTCTATGTCCTGCTCGACGGCGAAGCGCAGGTGGAGGTCGACGGCAACCCGCGGCGAACCATGCGAACCGGGGATTTCTTCGGTGAGATCAGCATGCTCGATAGAGGCCTCGGCACGGCGACCGTAACCGTCAGCAAGGACTCGCGCTTGCTGGTCATGAGCCACGCCCAGTTTCGTGATGCGATCAAGGCCAACGACGCGCTGCTGGTCAAGGTGCTGGCGGCGATGGGCGAGCGATTGCGTGCGGACATCGCGGCCAGGCATGAGCACGACTAGCGAGCCGGCGGCGGTTTAGGTGAATAGGCGCCTCGGCGCCACCCGGCGGTATGCGCGCTCGACGATGATGCCGACCTCCCCCAATCGACCTCTATGACTGCTTGCTGCCGACGAACCACGATGGCTCGCCGTGCCTCACCTTCTCCGTCACCTCGGGCAGGCTGAGGCAGATCTGGCGAAGCCTTGCGATCTTGGCCGGATCGCTGGGTCTTTCCATCTGAGCTTCGAGGTTACTCTGGCCTCGCAAGCGCATGGCGTCGTGGTCTGAATTCGAAACGGCTGAACCTGAATTCGCGTCGCGGGTGCGCACTCTCCTGACGGCGCGCAAGCACCTCACGATGGCGACTCTGCGCCGCGATGGCTCGCCGCGGATCAGCGGTACCGAGATCGAGTTCGCGGACGGGGAGCTGAGGATCGGCTCGATGCCTCGCGCGGTCAAGGCTCTTGATCTGCGCCGCAACCCTCGCTTGGCGATTCACGGACCGACCGCCGATCCGCCTGCGGACGCGCCGGCGGGCTGGGGGGGCGAGGCGAAGATAGCGGGCATGGCCAGGGAGGTCGATTCGGGCGGCGACGCACACCGATTCTTGATCGACATCACCGAGGTCGTGATCACGCGCCTCAACGATGCCGGCAATCGACTCCTGATCGAATCTTGGAATCCGTCTCGCGGCTACCGTTCGACGGAACGCGAGTAGCTTCAGAGGTTCTTTTCGTAGCAAACGCTGGTGGGTGAGGTCGTGTACTCGCCCCAACAGTCCGTCTGAGTGAAGCCCGCCCGGAGATAAAGGGTGATCGCCGCCTCCTGGTGAATGCCGGTCTCGAGCACGAGGCGCCGCGCACCGAGCTGGGTGGCGGCCGCCTCGAGGCTGGACAGCACGGCCCGGCCCACTCCGGTGCCGCGGCGATCCGGCTCGACGTACATCCGCTTCACCTCAGCGGTCGCCGCGTCGAGCAGGCGTATGGCGCCGCATCCGACCGCGCGTTCCCCATCGCGGGCGACGAGGAAAGTGCCCCGGCCGTCTTCGAGGTGTTGAGCCATGAGGTTCGGCCCGAAGCGCTGCTCGGGCGCGTATAGCTCGGCCAGGCCCGCATCCAGCGCGGCGACCAGCCGTCGGGCGTCGGCGGAATCGAACGGTTCGGCTGCGATCGAAAGTTGTCTAATGCTGGACTTCCTCGAGTCGGACGGCGATGAGCTTCTTCACGAGCCCTAGTCTCTCGCTGCGACATGGGCCTTTATCGGTTTGGGCACCAGAGCTTGTGCTGACCGCGCAGTCCGCACGACCAACACAGTTCGGAATCGGGCCTCGACATCAGGTTTGACAGCATGCGGACAAGACGTGCTGGTCTCCTCGGTTCCGACCCGTGCAAGCTCGGCGCTTTCCGCTCATCGAGTAATCGGAGAGGCATTTCGTCCCTGCGATGAGCCTACTACGGAGCTAGCCTTCTGGCCGTGCGACGCATCCCGCTCACCGGATGTCGACTACGGTTGTCGCTGCGCCTGGCGCGGGGCGACCAACCGCACTCGGTGTCCGACGAGCAACCAGAGAGGCGCACGGTCGTCGAGGAGCCTCAACCATGCCTCCTGCAGGCGAATCGATCCGTGGTCGTCACTTTCGAGAGTGCGGTATGCAACCTCGAAGGATCCGGCCCCTTTAGGATCGCCGATTCCGCTCATGTCTCCCCACGGCGTGAAAGTCGGACGTGAACGCACTGGTCTGCCAGCAGCCTCAACGGCGACTGCCTGGCCTTCCCGGACTGCGGATAGCAATGTCACGACGCGATAGGCGACCAACATGACGCAACCTAGGCCGATCGCGGCCAAGGCCACCAGAAGGACGGCCATCGTTCTTAAGGCTGAATCTGCGACCCCCCACGCGGCAAAGCCCAGGAAGAGCGCAGCACCCAGGATGTAGCTAGCGCCGTCGAGCCCGGACGCGACCACGGCCAAAACCTGCAGGCCCGACACACGTCGGGGCGGTGCCGGCTGCTGGTCAAGAACGGCACCGATCAGTGCTGGGACTTTGTATATGGTCAAATTCCTCCGACGCGCGACCGCTTACTGCTTACTCAGAAGGGCCCAAGCAATCGGGATGCCAATCGCGAGAGCGAAAGCCACGATGACGATCCCACCCCCTAGCAAAGTTGGGTGCAATGCGGCCCAGCTGACCGCGCCAGGGAACTCAGCCTTGAACTCACGCGATGAAATCTGAGCATCGCGGTACTCGAGGCTCTTGCCCGTGGCGTCCACAATCTTGGCGATGGCCTCGTCGCCCCAAGCCCGAGTGTTAAGCGTCATCAAGACCAGTCCGCTCGGTGAGAGCACGTATAGGGCTTCTTGTGGCGTCGAATTTTTCGAATAGACGACCGTCGCGATCAACAATCGTCCGACGTCTGACGCTTGAAATGTCGTGGTCTGCCCGACGAGGTTGCGCTGCCCGATAAGTCCTGAACCCGCAAGCAGACGGGCGTTGCGCAGCCAGAGCAAGAGGTAAACCACAGCCAGGGCGCCTATTGCAAACATGGTCCCCCCAATGCCCTCTGTTCGAGGTGAAAGGTGCATCGCGATGGAGGACACGAGGATCGATAGACCGAGGGCCGAAAGCCCAGCCGTGAGGGGAACGAGCCGCCGGGCTGCCGCGCCCTCGGGACGGATCTCCTCCACGGCGCTG
>WNFC01002779.1_pt1 | contig 20167 bp, 21 predicted proteins | sample 5400541 | NCBI WGS metagenome assembly WNFC01 (sample SAMN13153342, study PRJNA577476) | soil metagenome | isolation source: 120 cm saprolite under Douglas fir tree site 2 hole 2 replicate 1 | place: USA:California | collected 2015-04-18
ATCCGCGAGCATGCGCTTCGCATACTCGATACGGGCGGCAAGGTGCCATTTGTGTGGGGTCATTCCGGTCGAAACCTTGAAGGCCCGACCGAATTGAGATGCAGAAAGTCCCGATAGAGATGCCAGCTCTGACAAGCGAATGGACCTGGAAAGATTATCGTCCACGAACTCGGTGACTTGCGTTAGCTGCCGCTTGGAGAGGCCCAGGCGCCGAAAGGTCGCCGGGTGGTTCGTCGTGCAGAGATGGGAGATACGCGCAACGATGGCCGCGACGACACTGTCTCCGAACAAATGGAAACTTGGCATGTCATCTTGGCTCGATGCGAGGAGCCGTGCCAATACCTGAAGGTTTTCGTCGAAAAACGTGAGGCGCGGTTCAGCGAGCCCCGCAACCTGGAATTCGCCGCCCATCACCTCGAAGACCCGGTCGGCATCAAGAACCAACCGAACGGCATTGACCCGAGCTATCTGATCGGAATAGCACCATATCGGTAAGCCAGCGGGAATGAGGCTTGTGTGGCCGTTTCGCCGATGCCGCCGCAGGTTCGATCGATTGACACCGCTGTGTAGCGAAAGTCGAGCCTCGCACAGGCCGCCCGCTTCGTTCACAACGATCGCAAGCATTGGGTGACGGTTGCTGAGCTGGTGCCAAGCGCGACCCGGCAAGGCGTCCTGTTGGACGCAATGCACCTCGATGCCGCACAAGATTTGGCTCCGTACCCGAGCGGCTCCCAAATTGTGCGGCTGGCTGCTGCCGTGATCCACGGACGCGATCCTCCCCTCCCGAGGCGACGGCGGCCTAGAAAGCGATGCTTTGCATCAATTCCGTACCGCCTAAGTCCGTTGATCGGACGTATTTTCATGAGACGTTCACAATATCGAGATCGCGAGGCTTGGTCAATCTCGTGGCAGCAGAGCCGCTTTAAACGGCAGCCATTCTGGCGGCCATCGTCGAGTCCAAACACGCCGATTGCGATCAAGCCTGGCTCCCGCGCTCGCGCGATTATCCCGGCCGCGCTCACTCCTGCGGGAGCCATCCACGCGCGCCGCCCGGCGAAGCGATCGGATTCGCTTTGCCGTGATCCAGTCTCTCCTCCTCTTCTGCGGAGTAACAGGTTGAAGAACAAAATCGCCCTGGAAGAGCATTTCGCAATCGATCTCACCATCGATCAATCGAAGATCTACTCGCTGCCCGCGGTTTGGGAGAGGCTGAAGGCCAACCTCCTCGACATCGAACAGCAGCGGCTGGAACGAATGGAACAAGGCGGCACCGCGTTCTCGATCCTCTCGCTCAATTCACCGGGCATCCAGGGCATTCCGAATGTAAAGGAAGCCATCGATGTTTCACGTCGCGCCAACGACGTCCTTGCCGAGCATGTCTCGCGGCACCCGGCGAAGTTGGGCGGCTTTGCGGCGTTGCCGATGCAGGACCCCGAGGTTTTGGAACAGCGCGAATGCGCTCGGCAAGCCATTTTACATGCATCCGCGGGATCCGCTGCCTTCCCGCGAGCCGATTTACGATGGTTTCCCCTGGCTGACCGCGGCCACATGGGCCTTTACGATGGAGACCAGCACTCACGCGCTGCGCCTGATGTCGACGGGGCTGTTCGATCGAAACCCGAACTTGCAGATGATCCTCGGTCACCTCGGTGAATGCATTCCGTTCAACATTTGGCGCATCGACAACATCGTCGCCAAGGCGCCGCGCGGCATCCCCTGCAAGCGCCCTCTCGGGGACTATTTTCGCGAAAACGTCCACGTAACGACGAGCGGCAATTTCCGCACGCCGTCCCTGCTCTCGACAATGCTCGAAGTTGGCAGCGACCGCATTCTGTACGCCGTCGACTATCCGTTCGAAAGCTTTGAAGAAGCCTCGGGCTGGTTTGACAACTGCGAGATCAGCGAGCTCGATCGAAAAAAGATCGGCCGCGAGAACGCGCGCCGGTTGTTCGGTCTTCCCTGATTGGAACAATCCCGAAAAATATTGCTCTGTGACGGGCGCGCGATCACGGCACCGCGCGCCCCAGGGCCGTTTGGATCCAGCCTGCGACATCCCGGAGCGCGCCGAGATCGACGCCTGTGTCGCAACCAAGTCCGTTCAGAAGGTAGACAACATCCTCGGTCGCGACGTTGCCCGTTGCTCCCTTCGCGTAGGGGCACCCGCCGAGCCCTGCGACGGCGCCGTCGAAGCTGCGAATTCCGAACTGGTACGACGCGTAGATGTTGGCGATCGCCATGCCGTATGTATCGTGGTAGTGGCCGGCGAGATATTCGATCGACACATCCTTGGCCACCGCATCGAGCATGCGCAACACGGATGCCGGCGTACCGACGCCGATAGTGTCGCCGAGCGAGATTTCGTAACAGCCGAGTTTCTTAAGCCTCGCGGCGACCCCCGCAACGACCTTCGGCTCGACCGGACCGTCATAGGGACAGCCGACCACACAGGAGACGTAACCGCGGACCTTCACCCCGGCGAGCCGCGCTGCCTCCAAAATGGGAACGAAGCGATCAATCGACTCCGCGATCGAGCAATTGATGTTCTTGCGCGAGAAACCCTCCGAAGCCGATGCAAAGACCGCCACCTCGCGGGCGCCGGCCGCAACCGCGGCCTCGAACCCCTTCAGATTGGGCGTTAGAACTGAATAGGTAACACCGGAATCCCCTCGCAGGCCCTGCATGATTTCCGCATGATCGGCCATCTGCGGAACCCATTTCGGCGATACGAAGGACGTGACCTCAATGTCACGCAAACCGGCAGCGGTCAGGCGCCGGATCAACTCAAGCTTGGTCGCTGTCGGGATAACCTGCTTTTCATTCTGCAGTCCGTCGCGCGGGCCTACCTCGACGATGCGAACGTCGGTCATGCTGCGGCGCCCTCGAATTCAACAAGCTCGGCGCCATCGGCGACCTGATCGCCCGCCGCCACGTGAAAGCTGACGACCTTGCCCTTTTGCGGAGCAGTGATGGTGTGCTCCATCTTCATGGCCTCAAGAACCAGGAGCGGCGCTCCCTTTTCGACGATGGCGCCGGGCTCGGCCATCAGCGTGACGACCTTTCCGGGCATGGGCGCCCGCAACCCTCCCTCGACGTCTTCGCCCTCTCCGCCGACATAAAGCGTATCGACGAGCGCGAGCGGCCATGAGTGCCCTCGATAGAAGACGTGGCGGCGCTCGCCCGTGATCACGACTGCAGCAGTTACGCGGGAATCGTCGAGATGGGCATGGACTGCCCCGCCCCGGCCGAGCGTTCCGGATGCGCGCACACTTCGTCCGTTGAGCACAAGCTGATAGCCCCCGGGGATGACGACGACGGCCACTTCCTGCAGCTTCTCCTGCAAACGCAGCGCCAGCTTTCGTTCCGCTCTACCGTTGAGCCGCCAACCGTCAAGCGCACGCCATGGCGAACCCCGATCGGCCGCGGCGGCCAATTTCGAGTTTGCCTCGCGCTGTTCGTGCAGAAGCTCGGCAAGGGCAGCCACGAGCCACACGTCGTCGGGCACCTCCTCCTGAGGCGGGAACAGGAGCCCCTGTTCGCGTTCGATCAGCCCGGTATCAAGCTCCGCATTGACGAAGGACGGAAGGGCAACGAGACGGGACAGGAAGTTGATGTTGTTCGAGACGCCGACCACTCTGTACTGAGCGAGCGCTCGCCGCATGCGGGCCAACGCCTGCTTACGATCGGCGCCCCAGACGATCAGCTTGGCGATCATCGGATCGTAGTGGGGCGTGATCTCGTCGCCCTGCTCGACTCCGGTATCAACGCGAACCGAATCGCTCTCGGGAGGCGGAGCTAGATGGACGAGGCGGCCGGTCGAAGGCAGGAAACCTTTGTCCGGATCCTCGGCATAGACTCGTGCCTCGATGGCATGGCCGTCGATTTCAAGTTGCTCCTGCGTCAAGGGCAACGCCTGGCCGCTGGCGACCCGAAGCTGCCATTCGACGAGATCGAGCCCGGTGATCATCTCCGTAACCGGATGTTCGACCTGGAGGCGTGTGTTCATTTCCATGAAATAGAAACTGCCGTCCTGGTTGGCGATGAACTCGACGGTCCCCGCGCCGACATAGCCGACCGCCTTCGCGGCGTTCACGGCCGCCTGTCCCATTGCGGCCCGTCGTTCCAACGTCATGCCGGGCGCCGGCGCTTCCTCGATCAGCTTTTGATGCCGGCGTTGAAGGGAGCAGTCGCGCTCGAACAGATAGGCGCAGTTGCCGTGCTTGTCGCCGAACACCTGGATCTCGATGTGACGAGGCTTCAACACGTATTTCTCGACCAAAACCTGTTCGTCGCCGAACGCATTGGCAGCCTCACGCTTGCACGAGGCGAGTGCGGCCTCGAAATCGGCGGCCGCATCAACGCGACGCATGCCTTTGCCCCCACCTCCAGAGCTGGCCTTGATCAGCACCGGATAGCCGATCTGGTCCGCTTGCTGGACCAGGAAGGCGGGATCCTGGTTGTCGCCGTGGTATCCAGGCGTCAGCGGTACGCCCGCTGCTCCCATCAGTGCCTTTGCGGCCGATTTCGAACCCATCGCTCGAATGGCAGACGCCGGTGGCCCGATGAAGACGACACCGGCCTTTTCGCAGGCTTCAGCGAATTCCGCATTCTCAGACAGGAAGCCGTAGCCCGGATGAACCGCCTCCGCCCCGGTTCGCCTGGCGACGTCGAGGATACGCTCGCCGACAAGATAAGATTCGCGCGCGGCGGCCGGACCGATCAGGAATGCCTCGTCCGCCAGTCGAACGTGGCGCGCATTGGCGTCGGCTTCGGAATACACCGCGACGGTGGCGACCCCGAGCCGCCTGGCTGTCTTGATGACGCGGCATGCGATTTCACCGCGGTTCGCGATTAGGATCTTCCTGAACATCCCGACCTCCCAGAGTTCATGCGCGACTCCCGCACGAGCGTTATGTATTCGTCCACACGGGCCATGCTCACATCCGGAAGACGCCAAATTTCGTGGAAGGGATCGGTGCGTTCAGAGCCGCGGCGAAGGAGAGGCCAAGCACCCTGCGGGCCTGGGCCGGATCAACGACGCCGTCATCCCACATCCGCGCAGTCGCATAATAAGGGTGGCCCTGCGTCTCGTATTGCGAGCGGATCGGGGCCTTGAATTTCTCTTCCTGCTCCGCGCTCCATTCGCCGCCCTTGAGGGCCATGCCGTCGCGGCGGACGGTCGCCAGCACGCCGGCGGCCTGCTCTCCCCCCATGACGCTGATCCGCGCATTGGGCCACATCCAGAGGAAGCGCGGCGAATAGGCCCGGCCGCACATGCCGTAATTGCCGGCGCCGAAGCTGCCGCCGATCAGCATGGTGACCTTCGGGACCTGAGCGGTCGCAACCGCGGTCACCATCTTGGCGCCGTCCTTCGCGATTCCCCCGTTCTCGTACTTTCGCCCGACCATGAAGCCCGAGATGTTCTGCAGGAACAGGAGCGGCACGCCGCGCTGCGCACACAACTCGATGAAATGTGCGCCCTTCTGGGCCGACTCCGAGAACAAGATACCGTTGTTGGCGACGATCCCGACCGGCATGCCGTAGAGGCGCGCGAAGCCGGTAACCAGCGTCGTCCCGTAGCGCGGTTTGAACTCGTCGAAGCGCGAGCCGTCGACGAGACGGGCGATGATCGCGCGCACGTCGTAGGGTTTGCGCGTATCCTGCGGAATGATGCCGTAGAGTTCGGCGGGATCGTAAAGCGGCTCCTCGCTCGGCTCCATGGCGACCCGCATTTGCGGCATGCGGTTGAGGTTAGCGACGATCCGACGCGCCAGGTGGATGGCGTGGGCATCGTTCTCGGCGAGCTGGTCGGCAACGCCCGAAATCCGTGTATGAACGTCACCGCCACCAAGGTCCTCGGCACTGACCTCTTCACCCGTTGCCGCCTTCACCAGCGGGGGGCCACCCAGGAAGATCGTGCCCTGGTTGCGCACGATGACGGTTTCGTCGCTCATGGCCGGGACATAAGCCCCGCCCGCGGTACACGAGCCCATCACCATCGCCACCTGCGGGATTCCCTTGGCCGACATGTTCGCCTGATTGAAGAAGATGCGACCAAAATGGTCGCGGTCGGGAAACACCTCGTCCTGCTTCGGGAGAAAGGCACCGCCGGAGTCGACGAGGTAGATGCAGGGCAAATGATTCTGTTCAGCGATTTCCTGCGCCCGCAGGTGCTTCTTGACGGTCATCGGGTAGTAGGTGCCGCCCTTCACGGTCGCGTCGTTGGCGACGACCATGCATTGCACGCCCTGCACGCAACCGATGCCTGCGATGAGACCCGCGGCGGGTGCGTCGCCATCGTACATGCCGAGGGCGGCGAGCTGTCCGATCTCGAGGAAGGCCGTGCTAGGGTCGAGCAATTGAGCGACGCGATCGCGAGGCAGAAGCTTGCCGCGCGCGGTGTGTCTCGCCCGCGCCACCTCGCCGCCGCCTTGGGCCACTTCCGTCACTCTTGTCCGCAGCTCTTCGAGCAGAGCCCGCATCGTCGCCGCGTTGGCGCGGAATTCCGACGACTGCGGATTTATTTGCGTCTTCAGTGCCTTCATTTCCGCTTCCTCCCGACCGTTATGCGACTGCGCATGGCACGCTCACGCCGTCTCGGCGAACAATTCACGGCCAATCAACATGCGGCGGATTTCACTCGTGCCTGCTCCAATCTCGTAGAGCTTGGCGTCGCGCCACAGGCGGCCCGTCGGATACTCATTGATGTAGCCGTTGCCGCCGAGCGTCTGGATCGCTTCTCCGGCCATCCAGGTCGCCTTCTCCGCGGCATAGAGAATGGCGCCGGCGGCGTCCTTGCGCAGCGTGCGGGAATGATCCGCCCGGTCGCAGGCCTGGCCGACCGCATAGACATAGGCCCGGCAGGCCTGCCAGGTGGTGTACATGTCGGCGATCTTGCCCTGCATCAATTGAAACTCGCCGATGGACTGACCGAACTGCTTGCGGTCGTGCAGATAGGGAATGACGATATCCATGCAGGCCGCCATGATGCCGAGCGGGCCACCCGACAGCACAGCTCGCTCGTAGTCGAGGCCGCTCATCAGGACCCGAACGCCGTCACCCACCTTCCCCAGGACGTTCCCGGCTGGAACCTCGCAATCTTCGAAGAACACCGGGTAGGTGTTCGAGCCGCGCATGCCGAGCTTGTCGAGCTTGGTTCCGAAACCCAGACCTTTGCACCCCCTCTCGATGACGAAGGCGGTGACGCCTTTCGGTCCCGCGCCGGGATCGGTCTTGGCGTAAACGACGAGCGTATCGGCGTCGCCGCCATTCGTGATCCACATCTTCGAGCCGTTCAGGACGTAGCGGTCGCCTTTCTTGTCGGCCCGCAGCTTCATGCTGACGACGTCGGACCCGGCATTCGGTTCGCTCATCGCAAGCGCGCCGACGTGCTCACCGGACACGAGTTTGGGTAGATATTTTGCCTTCTGTTCGGCGCTGCCGTTGCGGTGCAATTGGTTGACGCACAGATTCGAATGCGCACCAAAGGACAAGCCGACGGCCGCCGAGGCGCGCGAAATCTCCTCCATGGCGACCATATGGGCGAGATAACCCAGCTCGGCACCGCCATATTCCTCGCTGACCGTCAGCCCGAGGACACCGAGGTTTCCGAGCTTGCGCCAGAGATCGTGCGGAAACAGGTTCTCCTCGTCGATCGCAGCAGCGCGCGGGGCGATCTCATCCGCCGAAAATCTGTTGATCGTGTCGCGCAGCATGTCGATATCTTCGCCGAGCGAGAAATCCAGCGTCGTCAGATTGCCCATGGGACGTCTCCTCGATCTTGCAGTCGTGCCGTCGCGACTTGCGTCACCAGCCACGCGACGCGGTGCCAATGCAGGCACCACTACAGCGCGACCGAGCACTTTTCTTGCCAATCGGGTTGCAAATCATGCCAAGATAGAAGGATGAAGCAGATTGCCGCAACGCCGGTCGCTTTCGTCCGGGCTATGGTTCTAGCCTATGAAAAGTATGAAAAAGACCCGGAAGCCGCACTTCGGCAGGCACAAATCACGCCAAAATTACTCAGCCAGCCGAACGGCCGGATCACCGCCTCGCAGATGGAAACGATCTCGGGCCTGGCCATGCAGGAGCTCGACGACGAGGCGCTGGGGTGGTTCAGCCGGCGGTTGCCCTGGGGCAGCTACGGCATGCTTTGCCGCGCCTCGCTCACCTCCCGCACACTTGGCGTCGCGTTGAAACGCTGGTGTCGTCATCACCGGCTCCTGACCGACGATCTCGTCCACAGACTGACCGTGACCGACGGAGTCGCCGAACTGATTGTCGAAGAGAAGCGTGATCTCGGCCCGATGCGCGAATTTTGCCTCATCACCAGCTTGCGGTTCGTTATCGGCTACGCTTGCTGGCTGATCGATTCCCGCATCGCCCTCGACGAAACAGCCTTTGCATTCGAGGCCCCGCTGCATTCGGACGTGTACCCGCTTCTGTTCTCTCCGGGGCCCGTTCGCTTCGGCTCCGACCGGACCGGATTTCGCTTCGATGCACGCTATCTGGATCTTGCGCCACAGCGCGACGAGCAGTCGATGACCCTGATGCTGAAGCGCGCGCTTCTGCTGACCGTGTTGAAGTACCGCCGGGACCGCCTCCTGACCCAGCGGGCGCGCGGACGCTTGAAGCGCGGCTTTTATTCAGCCGCCTCGTTGGCGGAAGAACTTAACCTTTCGGTGCGTACTCTCTACCGGCAGCTCCACGACGAAGGCACATCGCTCCAGACCCTGAAGGATGAAGCCCGTCTCGACAAAGCCATCGACCTGCTGCGCCGGACCGAGAGGCCGATCAAGCAGATTTCACAGGCTGTTGGATTCCGAAACGAAAAGAGCTTTGCCCGCGCCTTCCGATCCTGGACCGGATATCCGCCGACCGCCTACAGGTCGGACACGAATTCCAGCATCCGCAAGGCATAGCCGACGCTTCCCGAGGCGCGCGATAGCAACTCGGCTGAGTGGCCGTTCGCGGCAACGCCTGGGTTATGTCAATCGACCCTGTCCGGGATTTCGCTCGCCGGCCGAAAACCGCGAAAACCCCTCGTCCTGCGCCGCGCTCGAGGACCGGATACGCGCATTGGTGGACAGACCGTACTCGAAAGACCGGCGCCAGCCGGAAATCAGCGCCGGAATCGCGTCCAACGCGCGCTTGCTTTCCGAAAGCGCGACCGCATCGAAGGCGCTGACGATTTTCGCCAGGCGATCGGCCTCGTCTATCAAATCGGCAAGCGGCACCGAGCGGTTGACCATTCCCCAGGTCTCCGCGGTGCGGCCATCAATCCGTTGGGCCGTCAACACCAACCATGCCGCGCGTTTGGCGGTGAGCTGGATCTGCGCTCCCGGCCCGGAGAATTGCGGATAGGCTCCGAAACCAATTTCCGGCATTCCGATTTCCGCCTCATCGGCGGCAACCGCCAGGTCGCAGACGCTGACGAGCGTCGCACCGCCGCCCAAAGCGATTCCGTTGACGGCGGCGATGAAGACCGCGGGATGCTCCCGGATCGCGATCAGCACGTCAATCCAGTCCGACCGCGGATCGGGCGCGGTCCCTGCTTCGGCGTCCGCGCGCGCTTCCTTCAGATCGACACCCGAACAAAAGCTGTCACCGCTGCCGGTCAATACGATCGCGCGGCATTCGGCACGAAGGTATGTCAGCGCGTCGAGAAGTTCCCGACGCGCGGCGCGGTTCAGCGCATTCTTCTTTTCCGGGCGGTTGAGGCCCACGACGGCATAGCCTGGACGGTGTTCGACGGTGACGAGGGATGTCATTCAGCACTCCTTGGTTGCTACCAACGGCCTAGGCAAGATGACGCCCGAAGAACGTCCGGATTCGGCCCCGCGCATCGGCCGCGTCCTTGTCCTTGTAACGCGCCCCGACGACGACACCGAGTACCCCGATCAGGCCCTTGTGATCGTCGAGGAAGGAGTGCCCGGCGTCAGGATACTCTTTGACATCATGGTCGATCTGATGCCGCCCGAGCGCTCCATCCAGCCGCGCCGCCGCGCCCTTCAGCGTCCGGTCGCGACCGCCAAAGCTCGCGACAACAGGACAGGCGCCATTCAGGATCGCATCAATGTCATCAGGGACCTTGCCGTAGTTCGGCGCTACTGCCGAAAAGCCGTGGCCGGCCGCCAGAAGGATCGCAAAACCACCTGTCGCGCAGAAGCCGATAACCCCGACCTTGCCCGTGCAATCCTGGCGGCCCTCAAGCCACTGCCGGACGGCTTCGACGTCATCGAACGCCGCTCCCTTGCGCGCTGCCAGATCCGCCATCAAGGCACGGATGCAACGGAAGCGGCCACCCCAGGAGAACAGGTCCGGCGCCACCGCAAGATAGCCTTCCCTGGCCAGCCAACCGGCATGACCACGCGTCACGTCGGTCAGGCCGAAGATGTCATGAAGCACAATGACGCCGGGCCAGGGCCCAGCGCCTTGCGGCGTTGCCAGGTAGCCCTTGAGCCGGTGGTGCGGCGTCGGGATCGAGAGCTCGGTCATATAGTCTCCTATCAAGGGGCCCTTCACCTTACCGGCGTCGGTTGATAGCTCAGCAGACGCCATTGTCCTCCCGCGTTCCGAACCACCGCCAGAAAGCGGTTGTCCAGGCTCAACGGCGAACCCTGAAGCAATCCACGCGCCCTCATGCGGCCGCGAAGAAGCGCCACGTCCGAAAGCACCAATGTACTTTGCTCTTCGATTGCGATGGACTCATAGCGAAAGTATCCGGCCTGAACTTTCGCCAGATAGGACCCGTTGTCATCCATTGCCGCGTTTGAGTGCGCGTAGATCAGCGCTTCGTCCAGAACTTCGCGCAATACGGCGATATCCGCCTGCTTCATCGCCTCGTACCGGCGACGTTCCATGTCTGCGATCGCTTGTTCCATCGGAGTGTTCCATGCCTAGTGGGCGCCGGAATCAACGAAGACGTAAAGCAGCTTGATACGCCCATTCTCAATGTGGGCGACGTCAGTCCCCGTCGCTGCCACGGGGCCATCAGGCGAACCCGCGCGCCAGAACAGCCGCGCGGCGCCGTTGTGGCCCACGGCGGGCCCGGCCGCGGTGAACACGAACTCGGCTGGCAACCGGGCAAGCAAATCCTCAACGGCTTGCGAGATCGCGCCCCATCCTGTTGCAACGGTCTCGGGATCGTAGAGAATAGCGCCCTCGGAATACAATTCGCTCAGCGCCAGGCGGCGGCGGTCCGGATCGCGCTCATTGAAGACCCGCACGATATTGGCCTGCATCAGCGCGTCGAACTCGCTGGCGTCTGACGCCGTGGTTCCAATCTCGCCCTGCGGCTTTGCACTGCCCGTCATGTCGATGCTCCCTTGCAAGGCTGGATTGGGAAACTGGCTCCGCGCGGTCAAAGAAGCGTGCAGACAGAGGCGAAGTCCAGCCGCGGCGAACGCGCGAAAATCTTCGAATGATCGCCATAGCCGAGGCTGCACAGAAAATTGGACTTGACCTGCGTGCCTGCGAAGAACTCCGCGTCGACGCCGGCATTGTTAAAGCCCGACATCGGCCCGCAATCCAGTCCGAGTGCACGCGCGGCGATAATGAGATAGCCGCCCTGGAGGCTGCCGTTGCGAAATCCGGTCACCTCGGTCAGCGGCAAATTACCTTCGAACATGGTGTTCGCATTCGGGCGGTGTGGAAACAGCGTCGGCAAATGCTCAGGGAAAGCGAGATCGTAGCCGACGATCGCAGTGACCGGCGCGGCCATCGTCTTGTCGACGTTTGCAGGCGCAAGGTGAGGCCTGAGACGTTCCCTCGCCGCCGCGGTACGGAGAAAGAGCAACCGCATCGGTTGCGTGTTTATGCTTGTCGGGCCGAACTTGATGACATCGTATAGCTCGCGAATCATGCCGTCGGGCACGGGCTTGTCGAGCCAGCCATTATGCGTGCGCGCATCCAGGAATAGCTGGCGAAGGCCGCTATCGTCGATACGCCGCGGCGCGCTCGATACGGTATCAAGAGGTTGCATCGCGAGTCCTCATCGTCTGCGGCGATACGAGCTGCAAAGGATATTGTTGGCGCGTTTCAAAGTTAGCAGTCACCCCCACCTCCTCACGCAGGGGCGAAGACGATTTCCGGGGTGCCCGGCGGGATGAAGTCGACGGCATTGGCCGCCCCTTCCTCGCGCCACATCTCGTAAGCGATTTCGCGGATGATTTTCCCGTCCTTCATCTCGAAAAGATGGGTCAGGCGCACGGCAAGCTCGGCCCCAACAGGATAGGGAATGTTGGGCATTTCGTTGCCCACCACCGTGATGTGGCCGATCTGATCATCGAACACGAATAGCTCGGTGGCGAACCGGCGCAACGGCACCACGCGACGATAGGCCACAGTGCGGAAGATCGCGCGATAGGCTTCGAGGATATCCTTCTTGTCGTTCATCACGATGCCGCGTGTCGGAGCCTCCCAGCTGATCGTGTCGCCGTAAAGGGCGATTGCTCTGTCGACATGCTCGGGCGTCTCGTTGTGGAAGTGCGCTTCGACCACTTTCAGATTGCGCGCGATGATCTGCTCACGCGTCAGTGCGCTATCCGGAGCCGTCGTGTCCACCACGATCGGTCCTTCGACGGTTCGTTCAACGCCTGCCATTTGTTCCTCCCTGTTTTTTCCTCACTTGCGATGCGTGTTGTCGACGATTTTGTTGGTGATGCTGCCAATTCCTTCGATCCAGGTGGTAAGCAAGGCACCTGGCGTCATGTAGATCCGCGGATTGCGACCGATCCCGACACCATCCGGCGTACCCGTCAGGATGACGTCGCCCGGCCGCAGTGTCACGTGACGGGACGTGAAGGCGATGAGCTGTGGGACGCTGAACACCATATCGGCCGTGGTGCCATGCTGCATGACATGCCCGTCCACGATGGTCTCCAGCTTCAGATTCGTCGCGGAAATGGCATCCGCCGTTACGATGAAGGAGCCTATGGGACAGCTCCTGTCCACGTTCTTTCCAAGCGCCCACTGCCCCGTGCTCAGCGTTGTCGACTGAAGCTGCGCTGCGCGGCCGCTGACATCGTTGGCGACGGTGTATCCGAATACGTTTTCCGCAGCCGTCTTTTCATCGGCATCTATGGTCGTGGCGCCCACGATGGCGGCCAGCTCGACCTCCCAGTCAAGGCCATGCGGTTCGGCGACCGGCACCGGTATGTCCGCGCCATTAACGACGAGTTCGGATGCCCATCGCGCGAACAGATTTGGGAAGGTTGGCGTCGGCAGTTTCGCTTCGGCGCCGTGCTTGACGTAGTTGATGGCGGCGCAAACAATCTTGGCGTCGCGCGGCACCGGCGGCGCGAGCGTCAGGTCGGCGAGCGGAATTTCGCCTTCGCTCAGTCCCGAGGCCCGCTGCCTCCAGCCGGATAGACCTTCATAGAACGCATCGATTGACGCTAGCGGCGCGACTTTGTCGTCGATCACGACGCCCATCATACGGTCCTGCGGATCGCGCCCGCCGGATTTGACGTAGCCAACAAAACGCATGCGTCGTACTCCGAGAACTAGTTCGATGTCTGAAAGGCGAGATCCACCTTGGTGACGTTGGCGTCGGGCCAGCGCGCGGAGACGGTCTTGGTTCGCGTGTGAAAGGCGATTGCGCCCGGACCGAACAGTTTCGTTTCGGTGAAGGCACTGTCCTTCCAGCCGGCGAAGTTGTGAAAAAACACCGGGAAAGGAATCGGCACATTGATGCCGATCTGTCCGGCCTCGACCTCGTCCACAAAACGACGCGCAAGCCCGCCGTCGCTGGTGAAGATCGCCGCTCCATTGCCGAGCGGGTGCCCTGCAATGATCGCGACGGCGTCCTGGTAGCTGGCGGCACGGACGACCGACAGCACCGGGCCGAACAATTCATCGGAATGCACGGCCATCCCGGGTCGGACGTGGTCCAGCAGGCTCGGGCCGAGGAACCAGCCCTCACCCTTCGTCACAACACCACGGCCATCGACCACAACCGACGCGCCTTCGGATGCAGCATTGGAGAGATAGGAGACAATCCGGTCGCGACTTTCCGCCGTGATCAGCGGGCCGACCTCGGTACCGGCTTCAGCGGGATCGCCCGTGCGCAAATTTGCAAGACGATCCTGGATCTTGTGGACGAGCGCGTCGGCAATCGACCCGACAGCGACCACCACGGACACCGCCATGCAACGCTGCCCTGCCGCACCATAGGCAGCGGACACAGCCGCATCCGCAGCAAGATCCAGATCGGCATCCGGCAGAACGACCATGTGGTTCTTGCCGCCGCCAAACGCCTGCACCCGCTTGTTGTGGCTGACGCCGGCGATTCGAATGGCCTTCGCGACCGGCGTCGAACCAACAAAGCTGATGCCGGCGACGTCGGGATGCTCGACCAAACGATCCACGATTGCCTTACCGCCGAGCACCACGTTGAGAACTCCTCGCGGAAGACCTGCGCTGGAGAATATCTCGGCAAGGCGGAGCGTAGCCGAGGGATCACGATCGCTTGGCTTGAGAACAACGGTATTGCCGCAAGCGAGCGCCATCGCGCTCTGCACCACAGGGATCAGCACCGGGAAGTTAAAGGGAGTGATCGCGGCGACCACACCGATGGGAAAGCGAACCTCCATCGCGTCGACGCCACGCGATACGCCCGGGCTGAACGCGCCACCGTACCAGCTTCCGATCGACGCCAACTGGCCCAGCACCTCGATGGCACGATCGACCTCGGCGCCGGCATCCGCCATCGTCTTGCCGAGCTCGGCAACGACAATCTCGATGAGCTCATCACGCGCATCCTTAAGTGCAGCGCGCAGATCGAGCATGACGGTCGCGCGATTTTGCAGCCCCTGCGAAGACCAGGCCGGAAAGGCAGCACGGGCGGCGGCGACCGCGCGGTCGACCTCGGCCGACGTGCCGATTGCCGCAATGGCAGTAGGCTTTCCATTCGATGGATTGAAAATCTGCGAACCGCCGTCTGCCGGGAGAAATTCACCGGCGATGAAATGACCGACGTGCTTCATTCGCTCTCCTCCCGACGGCGCTGTTATGCGATTGCGCGCGCTTTGCCGCCGACCTACGCGCTCTTTACTCCTCGACCGAACCATATTTTGTACGCTATGTCAATACTGACATATCGTACATTTTAGGAAAAATCGTATGGGTGAAGGATCGTTCCGTGACTAAATCCTGACCTGCCGGTCAAACGTCGCCGGATTCCAATAATCCCTGTGTTCGACGATCCGCCCGTCTCGAAGCTTCATGAAGCAGCAACCCTGGACCCGAAACGACTTTCCAGTCGGGGGCTCGCCAAACGACGCTCCGAGAAAAGTACCGGACATGATCCATTCGCCGGCCGCAGCGTCCGTGGTTACTGCGCTGCGTACTATTTCCATTTTGAAGTCTGGGAATGTCGTGAATGTCCCTTCGAAAAAGGCCTTGATGGCCTCACGTCCGCAGAACGTCTTGTCCAGAGCGACGTCGCAATAGCGCGCGTCCTCGACGAAGAGGCTCAGAAATGACGGCGCGTCTTGCGTGCTCCAGGCTGTCGCCCATCGCATGACCAAATTGTCCTCGCCGTTCGTGATGCCTGCCTGGCTCATCAGATGTCCTCCGGATTGGGGTGGAGCAGCTGTCACTGGCGCGGCCGTGGCGCCCCGATCGCCTGGCGGGCGTCCAATTGAGAACTGCATGTCAGCAATGACACATCATCCATAATTGATGGAACCTGCGGCGACAATGATGTTAGGGTCCCATCATGAGAATCGGATTCACCTCGTTTCCGCGACGCAAGCGCATCCGGTCTGTTGGCCTGTTGCGGCTGTTCAGAGTTTAGATGGCGACCAAGATCATCAAGGACGACACGCCCGCAGTTGCGAACCGCAATCAGCGTCGCCGCCAACGGACACGCGAAACCATCCTGACCGCGGCTGAACTCGTTTTTCGACGCAAGGGAATCGATGGCACAACCGTCAACGACATCACCGAGCAGGCGGATGTCGCGTATGGCTCGTTTTACAATCACTTCAAATCGATCGACGAGGTCGTCGGAGCGCTGGTCGCGACGTCGCTGCAACGGGTCGCGGAACGGACCGGCAGTATCCTGGAAAGGGCGGAACGCGTCGAATTGCTTCCCTGCGTCGGCGCACGGGTGATCATGCGCACGCTGTGGCAGGACCCCGCAATCCGCTGGCTGCTGAGCCGCCCGTACGTTTTCGTCGACGAGTTCTACAAGGTAGCCACGCCGTTCATGATGTCGTTTGAGCGCGGCGCCGTTGACGCCGGCGTCTTGCGGCCGGCCGGCGGCCACGAATACTGGCTGAAGATATACCCGTGGCTCCTCATCGCAGAACTGACCGCGCTCGCGGACACCGGAAAGATTGCCGAACATGAGGAACGCTTCGCGCGGGTTAGTCTGCGCCTGCTCGGTGTGGATGATGCCCTCGCACCAGGCCTGATCGCGCGTTCCCGGGAGCTGGTTGCCGAGAGCGGGATACCTGAGCCCAAGGTACGCAGCCCCAGACGAGCCAAAAGCGCAGCTTCCTCGTAGCGGTGTCCTGACATCCGTCATTTTCCGCCGCCGGCAAGTTCTCGAAGGCTCGGGACGAACAGATCTGGCGTGACGTCAATGTCCGCAACACCGGGTGGATTGTAGCGACTGAGGTCGGTAACGCCATGGGCGGCCAGCACCTCATCGTCGACGAAAAAATTGCCTGTCACGGTCCTTGCATCGGAGTTGAGGATCAGATGGGCGGCATCCGCCATGATCTCCGGCGAGCGCAGCCGGCCGATGTCGAGATGCGAGTTGAACTCCGTCATCGCGGCGGTGTCGATGGCCGTTCGCGGCCAAAGCGCGTTGGCGGCAACGCGTCCGCGAAACTCGCCGGCGACGCCGAGCGTCACCAGACTCATGCCGAATTTCGCAATTGAATAGGCGACATGCGGCGCGAACCAGCGTTCTTCCATATGGAGCGGCGGCGAAATCGCAAGGATATGCGGATTCTCGGCGACGAGAAGATGCGGCAGGCATTTTTGCGTCACCAGGAAGGTGCCCCGCGTGTTGACGCCATTGATCAGGTCGTAGCGCTTCACGGGCGTATCGAGAATTCCCGTCAGCCGCACCGCGCTGGCGTTGTTGAGGCAGATGTCGATGCCGCCGAACTGCTTGACTGTCGCAGCCACCGCCGCCTCGACCTGCTCTTCCTCGCGGATATCGCAGACAAGCGGGAGCGCGCGCCCGCCGGCCTCCTCGATCTGTCGGGCCGCGGTGTAGATCGTCCCGGGCAACGACGGATGCGGTTCAGCAGTCTTGGCTGCGATCGCGACGTTGGCGCCATCGCGCGCCGCGCGCATCGCGATGGCGAGCCCGATTCCACGCGAGCCGCCGCTGATGAAGATCGTCTTTCCGGCCAGTGTCGCATTCATAACGGCATTTCCTCAATCTGCCGCGGCGGCGCACCGAGACGGGCGCCGGGCAAGTCGGCGCCGCCGGAATGCCTCGGCTCAGTCGATCTCGAGGACGGGCCCAAAACTTTGCCAGCGCGTCCCATCGAACTTGTGCATCTGGACTTGCTGGATCGGGTAATGATCCGTCGGCGACGTATTGATCTTGATACCGGGCAGCAGAAGATCGAGTTCAAAATCCTTCAGACTCTCGGCCTGCTTCAGGACGTTGGCGCGAGTAAGATCATCACCGCATTGCCCGAGGATGTGCACCATGGTTTGCGCGGACATGTAGCCATAGGCGATGTTCCAATTGTGCTTGTTCTCACCTGGAAGGTATTTGTCGATGAACGCGACAAACTTCTTCATCCCCAGATCGCCATCCCAGGCAGGGTCGCCAAACTCCTTGACGTAGTTCGAGGTGATGAGGCCCTTCGCGTTATCGAGGCCTGCCGGCTTGAGAACGTTCTCGATTGAAAGCGAAATACCGACCAGGATGTGCAGCGGCTTCCAACCCATTTCTGCAGCTTTCCGGATCGCTATCGCCGCGAATTTCGGTGTCGTGAGATTCACGAAGACGTCGACACCCGTGGTGCGGATCTTCACCAGTTGCGAGTCGATGGTTGGGTCCGTCACTTCGTAGGTTTGCTCGACGACGATATTACCCACCTTGTCACCGAGGCCCTTCTTGAATCCCGTGATGTTGTCGCGACCGAGACCATCGGCGGAGTAGAGAACGCCAATCCTGGCATTCGGATAATTTTCTGCGAGGTATCTTCCATATACGGAAGTCTCGCCCTGCGAGTGAGGTTGAAATCCCATCGACCACGGGAATTGCTTGTAATCCCCGAACACCGTACCCCCGGACGCGGTCAGGAGGTGTGGCACCTTCTTGGCGGTAATGTACTTGATCGCCGCCAGATTGGTGGGTGTGCCAAGGACGCTATAGAGCAACAGGACTTCGTCGCTCTCGACCAGCCGGCGGACCTGCTCCACCGTCTTGGGCGGACTATAGCTGTCATCGTAGGAGATGTAGTCGATCTTGCGGCCATTTACGCCGCCCTGATCGTTGATCATCTTGAAGTAGGCTGCTTGTGTTCGACCCACGACGGCGAAAGCGGAGTTCGGGCCGCTGTACGGCATCGTGTTGCCGATCTTGATCGAGGTATCGCTCGCGCCTGAATCATACAATTTTTCTGCATGACCCGTGCAGGTCGAGATCACCAGAGCGATGGCGGCCAACGGCGCGCCTCTTGCTTTCCACATCACTTCCCTCCCCTGTTGTCGAGTTAAGTACCTTTCCGGTCCGAAGGCGGCTTGGTTATTAGGCGCATCTTTGGCATCGTGAACACGAGACTGGTCAGGGCCTGCTCTGTACTCATGAGAGCTGAGAGCCCGTCAGTAGCCGACCGTGAATCGGCACCTGGAATGGCGCGGCTGCTCGATCTCGTCGACCAATGCTACGGCGTAATCCTCGTAGGAGATCCAGCTTCGCCCGCCGGCATCGCGCAGGGCGGCGTCTGCACCTAATCTGAAGACGCCCGTGCGCTCGCCGGCGATGAACTCCGCGGACGGCGAAAGGAACGTCCAGTCGAGGTCGCTGGTCCGTCGCAGCGTGTCGAGGAAATCGCACCCGGCGCGCGACTCGGCCTGGTATGGTTCGGGGACGCCGCCGGCATCGATCAGCTTGACGCCATTGCCGTTGACGAGACTACCGGCACCGCCGACGACGACGTAGCGCGGCACGCGCGCCTGCCGCACGGCGCCAATCAGCTTGTCGGCCTGGCCGTCCAGAAAATGGAGGCTGCTGACGACAACGTCGTGGCCTCGCAGCATCGAGGCGAGATCATCGATACGATTGGCATCGCCGTTTTGGGCGATCACGCCGTCGAGCTGCGGCACTTTGTCCGGATGCCGTACGATGGCCGTGACGTGATGGCCGCGTCGCGCGAGCTCAGCCAGGATCCGCGATCCAGCGTTGCCTGTCGCACCGATCAGAGAAACTTTCATCATTTCCTCCCGGCAATGCACTGCTTTGCGAGCTCGTCCCTGGTCTCTGGCGACGCTTGGCAGTCGCCCTCGAAACTGCGGTCAACCGCGGCGCGCGCGTGGGCGACGGTGTCGAGGATTGACCAAATTATACAATATGTCAATTATGATCTACTGTTCAAATTTGACTACAGCTCGGCGCATGAAGCGAACCGGCGCCCGTTTGCGCTGCTGATGACGGAGGCGCCGTCGCAGCACGCGTGCTGCGACGGGCGCCCATTCTACTTTGCATGGGGTTGTTTTCGTAATTTTGCATTGCCCTGGCCGCGCAGGCGCGTTCGCGCGTCACATCCCGATCAGGTCAGCCTTGTCGATGACGTTCCTCACCAGGCGGATGGTCGCTGCGTCGATCATCTCGCCGTTGTAGATCACAGCGCCAAGTCCCTGAGCCTCGGCTTCGCGATAGGCCTTCGTCATCGCACGCGCCGCGTCGACATCGGCTTGCGAAGGCGAAAATGCCTGTATCGCAAGCTCTATCTGGGCCGGATGAATCGCCCATTTGCCGACCATGCCGATCAACTTCGCACGTCGACATTCCTCGCTATAGGTTGCAGCGTCCTTGAAGTTGCCGAACGGACCGTCGATTGCGTCGATGCCCGCGGCTCGAGCTGCGATCGTGATCTTTTGCCGCCCGTAGTGCCAGATGTCTCCGGGATAGCCGTTGGGCCCGTACACGGCGCCCAGGTCGATCCCCTGCGACGCCGAAAAATCGCCA
>WNFC01009809.1_pt1 | contig 20165 bp, 25 predicted proteins | sample 5400541 | NCBI WGS metagenome assembly WNFC01 (sample SAMN13153342, study PRJNA577476) | soil metagenome | isolation source: 120 cm saprolite under Douglas fir tree site 2 hole 2 replicate 1 | place: USA:California | collected 2015-04-18
TGGCCCCCCGGGGCATCTCAATCGAGGGCGAGGGAATATACAAATCAAGTTGTAAGTTTCTTGCCGATGGAGGGTGAAGACCGCCAGGTCGGCCGAATCCTCCAAGAATCCCTTCGGAGGTGAGGCAAGGATGTATTTCACAACTTTTGACCCGTTCGCCCGGGACGCATCGCGTCAGTTCGACCGGATGACCCGGCGCGCGTTCGGCCCGTCCGCGGTCATGCCGCTGGACGCCGTGCGCCGTGACGGCGACGTCGTGCTGCGGTTCGACGTGCCCGGCATCGACCCCGACTCGATCGAGGTCACCGTGGACGGCGGTGTCCTGTCCGTCAGCGTGAAGCGGCAGGAGGAGCGGACCGAGAACGAGAAGTTCGTCGTGCGCGAGCGCACGATGGGCACCTTCACGCGTCGGGTAAGCCTGTCGGAGACCCTGAACGCCGAGGCCGTCGAGGCCGCGTACCGCAACGGCGTCCTCGAGGTCCGGATCCCGGTCCTGGAGCAGGCGAAGCCCCGCAAGATCGAGATCCGCCAGGCGGACGACCAGAAGGAGCTCGCCAGCTGACCCTTGGTTCAGCCGGGCTCCCTGATATGACGAGCGGCCGGCGGGCGCGGATGCGTCCCGCCGGCCGCTTACCATCTGGGCAGGTGCTGCCCGCCGAGATCCCGGGGGAGGGAAAGCCATGGCATCATCACCGCTCGACGATGAGCACGCGCCGCTGTACACGGTCGGCCAAGTCGCGCAGATGCTCGCCGTCAAGCAGGCCTTCCTGCGTCGCGTGGACGAACTGCGCGTGGTCTCGCCGCAACGGTCAGCCGGCGGCCAGCGCCGCTACACGCGCTACGAGATCCGCGTCATACAGCAGGTGGTCTCGATGGCGGACGAGGGCATCACGCTGCCGGCGATCCGCCGCATCATCCAACTCGAGCGGCAGCTCGCTGAGGTGAGACGGGAACGCGACGAACTGGCCCGCCGGCTGGCGGAACTGCTTTAAAGACATATATACCGAACGGCGCTGGTAACAGCCTCGGGTCAGCGGCTTCGCGCACCGGCGGGGTCGGACCCGGAACCTCCGCGAGCTGCTCGAGGACGGGCAGGGCCTCCGCCAGCGCGGCGCGCTGCGCGGGGGTGAGCAACCGCAGGCTCGCGGTCAGCAGGAGGGTGCTCTCCGTGCGGATGCGTTCCAGCGCTTCGTGGCCGCGCGGCGTGATGGCCATGGTGCTGGCCCGCGCGTCGCTCGGATCGGCGAACCGGCGCAGGTAGCCGCTGTCTTCCAGCGCGGTCACCAGCCGGGTGAGCGTCGACGGCGCGATGCCCTCGGCCGCGGCCAGGTCGCCCAGGCGCATCGGCCCGGAACGCTCGACGGTCGCCAGCGCGGCGAGCTGCGTGGGCGTCAGGCCGGCCAGCTCGTGCCGGCGCAGGCGGCGGGCCAGCCGGGCCAGGGCGACCCGCAGCCTGGTGACGTCGATGGCGGGCCCGTCCTCAGGACCCGCGTCCGCCGCGCCGGCGGCCAGAGCCGGACCCGCAGGCCCCGGATCGTCCGCCTCATCGGGGGTCGCCGTGACGACCGATTCCGTGCTCACCTTTTCAGCGTACGCGGTGTCCGCCGTACCCTGGAGTCCAGCGGAAAGGCGGGAACAACGTGGCAATGGCGCCGAGCGTCTCCTACTCCATCACCGTGCGGCTCGAGGTGGCCAGCCGCGGGCGCGCGGTGAGCGAGATCACCCGGGCCGTGGAGCAATCCGGCGGCGTCGTGACGGCGCTCGACGTGACCGCCGGGAGAAATGACCGGCTGCGGGTGGACGTCACCTGCGCCGCCCGGGACACCGAACACGCCGAAGCCATCGTGACCGCGCTGGCCGGCATCGACGGCGTGACCGTGCACAAGGTCAGCGACCGCACGTTCCTGCTGCACCTCGGCGGGAAAATCGAGATGCGCTCCAAGGTGCCGCTGCGGAACCGGGACGACCTGTCCATGGCCTACACCCCCGGCGTGGGACGGGTCGCGATGGCGATCGCGGGGAACAAGGATGACGCGCGCCGCCTCACCATCAAGCGGAACTCGGTGGCCGTGGTCACCGACGGCTCGGCCGTGCTCGGCCTGGGCAACATCGGGCCGTACGCCGCCCTGCCCGTCATGGAGGGCAAGTCCGCCCTGTTCAAGCGGTTCGCCGGCATCGACGCCTGGCCGATCTGCCTGGACAGCCAGGACACCGACGAGATCGTGCGCGCGGTGCAGCTCATCGCGCCCGGGTTCGGCGGCATCAACCTGGAGGACATCAGCGCGCCGCGCTGCTTCGAGGTGGAGCGCAGGCTGCGCGGGCTGCTCGACATCCCGGTGTTCCACGACGACCAGCACGGCACCGCGATCGTGGTGCTGGCGGCGCTGACGAACGCGCTGCGCGTGGTGGGCAAGAAGCTGCCCGCGGTGCGCATCGCCATGGCGGGCGCCGGGGCCGCGGGCACCGCCGTGCTCAAGCTGCTGCTCGGCGCGGGGGCCAGTGCGGCCAACGTGGTGGTCTGCGACGACAGAGGATCTGTGCACGCCGGCCGGCCGGGCCTGGACGACAGCCTGCGCTGGATCGCGGAGAACACCAACCGCGACGGCTACGCGGGGAACCTGGCCGGGGCGGTGCGGGACGCCGACGTGTTCATCGGGCTGTCGGCGCCGGGGATCTTGTCCGGCCGCGACATCGCCGCCATGGCGGGGAACGCCATCGTGTTCGCGCTGGCCAATCCCGATCCGGAGGTGGACCCGGAGGCGGCCAGGGAGTATGCGGCCGTGGTGGCCACCGGCCGCAGCGACTACCCCAACCAGATCAACAACGTGCTGGCCTTCCCCGGCGTGTTCCGCGGGCTGCTCGACGCGCAGAGCCGGGTCATCACCGACGACATGCTGATCGCCGCCGCCCACGCCCTCGCGGACGTGGTGTCACCGGACGAGATCGGGCCGCATTACATCATCCCGTCGGTATTCCACCCCGACGTGGCCTCGGCGGTCGCCGTCGCGGTCAGAGACGCTGCGACCCAGAACCCTGACCAAGCTGAACGACGATAGATGTATGGACGAAATGGCATCGGAAGACCTGGCGGGCCGCCTGCTCGTCGCCACCCCGGTGCTCGGCGATCCCAACTTCCGCCGCACCGTCGTCCTCGTCGTGGAGCACGAGTCCGAGCAGGGCACCCTCGGCGTGGTGCTGAACCGGCCGACCAAAGTGCCCGTCGGCCAGGTGCTCGAGCCGTGGACGGAGCTGGCCACCAGCCCGTCCGTGGTGTTCAACGGCGGCCCCGTCGCGCCGAACAGCGCCCTCGCGCTCGCCCACGTGCCGGGGACCGACGAGCCGGTGGGCTGGCATCCGCTGGACGGCGCACCTGCTATGGCCAGGCTCGGCCTGGTCGACCTCGACGCCCCGCCGGGCCTGCTCGCCGCCGCGATCGTCTCGCTGCGGGTCTACGCGGGCTACGCCGGCTGGAGCGCCGGCCAGCTCCAGGCGGAGATCGACGAGGGCGCCTGGTACGTGGTGCCCGCCGAACCGTCCGACGCGTTCAGCCCCGAGCCGGGGCGGCTGTGGCCCGCGGTCCTGCGCCGCCAGGGCGGCGAGCTCGCCTTTGTGGCGACCTTTCCGGACGACCCGGGCCTGAATTAGCCTCCCGGGCCCGTCCCCGGACCGGCTAGACTCGCCGACGTGAGTGGTACTGAGGTTCTTCCGGAGCAGGAGACGCGCGTCCACGAGGACGTTCGGCCCGACACGTCGCACGGCGACGGCGATCACGAGCGGTTCGCCCACTACGTCGACAAGAGCAAGATCGTCGACAGCATGGTGACCGGCACCCCCGTCACCGCGCTCTGCGGCAAGGTGTGGGTGCCCAGCCGGGACCCGAAGCGCTATCCGGTCTGCCCCACCTGCAAGGAGATCTACGAGCAGCTCCCCTCGGGCGAAGGCGGAGACGACTGACCGCGGCGTGCCCTTGCGCGCGGACGGCGGCGCGCCCCGGTAACATTTCGGCCTCGTGACCACCCCTCGATCTGACGCAGCTGACACCCAGACCGTTCGGGATGATCTCCTTCCTGGTCTTCGCGGGTGGCAGAAGGATGCCTATCACGAGTACTTCAGGCAGCCGCGGCGCGACTTCCTGCTGGTCGCCACGCCGGGGGCGGGCAAGACCGCGTACGCGCTCACCGTGGCGGCCGAACTGCTCGCGCGGCGCGAGGTCGCCGCGCTCACCATTGTCACGCCGACCGAGCACCTCAAGCATCAGTGGGCGCAGGCGGCCGGCCGGTTCGGCATCGCGATCGACTCGGCGTACCGGAACGCCCAGGGCCGGGCCGGCGCCGACTTCGCCGGGGTCGCCGTCACCTACGCCCAGGTCGCCGCGCACCCGGCGCTGCACAGGCAGCGCACCGAGAACCGGCGCATGCTGGTCATCTTCGACGAGATCCACCACGCGGGCGACGCGCTGTCCTGGGGGGACGCGGTCAAGGAGGCGTTCGACCCGGCCCGGCGCAGGCTCGCGCTGACCGGCACGCCGTTCCGCAGCGACGCGAACCCGATCCCGTTCGTCACCTACCTGGACGAACCGGGCGGCGGCAAGCGCAGCGCCTCGGACTACGTCTACGGCTACGGCCCGGCGCTGGAGGACAGCGTGGTCCGGCCGGTGATCTTCCTCGCCTACTCGGGCGAGATGCGCTGGCGTACCCGGGCCGGGGACGAGATCACCGCGACCCTGGGCACGCCGATGACCAAGGACCAGATCGCGCAGGCCTGGCGGACGGCCCTCGACCCGGCGGGGGAGTGGGTCAGCCGGGTGCTCGAGGCCGCCGACAAGCGGCTGACCGAGGTGCGCCGCGGCATGCCCGACGCGGGCGGCCTGGTGATCGCAGGGGATCATTCCGACGCGCGCGCTTACGCTGCGCTTTTGCGCGGACTGACCGGCAAGCGTCCCGTCGTGGTGCTGTCCGACGATCCGGCCGCGAGCAGGAAGATCTCCGCGTTCGCCGGGTCGGACGAGCGCTGGATGGTCGCGGTGCGGATGGTGTCCGAGGGAGTGGACATCCCGCGCCTGGCCGTCGGCGTGTACGCGACCAGCGTGTCCACGGCGCTGTTCTTCGCGCAGGCGGTCGGCCGGTTTGTCCGGGCCCGCCGCCGGGGGGAGACGGCGTCGGTGTTCCTCCCGTCCGTTCCGGTGCTCCTGTCCTACGCCGCCGAGCTTGAGGCCGAACGAGATCACGTCCTCCGGCATCCGCTCGGCCAGACGCCCGAGGACGAACTCGCCGAGGCCCAGCGGCAGCGCGATACCCCCGACTCCCTCGACGAGCCGGCCTTCCAGGCGCTCAACGCGTCGGCGCATTTCGACCGGGTGCTGTACGACGGGGGCGAGTTCGGCACCGCGACCGCGGCCGGCTCGCCGGAGGAAGCGGATTTCCTCGGCCTCCCCGGCCTGCTGGACCCGGACCAGGTCCGGACCCTGCTCCGCAAGCGCCAGGACGCCCAGCTAGCCGCCCGCTCCCGCGCCGCGCATCCCGCCGCCTCCGGTGCCTCCGGTGCCTCCGCCGCCCCCGGTGCGTCCGCCGCCTCGACCGCCGCCTCCGGTGCCTCTGCCGCCGCGATCGCCCCGGCCACCGCGGGCATCTCCGCCGCTACCGGCATCTCCGCCGCTACCGGCATCTCAACCGCCACACCAGCCTCAGACGCCCCTTTCGCCACACCCCCAGTGAGCCGCCAGGCGCTCGCCGCGCTGCGGAAGGAACTCAACGGCCTGGTCGGGGCCTGGAGCCACCGGACCGGCCAGCCGCACGGGGTCATCCACGCCGAATTGCGCCGGACCTGCGGCGGCCCGCCGCTACCGCAGGCGACCGCGGATCAGATCCGGGCCCGCATCGACATGATCCGCCGTTGGGCCCTCTCCGGCCGCTAGTCGCCGCCCGCCATCCCGTTATCGTGGGCGGTTACATCCCTCAGGAGGGCAGTAACCGCCCACGATCCCTGGCATTGTGAGCAAAGTGACCTGTGGTGCGACCGCTGGCCTCTAATCGGCATGGGCGCTGTGAAACCAGTGGCGCTTGGTGCGGGGCGGGCGCTAGGCGCCGGCGGCGGGGGTGCCGGTGAGGTCGACGTGGGCGGCGCGCAGGTCCTCGATGGCCTTCGCGGTGGTTTCGGGGGCGACGCCCGCGGTGAGGTCGAGCAGGACCCGGGTGGCGAAACCGCCCCGTGCCGCGTCCGCGGCGGTCGCGTGCACGCAGTAGTCGGTGGCGATGCCCACCACGTCGACCTCGTCCACGTCGCGGGCCCGCAGCCAGTCGGCGAGCGGCGTCCCGGCCTCGTCGGTGCCCTCGAACCCGCTGTACGCGGCCGCGTGCGCCCCCTTCTTGAACACCGCCTCCACCGCCCTGGTGTCCAGGTCCGGGTAGAAGTCGGCCCCGGGCGTCCCCGCCACGCAGTGCGGCGGCCAGGAGGCCACGTAGTCCGGGTGGTCGGAAAAATGACTACCCGGGTCGATGTGGAAGTCCTTGGTGGCCACCACGTGCCCGTAGCCAGGCCCGCCCGCCACGTGCTCGCTGATCGCGCGGGCCACCGCGGCGCCGCCGGTTACGGCGAGCGAGCCGCCCTCGCAGAAGTCATTCTGTACGTCAACGATGATGAGTGCGCGCATGGGGCCAACGGTATCCTCCGGACCCGGGAGGCGTGATGGCTCGGGTCGGCTGCTGGAACCACAACGTCCACTACCAGCCGGTCATCCTCGGAGCCGTGCCGGCGATTTGCGGTGCCGCGCTCGACGTCGGGTCAATCGGCGATTACCTGGCTGGCGCGCCGGACGTGCCCGTCAACCTGCTCTACCGCGCCGTCTACCGCCAGGACGGTCCGGGGGCGCCCGTCAAGGCCGCGGACATGACGTGGGCCGAGGTCCGCGCGACGGCCCGCAGGCTGCTCCCAGGCGCGCGCTACCGCCGCCATCTGCTGTGGCGCTACTCGCTGGTTTGGCGCAAGCCCGGGTGAGCTGGCGGCTACGCGCCGACGTCGGCGGGGGTGCCGTTGGTGATGCGGATGAGCTCGGTGTAGGACGTCGGGAACACGGTGTGCGGGTGCCCGGCCGCGGCCCAGATCACGTCGCAGGAGTCCAGCCAGGTGTCCACCAGGGTGCGGATCGGCGCGGGGTGGCCGACCGGGGCGACGCCGCCGATGGCCTGACCGGTCCAGGCCCGGACCGAGCGCGCGTCCGTCCGCTGGACGGCCGAGACGCCGGTCAGCGCCGCCACCTTGGCTGTGTCCACGCGGTGGGCGCCACTGGTCATGACGAGCAGCGGCGCCCCGTCCGCGCTGAACACCAGGCTGTTCGCGATCGCGCCGACCTCGCAGCCGAGCTGGGCGGCCGCGGCCGCGGCCGTCGGCGCGCTCTCGGGCAGTTCTCTCACCGCGCCCGCGACGCCCAGGTCCCGGAGCACCGCCGCGAATGTTGCGAAGTCAACTGGCATGCGAGCAGGCTAGCCGGGCCGCACCTGCCCCGGCGAACCGATTACGACCGGTAGCAGTAGGAGTCCGAGGAGGCGTCGCCGCCCTGCAGCCGGATCTGGTGCACCCGCCGGCCGCGGAACTCCGTGCCCCGCGGGAAGAACTTCTCGTCGAGGCTCAGCCCGCCGCCGGCGCCCGGATCGGTGTCGATCTTGGCCAGCCAGCTGCCCACGCCGTCCGGGTAGAACTGGTCGTCCCACGACCCGTACAGCGAGTTGGTCAGGTAGATCCGCTTGCCGTCCCGGCTGACCTCGACCATCTGCGGGCCGCCGGCCAGCGGCTCGTCCGGCGCCGCCGGGTGCGCGACCCGGCCGGTGATGCCGCCGAGCCGGACCGAGCCAACCTCGCGGGGGTGCGCCGGGTCGCTGACGTCGTATTGCTTGAGCTCGCCGGTGCCCCAGCAGGAGACGTAGAGGAACTGGTCGTCGACGGACAGGTTGATGTCGCTGACCAGCGGCGGCACCGCCCCGAACGGCTTGAGCGCCGGCGGCAGCGTGTCCGGGTCCGCGGGCTCGGCCGGGATGGTGATCACCTTGTCGGCGCGCCAGATGCCGTCCTGGCGGCTCCACCGCCAGACCGAGGCGGACAGGTCGTCGGTGCTGACCACCACGCCGGCAAAGCCCCAGGTCTGCTCGGGATCGTGCGACGGGCGCAGCTCGAGGACCATCTGGTACTGCTCGCCGAGGTCGACCGTCTGCAGGTGCTTGCCCGCCGCCAGGTCCCAGAAGTGCAGCGCGTGCCCGTACTTGCGGCCGAGCAGCAGTTCCGGGTTGAGCCCGTCCTCGATCATGGACGGGGTGCCCCACTCGCTGGTGATCATCGTGTTCTGGTTCAGGTGCCACCAGGCGTCGTAGGCCAGGTACTGCGGTCCGCGGTCGGTCTCCCAGGCACGCAGCACGTCGAAGGTGTCGTGGTCGAGCAGGGCGATGCCGCCCGGGCCGTCGGCCCCGTTCGCGCCGCCGAGGCAGGATACGAAGATCCCGTCCGGGCCGCAGTGCAGCGTGTGCGGACGCGAGTAGCCCGCGTTCTTCGCCAGCTCGTCCGAGCTGATCGTCCGGACCAGCTTCGGCTGCCTGGGGTCCGGGTGGGTGTCGTAGACGTGGATGTTGGAGGACCGCAGTCCGGGCAGCAGCAGGTAGCGGCGCTGCAGCCCCTCGGTGTGGTGCCCGGCGTGCGCGAACGCGCTGCTGCACGCGTTCCACCCGAAGTGGTGGAGCTCATCTCCGCGGGTGGGCAGGTCGGCCCAGCCGACGACCTGGCCGTACCCGGCCGACGCCGGGTCGGTGTCGAGCACGGCGAGCGCGTCCGGCTGCTGCGCCGCGCGGTCGAAGGCGACCACGTAAGCCAGCTGCTCGGGCGGCGCGCTGATCGCGTCCGATGGACTGCGGTAGAAGGTCGGGTCGATATCGTGACCAGCGGAACTACCCATTTGGCTCTCCTCGGCGAGATTTCCCTGGTTATCCGGCAAGCTAACCACGTTGCGCTGGGATTGCGCGAGGATCACGCGACGTTCGCCCGCGCCGCCGGCGGCCGCAGAGCGGACACCGACGGCGCTCAGGGGTGCCCGTACCCGCTCGCCTCATGCTCACGCCCGCCGTCATGACGTCGCGCTCGCCGTATCGTTGAACGAGGTGTCGACGTAGTCGTGGAAGTTGACGTGCGCCGGGATCAGGCCAGCCGACGTGAACGCGTCGGAGACCTGCTGCTCAGAGCGGACGACCGCGGGCGTGATGGGCACCGCGTTGGACGCGTCGTCGTTCGCGGCCTTCAGCATGACGCTGCCGGGCAGTCCGGTCGCCTTGGCCCAGACGCTCGCCCAGGCCGGCCGGTGTCTGCTGGCCCAGGCGTGCGCCTGCGCGACGAGCTTGAGGTAGTCGCTGATCGCGGCGGCCTTGGCCGGATCCGCCAGCGCGGCCCGGGACGCGACGGCGAACGAGTACGGGCTGCCGTATCCGGTTCCGGTGACCAGCGCCCTGGCGTTGTCCTGCACCTCGGCTTGCTCGACGAACGGTGACCAGATATCCCACGCATCGACGTGCCCGGAGGTCAGCGCGGCGAGTCCCTCGGCCGGCTGCAGGTAGGTCAGCGTCACGTCGTGCACGGTCAGGCCGGCCTTCGTCAGCACCGTGAGCAGGTGATAGTCCGCGGAGCTGCCCTGGGCGACCGCGATGCGCTTCCCGCGCAGCTGTGCGACCGAGGTGATCGGGGAGTTCTTCGGCACCAGCAGCGCGGACCCGAGCGGGTTGGCCTGGTAGGCGCCGACGATGGCGATCTTGTCACCGCCCGCCGCGGCGAAGACCGGCGGCGCGTTGCCGACGCCGCCGACGTCGACGGCGCCCGCGCCCATGGCCTGCAGCATCGGCGGACCCGAGGTGAAGTCCGACCAGGCCACCTTGAACGGCAGCTTGCCGATCAGGCCCGCGGCGGTCAGCAGCGCTTCGGCCCCGGTGCCGGCCTGGTCGCCGACGTGCAAGGTCACCCCGGAGACGCTGGTCTGGTTCGCGTTGCTTGTCCCCGGCGAACTCGCGGACGCGCCGCCGCCCGCCGAGACGGAGGCGGACGACGACGAGGACGAGCAGGCCGCCGCGGTCAAGGTGGCCAGGCCCACGGCCGCCGCGACGGCCAGCATCCGGCCGCCGCGCCTCGCCGCGGCCCGGGAAGAGCGTCCGGAAGGGCGCGGAGGTAGGACCGTTCGGATCATGATTGTCCTTCCGTATTGACGCCGAGCTCGGCGAGCAGGCGATATCGCAGGGCGGTGAGTCCGGGGTGATCGCGGTCCCGCGGGCGGGGGACCTCCACCGGCCCGCTGAACACGACCCGGCCCTCGGCCAAGACGAGCACCCGGTCGGCCAGGATGAGGGCCTCGTCCACGTCGTGCGTGACGAGCAGGACCGCGGGCCGGTGGCGTTCCCGCAGCCGCAGCACCAGACGGTGCATGGCGATCCTGGTCAGCGCGTCTAGCGAACTGAACGGCTCGTCAAGCAGGAGCAGGCTGGGCTCGCGGACCAGGGCCCGGGCCAGCGCCGCCCGCTGGGCTTCGCCGCCGGACAGGGTCAGCGGCCAGGCGCGCGCCCGCTCGGTCAGGCCCACCTCCTCCAGCGCCCGTGCCTGTCCCGCTCACGCCCAGCATGGCGACGAACTCGCCGGGCTCGATGTCCAGGTCCACCCCGTCAAGCACCAGGCGGCCATCGAACGCCCGGGCCAGCCCGCGCACCCACGCCGCCGGGCCGGCCGCGACGCCCGGCCCGCGCACCCGCGCCGCCGCCACCGAACCAGAACCCGCTATTCGAGAAGCCCGCGGCGCCATGCCAGTGCCCTCCTTTCCAGCAGCCGGACCAGGCCGTCGGTGATCAGGCCGAGCGCCGCGTAGACGGCGAGCGCGACCAGGATCACGTCGTTGCGCAGGAACTGCGTCGCCTGGCTGATCATGAAGCCGAGCCCGGCGCTGGCGTTGACCTGTTCGGCTACCACCAGCGCCAGCCACGCCACGCCGAGGCTCTGCCGCAAGCCGGTCAGGGCCTGCGGCAGCGCGCCGGGCAGGATGACGTGCCGGATCATCTCGCCCCGCCGAAGTCGCAGCACCTGCCCGACCTCGGCGAGCTTGGCGTCGACGCTGCGGATGCCGGCGAACGTGTTGAGGTAGAGCGGGATCGCGGCGCCGAGCGCGATCAGGATGATCTTGGGCAGCTCGCCGATCCCGAACCAGACGATGAACACCGGGATCAGGCCGAACAGCGGCAGCATCCGCACGATCTGCAGCAGCGGGTCGATCGCGTTCTCGCCGAGCCTGCTCAGCCCCGCGACCAGGGCCAGCAGCACGGCGATGGTGCCGCCGAACGCGAAGCCGATCGCCATCCGCTCCAGCGAGACCAGCATCGCGCCCGGCAGCGTGCCGTAGGCGGGGGAACTGGTCGTCACCAAGCTGGCGGCGGTGTGCCAGATGGTCGCGGGCGGCGGCAGCTTCTGGGCCGGGATCAGCCCGGCCGAGCTGAGCAGCTGCCACAGCAGCACGACAGCCACCGGGCTGATCAGCCGGTACCAGCCCCGGTACCAGCCCCGGTACCGGCTCCGGTGGCGCCGCCGGGCGCGTGGCTCCGGCGGTGACGCAGCGAGCGGGCTGTGGAGGGGCACGCTGGCGAGCGCGGCTGCCTCGTCACGGGTTTCCTGGCGCGCGATAAGGCCCGCGTCAGCGGTTTCAGGCATGGGAGAACCTCAGATCGAGCATGGGAGAACCTCAGATCGAACGAACCGGGATGATGGCGGCGTGCGGGCGCGAGGCCCGGGTAAACGCGCTCAGCGCCGAGCGGCTCGACAGGGCTGACAGCTCGCGCTGGACTGCAGGCACTGGGGGGCGAAGTCGGTGTACAGGCGCGCTACGAGCGGCTCGCGGTGACCCATGCCACCACCATAAACCAATTGTCTATAAAGTCAATAGGTTTTATTGACAAACCCGGTGCCCGCCACCATGGAGGGGCGCCCAGGCCCGAATCGGCCAGGATTAAGGCTCGGCGCCGTCGGGCTCGAAGACGGTGGGGATGGCGGGGTAGCCGCGGGACAGCTGCAGCGCGTAAGGCGGCAGCTCGGCGAGCGCCTGGCGGTGCCGCGCCCGGGCCTCTTCGACCCCCGACTCCGCCCCCGACTCCACTCCCGACTCCGCCCCCGACTCCGCCCCCGACTCCGCCCCCGACTCCAGTCCCGACTCCCGACTCCACCCCAGAACGGGCGACGACCTCGCCGCCGGCCACCAGCGGAACGAGCAGTTCCCGGTCCAGCGGCCCGGGTTCGGGCGGCGAGAGGCTGATCCGCTCGCTCAGCGCGGTGCCGTGCTCGTCGCGGTGCCGGACCGCCCACTTGCGCCCGCCGCGGCCCGGCTTGCCCACCGACCGCTTGGCCACCGGCTCCAGGGCGCCGTCCTCAGAGGACGAAGAGGCCCGCGCCACCAGCTTGTACACCAGCGCCGCTGTCGGCGCGCCCGAACCGGTGACCAGCGAGGTGCCGACCCCGTAGCCGTCCACCGGGACCGCGCCGAGCGCCGCGATGGAGAACTCGTCCAGGTCGCCGGTGAGGATGATCCGGGTCTGCATAGCGCCGAGCTCGTCGAGCAGCGCGCGGACCTGCCGGGCCAGCACCGGCAGGTCACCGCTGTCGATCCGCACCGCGCCGAGGTCGCGGCCGGCCACCTCGACGGCGGTCCGCACCGCCCGCGCCACGTCGTAGGTGTCCACCAGCAGCGTCGTCGCCTTGCCGAGCGCCTCGAGCTGGCTCGCGAACGCGTGCCGCTCGCTGTCGTGGACCAGGGTGAACGCGTGCGCGCTGGTGCCCGCGCTCGGGATCCCGTGCTCGTACCGCGCCCGCAGGTTCGACGTGGACGCGAAGCCGACGATGTAGGCCGCCCGCGCACTGGCCACCGCGGCCCATTCGTGGGTCCGCCGCGAGCCCATCTCGATCAGCGGGCGGTCGCCGGCCGCCGTCACCATCCGGGACGCGGCGGACGCGATCGCGCAATCGTGGTTCAGGATGGACAAGGTGACGGTTTCCAGCAGCACCGCCTCGGCGAACGTGCCCTCCACGACGAGGATCGGCGAGCCTGGGAAGTAACAGTCACCCTCGGAGTAACCCCAGATGTTTCCGCTGAAACGGTAGGATTCGAGGAATGCCAGCGTCGGTTCGTCGACAATGCCCGCGCGGCCGAGGAACTCCAGTTCGGCCGGGCCGAAGCGGAACCGCTCTAGCGCGTCGAGCAGCCGGCCGGTGCCCGCCACGACGCCATACCTGCGGCCGTGCGGCAGGTGCCGGGCGAATACCTCGAAGACGGCTCTGCGGTCGGCCGCGCCGCTGCGCAGCGACGCCTGCAGCATGGTGAGCTCGTAGTGGTCGGTGAGCAGCGCAGTCCCAGGCAGGTCGGAGCCGGGCGGGGGCTGGTGGTTCACGGGATTCGTCACAGGTGGAAGACTACGGAGTGGGAGGTGGGTAGGAGTGAGCACGGCGCCCGCTGAGGTGGATCTTCCACGATCCGCAGACAATCCAGTGTCGGACAAGCCCTGGGTCACCATTGTCTGGAACGATCCGGTCAACCTGATGTCGTACGTGACGTACGTGTTCCAGCACGTCTTCGGTTACCCGAAGAAGAAAGCCACCAAGCTGATGCTCGACGTACACCACAAGGGCAAGGCGGTCGTCGCCGCCGGGGCCAGGGAAGCGATGGAGCACAACGTCGAGATCTTGCACGGCTATGGCCTGTGGGCCACGGTCAACCAGGACAAGTAGCCATAGCAGATGGAGCCATTCCGGTCGGTTCGCGGCGGCGGCGCGCGCGCCTGGCTCGCCGAGGCCGAGGCGTCCCTGCTGCGCAGCCTGGTCGGCCAGGTCATGACCCTGGTCGAGCCCGACGACGCCGAAGGCTATGACGACGACGGAAAAGACCAGAACGACGACCTGGCCGCCTTCGAGGCGGAGATGCACGAGCCGGGCGGGGACACGATCCCCGAGGATCCGGTGCTGGCCCGGCTGCTGCCGGACGGGTACCGCGACGACCCGGAGGCGGCCGGGGAGTTCCGCAAGTACACCGAACCCGCGCTGCGCAGCGCCAAGCACCAGGCCGCCCAGCAGATGCTGGACACGCTGCCGGACGCGGGCGGCCGCATCCAGCTGACCCAGGACCAGGCCCTGTCGTGGCTCAAGGCGCTGAACGACGTCCGGCTCGCGCTCGGGGTCCGGCTGGGCGTCACCGAGGACTTCGAGGAGCAGTGGGCCAAGCTGAAGCCGGACGACCCGCAGTGGACCGCGTTCGAGGTGTACGCCTGGCTCGGCGCGGTGCAGGAGTCGCTCGTGCAGGCGCTGGCCTGAACCCAGGAAACCCGGTAGAGGAACAAGCTTCATGCTGACGATCCCGCGCGACCTGTACGACAAGATCGTGGCCCACGCCCGCAAAGATCACCCGGACGAGGCGTGCGGCGTGCTGGCCGGCCCGGCTGGCAGCGACCGCCCCGAACGGTTCATCGCGATGACCAATGCCGAACGTTCCCCCACCTTCTACCGCTTCGACTCCGCCGAGCAGTTCCTCCTCTGGCGGGAGATGGACGACAACGACGAGGAACCGGTGGTCATCTACCACTCGCACACCGCCACCGAGGCGTACCCGTCGCGGACCGACATCTCCTACGCGAGCGAGCCGCAGGCGCACTACGTGCTGGTGTCGACCAGGGACGAGCAAGCGGCCGAGTTCCGCTCGTACCGGATCGTCGACGGCGTGGTCACCGAGGAGCCCGTGTCCGTGGTGGAATGATGCCGGAATGATTCCGGCCGCCGGCGGGTTGGACGCCAAGGACTGACCAGATAACCCAGTGGAGCGTTGTTCATGGCCATCGAGGTTCGCATCCCGACGATTCTGCGTACGTACACCGACGGTGCCAAGCAAGTCGAGGGGACCGGATCCACGCTCGGCGAGCTGATCACCGACCTGGAGCGAAGGCACGGCGGCCTGCGGGAACGCCTGGTCGACGACGGCGGCCTGCGCCGCTTCGTCAACGTGTACCTGAACGACGAAGACGTCCGCTTCCTGGCCGGCCTCCAGACGCCGGTCAAGGACGGCGACACGGTGACCGTGCTGCCCGCGGTGGCCGGCGGCGCCGGCTAGCTCCCCGCCGTAACCGGCATTTTTATCCCGAACGGACCGGGCTCATGCGCTACGAGAACCTGCTCGACTCCCTGGGCCATACGCCTCTGGTCGGCTTGCCCCGCCTGTCGCCTTCTGCTTCTTCGGGATCTGGCGCCGAGGTCCGGCTGTGGGCCAAGCTCGAGGACAGGAACCCGACGGGTTCGGTCAAGGACCGCGCCGCGTTCTTCATGGTCGCCCAGGCGGAGAAGGACGGGCTGCTCTCGCCGGGATCGGTGATCCTGGAGCCCACCTCGGGGAACACCGGCATAGCCCTGGCCATGGTGGCCAAGCTGCGCGGCTACCGGCTGGTCGTGGTCATGCCGGAGAACACCAGCGAGGAGCGCCGCCAGTTGCTGCGGATGTACGGCGCCGAGATCATCGGCTCGCCGGCCGCGGGCGGCTCCAACGAGGCGGTCCGGGTGGCCAAGCAGATCGCCGCCGAGCACCCCGACTGGGTGATGCTCTACCAGTACGGCAACGAGGCGAACGCCCGGGCGCACTACGAGACCACGGGCCCGGAAATCCTGGCCGACCTGCCCGAGATCACCCATTTCGTCGCGGGCCTGGGCACCACCGGCACGCTCATGGGCGTGGGCCGCTACCTGCGCGAGCACAAGCCGGACGTCAAGATCGTCGCGGCCGAGCCGCGGTACGGCGAGCTGGTGTACGGGCTGCGGAACGTGGACGAGGGCTTCGTCCCCGAGCTCTACGACGAGTCCGTGCTGACGACCAGGTTCTCGGTGTCGTCGGCCGACGCCCTGCGCCGGACCAGGGAGCTGATCGCGGCCGAGGGCATCTTCGCGGGCATCTCCGCGGGCGCCGCCCTGCACGCCGGCCTGGGCATGGCGGCCAAGGCGGTCGCCGCACGCGAGCGCGCCGACATCGTGGTGCTGGTCGCCGACGGCGGCTGGAAGTACCTGTCCACCGGCGCCTACTCCGGCACCCTGGACGAAGCAGAAGCCCGGCTGGAAGGCCAGCTCTGGGCCTAATTTCTATGTTCGCTCGCTCTACCTTCCCGCTCGCCTCCGGGCGCCTTTTAAGGCCCCGCCTTCCCTCGTCGCTCCTTCGTCGCTCCTCGGTCCAGGCGGGGCCGGCGCCCTTTGGCTCGCGGGGGTGCGCGGTACGCCGCGCCCCTTTGGCTCGCTCACACCGGGTGCTCGCTCGCAGCTGGATAATGGCTGGCATGCGCGTGACCGTGATCGGATGTGCGGGCAGTTTCCCGGGGCCGGACAGCCCGGCATCCTGCTACCTGCTGGAGGCCGAAGGATTCCGGCTGGTCCTCGACCTGGGCAACGGCGCGCTCGGGGTGCTTCAGCGGTTCGCCGGGCTGTTCAGCATCGACGCGATCTGCCTGTCCCACCTGCACGCCGACCATTGCGTTGACCTGGGGTCCTACTGGGTGGCGCGGCAGTACACCCCGGACGGGCCCAGGCCGCCCATCCCGGTGCACGGCCCGCGGGGGACCGCGGAGCGGGTGGCGGGTTTCGGCGGCGAGGGGTTGGCGTCCGTCCAGGCACGCTTCACCTTCTGTGACCTCGAGGCCGCCGCGACCGAGATCGGGCCGTTCCGGGTCACCGCCGATCGCATGAACCACCCGGTGGAGACGTTCGGCTTCCGGGTGGAGCACGCGGGCTGGCGGCTGGCCTACTCGGCCGACACGGGGGAGTCCGACGCGCTGGTGCGGCTGGCCCAGGGCGCCGATCTGCTGCTGTGCGAGGCGTCGTTCCTCGACGGGCCGGACAACCGGCCGAACCTGCACCTGACCGCGCGGCAGGCGGCCGCTCACGCGGCCCGGGCCGGGGTCGGACAGCTGGTGCTGACCCACCTGGTGCCGTGGAACGACCGGGACCGGACCCTGGCCGAGGCGGCCGGGACCTACCGGGGGCCGCTGTCGCTGGCCACCTCCGGCCTGGTGCTCGGGCCCGGTGCCCCGGCTCGCAGTACCCCCTGAGCAGGCTCCCGCGCCCGATAGGCTGAGCGTCATGTCACGACCCGACGGACGATCCGTCACCGAACTACGGCCGGTAAAACTGACCCGGGGCTGGCTTGATCACGCCGAGGGGTCTGTGCTGGTGGAATTCGGCCGCACCAGGGTGCTGTGCGCCGCGAGCGTCGCCGAGGAGGTGCCGCGCTGGCGGCGCGGCAGCGGGCTCGGCTGGGTGACCGCCGAGTACGCCATGCTGCCGAGGGCGACGAACACCCGCGGCGACCGCGAGTCGGTCAAGGGCCGCCTGGGCGGCCGGACGCAGGAGATATCCCGGCTGGTCGGGCGCTCGCTGCGAGCCTGCGTGGACTACAAGGCGCTGGGTGAGAACACCATCGTGATCGACTGCGACGTGCTCCAGGCCGACGGCGGCACCCGCACCGCGGCGGTGACCGGCGGGTACGTCGCGCTGGCCGACGCGGTGGCCTGGCTGAAGGGCCGCAAGCGGACCAAGGGCGACCCGCTGCTCACCTCGGTGGCCGCGGTGAGCGTCGGCATCGTCGACGGCGAGGCCCGGCTCGACCTGTGCTACGAGGAGGATGTGGCCGCACAGACCGACATGAACGTGGTCTGCACCGCCAGCGGCGACTTCGTGGAGATCCAGGGCACCGCCGAGCAGGAGCCGTTCAGTCGCGACCTGCTCGGCCAGCTGCTCGATCTCGCCGTAGCGGGCTGCGGCGAGCTGACCAGGCTGCAGCATGACGCCCTGGCCTTATCGCCGAACGAGCCGTGGTTCCCGCCCACCCGGATGTGACGACCCCGGATTTGACTGCGGAGCCTGCCGTGGCTGACAGCGCTGTGGTGGTGCTGGCGACCAGGAACGCCGCCAAGCTACGCGAGCTGACCCGGATCCTGGGCGCGGAAGACTCCGGCGGCACGCAGATCACGCTGGCCGGGCTCGACGAGTTCCCCGGAGCGCCCGATGTGCCGGAGACCGGGGCCACGTTCGAGGAGAACGCGCTGCTGAAGGCGCGCGCGATCGCCCGCTACACCGGCCTGCCCGCGGTGGCCGACGACTCCGGTCTGTGCGTGGATGCGCTCGGCGGCATGCCCGGCGTGCTGTCCGCCCGCTGGGCGGGCGGACACGGTGACGACCAGGCCAACCTGGAGCTGGTCCTGGCCCAGGTGGCCGACGTGCCGGACGCCCGCCTCGGCGCGCAGTTCGTCTGCGCCGCCGCGTTGGTGGTGCCCGGGTCCGCCTCCCGTGAGTGGGTGGTGACCGGACAGGTCGAGGGCCGGCTGGTCAGGGTCCCGCGCGGCAGCGGGGGATTCGGCTACGACCCGATCTTCCTGCCCGACGGGTTCGAGCAGACCACGGCGGAGATGACGGCGGACGCCAAGGACGCGATCAGCCATCGCGGCCGCGCCTTCCGCGCGCTGGCCCCGTTCATCAGGGACCTGGGCCTGAGAACCCCTTGACCCCCCGGGCGCGCTGACGTACGACGGTCCTTGGGGCCGGCGCGCGGCGCGGGAAGGTTAGGCGTGTACAGCTACGACGGACGGCGCTTCAGGCCCGAGGACGCGGACGAGCCCGTGGTCACCTACCAGCAGGACGGCGACCTGCTCTGGGCCGAAATCCCGGCCGGAAGCGGCGTGCGCCGCGGCTCGCTGACCGGCCGGTGCCATTCCGACGGCGCTGTCGATTTCGCCTACTGCCTGGTGCTGGACGACGGCGAGGTGGTCTCCGGCCGCTGCCACAGCACGCCGATCCGCCGCCGCGGCGGCGGCATCCGGATCCGCGAGGAATGGGAGCGCTACGGCCCGAACGCCGCCACCGGCGTCTGCTACCTGGAAGAGGTCGACCCCGCGCCCGGTATCGGACCCGGCCGGTTCGGCCCTGGCCGTCCCGGGCGGTAGCGTTAAGTCCCGCCAGCGGACGGACCCAAGGGAGGGCTCATGACCGGCAAGCGGCTCGCACCCGGCGATCCGGCACCCGACTTCACGTTGACCGATGCCGACGGCCACGAGGTGTCGCTGTCATCGTTCCGCGGCCAGCGGGTGATCGTGTACTTCTACCCGGCCGCGATGACTCCCGGCTGCAGCACCGAAGCCTGCGATTTCCGCGACAACCTCGCCGACCTGAACGCCGCGGGCATCACGGTGCTCGGCATCTCGCCCGACCAGCCGGCCAAGCTGGCTAAGTTCCGGGATAAGGAGGGCCTCACCTTCCCGCTGCTCTCCGACCCCGATCGCGCCGTGCTCGAGGCCTACGGCGCGTTCGGCGAGAAGAAGCTCTACGGCAAGACCACCGTCGGCGTGATCAGGTCCACGTTCGTGGTCGACGCGGACGGCAAGATCGAGAAGGCCCTGTACGGCGTCAAGGCGACGGGCCACGTCGCCCGCCTGCGGACCGAGGTCGGAGCCTAGGCGGTACCGTTACTACCGGCCCAGTTACTGGCGGCCAATTACGACTGGCCCCGGCGACCAGCGGCCGAGCGGGCGTGGCGAAATGGCATACGCGGCAGGTTTAGGTCCTGTTGGTGGCGACACCGTGGGGGTTCAAATCCCCCCGCCCGCACCCGGAGGTCAGCCGACGTGCGGAGCGTTTCCGCGGATTTGTCAAACAGATCGATCTACCGTAGTGTCAGATCGATTTCTACCTGCCTATCTGGAGTATGATAGCTTATTTTCGAACGTAACAACGATTGATTTTCGTGCGTGTTATGTCTGGTTTGAACGAGTCATGTCTCGTTCAGTACATGACTTTTGCCTGACTTTTAGAGAGAAGTCTGCTGCCGCTCCCCGCCCCTCGCGCGCGCGAGGGATCGGGAACCTCTCCTGTTGCCGTTGCGCGCCGCCGACACGGCGCTGGTCCGTACCGCACCGCAAGACCTCGGCACTCATCTGGAGGACGGGGGCGGAGTCGGGAAATCTCGCCTGGTACTACAGTCCGGGTTTGTGATGTGGTGAGCTGGCTTCGCTCAGGAAGCAACGCGATCGATAGCAGCGCTTCGCCCACGGCAGTCTGCGACAGTTGGCTCGTGGCCATGGAGCATCTGGAGGCAGGGAATGGCTGTC
>WNFC01003224.1_pt1 | contig 20162 bp, 19 predicted proteins | sample 5400541 | NCBI WGS metagenome assembly WNFC01 (sample SAMN13153342, study PRJNA577476) | soil metagenome | isolation source: 120 cm saprolite under Douglas fir tree site 2 hole 2 replicate 1 | place: USA:California | collected 2015-04-18
CCGCCTCCGCCGGTGGTGAACCGCGCGCCGCCTCCGCCGCCGGTGGTCAATCGGGCGCCGCCTCCACCGCCGCCGGTGGTTCAACGGGCGCCGCCGCCACCGGCCCCGGCCCGGGCGCCTCCCCCGGCAGCAGCGGCCAAGAAGTGCCCGCCCGGCACACCGCCGGCCGCGTGCCGCTGAACCTCACGATCAACGCCCGCGTCATGCGCGGGCGTTGTCGCCTCTGCGGCGTTATGAACCGAAAAGCGTCCTCGCGAGACTAAGCGACTGAGTCTCTTGCCGCCCGCGAGGATCGCACGATGCCGTCTGCCCGCTCGACACGCCGCCTCGCCGGCCTGATCGCCTGCGCGGTCGTGACCACGACCGCGTTCGTCCCGGCACACGGCCAATCGGGCGCCGACAAGCCCGATCGCGCCAAGGAGCTGTGCATGGGCCGCACCTCGTCGCCCGACGAGCGGCTCGCGGGCTGCAATGCGATCATCGAGGGCAAGACCGAGAGCGGCCGCCTGCTCGCCGTCGCGTTCTGCAATCGCGGCCATGCGTGGACCGAACGGCAGCAATACGAGCGCGCGATCGCGGACTTCGACGAAGGCATCAAGGTCGACGCGACCTATGCGTGCCTGTTCAACAATCGCGGCCGCGCCTGGAACCTGCTCAAGGAGTACGACAAGGCGATCGCCGATCTCGACGAGGCGGTGCGGCTCGATCCGAAATTCGCCATCGCCTACAACAATCGCGGCGTTGCCTGGCGCAACAAGGGCGACATCGAGCGCGCCGTCGCCGATTTCAGCGAGTCGCTTCGCCACGATTGGAACTACGCCACCGCCTACGACAATCGCGCCGCGGCCTACCTGAAGCTCGGCAAGACCGACCAGGCGCTCGTGGATTTTTCGATGGTCATCGATCTGCGTCCGTCGATCTTCGCCTTCATCAACCGCGGCAATGCCTATCGCGACCTCGACCAGTTCGATGATGCCATCGCCGACTACAGCACGGTCGTCGAGCACTGGCCGGACGACGCGCGCGGCTGGCGCAATCGCGGTTTCGTCAAGCTCCTGAAGAACGATCTCAAGGGCGCGATCGCGGACTACGACAAGGCGATCAAGTTCGATCCGCACGACGCCTTCTCGTTCAACAACCGCGGCATGGCGTTCGCGCGCCGCAAGCAGCTCGACAAGGCGCTCGCCGACTACGACGCGGCGCTGCGGCTCACCCCGGACAATCCGACCCTGCACGTCAACCGCGGCGACGCGCTCAGAGACAAGGGCAACCGCAACGCCGCCATCGCCGCCTACCGCGCGGCGCTCGCGATCAAGCCGGGATTTGCTGAGGCGCTCAGGGGCCTGGAGGCGGCCGGCGCGAAGCCGTGACGCTCACCGCCAGCCGGGCGGCGGCCCGTGGCGCTCGATCGCATCGACGATCTCGCGATGGCGCCGGTTCTCGCGCTCCATGTAGATCGCGATGACTGCATGCGCCGAGGGGACGAGCCACAGGAGGGGGAAGATGAATCCCAGCAGGATGCAGGGCACGATCATCAGGACGTTGAAGATCGCCGAGAACGGCTGGCCGTGCAGCAGCAGCGCCAGGGGTGGCAGAAATACCGCCAGGACGTAGATCATCGCCGCGACCTCGCTTCCTCGGCGTTATGTGGTGGCAGGCGCGCCGCGGCGCAATCCGGGCTCATGCGAGCGATACCCGCGAACCTCGGGGCCAAGATAAATCCCGTGCCGCGGCCTTGAGGCGCACGCCCCCCTTCCGCTACTCAGGAGCCATGCTGACCCGCCGGATCGCTCGCCGAGCCCCCGAACATGACCCGTGAACGCCTGGTGCCGCTCATCGTCGCGGTCGCCCTGTTCATGGAGAACATGGACTCCACCGTCATCGCGACCTCGCTGCCGGCGATCGCCGCCGATATCGGCGCGAACCCGCTCGCGCTCAAGCTCGCGATCACGAGCTATCTGCTTGCGCTCGCGATCTTCATCCCGGGCAGCGGCTGGACCGCCGACCGCTTCGGCGCCCGCACCATCTTCCGCGCCGCGATCGCGGTGTTCATGGTGGGATCGATCGGCTGCGCGCTCGCCGAGTCGCTGAATCATTTCGTCATTGCCCGCTTCCTGCAGGGCATGGGCGGCGCGATGATGGCGCCGGTCGGCCGCCTCGTGCTGCTGCGCAGCGTCGACAAGCGCAGCCTGGTCGAGGCGATGACCTGGCTCACGATGCCGGCGCTGATCGGGCCGCTGCTCGGGCCGCCGCTCGGCGGCTTCATCACGACCTATCTGTCGTGGCACTGGATCTTCCTGATCAACTTGCCGATCGGCCTCCTGGGCATCGTGCTCGCGACCAAATACATCGAGGACGTGCGCGGCGAGGAGCGCGAGCCGTTCGATGCGGTCGGCATTGTGCTGGCGGGCCTGGGCATCGGCGGGCTCGCCTTCGGCCTCACCGCGGTCGGGCTCAACAATTTTCTGCCGCCGAGCGTGCTGGTCGCGATGGTCCTCGGCGGCGCCGCGTTTCTCTTCGCCTATGTGCTGCACGCGCGCCGCACGCCTGCGCCGGTGATGGACCTCTCGCTGCTCGCGCTGCCGACCTTCCGTGCCGGCGTCGTCGGCGGTTTCGTGTTCCGCGTCGGCGCCGGCGCCCTGCCCTTCCTGCTGCCGCTCATGCTGCAGGTCGGCTTCCACAAGACGCCGCTCGAATCCGGCCTGATCACTTTCGCGAGAGACTCCCGCGCTCGTCATGCTCGTGGTGCTGTTCGCCGGCGGCTTCTTCCGCTCGCTCCAGTTCACCAGCGCGATGACGATCGGCTTCGCCGAGGTCGAGCCGCGCCGCATGAGCCGCGCCACCTCGCTCGCGAGCGTGTCGCAGCAGCTTTCGGTCTCGACCGGCGTCGCGCTCGGCGCGCTGGCGGTCGAGGTGGTGCTCGCCTGGCGGCACGAGACCACCATCGGCCCGACCGATTTCGCGCCCGCGTTCGTGCTGGTGGGCTTCATCGCGGCGCTGTCCGCATTCGTCTTTGCGCGCATGCCGAAGGACGCCGGCTCCCAGCTGATCGCCCGCCGGCGCGATCCGCCCGGACCGGGCGATCTGCCGTCCGGGTGAGGAGGCGCGGCGCCGCTACGAATCGCCTGATGAAATGGGCAAGAAAGCGGGCTATTGGTTTGCAGCCCCGATGCTCGGCCGGCGCGGGCAAGAGGAGGAACTTTTGCAGATCAGGCCCCTGAGCAAGCACGTCGGCGCGGAGGTCATCGGCGTCGACCTCGCCAAGCCGCTGCCGGACGACGTCTTTGGGCAAATCGACGACGCCTACAACAACCATTCAGTGCTGGTATTTCGCGATCAGACGCTCACGCCCGAGCAGCAGGTCGTCTTCGCGCGCCGCTTCGGTGAGCTCGAGATCAGCCCGCGCACCCAGTTCGCGCTGCCCGGCCATCCCGAGGTCCTCGTGCTCTCCAACATCGTCGTGGACGGCAAGCCGATCGGAAACGCCGATGCGGGCCGCACCTGGCACACCGACATGTCGTACACCAAGACGCCGCCGCGCGGCTCGCTCCTCTACGCGCGCGAGATTCCAACCGAGAACGGCCACGCGCTCGGCGATACGGTCTTTTCCAGCGCCGCCGCCGCCTACGACACGCTGCCGCCGGAGATGAAGAAGAAGCTCGCCGGCCTGCGCGCCGTCCACCGCGCCGGCGCCAAGAAATACGCCCCCGGCAGCAAGCTCGCCGAGCTGGTGAAGGACATTCCGGACGTCGAGCATCCGGTGATCCGCACGCATCCCGTCACCGGACGCAAGGCGATCTATGTGCGCGAAGGCGAGTGCGTCGGCATCTGCGGCCTGCCGGACGAAGCAAGCCTGCCGCTGATCAAGGAGTTGGGGGAATTGGTGACGCGGGAGGAGTTCTGCTACCGCCACAACTGGCGCGTCGGCGATCTCCTGATGTGGGACAACAGCATGACCCAGCATCTGGCGATCAGCGACTACAAGCTGCCGCTGCGCCGATTGATGCACCGCGTCACCGTCAACGGCACCGTGCCGATCTGACCGATGCGGTCCGTCACGCGGCTTCTGACGTTCATCCTGGCGCTCGGCTGCGCCGCTGCGGCGCGCGCCGAGAAGTATCCCGAACGCCCGATCCGCCTGATCGTGCCATTCGCGGCCGGCGGCACCGTCGACATCGTGGCGCGCATCGTGGGCGCCAAGCTCGCGGACATTACCGGCGGCAAGGTCGTGATCGACAACCGCGCCGGCGCCGGCGGCGTCATCGGCACCGAAATGATGACGCAGGCGCCGGGCGACGGCTACACGCTGCTGCTGCACAGCACCGCGATCACCTACGATCCGGCGCTGCACGACAAGCTGCCCTATGACACCGTGAAGGATGTCGCGCCGGTCGCGATGGTCGGGATAACGCCGAACGTGATGGTCGTGGCGCCGGCTTTCCCGGCAAGGTCCGCGCACGACCTCATCCGCATGGCGCGGCAGGAGCCGGGACGCATCACCTTCGCGAGCGGCGGCTTCGGCAGCGCATCGCATCTCGCAGTGGCGCTGTTCGGGCAGCTCGCGGGCGTCAAGTTCAATCATGTGCCTTACAAGGGCGCAGCCCCGGCGCTGGCCGACGTCGTCGCCGAGCACGTGAACTTCATGATCGCCACCATGCCGGGCGCGATCCAGCAGGTGCGCTCCGGCAGCTTGCGCGCGTTGGGCGTATCGAGCGCCGCACGGTCTTCCGAATTGCCCGACGTGCCGACCATCGCGGAGACCGGGCTGCCCGGTTACGACTACATCGCCTGGTTCGGCGTCTTCGCACCCGGCACGACGCCGCCGGATCTCGTCGCGCATCTCAATACTTTGCTGCGTCAGGCGATCGATGCGTCCGATATGCGCGACAAGCTGCGCGGCCAGGGAGTCGAGCCGCAGAGCCTCTCGGCGAATGAATTCCGCCACAAAGTGAAGTCGGAGATCGAGCGCTGGGGCGTCGTGATCGAGAAGTCCGGGCTCAAGGGTTCGCTCTGACCGCGCCCGACCGCGCTTCAGGCCGTCGCAACCGGCTCCGCATCGATGAGGACGAATGCGAGATAGGCCGGCTCGTCGGTGCGATTGCTCCAGGCGTGGTTGGTGCCGCGCTGGATGAGCACGTCGCCGGGTTTGAGCAGGACCTCGCCTTCGTCCATCAGCGCGTAGATCTCGCCTGACAGCACGATCGCGTAGTCGACCGAATTGGTTCTGTGAAAGCCCGGGTGACGCGGATTGCCGCGGTCCAGTGCCTGTTGGCGTCCCGAACCATCGTCGGGTGCGTCGCGCTCATGCACCAGCGTCTTGAGTCGCTGCTTGTCGGGCGGATATTCGATGATGCGGAGGACCGTGCCGTTCTTCGGCGGCGGCAGGCGAAACGGACGCGCGATCGCGTCCTCATTGCCGCGATTGTCGGAAGGAGTCGCGTGCGTTTCCCACAGGTCGGTAACGACGACACTTCCGGTGCCGCGGCTGAAGACATGCGGCGCCGGTCCATCCATGATGAAGACGGACTTGCCCTGCGGATTGTGGCCGGTCACCACGCGGCGGATCGGTTTCGGCATTGCTCGCACTCGTTTCGGGAAAGGGTCATTCCAGGTTGATGTCGGCGGCGGCGATCACCTGGCGCCAATGCGCGGCCTCCTTCGCGAGGAACGCGGCGGTCCTGCCACGCCGAAGCTGCAAATAATCGCAAGCATCGTTGCGATAACAGAGTCGCGTGCAGGTCAGGTCTGCCGGTCGAAGCGTCTTCATGCGTGGAAACTTAACACGCGCTCCCGGAAGGCAAAGCGACTATCGCGACCGTTCGCGAAATCCCGTCGCCAGCACGTAGAGCTCCGCCGAATCCGCGCGGCTCGCGGCGGGCTTCACGTGCTTCACCGTGGCGAAATCGCGCTTGAGGTCTGCCAGCAGCGCGCCTTCGGTGCCGCCTTGCAGCACCTTGCACAGGAACGCGCCGCCGGGTTTGAGCACCTCGCGCGCAAAAAGCGCCGCGGCCTCCGCGAGCGCCATGATCTTCAAGTGGTCCGTCTTGCGGTGGCCGGTCGCATTCTCGGCCATGTCGGAGAGCACCACGTCGGCAGTTCCGCCTAGGAGGTCCTTGAGGCGGGGCGGCGCGCGCTCATCGAGAAAGTCGAGATGCAGCGCCTCGACCCCCGGGAGCGACTGCATCTCGAGGATATCGATCGCCACCACGCGTCCCCTGCCCTCGTCGGCGCCGACGCGCTTCGCCGCGACCTGACTCCAGCCGCCGGGCGCGGCGCCGAGATCGACCACGCGCGCGCCCGGCTTGAGCAGACGAAACTTGTCGTCGATCTCGATCAGCTTGTAGGCGGCCCGCGAGCGCAAGCCTTCGCGCTTGGCGCGCGCCACGTAAGGGTCGTTGAGCTGGCGCTCGAGCCAAAGCTTCGAGGCGAGCGTGCGGCCCTTTCCGGTCCGCAGCCGTACCTTGAGTTCGCGGCCGCCCCGGCCGCCGCGCGCGGTGCTCATCGGTGGTCGTCCCAGGCGCCGTCGGCGCGCATCATCTCGACCAGCATGCCCTCGCGCAGGCCGCGGTCGGCGACGCGCAGCCGTTCGCACGGGAAGGCGCGGCGGATCGCTTCCAGGATGGCGCAGCCGGCGAGCACGAGATCGGCGCGCTCCGAGCCGATGCAGGGATTGGCGACGCGCCCCTCGTACGACATGGCGAGCAGCCGCTCCACCACCTCGGTCACCTGTGAGTCCACAAGCCAGCAGCCGTCGACGCGGCGCCGCTCATAACGCGGCAGCTCGAGATGGACGCCGGCGATGGTGGTGACCGTGCCCGAGGTGCCGAGCATGTGCATGCGAGCGAGCCCGTTGCCATGCACCGCGGCGAAGTCGGCGATGCGCTCCGCGACCTCCTTGATCATGGCCTCGAAGGAGTCGCGCGAGACGGTGACGCCGCCATGCCGTTCGGCGAGCGTCACCACGCCGACCGGAATCGACACCCAGCCCTTGATCGATGGCCGCGGCGGTCCGCGCCGCGCCGGCAGGCACCGCCCCAGATGCACCAGTTCGGAGGAGCCGCCGCCGATATCGAACAGGATGACATCGTCGACCTCCGGGTCGATCAGCGGGGTGCAGCCGTTTGCCGCCAAACCGGCCTCGGTCTCGCGATCGACGATCTCGAGATCGAGCCCGACCTCGGCGCTGATACGGGCGCGGAATTCATCGCCGTTCTCTGCCGCGCGGCAGGCTTCGGTCGCGATCAGCCGCGCGCGGCCGGCGTTGCGCTGGCGCATCTTGTCCCGGCAGACGCTGAGCGCTGAGACCGCGCGCTCGATCGCGGCGTCGCTGATCCGGCCGGAGGCGGAGATGCCCTCACCAAGCCGAATGATGCGCGAGAAGGCGTCGATGACGCGAAAGCCGTTGCCCGCCGGGCGTGCGACGAGGAGGCGGCAATTATTGGTGCCGAGATCGAGCGCCGCATAGGTGGTGCGGGACTCGCCCTGATCTCGCCCGTAGCGGGAATACGGACCCCGACCCCGCCGGCCACGGAAATTCCGTGTCTGGTCGAACGCAGGGCCGAGGCCACCGGTGTCCCGGGCCTCGTCGTCCATTTCAGAACCTTCCCGCCGCGCCGGAGCCCCCTTTCAGGTCTCAACAGTCGCGGTCCGTGTTTCGACAAATCGGAGCAAGTTTAGCAGCGTCGCGCACGCGTGCAACATGGCTGGCCGTCGGCCACCGGGCAGCTGATGTCCTTGTCCGAGGGTATGCGCCCGTTATATCCAGGACCGCCGGCCGACCTGTCCGCGACCGGATAACAGACCCCCTTCCATCACCAGCGACATCAGCTCATGAACCTCCGCGACGATCCCCACGCCTGGACCTCCCGGACCGCCGCGATCGGCGAGCCGGTGTTGCGCAGCGAAGATCCGAAACTGCTGCGCGGCGAAGGCCGCTATACCGATGACATCAGCCTGCCGGGGCAGGCCTTCTGCGCCATGGTGCGCAGCCGCCATGCCCATGGCGTAATCCGCGCAATCAAGACCGAGGCTGCGCGGGCAATGCCGGGCGTGCTCGCGGTCTATACCGGCGCCGATCTCACGGCCTATGGACCGATGAAATCGAGCCTGCCGTTCAAGAGCCGCGACGGCAGCGAGATGCGGCGCACCGGCCGGCCGGCGCTCACAAGCGACAAAGTGCGTTTCGTGGGCGATCCGGTCGCCTGCGTCATCGCCGAGACGGCGCAGCAGGCAAAGGACGCAGCCGAGGCGGTCGAGCTCGCGATCGAGCCGCTTCCGCCGGTCACCGATCCGCGCGATGCGGTCAAGGCGAACGCGCCGCTCCTGTGGGATGACGCGCCCGGCAATATCGCCCTCGATTTCCATTATGGCGACGCCGAGAAGACCAAGGCTGCATTCGCAAGCGCCGCGCATGTGACGAAGATCGATCTCGTCAACAGCCGCGTCGTGGTCAACACGCTCGAGCCGCGCGCCGCCATCGGCGCTTATGATTCGGCGTCCGGGCGCTGGACCCTCTACACCGGCAACCAGGGCGTCATGGGGATGAAGGCGCAGCTCGCCTTCATCCTGGACGCGCCTCCCGACAAGGTGCACGTGATCACCGGCAACGTCGGCGGCTCATTCGGGATGAAGGCCGCGGTCTATCCGGAATATGTCTGCATCCTGCACGCGGCGCGTACCCTCGGCCGACCGGTGAAGTGGACCGACGAGCGGACATCGAGCTTCCTGTCCGACAATCACGGCCGCGATCACCTGCAGACGGTCGAGCTCGCGCTCGATGCCGAAGGCCATTTTCTCGCGCTGCGGCTGACCGGCTACGCCAATCTCGGGGCCTATATGGGCACGATGGCGCCGCAACCGCCGACGCTCAACATCGTCCGCAACGTGGCGAGTCTCTATCGCACGCCGCTCATCGAGGTATCGACGCGCTGCGTCTTCACCACCACGACCTTCGTCAATCCGTACCGCGGCGCCGGGCGGCCCGAAGGCAATTACTTCATGGAGCGCGTCATCGACCTCGCCGCGGCCGAGATGGGCATCGATCGCGTGACGATGCGCCGGCGCAATCAGGTCGGCCCGCGCGAGCTGCCCTATGCGGCGGCCTCGGGCCAGACATACGACTCCGGGGATTTTCCCGCCGTGTTCAAGCAGGCGCTCGAGGTGGCGGATTGGAAGGGATTTGCGAAGCGCAAGCGCGAAGCCAAGAAACGCGGCATGCTGCGCGGCATCGGCGTCGGCTGCTATCTCGAGGTCACCGCACCCGCCAACAAGGAAATGGGCGGCATCCGCTTCGATGCCGACGGCGGGGTGACCATTCTCACCGGCACGCTCGACTATGGGCAGGGCCATGCGAGTCCGTTCGCGCAGGTGCTGAGCGAGCGGCTGGGCATTCCGTTCGACCGTATCCGGCTTGTCCAGGGCGACAGCGACGCGCTGTTGGCGGGCGGCGGTACCGGCGGATCGCGCTCGATGATGAATTCCGGCGCCGCCATCGTGGAGGCCGCCGCGAAGGCGGTCGAGCAAGGCAAGGTGATCGCCTCATATGCGCTGGAGGCCTCTGCGGGCGACATCGAGTTCGCCAATGGGCGTTTCGGCGTCGCCGGCACCGACCGTGGCATCGGGATCATGGAGCTTGCGGAGAAGCTGCGCTCCGGCGGCGTGAAGCTGCCGCCCGATGGCCCGCAATCGCTCGACGTCAGTCATGTCAGCAACGGCGTGCCGGCGGCCTTTCCGAACGGCTGTCATGTCGCCGAGGTCGAGGTCGATCCGCAGACCGGCCATATCCAGGTGATGAAATATTTTTCCGTCAATGATTTTGGCACCGTCATCAATCCGCTGCTGGTCGAGGGGCAGGTCCACGGCGGAGTGGTGCAAGGGATCGGCCAGGCGGTGCTGGAGCGCACGTTCTACGACGCGGAGGGCCAGTTCCTCACCGGCTCGTTCATGGATTACTGCCTCCCGCGCGCGGTCGATGCGCCGGATTTCGTCACGGTCCTCCATCCGGTACCGGCGAAGACGAATCCGCTCGGCGTCAAAGGTTGCGGCGAGGCCGGCTGCGCCGGCGCGCTCACCTCGGTGATGAACGCGATCGTCGATGCGCTCTCGGAGTTCGGCATCCGCCACATCGACATGCCGGCGACGCCGGAGCAGGTCTGGCAGGCGATCCGCAAGGCACAGGCGAAATAAGGGTCGCGGCACAGGGCTCGATCAAATCAACCGCTAAAAAAGGAAGGACGGCCGGCGCGGAAGCCGGCCGTCCCAGCAGGGTACCGAAGAGGCCAGGGAGGCTCAGCGGCCCTGCATCTGGAAGTCGGTCGGCCAGGCCGAAAAGCCGTGCCGCGCGGCCGGCGGCTTCACGCTCCAGCCATAGGAGCCGCCGGGAATGACTTGTCCGATATAGCGGCCGCTGTCCTGCAGCTCGGTCTCGAGGTCATGATCGCCCGCGACGGCCGGGCCGGCGACCAGGGCGAGGATTGCGAGGGCGGCTGCGATCGTGGTGCTCGACATGACGGATCTCCTTTGGATCCAGCGCCACCTGCGGTCTCACGCGAGAGGCTCGTACGATGATCCGATGACCGTGTCCGATGACCGGTCTAGCCGATCGCTCGCACAACGGACGTGAACCGCTTCACACGACAGGATAAATATTGCCTATGCGGACCGGCCCGAACGTCGGGCCGAGGTTGATCAAGTGAAGCGCGGGAGCTTGTTTTCGATGAATGCCTACATCTGTACCGCCTGCGGCATGCAATATCCCCCGAGCGAAAAGCCGCCGGCGGAGTGCACAATCTGCGAGGAAGAGCGACAGTACGTTCCGCCGACAGGGCAAAGCTGGACGACGCTCAACGCACTCGGGGCGCGGCATTTCAATGCGTATCGCGAGCACGAGCCCGGCATCATCGGCATCGGCACGCAGCCGTCATTCGCCATCGGCCAGCGCGCGCTTCTCATCCGCACGCCGCACGGCAACGTATTGTGGGATTGCATCTCGCTGATCGATGCGGCGACCGTCACGCTCATCAAGGGGTTGGGCGGCCTCAAGGCGATCGCTATTTCGCACCCGCATTTCTACACGACCTGCGTCGAATGGAGCCGCACCTTCGGCGTGCCGGTCCATCTCCACGCCGCCGACCAGAAATGGATCATGCGGCCGGACTCCGCCATCAAGCTCTGGGACGGCGATACGCTTTCACTGCTGCCCGACGTGACGATGATCCGTGGCGGAGGGCACTTTCCGGGCGGCAGCATGTTGCACTGGGCGAAGGGCGCAGGCGGCCGGGGCGTACTGTGCTCGTCCGACATCGCGACCGTTTCCACCAGCCGCAGGCTGCTCACCTTCATGTGGAGCTATCCGAACTTCATCCCACTGCCCGTCAAACAGGTCGAAGGCATTGCGGCGGCGCTTGCGCGGTTCGAATTCGACACCATCTATGGTCACTACTTCGACCGCGTCATTCCGACCGGCGCGAAGGAGATTTTGCGAAAGTCGGTCGTCCGTTACATTACCGCAATCGGCGGAAAGCCGTGATGAGCGCCAATCCCGATCATCCCATTCGCATCGAGCCGAATCCAAACCGCGTGCGCGTGCGGCTCGGCGATACGGTCGTGGCGGATACGTCCCGGGCACAAACTCTATTCGAGGCGTCCTATCGGCCCGTGCAGTATGTCCCACGCGACGACGTCGACATGTCGCTGCTCAAGCGCACGACGCATAAGACGCACTGCCCCTACAAGGGCGACGCGGCCTATTACACGATCGAGGCCGGTGGGCGGGCGATCGAGAACGCCGTGTGGACCTACGAGACGCCGTTTCCGGGAGTGGCGGACATCGCGGGTTACCTTGCGTTCTATCCGAACAAGGTGGAGATCACGGAAGAAAAGGCGAAGTAGGCGCTCAGAAGCGCCGCGGAGGACCCTCTCTCGCTTGCGAGGAGAGATGGAGAGGGGGCGCGTTAACGGACGCGATGCTTGCGGCTTCCGCCTCCCCGCAATCTATGGAGCGAGGGAGAGGATGAGGAGCATCACGTTGCTCACGGCTCCTGCGAATCCATCAGGATGAACGCGACGCGGCAGGGCTGCGTGCCGCGGTTGATCCAGGCGTGATTGGTTGCTTGCTGGACCACGACGTCGCCGGCCTTGAGATGCACCTCGCCTTCGTCGAGCATCATGTCGATCTCGCCCGACAAGATGATGGCGTAGTCGACCGTGCGCGTGCGATGCATCATCGGATGCTTCGGCGGCAGCCCCTTCGCCGGCGCGTCCGCGCCCACGACCTTCATCATGGTGTCCATCGGCATCTTGTGGATTGCTTCCGTGGTCGGAACGAAATCGACCACGCGGAAGATCGTGCCGTTCTTGGGCGGATGCAGCCCGACGTGAGTTTTGGCGCGATCTTCATCCCATTTGAAATCGATCGGATAGGCCTGCGTCACCCACATGTCGCCGGCGCCGTTGGGCGAGCGCATGGTCTGCAGCGGGATCGCGCCGTCGAACCGCACCACAGCCTTGCCGTCCTTGTTGATGGCGGTCACGATACGACGAACCTCCGCCGGCTTCTGCGTCTGCTGGCCGGCGGCGTACCCGCCGATGATCAAGGCCACTGCCGCGACCGACAACGCGAAAACGCGCTTCATGTCATCCTCCCTGGTTGTAATCCCATTCTAGCGGGAATTGCGTCGGCGGGCAGAGCCCTCACTGGAGCGCCGCAGCGCACGGATCACAGGCGGTCGACGTGACCTCCGGTCGCAGATGCAGCCGCCTTCCGCCCCGTGGCCGGCCTTGTGCCGGGCATCCACGTCTTTACTGTGCTGGTCGTCGCAGGGGTGGGAGAGCGCCCCAACAGGACCCGTGGGGGGACGTCGTATGGGATTCGAGATGCTGGACGCGGCCGGGCACGCGCTCGTGATGCTGCTCGATCCCTACCGGCTGATGTTTCTCTTCGGCGGCGTCATCATGGGCGTCGTGCTCGGCATCTTGCCCGGGATCGGCGGGCTGTCAGGGACAGCGCTGCTGCTTCCGTTCACGTTCACGATGGACCCGTACACGGCGTTCGCGCTGCTGCTGGGGCTCGCCTCGACCACCGCGACCGGTGACCCCATTCCGGCGATCATGTTCGGCGTGCCCGGTGGCGCCGGTTCGGCCGCGACGGTGCTCGACGGTTTACCGATGGCGCGCCGCGGAGAAGCCGGCCGCGCGCTCAGCGCCGCCTACATGTCATCAATGCTGGGTGGCGTCTTCGGCGCGCTCTTGATGGCCGCAACGTTGCCGATCCTGCGGCCGATGATCCTCTATCTCGGCTCGCCTGAACTGCTCGCCTTCTCGGCGCTTGGCATTTCTATGGTGGCGGTGCTGTCCGGAAACACGCCATTGCGTGGCCTGGTCGCCGCGGCGTTCGGCATTCTCATCGCCATGATAGGCACCGACCCGCAGACCGGGACACTGCGTTGGACGTTCGACAGTCTTTATCTTTGGGACGGCGTACCGCTCGTTCCGGTCGTGCTCGGCCTGTTCGCCCTGCCGGAACTGTGCGATCTCGCGATCGCGCGCACATCGATTGCCGCGGACACCAAGTACGACGTGAAAGCCGGCATGTGGCAGGGCGCGCGCGATTGCTTCACGCACTGGTGGCTTGTCTTGCGCTGCAGCTGGATCGGCGCCGCCTTCGGCGCGGTGCCAGGAATCGGCGGCGCCGTGATCGACTGGCTCGCCTACGGCCACGCGGTGCGCACCGAAAAGGGGGCAGCACAGACATTCGGCAAAGGCGACGTGCGCGGCGTGATCGCGGCGGAGAGCGCAAACAATGCCCGCGAGGGCGGCGCGCTGGTGCCGACCGTCGCGTTCGGCGTGCCGGGTAGCGCCGGCATGGCAATCCTTCTCGGTGCCTTCCTGATTCACGGGCTGGTGCCGGGGCCGGACATGCTGTCGAAGCATCTCAGCATCACCTACGCGATGGTGTGGAGCATCGCGCTTGCCAACATCCTGGGCGCCGGCCTCTGCTATCTGTTCAGCGGCCAGTTCGCCCGCCTTGCCACCCTGCGCTACACGCTGATCCTGCCGTGCGTGCTCGGCATCATCTATATCGGGGCTTTCGAAGGCTCGCGCAGCTGGGGCGACCTCTTCTCGCTGCTGTTCTTCGGGGTGCTCGGCTGGGTCATGAAGCAGATGCGCTGGCCGCGTCCGCCGCTCATCCTCGGCCTCGTGCTCGGCGACGTGATCGAACGCTACATGTTCATCTCGGTCGAACGTTATGGCTACACATGGCTCGGTCGCCCGATCGTCATGATCCTGCTGGCGCTCGCGATCTACGGCCTGTTCCGTCCGTTAATTCAGGACCTACGCCGCCACGGTGGCGCGCGCGGCCTGCTCAGCGGCTTCGGCCGGCCGATCGTCCGGTTCAACCAGCTGTTCCATGTCTTCATGATCATCGTGATCGGCTGGATGGTGATCGCGGCGCTGCCCTGGCCGGCCAACGCCAAGATCGTGCCGCTCATCGTCGGCTCGCTCGCGCTCGGCTTTGCGATCATCGGACTGCTCAACGAGTTGTTCCGGGCTCCCGAGGTCGAACACAGTCTCGCCGACGGCACCAAAGCGGAGATCAAGGGCGCGATCCATATGGATCTCGAATCAGATACCGCGCACCTGTCGACCGCGCTGATTCTTCAGCGCGCCGCAATATTCTTCGGCTGGCTCCTTGCTTTCATGGCCTCGATGGCCCTCATCGGCCTCATTCCGACCGTGCCGCTATTTGTCATAGGCTACATGCGTCTGGAGGGCCGCGAACGCTGGAGCCTGGTGCTGCCGCAGGCGATCGGCCTGACGCTCTTCATCTACATCGTGTTCGACCAGCTTTTGAACGTGCCGTGGCCGCAGACGCTGCTCGGTATGCTCTGGCCGGCCGCCAAGGTGATTCCGAGCGTGTGATATGCGGCGCCGGCAGGTCTGGCCGCGCGCAAACCTGCTATAAGCCGGCCGATGGTCGACACCCCCCAGACGACGCCGATAGCGTTCGCGCGCCCGTTCAGCCGGGATGCCCGCGTCATCGGCACGATCAGCGCCGCGCATTTCGTCAGCCATTACTATCTGCTGGTTCTCGCGCCGCTGTTTGCCTTCGTGCGCGCCGACTACGGCGTGAGCTACACCGAGCTCGGGATCGCGCTGGCTGCATTCAATTTCGTCTGCGGAGTCCTGCAGACGCCCACAGGATTTCTGGTGGACCGCTTCGGGGCGCGCAGGATGCTGGTCGCGGGCATGATAATCGGTGCGGCGGCGTTCGCGGTGGCGGGACTCGTGAATTCGTTTTGGATGCTGGTTGCCATGTTCGCCGTCGCCGGCCTGGGCAACACGGTCTATCACCCGGCCGATTACGCCATCCTGTCGCAACAAGTGTCGTCCGAACGGATGGCTCGCGCCTTCTCGATCCACAGCTTCTCGGGCATGGTGGGTTCGGCGGTGGCCCCGGCCTCGGTCCTCTTCCTGCAAGGCGTGATCGGCTGGCGCGGCGTCTTTGTTTTTGCCGGCGTAATGGGTGCGATCGTTGCGTTGGTCGTCGCGCTTCAGCGCGACGAGCCGGTCACTCCGCGCGCACCGGCCAAGAGCAAGGAGTTGACGCGCTGGCAGCTTCTGCTCTTGCCCGTGATCCTGCTCAACTTCGCTTACTTCACCATCATGTCCTTCGCCAGCGCGGGCATCCAGAACTATACAGTGGTCGGCATCGAGGCCCTGTTCGACACGCCCTTCGCGGTCGGCAGCTCGGCGCTCACGGCTTATCTCACGCTGCTCGCCGTCGGCGTGTTGGCAGGCGGATCTTTCGTCGGCAAGCTGAAGTATCGCGTCCTGCCGCTGGTCCTCGGGCTAGCGATCGCCGGCGTCTGCATGACCGTGGTCGGACTTGCCGGCCTCGGCGCCGTTGCCCTGGTCTGTACGCTCGGCTTCGCCGGCTTCATGCTCGGTCTCGGGATGCCGGCGCGCGACATGGTTGCGCGCGAGGTCACGCCGCCGGGCGCGTACGGCACCGTGTTCGGCTTTCTCTCAACCGGCATGAACATCGCTTGGGCCGTCGCTCCCATCTTGTTCGGGCAACTCATGGACCGCGGGCATCCCCGCGCGGTGTTTCTGATCATTGCGGCCAGTTGCCTGATCGCCATACCGACCATCCTCTTCGGCAGCCGGCGGGCGCACTGAGCGACGCGTGTCAACCTATTCCCTCATCCGCTCAACGCCGTTAGGTTAGCCGGGAGGGACAGGACGGAGGGGAGCCATCGCATGAGCCGGATTTCCGGACTTCTCTTGGCCGCGCTGGTGTCATTGTGCAGCAATATCGATGCCGCACGGGCGCAGAACTATCCGACCAAGCCGATCCATCTGATAGCACCCTATGCGCCCGGCGGCATTGCCGACATCGCGGGGCGCCTCATCGGGCAGAAGCTCACGGAAGCCTGGGGCCAGCAGGCGGTGGTGGAAAACCGTCCAGGCGGCAACGGCTTCATCGGCGTCACCGCGGTCACACGCGCGGCGCCGGACGGTTACACGCTGCTCGTCGCGACCGCCGGTGACATCACGATCAATCCCGCGCTGTTCAAGGATATTCCCTACGACGTCGCGCGCGATCTCGTGCCCGTCACCATGCTGAGTGAGATTCCAACGGTCCTCGCCACGCATGGCGAGTCGCCCTACAAGTCGGTCGCCGACGTCCTGGCGGACGCCAAGGCACGACCCGGCAAGATCGCCATCGGCTCGCCGGGCAACGGCAGCCCCAATCAGCTCGCCTTCGAATGGATGGGTCTCGGTACCGGCACCAAATTCCAGCACATCCCGTACAAAGGCGGCGCGCCGGCGGCGACGGCGGTCGCGGCCGGCGACATTCCGCTAGGCGTGCTCGCGATTTCGTCGGTCTTTCCACATCTCAAGAGCGGTCGCATCCGCGTTCTCGCGGTCACAACCGCCAAGCGATCGAGCTTCAATCCGGAGTGGCCAACGTTGCAGGAGAGCGGCGTCCCGGATGTCGACATTTCCAATTGGACCGCGCTCCTCGCCCCGAAAGGCACTCCACAGCTGGTGATCGACAAGCTCCATGCGGAGGTCATCAGGATCCTCGCCATGCCGGACATCAAGGATCGCTTCGCGGGCGGCGGCGCAGTCGTCGTGCCGACGAGTCCGGCCGAGCTCTCGGCGCGCATCAAGCACGATGCTACGGCTTTCAAGACCATCGTCGAGAAGGCTCAGATCCAGGCGGATTGATGCCGGCGTCAGCCGGCGCGCAACAAGGCGGCGCATGGGCGGGCAATGCGATGCGTGGCCGGTGCGGATAAAGGCCGCGATCGTTCGTGCGGGAGCGTTGTAGTCGATGCGTATCCGGTCGCCGAAAGATTTCTGGTCTGGGCTGCTGTTCATCGCCGTTGCGGTCTTCTTCATCGTGCTGGCGACGCGCTATCGCTTCGGCACGCCGGAGCGGATAGGGCCGGCCTTCTTCCCCATCATGGTCGGCCTTCTGCTCGCCGCTCTGGGCGCAATCATCGCGGGGCGCTCACTCGTGCTCGACGGCCCGCCGATCGAGCATATGCATCTTCCGCCGCTGCTGGTGACGATCGCGGCAATCGTGCTGTTTGGCATTGCACTCGGCTGGCTTGGTCTTGTCGCCGCGATCGTCGTGCTCGTTATCGTCGGCAGCTACGCCGACCGTTCCGCGCGCTTGATCGAAAGCGCCGCTCTTGCCGCGGTGTTGGCTGTTTTCTCGGTCGCGGTGTTCGTCTGGGTGCTCGGCCTGCCACTCCCGGTCTGGCCTGACTGGTGAGGACGCGGCATGGACATCCTCTCCAATCTGATGTTCGGCCTCGGCGTCGCGCTCGGGTGGCAAAATATTCTCTACTGCTTTATCGGCTGCTTCCTCGGCACACTCGTCGGTGTGTTGCCCGGCATCGGACCGGTCGCCACCGTCGCGATGCTGCTTCCCTTCACGTTCGGGCTTGGGCCGGTGCCCGCGCTCATCATGCTCGCGGGCATCTATTACGGCGCCCAATACGGCGGCTCGACCACTGCGATCCTGGTCAACATCCCGGGCGAATCCTCCTCCGTGGTGACCACGCTCGACGGTCACCAGATGGCGCGCCAGGGTCGCGCCGGGCCCGCGCTCGGCATCGCGGCGATCGGGTCGTTCGCGGCCGGCTGCATCGCGACCGTTGTGATCGCCCTGTTCGCGCCGCCGCTTGCCGAGGTCGCGCTAAAATTCTCGCCGGCGGAATATTTCTCGCTCATGGTGTTCGGGCTCGTCGCCGCAATCGTGCTCGCGCGCGGCTCGCTCCTCAAGGCGCTCGCCATGGTCTGCGTCGGCCTGCTGCTCGGCATGATCGGCACCGACGTCAATTCCGGCGTCATCCGCTTCGCCTTTGGCCAGCCGGAGCTCGCCGACGGGCTCGGCTTCGTTGCCATCGCAATGGCCTTCTTCGGCATGGCCGACGTGGTGCTCAATCTTGAGCGGCCGGAGCAGACCGGCATCTATACCTCGCGCATCGGCAGCGTGCTTCCGACCATCGGCGATCTCAAGACGAGCTTCTGGTCGATCGTGCGCGGCACAGCCCTCGGCTCCATCCTCGGCATCCTGCCTGGCGGCGGCGCGCTGCTCGCCTCTTTCGCGGCCTACATGTTCGAGAAGAAGGTCGCCAAGCCTCCGCGCAATTTTGGCGAAGGCGACATCCGCGGCGTGGCCGCGCCCGAAAGCGCCAACAATGCGGGCGCGCAGACCTCCTTCATCCCGATGCTCACGCTCGGCATCCCTTCCAACCCGACCATGGCGCTGATGATCGGCGCGCTGATGATCCAGGGCATCGCGCCGGGACCGCAGGTGATGACCGAGCGTCCAGCCTTGTTCTGGGGCCTCATCGCCAGCATGTGGGTCGGCAATCTCATGCTGCTCGTGCTCAATCTTCCGCTGGTTGGCTTGTGGGTGCGGCTGTTGAAGGTGCCGTATCGCCTGCTCTTTCCGTCGATCTTCGCGTTCTGCTGCATCGGCGTCTACACGGTGGACAGCAAGATCTTCGATGTCTACGAGCTCGCCGCCCTGACCGGTGTGGGCTACCTGCTGATCAAACTCGATTGCGAGCCCGCCCCGCTCATCCTCGGCTTCGTGCTCGGACCGCTGATGGAGGAGAACCTGCGGCGCGCGCTGATGATCGCGCAGGGCGACGCCAGCGTTTTCTTCACGCGGCCGATCTCGGCTGCCTTCCTGATCGGCGCCGCTTTGCTGATGGTGGTCATCGCCGCGCCCGCACTGCGCGCGAAACGCGAGGAGGCGATGCAGGAGTGAGGCCAGTAACGCGCGATATCTCGGCGATCCAGCTCGAGCACGTCGAGGTGACGTTCGGCACGCGCCTCATCTTGTCCGATATCGACCTCTCGGTGAGGCACGGCGAATTCGTCTGCATCGTCGGCCCGTCCGGCTGCGGCAAGACCACGATGCTACGGCTGATCGCAGGTCTGCTGGACGCGCGGGACGGGCGGGTGATGATCGATGGGGTGGCGGTGCGCGGACCCTCGCCTCGCGTCGCCATGGTCTTCCCCGACTACGAACGCGCCTTGCTGCCGTGGCGCACCGTCTACGGCAATGTCAGCCTTGCCCTCGAAGCACGCGGCATCGAACCCGCTCAGCACGCGGAGCGCGTCAAGGCGCTGCTCGAAAAGGTCGGACTTGCTGATCGAGCCGGTGCGCATCCGGCGAAGCTTTCCGGTGATCAGCAGCAGCGGCTCCAGATTGCGCGCTGTCTTGCCCAGGACTCCGCCGTTCTTCTGATGGACGAGCCGTTCGGCGCGTTCGACGCCATGACCCGGCAGGCCTTGCAGAACGAGCTATTTGGCATCGTTGGTGGCGGCGTGACAGTATTGTTCGCCACCCACGATCTCGAAGAGGCGCTCTATCTGGGCGATCGAGTGATCGCGCTCCATGGCAATCCCGGACGCGTCGCGCGCAGCGTCGACGTGCCGTTGCCGCGCCCGCGCGACCAATTGTCGACGCGCGAGAATCCCGACTTCCTGCGGCTGCGACGCGAGCTGTTCACCGTCATGGAAGAGAGCCGCGCATGATCCAGTCGGGAGAGCCCACGTGAAAGGATGGCGGGGCATCGTCGTTCCGCTCGGGCTGGTCGTGGCGGGGGAATTGGCAGCGTCCATGATGC
>WNFC01002405.1_pt1 | contig 20158 bp, 24 predicted proteins | sample 5400541 | NCBI WGS metagenome assembly WNFC01 (sample SAMN13153342, study PRJNA577476) | soil metagenome | isolation source: 120 cm saprolite under Douglas fir tree site 2 hole 2 replicate 1 | place: USA:California | collected 2015-04-18
TGCTGCATTTCGGTGAGTTGGACGCGCACATCCCGATGAGCGACGTCGAGACGATCAAGTCGAAGCAGCCGTCGGTCGACGTCTACACCTATAACGCTGATCACGGCTTCCAGTGCGACGAACGCGATAGCTTTGCCCCAGAAGCAGCTCAAATCGCTTGGGCCCGCACCCTGCGCTTCATCGACAGCAATATGTAAGATGATCGTCGGCGACCACGTCCTATGTGGGAAAGCAGCGGCTGGATTTTGCCAACAGTTCTCTACGCGCCGAGATTCGCGGGATGGGATGACGTTGGAGACACCTTGTGTCCGATCGCTCGATCGCTGTCCGTGATCGGCGATCGTTGGACCATGCTTTTGATCCGCGAGCTGCTTTTCGGCACCAAGCGGTTCGATGAATTCCAGGCGCAAACAGGAATGTCGTCGCACTTGCTGTCGACCCGTCTGACCCGCCTGGAGGAAGAAGGCGTCGTCAAGCGCACCCCATATCAGGATCGGCCGGTTCGGTACGACTATCGCTTGACTGAAAAAGGAAAGGATCTTTCCCCGGTCATCCTCAGCCTCCGCGGCTGGGGAAATGAATGGTGCGGGCTGAAGACATCGCAGAAACCCGCCGTGCGAATGGTGCATACGGGGTGCGGCGGAGAAGTCGGCGCGGATCCGACATGTACGACATGCGGAGAGCGGCTCACCCCGAAGAATGTTTCGTCGTCATTCAGCAAGCTTTTTGCGAGGGAGCGCACGCACCGGAACACCTCCTTCGGCCTCGAAAAAAGGGTGCGAAACAACTCCAACTAGCTTCGGATTTACCTGGTCGAGCGCCGCGCATCATGCCCACCTGCGCCTCGATCTGTGATGCTCCGGACAAGACGATGAACCTACAGATTGGCTTGGCTGGCCGCGACCGCTTCCTCATTCCATTCAAGACCAACGCCAGGCACGTCAGGAATGTGAAGCAATCCGTCACGAATTTCATAGGGTTTCTGTAAAACGGGATCGGCCCAATCCTGCCATTCCAACCAATGCGCGGTTTCGGTGACGCGCATCACGTGCGCTGCCACTTCCGGGTAAAGATGAGTGGACATCGGTACGCCCGCCGCACCCGCAATGGCCGATGCCCTTAACCAGCCTGTCACGCCGCCAATACGCATGAAGTCCGGCATGACAAGGTCGCAGGCCTTTCTCTGCAGCGCGGTGTGTAGATCGCGGGGACCATAGAAATTCTCGCCTATTTGGATCGGGGTCTTTAGCTCGGCTGTCAACTGCACGTAACCATCGAGATTGTCGTAAACGATCGGCTCCTCGATCCACGCGAGGCCCTCGTCATCAATCATGTGACACCGCTGCAGGGCTTCTCCAAGATGTAGGCCCTGGTTGAAGTCAGCCATTAGATCCATGTCATCGCCAACAGCGGCCCGGATGGCATGGATGGCGGCCAGATCGTCGATTGCGCGATCCCGGCCAAGCCGCAACTTCAGCGCAATGAAGCCTCCTTCATCGCGCAACGCGATCGCGTCCGCTGCTAACACCTTCGGCGCTTGAAGCCACAATCCGTTGCTGTTGTATGCTTTCACCGGACCTACCGAACCGCCCAGCAGGACACAAAGCGGCACGCCACTAGCCTTTGCCAGGGCATCCCAAGCCGCCATATCCAGTCCGGACACCGCGATCATAGAAAGTCCTTGATAACCTACAAAGTGCAGCGACTTGCGTGCGAGATCGTAGAGTTCGACCGGTGCGACGCGCTGCCCCTCGAGCATAGCGCCGAAATCTTGCAGGGCTGGGACCAGATATCTCATCGCCTTGATGGTGTAGGGCTCCAGATAGCTCCGCCCGACGATGCCTTCTTCGGTGAAGAGATCGATCAAGATCAGCGGCCAATCGGTGATGGTAGCGATCCGAGCGACAACCGGACGCTTCAGCTTGAGCACGACCGCTCTCGCCCTGATGGATTTGAATGTGAGCGGGGCAAGCTGCATTGCAAACATCTCCCGATTTAGTCGGCTGATTGAACGGTGTCACCGGGTGGCCCGGATTGCCATGATATTTTCAGCTTATGTTCCCTGAGCACGACAGCTAGAGGCCGTTTACGATCCGGTCGCGAACATGGCTAACGAGGGTTTTGACCCGTACAGATTTCTCAACCACTGCTTCGCGCGTGCGGGCTGGGCCGGTCCATGCTACCCGGGGGTAGATTTGCGCCCATCAGCCTAACCAAAATTAGAAGCCTTGCCCAACGCGGCTATGGCGTGCGGCCGACCCTTGGTCGCGTCAGCCCTCACAGCGCGCGAGGATGAAACGTGATCTCTACGCGGAAGTCTCTGCGCGCATTGTCGTCTCCTCTGTCGCAATCGGCCATTCGCGCCGCCGCCAGACGCCCGGCTATTCCGCCGGGGCCGCGAGGATGGCTTCGGTTGTCCGCTTGCGAATCGTCAGCACCGCCGCCGACGCGATGATGCAGACGACGCCTGCCGCGAAGAAAGCAGGGAGATAGCTGAGCAGCACGTCCCGGGATAGACCGGCCGCGAAGGCGGCGGTCGCCGCTCCCATCTGATGGGCCAGGAAGATCCAGCCGAAGACCAGCGGAGCCTTTTCCCGCCCGAACGTCTGACCCGTCAGCTTCACTGTCGGGGGCACCGTCGCGATCCAGTCCAGCCCGTAGAAGACGGCGAAGATGCTGAGACCGTAGAGCGAGAAGTCGGTGTACGGCAGCATCAAGAGGCTGAGACCACGGAGGCCGTAGTACCAGAACAGAAGCCACCGGTTTTCGTAACGGTCGGAAAGCCAGCCCGAAAAGATCGTTCCCACGAAGTCGAACGCGCCCATGGTCGCAAGCACGCCGGATGCGGCGATCGTTCCGACTCCGAAGTCGTGGCAGAGCGGGATGAAATGGTTCTGTACCAGGCCGCTGGTCGACAGGCCGCAGATGAAGAACGTGCTTGCAAGGATCCAGAAGGTCCTGTTTCCGGCGGCAAGCGACAACGCCGCGAAGCTGAGCTGCAGCGCGTTGCCGCCGGAGAAACGCGACGGCGCCGGAACGACGGTCGCCTCGCCGTATGACGGAAGATCGACGTCGCCCGGGTGGTCGCGCACGACAATGAGCACCAGGACAAGGCAGGTCAGGCAGAGCGTCGCCGCCGGCATCATCGCGTAGCGCCAGCCGAAGTGTTCGGAGAGGTACGCCGCAGCCGGCAGAAAGAGCAGTTGTCCCGTCGCATTGCTGGCGCCCAGAACGCCGATGACGAGTCCGCGCCGCTTGGTGAACCAGCGCGTCGCGATGGTGGCGCCGAGCACGTTCGCGGTCGCGCCCGTCGAAAGGCCGATCATTATGCCCCAGGTCAGCCAAAGCTGCCAGACCGAAGTGATCTGCGTCGCCAGGGCCAGTCCGGTGACGATAAGCGCCAATGCCGTGGCGACGATCTTTCGTACTCCGTAGCGGAGCATGACGGCGGCGGCGAACGGACCCACCATCCCGTACAGAAGGACGCGCAGCGCGAGCGCTCCGGAGATCGCTCCGAGGTCCCAGCCGAATTCGGTCTTCAGCGGAAGCATCAGGACGCCGACCATTCCCATGGCGGCGGACGTCGACAGCATAGTCAGGAATACGACGGCGACGACGGCCCATCCGTAATGGATGCCCACCCGCTGAAATGCCCGCGGCAGAAGAGTGGAAAGCATCAAGAAGCGTCCCTTGCGAGCTAGAGCGCCCTTTGTTGAAGTATCAAGCAGTTCGCCGAGTCCGCGTAACAAATGAAAAAAGATCGCGCGAAACAAAAGGTTCGCTTTGTTCAAATCGAACCCGTACTGGACTTATTCGATGACGGTCGTCATGTAAAGACGGCCTTCCTCGGCACCCATCAGAATTTGGTGATTGGCGCAGCGATAGGCAGGGGCTACCAGGACACAGTAAGCGATTGGGACTCGGACCCTCGCATGTGCCGGACCGCAACTTAGGGAGGCGTCACGAATGCTCAGCGCGCCCCGACAGCATTGCGATGCGGTGCAGATACGCGCGACGAACACATCGCCTGACCCGGTATGCCTCTCCCGTCGAAGCATAGGCCTAAATCATTTCAAATTCCAAATTGGAACTTACTCTATAAACAGTCCCCTTTAGATCACATCTGACCCACAAAATAGTGAGGATTTCTCATGGGATTGACGGTTCGATTTTGGCACTGTATGGGTAACCAGGGAATGGCGCGCTCTCGGTCCTCTGCATGGCGCCCAGAGTTGACCAGAGGCTTCTTGAGCTTTCTCAAGAGGAAGGTCACCCAGAGATTGATCGAGAGGGCCCCGCGCGTGATGGGTCGGGACGACCGAGGCGACATCCGGATCTCGTTTGAAGTCCCAAAGAGTCTGGGATGACCATGAAACACAAACCATCGACCGAGGCGGCGGCAGCTTGGATCCGCCTTATACGCATTAAGAGCCGGGTGCTCGACGCCGTCGAGCGGGACTTGAAGAAGGTCGGCTTCCCGCCGCTGGCCTGGTATGACGCGTTGCTCGAACTGTCGCGCGCGCCCTCGGGCGAGATGCGCCCGGTGGAGCTCGAAAGGCAAATGCTGATCCCGCAATACTCCACCTCACGTCTGATCGACGGGCTGGTGGACGAAGGACTGGCGGCGCGCCGGGAGTGCAAAATAGACAGGCGCGGCCAGCTCGTCGAGATTACCGAGACTGGACGCGAATTGCAGAAGAAGATGTGGAACGCCTATTCAGCCGCGATCGAAAAGCATGTCGGCTCGAAATTGTCCGATGCGGATGCCGTAAAGCTTTGCAGTCTGCTCGACCGGTTGGGAATACTCCGATCGAGCGAATCCGCAGCGATTTCTGTATGTGATGAGTTCTAACAACTAGGCTGATTCGACAAGGCAAGACCCAGGGCGAGCGACTCACTACTCAGGCTCGCGTCAATGCCCGCGACGATAGTTCGAACGACGAGAGAGTTCCGATGAAAGCAACGATGATGTCCGTTCCTTTGTCGGTCAACGTTTTGGTCGAACGCGATGCGCGCTTGTTTCCGTCGTCCGAAATCGTATCGCGTCTTCCGGACAAATCCTTGGTTCGTCACACGTACGGCGATTTTGTCCGACGTTCAAAGGCACTGGCGCAGTCGCTGATTGGATTGGGGATCAAAGCTGGAGACCGTGTCGCCACATGCATGCCGCAAAGAGCCGAAAAGCGGCTTGCCCGCGGAGGATGTTCATGAGCGACCAAAAGCGCGTCCTATGCTCGAGCTGCGACATATATTGTCAGGTTCTGGCCGAAGTTTCCGATGATGGCGCCGCTCGGATCAAGGCCACCGACAACGCGCCGTTTCGGGCCAATATATGCATGAAAGGCGTTCATGCGCCGGAGGGATTTCTGCATCCGGACCGAATTAGGTTCCCGCTCCGCCGGGTGGGCGAGCGAGGCTCCGGACGATGGGAGCGCGTGACTTGGGACTACGCCTTAGACGATATCGCTTTGCGCCTTTCCGCGGTGACTGAGCAATATGGACCGGAAGGATTTGCCGTGTCGGCCAGCCCCTGGAATCTCCAGTCCGACAACGGCGTTGGTCGCCGCTTCATGAATCTGTTGGGTAATCCGAACTGGATGAGCGGGGTCGCCCTTTGCGCTGGCAATACCGGCGCGATCAACCGGATGGTCTATGGTTGGTTTCCTTACCCAGACTATACGAAGACCAAATGTATCGTGCTGTTCGGCCACAACCCTCGAAAGCATAGCTGGACGCCGATCTACAATTCCATTCGCGCCGCGCAACAACGCGGCGCAAAGTTGATTGTGCTGGACCCACGACGCAGCGAAAATGCCGAGCTTGCGGATATCTGGCTTCCGTTGCGGGTCGGTACTGATGCGGCGATGTGCATGGGTTGGCTTAAAGTTATCATCGACGAAGGTCTTTACGATCAGGACTTCATTGCGCGGTGGACGACAGGGTTTGAAGAGTTTCGCTCTCGTGTAAATGAGTTTCCGCTCGAACGGGTAGCTCAGATCACGGGAGTTCCGGCTGACCAAATTGCCGCGGCCGCGCGCATGTATGCGACTACAACTCCAGGCGTCATTCCATGGACGCCCATCACGGACCAGCAGCGCAACAGCACGTCTGCAATTCGGCTGCATTGCGCCCTTCGTGCGCTAACGGGAAATCTTGACGTCCCAGGTGGAGAAGTCTTGCACGGATTCCATCCGGATATCGTCTCGGAGAGTGAGATCGAACTCCATGAGGAACTTTCGGAAGCTCAAAGAGCTAAACAGCTCGGTTCACAAAAACATCCCGCGTTTACCTATCGGGGAATGGAGGCCCTACGAGAGCCAACGAAGCGGGTCTGGGGTCTGGAGTACGCCAACTTAATATCAGGCAGCTATATGGCCGTCCCTTCCGCAGTCTTCACAGCCATGGCGGACGGCGCACCGTACCCGGTAAAAGCGTTCTTCACGCTTGGTAACAATACTTTATTGAGTTTTGCTAATTTGCAGTTGATCTACCGCGCGCTGATGAATCAAGACTTGATAGTATCGTTTGAGCATATGATGACGCCAACTTCGCAGTTGGCAGACTACGTTTTGCCGAGCGACAGTTGGCTGGAGCGTGCGAGCCTCTCCGACGGGTTCGGATGGACCTCGATCTTTCGTCCTTCGCAGAAGGCGATGGAGCCGCCCGGCGAGTGCCGGGGCATCTACGATTTTTGGCGCGGTTTGGCGGCCCGAGTGGGAATTGCCGACAAGTTTCCGTGGAAGAACGCAGAAGAGCTGCTCGATTTTCGGGTGGCGGCGCTCGGCATGAATTTCTCGCAATTTGCCGAGAGACATCCTTACCACATGAGAAAACTTACCTTCAAAAAATACGAAAAGACCGGCTTCGCCACGCCGTCCGGCAAGGTCGAACTCAAATCAGCCGTCTTGGAGTCATTGGGCTTTGATCCACTGCCCTATTATCGCGGCGAACCGACGCAGGATCCCGCGTTTCCACTCATGGCATTCACCGGCGTGCGCGAGAACGAGTTTTTCCAGACCGGTCATCGCCATATTGCCTCATTGCGTTCGCGCCGTCCCGAACCTGAGATTTTTCTGCATCCTGACGATGCCGTCACGATTGGGGTAGCGGGAGGTGAATGGGTTGAGGTTTCGACGAGCCAAGGGCGCTGCAAGGGTCGGACAGCCATACGCGACGACATGCCGAGAGGTCTGGTCCGCGTTCCCCACGGATGGTGGAAGCCGGAAATGCCGAAAGGAAAAGAAGGGCTGTCTGGTGCCTGGGATTTTGCAGACGCACAGATTTGCCCCGATGATGACGACTATCTGGATCTCGAACAGGGGATTCCTCATTTGAAAGGTTTGCCTTGCTCGGTGCACAAGCTACCAACCTTACCCGCGTCCGAGGGCGCAGCGGAGGTGTTGCCCGAAATCGTTGCAGCCAAATAAGCCGAGCCGAACTTAACCGGAAGAGATGCCGAGGAAAGCGTCATCGTCGCAATGTAGCAGTGAGAACTCGACCTCAACGGCCTCGACGCCGTTGCCGAATGCTTCCGCAACGGCGCGAAGTTTTGCGCTATAAGGCAGCTCTAACCATCGCGGTAATCGGTTTACTGTCGCCGACATTACCGCTTTCGTGGCCGTCGAATTCGTGCCAGCGGTGAGCTGTCCGTTCCCGATGATGCAGTCCATCTGACGCTCCGGCGGGACGCCAACCGGCGCCGCCGACCTCCAGGGTCTGACTGTCAGGTCGGCTGTTGTTTTAGCGAGGCATTGGAACCGCGCGAACTTCCCTCAGGAACTCCCTTCCCGCACGATATGGGAGGTGGTCGTCCCGTGGGCCAGAAGCCTACCCGTCGCGTCGAGCAGTCTGCCTTCGGCGATGGCCATCCGCCGACCGATGTGCAGCGGCTTGCCCTCCCCCCGCACGACCCCTGTATCGGCGGACATCGGTCTTATGAAGTTTATCTTGTATTCGAGTGTCACAGCGGCAAGGCCTGGCTCGAGCGAAGTCACGATGGCTGCTGCCATACAGGTATCGAGCAGGACGGCCGCGTAACCTCCATGGACGAATCCCAAGGGATTATTGTGCTCTGCCGTCGGTTTCGCGGTTAGCACGAAGAGCCCAGGCTCGGCAACCTCGACGTTGATATCGAAAAGCTCGAGCATCGGCGCACGCGCCACGGAACCCTCCATGAGCGCTTTGAAGTATTTAAGACCCGAGAAAGCGGAAACACCTTGGTTTGCGTTAGGATCCATGGCTTTTACCCTGCAACTCGTTCGCGCTCGATCATCACCGTATTCAGGAGCATGCGACCGCCGCCCAAAAGAAGCGGCGTGCTGCCTTCCTGTCCGAATCGGCGGTTGGCGAAGCGAATCCCATTGGCTTCAATGAACTGCGTGGGAGCCGTCACGTGTCGGTATGTCATGCTTCGTTCGTCCCGTTCTGCGCTCGTAAGCGCCAAGTCGGTGATCCGCCGGGCGCGGTACTCGGAGGTGCTGCGCCCTCTCAAGGTCCGATAGTCTAGCGATAGCCGCCTCCACTCATGAGGACAAAAACCCACCAAAACCGGACGCGTCGAATTAGGGAAGGGGTTGACCATTCGGGGCTTCGGACTGCCGTCGGTAGCGGCAGACGCCGCCAAGCTCGCGGCGCTGAAGCAGTTCATTGGGAAGGGGCTCGCTGCGGGCGCTCTGATGCCGACGATCGCGAAAGTTTTTCCTTTGACGAGATCGCTGCCGCGCAAAAGCTGGTGAACAGATCGGAAAAGTAATCGTCGCCGTTTAATTCGGTAACGCAAGCAAAGGTCTCGTATCACGAGACGGAAGGGACACTAGTATGAGCGCGTATATCGTCGTTGAAGCAACCGTTCGCGACCGAGACGCTCGTGATCGCTACGGCAAGCAAGCTGGCGCCCTGCTGAAGCAATTCGGCGCTGAAGTCGTTACGTTCGGACCCTGGCAATTGCTCTGTGGAGACCCAGGCCACGAGATGGGCATGATTATCCGATTCCAAGACAAGGATACTGCCCTCGCATGGTACAATTCGCCGGACTATCAAGCTCTTCTGGATCTCCGCGACGCCGCCCTTGACTGCCGCTTTCGCCTCGTCGGCTGAGAAATCGTCCGCGGTAACAATTCGAGGAGCAAGCCTTGGGCGTGTCGAGAGAACAGGCTGCGGAAAACCGCCGCGCGATTGTTGCCGCGGCGACGCAGTTATAGCGATGAACCTGCTCTTGGTGACGGCTAGTAATTGACTTCGAACACCTCGAGGCCCTGTTGGCGCGAGACCTCAATCTCTCTTTCTCGTGCGCGCTGAAACCCTTCGCGAGCCTTCAATCGCCTCCAGTATTCTGCGATGGCTGCAGGGAAATGACCCGCAAGCCCGAGATGCGTAGCGAAGCCAAGTGCGTATCCCAATGAAATATCGGCGGCCGTGAAGCGATCGCCGCAAACGTAGGGCTTGCCCTCAAAGAAAGTTGCTGCATTCTTCAAGCGTGATGCAAACCAAAGGCGGTAATCGTCAGCGACGGCGGGATTCCGTCTTTCGGGAGGCTCCAACACGCTATATCGGAAGAAGATGGTTTGCGGGAATGTGAGGGTCGCCTCACCCATGTGCATGAAATTCAGATACGCCCCATAATCCGGATCGTCCACCGCAACGGCGAGTGTCTGCGGCGCGTAGCGCGCCGCCACATATTGGCAGATCGCTGCGGACTCGGTCATTCTCTGTCCACCATCAAAAAACGCAGGAACCGTTCCGAGCGGATTGATCGCGTGGTAGCCCTTGTGCATCGCCCGCGGAGGGAATGGCAGGACGATCAACTCATAGGGGACGTGCGCCTCCTCCAACGTCCACAAAGCGCGGAACGAGCGCGACCCCATGCAATGGTACAGTTTCAACACGTTAGTACTCCTCCATAGAGGCAGTTTATATCAACCGCACGATCGCAGCCATCTGTGCATTCGATCGCCGGCTAAGCGCCGCGGACTTCATGGGCAAATCCGTAGCGACCGAGGGTTTCGGAGATGGATTGCGTCAACGCAGACAGTTCATGATGAATTTGAGATGTGCTGACAGTGACCATCAATCGGCCGCCTTCACTCTCGCGCACCGCAACGTCAGTATTTTCGCCTTCAAGGAAGGAAAGGGACGCTAACGCCGCTTGCACAGCGCGGCGCGTCGCGTCCCGCCGCAATGCTGTCTTGTCAATCTTGCCCACCGCGGTCGTCGGCATTTCGTCAAGGATGAATACGTGGCGCGGGCGCGCGGGCGGTTCGGGCACGTTATCGGCGAGCTGGACCATGAGCGATTCAGGCGAAACGCTCGATCCGCTCGCAACGGTCAGATAGACGACAGGCACCTCGCCTGCGTAGGCGTCGGGCATTCCAACGGCGGCAGCTATGCCAACTCCCAAACACTTCCCAGCGGCCTCTTCGATGACGGCAGGATCGATGTTGTGTCCGCTACGAATGATTACGTCTTTTGCACGGCCCGTGACAACAACTCGACCATCGGACCCGCAAAAACCGATATCGCCGGTGATAAGCCAGCCATCGTCCGTGAAAGGCCCCGATTTGTCGCCGTTGAAGAGATAGCCAGGAAAGACGTGAGGCCCCTTAGTGACCAACACGCCGGTCTTGCCTTTTGCAACAGGCCTACCGACGCCGTCATTGCCTTGGAGTTCTCGCGCTTCGACTTGAGCTCCGACAATCACCTCGCCGATCGAATGGGGATCGGGAACGCTGGAATGGTGGCAAGCGGCAATCAGCCCGGCGGTTTCGGTCATGCCATATAATTGGCGAACCTCGATCGAACAACGCTCTTTGAGGGACTTCGCGATAGCGGCTGGCATGTATGTCCCGCCAGTCATGAAAAACCTCAAGGATGAAATATCGGCATCGCCGATCGGTACATCGAGCAGCGACACAAGCGTTGTCGGAATGCCGCCGCCCACGGTTACCCTCAGGCTTTCAATTAGTCTCCAGTAGTTGGCGATCACGCGCGGATTTCGGAAACCCGTCACAGTCGGCAAGATCACTTCCCCACCCCTTCCGAGTGGCGACAGTCCGAGCAGCAAAGAACCGGCGACATGAAAAATCGGCAAACCGTTAAGCGCACGCGTTGTGCCGTCGAACTGCCAGGAGTCTGCCAGCGCCTCCGCCGAGAAAACCTGATTCCGATGCAAATGCTGCGCGACTTTTGGAGAACCGGTCGTACCGCCCGTATGAAAGTATGCAGCAACGTCTTCGGCCGCAGGCAGTAAATCCGTTGACGGCGGCGCGGTTGGACGGTCGTTTAGTACGGTGCGAAGTGAGATCGCGTCACCTGAAGCGACCCCGATCGTGACGATGTGTGCGAGCGACGGAACCGATTTCCGCATATGTTCTGCTTTGCTCCACAGATCGGGAGCCTCAGGGCCGATTGTCACCAGCACCTTGGACCCGACCGCGCGCATCATCGCCTCGACTTCATCGGAGCGAAGCAGAAAATTTATCGGATTCGCGATCCCGACCGTCTCGGCCGCGAAAAACGCGACCAGCGCGTCCGTCACGTTCGGCGAAAGGATACTGACGACGTCATGCCGCCCAACGCCCAGCTCGCGAAAGAGATGCGCCATCTGATGAAGGCGCGCGATGAATTCTGCGTGCGTCAGCTTACTTGTCGAAAGCGTGTCGGCGTCTTCAATATAGATGATCGCCGTTCCAGTCGGATTAGCTGCATTCGCCCGGCTTAAGAGCTCATACGTAGTCGAAGCCGTAGACGTGCACCGAACGCTGGCAATTTTCGAACCCAAGGCAATTCCTCCCTTTTTGTTTTTGCCTTTGCGGCTTGTTGTTATTCTGTCGTGATTACCTCGCAGCCACGCATCGGCTAATCGAAGATTTCAAACTCCGAAGAACCGATCGCATTTGCTCCGATAGAGTTTCACGATTCTATCCATAAGTGAGAGATCGAACTGTGACCGCAAACATAATGTTAAATCTTCGAAACAAGGTCGAGCGAAACATCCGCCTAGGTGGGCTGGTCGCCGGGAATCTGGAGCAGATCAATCGTGATCATCGGATGGCCCTTCGATGCGTTCGGAGATGCCGACGCTGAACGGATGGCGGTGTTGTGCCGGGAACATATTCTCGGCGATGGAAAGGGGCTGGTGGCAGCCCTGAATGCTCGCCAGGTAGAACCCGAAGGTGAGCGAAAGGGCCGCGCGCTGGTAATCGCTCGAGACGGCAATCTCGATCGACCCGCCGTCGACGCCCGTCTGCTGGCCGGGGGCCATTCGTCAGCCCACCTTGACGAGGAGCTTGCCGAAGTTGCGCCCGGAGAGCATGCCGATGAATGCTTCGGGTGCATTATCTAATCCGTCGACGATATCCTCGCGGTAGCGAATACGCCCGGACGCGACTAAAGGGCTCAAATCCCGCATGAAGTCGTCGTAGTGATCTTCGACGAAATCGGTATTGATGTATCCACGCATCAGCAGGCTGCGCCTGAGCACGGCCAACATGGTCGAGGAGAGCGAGTCCTGCTCGGCGGCACCCGGTCCATTATAGTGTGCGATCAAGCCGCACGCCGGGATGCGGGCGTAGCGGTTGAGCAGCGGCAGTACGGCCTGCCAGATCGGGCCACCGACATTTTCGAAATACACATCGATGCCGTCAGGACAAGATTTCGCTAATGCCTCCGGCATGTCGCCGGCGCGGTGGTCGATGACGGCGTCGAACTTCAATTCGTCGCGCACGTAGGCGCACTTTTTGGGTCCTCCCGCGATGCCGACGGCCCGTGCGCCGGCGAGCTGGGCAAGTTGCCCAACAAGGGAACCGACCGGTCCGCTTGCCGCCGCCACGACCACGGTCTCGCCCGGCTTCGGCTGTCCGATGACTTTCATCCCGGAATAGGCCGTGAAGCCGGGCATCCCCAGGACACCGAGGGCGGTGGTCACCGGATTCACGCCCGTCTCTGTGCGCCTCAAATCCGTTGGTTCGACTGCGGCATGCGTCCGCCAACCGATCCGTCCTTGAACCAGATCTCCTTGACGGTAGTCCGGGTGCTTCGATTCTAGAACCTCGGCCACCACCTCTCCCTCCATAACGCCTCCGACGCTGACGGGAGCCGCATACGATTTGGCGTCGTTCATTCGACCGCGCATGTATGGGTCGAGCGACAAGTACTGAGTGCGTACCAACACCTGCCCGTCCGCGGCTATTGGTATCGAGCTGGTCTCAAGACGGAAGTTTTCAGCGGTTGGCGTGCCTTTTGGGCGTGACGCCAGGACGATCTGTCTATAGGTGTGCATCAACTTCTCCTGGCGGCGAAATGTCGTTGAGATTGCGCGTGTGCAGAGGCAGCGAGTTTTTACATCCATCGAAACCCGCTCAAAAGGTCGCATATGCCTCGATTTGCGCCATCGCGGCCAACCGGATCCAGGCGGTGCGCGTCTTAAGACGCGCAAAGCAGAGGGCCAAACATACTTGAACGCCCACTTTGCCGTCCTTGGCATTACGCGGCCGATCTGTCTGTATTGAACGCGACCTCTGCGGAGCTTTGTCCGACGGACTAGGTCCGGGGCAGCCGCTTTCGACTGCTAGTTCGTTCGACATCGAGGTTCCCATTCTGCGCGTTGGGATGATCATTCCACCCGGATTTCAGATGATGGGCTGCATGAGGTGCATCAGATGCCAATCATTGGCACATCCATCATGGGGCTCTCCCATTGGGGTCGATGCTCTCGGCGTGTCCCAAATAGTGGCATCTACGACATTGGAGGCGTTTGGGGGGTGACCTAGGCTCCCGTCGCTTTGGGGCCGATGCCCTCCGCGAATGTTCCTGTGTGCGCTAAAATGGCATTGGATGCCTTTTCAACGCGATTTGCAGACGAGCGCCATTCGATCGGCTGTATCAACGACGCCAGGAGTACTCCGTGTTTCGAACGCGGCCGTGACGACGCAATTGTAGAAAGATCGGCGATCAGAAAAGTTACCTGGCGCATGGCGCGGCGTCACGTTCGCTTTGATAGTCCTCTTTCACCCGACGCGCCGCGGGCGTGAAATGGCGTGGTGGCTCGGCAAGCGGGCGTCGAAGGTAGCACAGAACTGTTTTTAGCCCAGGAGCTTCGATGTCGCATATCACTGTCACCATAGAAGGTAACTTGGCGAGGCTCGTCCTGAGCAATCCGCCGCAAAACCGACTCGCACAGGAGTTCTTCGATGAATTGCGCGACGCCATATCGTTGATCGCCGGCAGCGGAGCGCGTGCCGCACTTCTGTCAGCCGAAGGACCGGACTTCAGCTACGGAGGAGATATCGTTCCGTGGCCCACTTTGAGTCCGAAGCAACTGCGCGCGGCCTTCGAAAAGCGTCTCGGCACGGTCAATCAGTGGGAGCGGCTTCCAGTCCTGACAGTTGCAGCAGTGCAGGGCCTTTGCTTCGGGGGCGGCTTCGAGCTCGCGATCAGATCTGACATAATATTCGCTGGCGCCAGCGCCCGCTTCGGGCATCCCGAGCAGTCGCTCGGGATCGTGACGATGCTCGGCGGAATACAGCGAGTTGCCGAGCGTGTCGGCAAAGCTTTCGCCATGGAGTGGGGCGCTCACTTCGGAGCAAGTGCCGGCGCAGACGATGCTGGAACGCGGCGTCATCAATCGGGTGGTCGCGGACGAATCGTTGCTTGAAGAGGCGGCCGCTTTCGCACGCAAGTTGGCGGATGGGCCGACGCGGGCTCATCTCGCTCACAAGGCCTTGCTGCGTATCTGGACCGGAGGAGGCTTGGCGGCGGCCGATGGCGCGTTGCTGGACCTCGCCTTGCCGCTCTTCGAGACCGAAGATGTCAAGTCAGTGCTGCCCGCCGCTGTCGAAGCGTTCACAGCCGGCCTGCCGCGCCCGACCTTCAAATTCAAGGGCCGATAGCGTCGGTTTGAACGGCGTCGGCAGAAGCCGATTGGACACGCGCCTATGCATCTACTTGGACTTGTCGCGTAGGGCTACATGTGGGACGCGTATGGCTAAAGCTGCCCAGGACAAAATTGCGGCAGGGCAGCGGTCTTCATATTAAGGCCAAGCGCGCTTCTTTATGAATTAGATCTTGCCGGAGACGGCCGTTCATTTGATTAGAATTCGCGGTGGAGACGAAGACATCATGGGGATGTCGTCGGACGCCTTCGAGCGGCGACGCCACGAAGCCACTTTATGGCTCATTCCGCCCGCCGACGCCGAACAACCGGTATGCACGTCCGAGCCCTGTGCATTATGGCCGCGACAGACACCGCAATCGAACTCGCTGAAACTCCCTAGCTTTTGCGTTTAACTATTTTTTGGCCTCGATTGTCGCCCGAAAGCCACGCCTTGGAGTCGGCAAACTCGCTTTCCAGGAACCGCCGAACCTCTCGGGTCAATTTCCGGAGATCGCTCTCGCGTCTCCGCAACAGCCACACGTTCATCGTAGCGACCTCCTGCGGCAAAACCTGGACAAGCCCCTCGGCCTGCGCAAAAGGTACAGCTAGAAGCGCCAAGCCAAGGTCCAGACCCGCGGCCGCGAAATGATTGATTACCGGATTGACGCGGACGACGCTGCGGGACTCCGCCGCCGCCGAAAAATAATCCAATAACGGCTTCTGGCTGGCTCGAACGTTGCGGAAGGTGATGAAGTCGTTCGTATTGCCGATGATATCGTGGTCCTTCAGCTCGGACAGAGATTGCGGCGCGGAATGCGCAGCAAGGTATTTCTCGGAAGCGAATATTCCCAGCGGAACCTCGGCAACTTTCTTTCCGATTAGGTCGCTCTCACCTGGATCGCCCATTCTGATTACATAATCCAAATCGCTTATTGCGACGCTCTGCTGATTAACGGTCGAGATAATTTCGAGATAGATCCTGCTGTTCCGATCTCGGAGCTTCTTCACCCGGGGCAAGAGCCAGTGCTTGGTGAGCCCTTCGGTCGCCGATATCCTGACCACCGACGATCGTTTCCCGACGCGTGAACGCAAATCGCGTTGAAACGATTCGAATGCAAGCATCATGTCGCCGGCCGAACGTTGAAGATCTTCGCCCTCTTGCGTAAGCTTAACGCCCGATGATGCGCGAAAGAATAGCGGCGCCGCAATATAGCGCTCGAGCTCCTTAAGGCGACGGCTCAAGGTCGGTTGGCTCATGCCGAGCTCGTGTGCGGCGCGGTTTACGCTTCCCGTTCTTGCCACGATGGAGAACAATCGAAACAAATCCCAATTTGCTTCCGTCACGTTCTCATCCTTCGGTTAAGCGCTATCGTCTTCGGTTGACTTGCGTCGGCAAAGCTTAGGGCTCGACACCTAGAATGAAACCTCTAGTTAAGAAGCCTGGCAATTATTCAAATGTGGATGATTTACCCCGCAAACCTGTCATCGTGCGCAACATGAGGTCTGCGACTAGCTTTAGCGGCCTTCGTTTTTGGGCAACTCTGCGCAACACCGGCAAACCACTAGGCCAACAACTTCATGGCGGCATCGACGATGTCGCGCCTCAGATGAGCGGGCTCCGCCATCAGGCCGGTGACGTACGCGCCGTTGATGATCAGCGCTATCTGAGTCGCGACACGGTTGGGGTCGCCGGCGCCAAGTTTGCCAAGTATAACCGCGAGCCTCGCCCGCATTTCCTCCTTGTTGCCCCGGGCGACGACCCGGCCGGGATGGTTGTCGTCGGGAAACTCCGTCGCCAGGTTGAGGAACGGACAGCCGCGATAGGCGGGGCGCCCGATCCGCCTCGCAATTTCGGATAGAAGCGCGTCCAGCAAAGCGCGCGGATCTTTCGCGTGCTGCTTTTCAATGCGATCCCACCACACCCAGAACAACCGATCCTGTTCGGCGGCGACGGCGGTGATTAAAGCGTCTTTGGATTCAAATTGGCGATAGAGGCTCGTCTTCGACACGCCGGATCGCTCGACAATTGTGTCGACGCCGATAGCGCGGATGCCCTCGCGATAAAACAAGTCGCTTGCCGTCGCAAGGATGCGCTCGCGGGCGCTCAATTCGCCCTTTGGCGGGGCGCCCCGCCGGGGTCGGGCTACTGCCTTCATGCCCACAAGCTCCTTTCATTTCCTGGGGTTGAAAAGGTTACAGACCTGTTTGTAATCTTCAAGTGACTTATAGGTCCGTTACTTTATAAGAACATACCGATGCGTGCGATCGAGGCAAAGACTTTCTCGGGCTGTGGCGGGCTGCGGCAGACCGAATTGCCTGAGCCGCGACCAGGTGCTGGTCCGCGTCACGGCCAACGGCGTCACGCCGCTCGATCAGATGATCCTGTCGGGTGGACACCCTCGAGCCGAGGCGCCGCTGGTGCTCAGCAATGAGGGCGCGCTGGTATCATCGAGGACGCCGGCGAGTCCGGGTTCGCCGTGGGAAGCCGCGTGATGTTCACGCGCCATTCTCACCAACGCCATAGGGTCCCGTTGCACCCGTCCCTGTCGATCGTCCGCTCCAGCAAGTTTCTGATCCTAGGTCGAACCACATCCGGCAGCATGATCGTTTCCGGTCGGCGCGGTAGCTGCGGGCTGCCGAACGCTATCGCCTCCGTTCACCTGTAGCGCGGCTGTTCAACCGTGAACAGCCGTCCAACACCGCTGACGGTTCTTCAGAAGTATCGACCTCTGTAACATCCCCGTCGATTGCTACGCAATCACCCTTCGAAGTACGCGAACACCATGGGAGGTGAACGATGACGGCGGCAACCTTTTCGACGGAAGGGGATGTTGGCATCCTGACGCTCAACAAATCCACCACTCAACCTTTGGGCCGCGGACTTCTGGATGCCTGGAAGACGTCCGTTGATCAAGCGTGCAGATCAGGCATCCGTGCGCTGGTAGTTTGGGCCGGAGAGTCCGCCCGGCTTGGCCAGACCGAAGCGATGATCGCGACCGGTGCTCGCGCGAAGGAATATCTGATGACGAGTGACCTGATCCCGGCGACAGAGGCGGCCCGCATGGGACTGATTAATCATGCGGTACCTGCCGACGAGCTTGACGCGCGCGTGGAGCAGCGCGCGTCGTCCATGCTCGACGCGAGCCTCGGCAACGAGCCTCTGACCAATTACACCGACAATCATCGAAAAGCGGTGGCAGCGTTCAGCAACAAGCGCAAGCCGGTTTTTGGAGCTTCATGATGGACATGCGAGACGACCGGTTGCACGCTGTTGTCCCGATGCCGACGGACATCCAATGGCAAACCGCTGTCGAAGTCGTTTGGGAGCACGCGAGGCAGCATCCCGAGAAGCTTGCGCTGGTCGTGTCGTCAGTCGACGGTACGGTGAAGCGGCTCACGTACCAAGAACTCTCGCGCCAGGCCGAAGATGTGGCAGCTGGCCTGCATGAATGCGGCATTGTCAAAGGTGATCACGTGGGGATCGCTCTGGGAAACTCCGCAGCCTATGAATTTGTGCTCACGGAGCTTGCCTGCCTTCGTTTGGGCGCCGTGGCGGTTCTGATCAACCCTGGCTCAAAGCGCGACGAACTGCTGCATACGTTGAGACTTACGGAATGCCGCGTGGCGATAAGCGGACGGGAGTGCGCCGCCGACATCGTCGCGCTCCGCGCGCGGCTGCCCGGCCTGGGTTCGGTTTTCGAAGTTGCCCCGCTAGGTGAGCCGTGTGCCCTCAGGTGGGACCGGCTCCTCACGCCGGCGCGCCCGCTCGAAAAAACGTATCCGTTCCCCCACGCTTCAGACGACGCGTTCGTCATTATGACGTCGGGTACTACGGGACGGCCTAAAGCCGTTGCACTCACCCATGCGAATAGTATCGCGGGCGGCGTTGCGATGGTCCGCGCCTGGGGAATTCGTGCCGACGACATCGTACAGTCACCGATACCGCTAACCACCAGCGCAGGCTGTTTTGTCACAAGAATGGGATCGTTCTATGCCGGTGCAACGCTGGTAGTCGATCCCCGGTTTGACTCGGAGATCACTTTTGCACGGGCTCGCGCCGAGGGCACTACGGTGCTGCTGGTGGTGCCCTCAATCCTCATCTTTATGACGGAGCAATTCGACCCGACCAGGCATTCGCTCGAGACCGTCCGGCTGTTTTGCTTCGGCTCGGCGCCGATCACGGTGGCGACGCTGAATCGGGTGAACGCACGCTTCCCGTGGATCAAGCTGGCCCAGATATATTCGATGACGGAATCGTCAACTGTTGGTTCCTATCTGTCGCCGGAGGTTTTCCACGAGCATCTCGGATCGATAGGACGACCGGTTCTGTGCGAGATGCGAATCGCCGACGCGGCCGACCATGACGTCAAGGCGGGCGAGACTGGGCAGATCCTCATTCGCGGGCCAGGTGTCATGCGCGGCTATCACCGCGATCCCGAAGCGACCGCGCAAGCACTCGCTGGCGGATGGCTTCACACCGGCGATCTCGGATATGTGGATGCTGAAGGTTACTTCCACCACGTCGACCGGATCAAGGATATGATCGTCCGGGGGGGCTTCAAGGTCGGATCGGTCGAGGTCGAAAACGTTCTTGTCCAGCATCCCGCCGTGCGAGAGGCCGCGGTGCTGGCCGTGCCGCATGCAAAACTGGGCGAGGACGTTTTTGCGTTCGTCGTGGTACACGAGCAAATGAACGTAGACACAAACGTTCTGGTTGAATACTGCAGCGAGAAACTGGCTGACTACAAAGTACCGCGCCGCATCGAGTGCATCTCCGCATTGCCGCGGAATCTTGCCGGCAAGGTCGACAAAGTCAGGCTAAGGCAGGATGCCAAGGACATCCTGGGCAACCCTGCCGCATAAGGAAGGCTGAGCGGTCACCTCATTCCCTGACAAATGAGGATCATGAACCTTGTCTTTGTGATTGCATTGGGCAAGCTTTGCATCTGAATTTGATGGCAAGACCGCCATGCCGAAGTGCGGTAACCAGCATCCGGCTCATCTGCGTGGACGTGCTCTGCGCCAACTTCGGCGAACCCGCGAATAAGAGCTCGATCGTAGTCGTCTCAAGCGCTCCGTCTCCTGCTCTTTACATCCCAAAGCACCTCCGGCAGCCATATTGCTGCTCGGCCGAACTGCTGCCGCTAAAATCACCGACGGAGATGAAAGCTAACAGGGTATCGCCCAGGTTCAAGGCGATCCATTCCCCTCGCTACCAGACCCACGGCGCGGCTTCCCAGTGGTATGCCGCTTCGCGTCGGATGACATGTCCGATAGCCGGGAACGGAA
>WNFC01005072.1_pt1 | contig 20158 bp, 22 predicted proteins | sample 5400541 | NCBI WGS metagenome assembly WNFC01 (sample SAMN13153342, study PRJNA577476) | soil metagenome | isolation source: 120 cm saprolite under Douglas fir tree site 2 hole 2 replicate 1 | place: USA:California | collected 2015-04-18
TCGCGGGCGGCCGTGTGCCGCTGACCCTCGAATTACTCTCACCCGCGCGGCGTCCGATCCAGACCACGAAGAACCTGCCCGCCTTCTGGCGCGGCTCCTGGGCCGAGGTGAAGCGCGAGATGCGCGGCCGCTATCCCAACCACCCCTGGCCCGACGATCCGGTGGCGGCGGCGCCGACGCGGCGGGCGAAACCGCGCGGAAAGTAATTTTTCACCATATCGCGAGCACGTACGAGGAGATTTACCGCGTTTTGCCGCAGCCGCCCTATGCTCGCGGCATGTTTCGGATCGCGTTGTTCCTCGCCGGGGTCTTCGTCGCAGTCGGGTTTCTCGCCCCCGGGCTGACCGCGCGCTTCATCGACGGCCCGAAGCCGGCCAGCTACGCCGCGCCGTCGGTGAACAGCGCGAAGCCGACGCGCCCCGACAACTATGGCGGCCATGTTCGCATTCCCGCCGACCGCGCCGGTCATTACGTCGCCGAGGCGCAAATCAACGGCCGCCACCTCAACGTCATGGTCGACACCGGAGCCTCGCTGGTGATCCTGCGCTACGAAGACGCCCGCGCGCTCGGCCTCGTCTACGGCAGCGACAAGTTTGACATAGCCGTGCATACGGCGAACGGCACCGCCAAGGCTTTCCGGACCAAGCTCTATAATGTGCGCCTCGGCTCGATCTCGCTCGACGACATCGAGGCGCTGGTGATGGAACAGGGACTCCTCAACACCAATCTTCTCGGCATGAGCTTTCTGCGCCGGCTTTCGCGCTACGAAGTGCGCGGCGACACGCTCGTTCTGGAACGCTGACGGCACTCCCGCGTTAACGTCTCGGCTTTTCCCCGCAATTCGTGCTATGGGGCGCGCGTCTTTTGCCGCCGTTCCTTGCAGGGTGCCCGATGTTTCCGAAGCCGAAGCCGGCGCTTCTTCCCAACACCTACGAATTCGAGTCGCAGCCGATGGTGAAGGCCACCGGCTTTCGCGAATACGACGCGCGCTGGTTGTTCGGCAAGGAAATCAACCTGATGGGCGTGCAGGCGCTGGGTATGGGCCTCGGCACGCTCATCGGCGAGATGGGGGTGAAGCCGGAGATCGTCACCGCCCACGACTTCCGCAGCTATTCGGCCTCGATCAAATACGCCCTCGTCTCCGGCCTGATGGCGGCCGGCTGCAAGGTGCGCGACATCGGCCTCGCGCTCACGCCGATGGCCTATTTCGCGCAGTTCGATCTCGACGTGCCGTGCGTCGCCATGGTGACGGCCTCGCACAACGACAACGGCTGGACCGGCGTGAAAATGGGCGCGAACCGCCCGCTCACCTTCGGCCCCGACGAGATGACGCGGCTGAAGGAGATCGTCCTCGGTGCGAAGTTCGCTCTTGCCGGCGGCGGCGGCTATGTCTTCGTCGACAATTTTCCGGCGCGCTACATCGCCGATCTCACCAAGCGGCCGAAGCTCAAGCGCAAGCTCAAGGTCGTCGCCGCCTGCGGCAACGGGCCCCGCGCGTCCTGGCCGCGATCGGCTGCGAGGTGGTCCCGCTCGATTGCGAACTCGATCATAGCTTCCCCAAATACAATCCGAACCCGGAAGACATGAAGATGCTGCACGCCATCCGCGACGCGGTGTTAGCCCACAAGGCCGATGTCGGCCTCGGCTTCGACGGCGACGGCGACCGCTGCGGCGTCGTCGACGATACCGGCGAGGAGATCTTCGCCGACAAGGTCGGCGTCATGCTCGCGCGCGACATGTCGGCGCTCTACCCGAATTCCACCTTCGTGGTCGACGTGAAATCCACGGGGCTCTTCGTCACCGACCCGGTGCTGCGGAAGAACGGCGTCAAGGCCGATTACTGGAAGACCGGCCATTCCTACATGAAACGCCGCACGGTTGAAACCGGCGCGCTCGCGGGCTTCGAGAAGTCGGGCCACTTTTTCTTCAACAAGCCCTTCGGCCGCGGCTATGACGACGGCCTCGTCTCCGCCATCGCGATCTGCGACATGCTCGACCGCAATCCCGCAAAGAAGATGTCCGATCTCAAGAACGCGTTGCCGAAAACCTGGGGCTCGCCGACGATGTCGCCGCACTGCGCCGACGAAGCCAAATACGGCGTCGTCGACAAGGTGGTGCAGCGCTTTCAGGACGCGAAGGCGAAGGGCGAAAAGGTCGCCGGGCAGCCGATCCGCGACCTCGTGACCGTGAACGGCGTGCGCGTCACGCTCGAGGACGGCACCTGGGGGCTCGTGCGCGCCTCCTCGAACAAGCCGGAGCTCGTGGTGGTGGTCGAAAGCCCGGTTTCGGACGCGCGCATGCGCGAGATGTTCCGCGCGGTCGACGCCGTGTTGCGCGAGCACCCCGAGGTCGGGGAATACAATCAGAAGATTTAGGGGCAGGTACCCGTTGCACAGCGCTTGACCGCGGTGACGCGGCGCGGGCGCAGATAGAATTGCTCGGAGAGCGTCATCGAAGTCATGCCGAGAACCCCGCTGCCGACCGGCAGCGTGTAGGCGTAGCTGCCCTCCGCCCAGATCACCGTCGCGCCCGCGATAAAGTTGTTGTTGGCGTCCTTGGGGGCGATGCCCGTCGGCAGCGTCACCGGAGCGCCTGCGGTATGCGCCGTCGTGTTGGAGCTGGGACTGCTCCAGGCGATCGTGGCGCTACCGTTCGCGTCGATGATCACGCTCGAGACGATGACCGAAAGCTGCCCGCTCGGATAGGGCTGAATCACCGCGGTAGCCGCGTTGAGGATCGACGTCATGTCGGTGTCGACGATCTGGGTGTATTGCGAGACGAGGTCGCCCACGGTGCGGGTGACGAGCGTGGTCTTGCGCTTGAGCACGACGCCCTGCGTCATCGCCGTGCCGCCCAGATATAGCAAGACCATGACCGGAAACACGAAAGCGAACTCGACCGCCGACACGCCGCGCCGATCGCGCAGGAAGCGGGCGATCCTCGTCAAAATTCCTCGCCGGCCGTCATTTTTCATGGTCGGGCTTTCGGAAAACGCTTTGGCGAATCTCGTGGTTGAAACTCAGCACCAGCCGCTTCCGCTATAGGGCTCGTTGCGGAACGCCGCCGTCGACATCAGAATGTGCTTGTGGGTCGAGCTCGCGGCCGACGCCATGTCGAGCCCGAGGCCGCGCACGAATGTCGGCCATTCGTAGATCACGCGCACGACGACGATGTCGCAGGGCTGAGTGGCGTTGTAGCCGAAGCCCGAGGTGTCGAGCATGTGGGTGGTGGAATTCAGCGGCATGGTGAGATCGGCGGAACCGAACGAAGAGGCCGAGCGCACGTCGACCGCGATATTGCTGCACGTGAACAGCGTCTGCACGGCGGTCGTGCAGACCCTGTTCTTGAAATCCGTCAGCTGGAAGTTTTGGCTCTGCGCCTGGCCGGTCAGGACCAAGCGGGCCGCATCGCCGACGGCCGTCTCCAGGGTCTGGCCGGCGAAGAAGACGAGCCCGACCTCGATGATCGCGAAGAAACAGGCGAAGAAGGGAATGGCAACGAGACCGAATTCGACCGCGGCGCTGCCGGTTTCGTTGTTGTCGAAGCGGCTGGCGATCGGCAAAAAGCGCCGTCCGATTCTGGAAAGTAGCGTGCCCATCGAAAAAACCTCGCGATCGTTTGCCTGCGCCGCGCAAGAGAAGGGATGTTTTATCGCAACCCGCTTGACGAAGGGTTGCGCCGACGGCCGCCGCCCGATCGACGTCGTTTAGAATTCGTCAACCATGCCGGACGCGATGGACGCGCTTTATTTTCCCGCGCCCGCTCCGGTCGATTGGCCGTTGCGGGTGCCGATCTGACCGACGGCGCTCTCGAAATAGGGCTGCGAATCGCCGAGCATGATGGAGCGCTCGCATTTGGGGACGCAACTCCAGGTCTCGCGCTCCACGCCCCGATAGATGGTGAGGCGGCCATCCTTCGGCGCCGACACATTCAACGTGTATTCGCCGATCGAATTGCCGCGCCCATCGAGCGCGATCATATTGGTGGTGCCGTAGCCCTTGCCGGTCACCACCAGAAGCCCGCCCGATTGCAGGCTGCCGTCGGCGACGGTGGGATTGCCGATCACGATCGTCGCGACCTTCTCCGGAAGCTTGAGAAGGCTCGCCTGATCGAGAACGATGTTGACGGTTTCAGCCTTGGCGGGGGCGATGCTTGCGGATGCGATCATGCAAGCGAGGAACGCGAACCGGGAAGCGGAGAAATTCATACGCAACACCTCTTGGCCTGCCGAGGACTCTGCACCGGCCGGGCCGGATCACACGCGACTGTCGCGAAAAATGGTGAATGAATTCCAAACGTCGCGCCGCGCCGAGGCAATGCTGCGGTTTCGCCGCGCGAATCGCGAGAAGCGGATTCTTAACCACAAGTCGTTTCAGCGCGATTTGCGCCGGTTTCATCGCAATCTTTAACATTGAGGCAAGGGACCTTGCGTATGGTCCTCGGCGGCACCGGAGAGCAGTTAAACGTTCGCCGGACCAAAAAACGCAGAGAGCCACAGTGGTTCAAGGAGCCCTAACTATGAAGACCTTTGCTCGTTTCATGAACGACGAATCTGGCGCCACCGCCATCGAATACGGCCTGATCGCCGCTTGCATTTCGGTTGCGATCATCGCGGTCATCCAGGGTGTCGGTTCGAAGCTGAACACGACCTTCACCAACGTCTCCAACGCACTGAAGTAAGCGTTCGGACGATTTGAAATGAAGAAGGCCCCGGTTGATCCGGGGCCTTTCTTTTTTCGACGGGCCTCGAATTCCAAACGAAGTGCTCCGTCCGGCCGCCGACATTCGGGAAAATCGTCGTGGTGGCGGAAAGCCGAAATTAAAGTCTTGCCATTAGAAGACGCGCACCGGGTGATCGCGGTAATACCATCAGGAGAAAACGAATGGTACTTCTCAGAGCCTTTTTGAACAACGAGCGTGGCGCCACCGCCATCGAATACGGCCTGATCGCGGCGAGCATTTCGATCGCAATCATTGTCGCCGTCACGACGGTGGGCAGCAACCTCAACACGACCTTCACCAACGTCTCGAACGCGCTGAAATAAGCGGCCGCAAGGACGCATCGAAAGGGCTCCCGCGCGGGAGCCCTTTTCATTGGCGGCCGGATTCATCCTTCGCTCAGAGTTTATCGTTAGTCCTGCGATGGATAGCGGCTTGACCAGTCCCCGCGCCGCCGACCGCGAGCCCGCGCCATGCTTCTCGAGATCGCCATTCTCGGGCTTTTCCCCGCCGCCATGATCTACGCGGCCGCGAGCGATCTCGTCACCATGACGATCTCGAACCGCCTGTCGATCGCGCTGTTCCTGAGTTTTTTTGCTGTCGCGGCGCTGATCGGCATGCCGTTCGCCGACATGGGGCGGCATATGATCGCGAGCGCGATCGTGCTCGTCTTCGCCTTCGGATTTTTCGCGCGCGGATGGATCGGCGGCGGCGACGCCAAACTGGCGGCGGCCACGGCGCTGTGGATCGGATTTTCCCATCTGATGGACTATCTGCTCGTGGCCTCGATCCTCGGCGGCGCGCTCACCCTCGTGCTCCTGCAAGCCCGCAGATGGCCGTTGCCGCGCCTTCTGGCGCGCCAGCCTTGGATCGTCCGCCTGCACGCGGTCGAAACCGGCATCCCCTACGGAATCGCGCTCGCCGCCGCCGGCCTCATCGTCTATCCCGACACGATTTTCATGCAGGTGGCGCCGAACGTCTTTTGACGCCGTTTTTCGGAGGCGCCGTAAGCCGTTAAATTCATCTACCGCTTATTAACCATAAGTTGACCTTTCGCTGCTGGAATTCGTTTCGAACCGGCTGTCCGACTCGTCAATGCGTTGGGAAGTGAGCGTATGAAACCCGCCCGTCTGATCGTTCTCGGCGTGGTCGCGAAATCCGATATTCAACTGGGCAGCGCGTTGAAGCCGGACGATCTCTCCTGGCAGGCGTGGCCGTCCGCCGCCGCCGGGCCGCAGTTCATTCGCAAGAACGCGCGTCCCGCCGCGCTCGATGAATTCAAGGGCGCGATCACGCGCGCGCCGTTCATCGCCGGCGAGCCGATCCGCGAGCAAAAGCTGATCAAGGCCAACGGCTCCGGCTTCATGTCCGCGATTCTGTCCCCCGGCATGCGTGCGATCTCGACCGACATCTCGCCCGAGACCGGCGTCGGCGGATTCATCCTGCCGAACGACCGCGTCGACGTGCTTCTGACCCGCCGCGACCCCGACAGCCAGAAGCAGTCGGGCGGCGACGGTTTCGTGAGCGAAACCGTTCTGCGCAACGTCCGCGTGCTCGCGATCGACCAGCAGATCGAGGAAAAGAACGGCCAGAAAGTCGTGGTCGGCAAGACGGCGACGCTCGAACTCGCGCCGCGGCAGACCGAGACGCTCGCGCTTTCGCGCCAGCGCGGGACGTTGTCGCTGGCGCTGCGCAGCCTCGCCGAGTCGAAGCCGTCCGCGCGCACGGGCGACGACGACGAGTCCGATCGGGCTTCGGGCAGCGTGAATTTCGTGCGCTACGGCATCAATTCCGTTCAAGTCTTGAAATAAAGCGCGAACGCGGGGGTCTTGGGATGTTTCGTCTGTACGCGAATACGATTCGATTCGGGGCCGCGGTTGCGCTCCTGTTGAGCGCGGCCGCCGCGCTTTCGCCCGTCCGCACGGGCGCCGCCGAGCCCGGCTACTATGCGCCCGCCGGCGTGAGCGGCACCAAATTTCTCGCCCTCGGCCTCGGCAAGTCGGCGGTGATCGACCTTCCCGCCGACGCCAAGGACGTGCTCGTCGCCAACCCCGCGATCGCGAATGCGGTGGTGCGTTCGGCGCGCCGCGCCTATCTCATCGGCGTCGCCGTCGGCCAAACCAGCGTGATTTTCTTCGACGGCGACGGCCGCCAGATCGCCGCCTACGACATCGAAGTGGGCCGCGACGCCGCCGGCGTACGCGACGCGTTGCGCAAGCTCATGCCCGGCACCGTCTTCAACGTCGATCCGGTGGGCGAGAGCGTCGTCATCACCGGCGTCGTCGCCAATGCCGCCGACGCGCAAAAAGTGGCCGAGGCGGCGATCCGTCTCGTCGGCGACGAAAAGAAGGTCGTCAACGGCCTCACCATCAAGGGCAAGGAGCAGGTGCTGCTCAAGGTCACGGTCGCCGAGGTCCAGCGCAATATCATCAAGCAGCTCGGCATCGACCTCAACGGTTCGAACATTTCGATCGGCTCGGCCGTCCTCAACTTCAACACCGTGAACGCATTTTCGACCACCAACGTCACGCCCCCCAATTCGTTGGTTCCGAAATTCAACTTGCCGGCCGGCGGGTCGATCACCGCGACGCTTCGCGCGCTCGAGCAGAACGGCGTCATGCGGACGCTGGCCGAGCCGAACCTGACGGCGATCTCGGGCGAATCCGCCAAGTTCCTGGCCGGCGGCGAGTTTCCGGTTCCGGGCGGCCAGAGCTGCGACCAGAGCGGCACCTGCCAGGTTCAAATCCAATTCAAGCAATTCGGCGTCGGGCTCGAATTCACGCCGGTCGTCCTCTCCGAGGGCCGCATCAGCCTGAAGGTCGCAACCGAAGTGAGCGAATTGTCGCAAGACGGCGCGATCAAGCTCATCAGCATCACCATCCCCGCGCTCAAGGTGCGCCGCGCCAATTCGACGGTCGAGTTGCCGTCGGGCGGAACGCTGGCGCTCGCGGGTTTGCTGCAGGAACAGACTAAGCAGAGCATCAACGGCATTCCGGCGCTGATGAATCTCCCCATCCTCGGGACGCTGTTCAAGAGCCGCGACTATCAGACCGGACAGACCGAGCTCGTGATCTTGGTGACCCCCTACGTGGTGAACCCGAATCCCCGGCAGGCCCTGGCGCTGCCGAGCGACGGGTTTGCCGATGCGTCCGATCCGCAGACCGTCTTCATGAATCAGTTGAATCGGACCTATGGCGTCCAGGGCGGCGCCGAGCCTCAGCGGGCCTATCGCGGCACTTACGGTTTCATCACGGATTGAACGGGTGGAGTTGAGCCATGAATTTGCCTAGCGCATCCAAACGCGGCTTCGCGGCGGCTCCCTTCGCCGCGATCTGGCTCGCACTCTCGCTTGGCGCCTGCCAACACACCGAACCGGACTTCTACACCGGATCGGTCACCGCCGATTATCGCGACCGCCATCCGATCCGTCTCGTCGACGGCCAACGCTCGCTGCAAATTCTCGTGGGCTCCGGCCGCGCCGGCCTCACCGCGACGCAGCGCGCGCAGGTCGCTTCGCTGGGCAGCGACTGGCGGCACGAAGGCACGGGATATGTGGTGATCGAGACGCCCGCCGGCGCCGTCAATTCGGCGGCGGCGAAGGCGACGGTGCGCGAAATCAAGAGCCTCCTGCATTTCGCCGGCGTGCCGCCGCAGGCGACGCTTCTACGCCAATATCAGCAGCCCTATCGCGAGGATCTCGGCGCCGTCCGCGTGACCTACACGAAGATCCAGGCCGTCGCCGGCCCCTGCGGCCAATGGCCCGACAATTTGGGCCCCGGGCTCGTCGGCAATGAGCGTTATCCGCTGCTCGAAAGCGAGAACGTTCCCTATTGGAACTTCGGCTGCGCCACGCAGAAAAATCTCGCCGCCGCCGTCGCCAATCCCGAGGACCTCGTGCAGCCGCGCCCCGAGACCCCGGCTTATGCCTCGCGCCGCCAGACCGTCGTCGACAAGTATCGTCAGGGTCAGGATACGTCGACGGTCTATACCAGCAACACCGGCGCGAAAGTGAGCACCGTCGGACAACAATGATGCGGACCGCACTCGCCCAGCAAGCTGAGGTCGCCGCGGATGCCGGTGCGCACATTGCACCGGTTCCGCGCATCTCGATCCAGGCCTTCTGCGACACGCCCGAGGTCGCCGGCGCCATGCAAGCCGCCATCGGCGACCGCCGCATGGTCAAGGCGCACGTCAAGGTGCAAATGGGAGGGCTCGTCGCGGCGCTCGAGGCCTACAGCGGCTCGGCGACCCCGAACGTCATTCTGATCGAGCACATCGGCAACGGCATCGACCTTCTTTCCGGCCTCGATCGTCTTTCCCAAGTGTGCGACGCCGGCACCAAGCTCGTGGTGGTCGGACGTCTCAACGACATCGTGCTTTATCGCGAGCTCGTGCGCCGCGGCGTCAGCGACTATGTCGTCAGCCCGATCTCGCCGCTCGACCTCGTGCGCACGTTTTCGCACCTGTTTTCCAAGCCCGACGCCGAGCCGCTCGGCCGCGTGCTCGCCGTCATCGGCGCCAAGGGCGGGGTCGGCGCCTCCACCGTCGCGCATAACGTCGCCTTCGCGGTTTCCCGCGATCTCCGCCTTAACTCCGTCATCGCCGATCTCGATCTCGCGTTTGGAACGGCGGGGCTCGACTTCAACCAGGACCCGCCGCAGGGCATCGCCGACGCGGTGTTTTCGCCCGACCGGGTCGATGCCGCCTTCATCGACCGGCTGTTGTCGAAATGCACCGACCATCTGAGCTTGCTCGCCGCACCCGCGACGCTCGATCGCGAATACGATTTCGACGCGGAGGCATTCGATACGATTCTCGACGCGCTTCGCGGCACCGTTCCCTACATTGTGCTCGATCTTCCGCACATGTGGACGGCATGGACAAAGCGCGCGCTTGTCGGCGCCGACGAGGTGCTGTTCGTCGCCGCCCCCGACCTCGCCAATTTGCGCAACGCCAAGAACATGTTTGACTTCGCGCGCGGCGCCCGGCCCAACGACCGCCCGCCGCTGTATCTTCTGAATCAGGTCGGAATCGCCAAGCGCCCCGAGGTGCGTGCCGCCGATTTCGCCAAGGCGCTCGAAACTGAACCGGTGGCGAGCATTCCGTTCGATCCGCAGCTCTTCGGAACCGCCGCCAATAACGGGCAGATGATTGCGGAAGTATCCGCGAGCCACAAGATCGCGGAAACCTTCCTTTCGCTGGCGAAGACCCTGACCGGTCGCGCCGAAGCGAAGAAGGAAAAGAAGGATCTCTTCTCGCCGCTGCTCGCCAAGCTCAAGAGCCTGCGGTCGTAATCCTCCGCGCGTAGGGAATGTGTGATGTTCGGAAAGCGTGGATCGGCAAACGCGGCGGTCGGGCAGGTTGAGTCCCAGCCGGCCGCGCTCAAGCGCGAGCAAGCCCCGCGCGCTCCCGCGGCACCGAAAAAAGCGGTGACGCCGGCGCTTCCGGCGGGCGAACGGCTCGCCTCCTCGCCGCCGACAGCGCCGAGCGCGCCGCCGCCACCGGCTCCCGACAATCGCCGGACGGAAAACTTCTACGAGGTCAAGACCCAGATTTTTGGCGCGCTGATCGAGGCGATCGACCTCGCCCAGCTCGCCAAGCTCGATCCGATGTCGGCGCGCGAGGAAATCCGCGACATCGTCAACGAGATCATTTCGATCAAGAACGTCGTGATGTCGATCGCCGAGCAGGAAGAACTGCTCGAGGACATCTGCAACGACGTGCTCGGCTATGGCCCGCTCGAGCCGCTGCTCGCGCGCGACGACATCGCCGACATCATGGTGAACGGATCGAACACGGTCTACATCGAAGTTCAAGGCAAGATTCAACGCACCGGCATCCGTTTCCGCGACAATCAGCAGCTTCACAACATCTGCCAGCGCATCGTCAGCCAGATCGGCCGCCGGGTCGACGAATCGAGCCCGATCTGCGACGCGCGACTGCCGGACGGCTCGCGCGTCAACGTCATCGTGCCGCCGCTGTCGATCGACGGCCCCGCGCTCACCATCCGCAAATTCCGCCGCGACAAGCTGACCCTCGAGCAGCTGGTCAAATACGGCACCGTCTCGCAACACGGCGCCGATCTGCTGAAGGTGATCGGGCGTTGCCGGGTGAACACGCTGATTTCCGGCGGCACCGGCTCGGGCAAGACGACGCTGCTAAACTGTCTCACCCAATATATCGACGACGACGAGCGCGTCATTACCTGCGAGGACGCGGCCGAGTTGCAGCTGCAGCAGCCGCATGTGGTGCGCCTCGAGTCGCGTCCGCCCAACCTCGAAGGCGAAGGCGAGGTCAAGATGCGCGACCTCGTGCGCAACTGCCTGCGTATGCGGCCCGAGCGCATCATCGTCGGCGAAGTACGCGGACCCGAGGCATTCGACTTGTTGCAGGCGATGAACACCGGCCACGACGGTTCGATGGGCACGCTGCACGCAAACAGCCCGCGCGAGGCGCTCTCGCGCCTCGAATCGATGATCACGATGGGCGGCTTCCAGCTACCGCCGCGCACCATCCGCGAAATGGTGGTCGCCTCGATCGACGTCATCGTGCAGGTCGCGCGCCTGCGCGACGGCTCCCGCCGCATTACCCACATCACCGAGGTGGTGGGCATGGAGGGCGACATCGTCATCACGCAGGATTTGTTCGTCTACGACTTCATCGGCGAGGATCAGAACGGCCGCATCGTCGGCAAGCACCGCTCGACCGGAATTGGCAAGCCGCGCTTCTGGGATCGCGCGCGCTATTTCGGCGAAGAGCAACGTCTCGCCGCCGCCCTCGACGCCGCCGAGGCCGAAGAGCCGTTGCGGCCGTGACGCCATGATCGGGCCTCTTGCCTTCACGTTTCTCATCACCGTCGCCGTAGGCGGCATCGCCTACGTCTTTCTCTACCCGCTCTTGTCCGGCGAGAAGCGCGCCGAGCAGCGCATGCGCGACATCTCGGCCGATCAGGGCGGGGTGCGCCGCGCCCGCAAGATCGTTGACCCCGCCGTCACCCGCCGCCAAGTGGTGGAAGACACGCTGAAACAGCTCGAGGAGCGGCGAAAGAACGCCAAGCGCCCGCCGCTCGGCATCCGTTTGCAGCGGGCCGGCCTGGGTTGGAGCAAGCGGCAATTCTGGATGGGAAGTGCGTCACTCGGGCTCGTCGCCCTCGTCGTCTACTGGCTCATGGGCGCCCCGCTCTATGCCGCCGCTATTCTCGCGCTCGCGGCCGGGCTCGCCTTGCCGCGCTGGGTGCTCAATTACCTGCGGGCGCGCCGCGAGCACAGATTCCTCGAGGAATTGCCGAACGCTGTCGACGTAATCGTGCGCGGCGTGAAGGCGGGGCTGCCGATCGGCGATTGCATCCGCATCATCGCGGCCGAGACGCAGGAGCCGGTGAAGAGCGAATTCCGCGTGATCGCCGAATCCGCGGCGATGGGTATTCCGCTGGGCGAGGCCGCCGCCAAGCTCTATGAGCGCGTCCCGGTCGCCGAAGCGAATTTCTTCGGCATCGTCGTCACGATCCAGCAAAAAGCCGGCGGCTCGCTCTCGGAAGCGCTCGGCAATTTGTCGCGCGTCTTGCGCGATCGCAAGAAGATGAAGGCGAAGATTCAGGCAATGAGCATGGAGGCCAAGGCTTCGGCCGCCATTATCGGCGCGCTGCCCATCGCCGTGATGCTGCTCGTTTATCTGACGAGCCCGAATTATATCGAACTCTTATGGACGCATCCGACCGGGCACATGATGCTCTTTGCCAGCGGCGTGTGGATGGGGATCGGCATCATGGTCATGCGCAAGATGATCAATTTCGATTTCTGAGGCGCTTGCATGATCGAACTCCTGATCGACAAGCTGCACGACACGCGCTTCCTGGTGACGGTCTTCACCGCGATCGCCGCGATGGCGACGGTGATCACGATCGCGATGCCCTATCTCGCCAACGACAATCTCGGCCGCCGCATGAAGGCCGTCGCGATCGAGCGCAGCAAGATCAGGGCGCGCGAACGCGAGAAGCTCGCGCGCGGCGAACGCGTCGTGCTGCGCAGCGAGCCCAAGGCTTACATGCAGAAGATCGTCGAGCAGCTCAATCTCAAAAAGCATCTCGGCCAGGACGAAGCGCGCGCGACGCTGATGCAGGCGGGCTATCGCGGGCAGGGGCCCTATGTGGCGTTTCTGTTTTTCCGGCTGATCGCGCCGATCTTGATGTTCGCGCTCGCGATTCTTTATGTGTTCGTCATCGTCGAATTCGGCTGGCCGGTGATGCTGAAGATCGCGGCGGCGCTCGCCGCCGCCTGGCTCGGCATGAAGCTGCCGCATCTGTTCTTGAAGAATCTTACCAAACGGCGGCAGCTCTCGATCCGTCGCGCCTTCCCCGATGCGCTCGACCTTCTCCTGATTTGCGTCGAATCGGGCATGTCGATCGAGGTCGCCTTCCGCCGCGTGAGCCAGGAGATCGGCAGCCAGTCGATTCCGCTCGCCGAGGAATTCACGCTGACGACCGCCGAACTTTCCTATTTGCAGGATCGCCGGCAGGCCTACGACAATCTGGCGACGCGCACCAACCTCGACGGCGTCAAGGCCGTCTGTACCGCGCTCGTGCAGGCGGAGCGTTACGGCACGCCGCTCGGGACGGCGCTACGCGTCTTGGCGCAGGAAAACCGCGACATGCGCATGGCGGACGCGGAGAAGAAGGCGGCGGGGCTGCCGCCGAAGCTCACTGTGCCGATGATCCTGTTCTTCCTGCCGGTGTTGTTCGTCGTCATTCTCGGCCCCGCCTTCATCCGCGTGATGGAGTTGCGCTGAAGCTTTCGCGTAGCCGCGCGTCGACGATTGCGGCTTGCGCGCGGTGGCGATTTCAGCTTTGAAAATTCAGCTTTGAAAAGCAGGCGTTCGCTTCAGGCCGTGGGCTTGGTCGCGGCCAGCGTCTTCCAGGGATCGCGCTCTTTCATCATCCCGCGCATGTAGGCGATGTTCGCCCGCGCCTCTTCCGGCGGCAGGTCGTCGGCGGCGGCGCGCTCGGCCTCCTGAAATCTTCCCTGCAAGCCGAGCACGAGCGCGAGATTTTGACGCACGCGCGGATCGGAATTCGGCCGGCTCGCCGCCCGCTTCAATGTCCTTTCGGCGTTCGCAAGGTCTTTCGACAGGACGTAGGAAAGCCCGAGGTTGGAAAGGGTCGAGGGCTCCTCCGGCGCGATCTTGAGCGCGGTCTCGTAATAGCGGCGCGCCTCCGCGTGATTGCCCATCTGGTCGAGCACCGCACCCTGCGCGTTCAGGATTCGCCAATCCGGCTGGTCGGGCGTGTGCGCCTTGGAGAGGATATCCAGCGCCTGGTCATATTGGCCGAGATCGGCGAGGGCGCGGCCATAGGCGCCGAGCACGCCGGTATGCTGCGGATTGCGGATCGAAGCTTGCTGCAAGACGGCGGCGGCCTGCGAATACTGGCTGGTCGCCCGCAGCGCCTGGGCGTAGGCGATCGCGATCTCCGGATTGGAGGGGCTCGCGCGATAGCGCTCGCCGAGAGTGTCGGCGCGTTGCCGCCAGTCGTTTTCGCCCATTTTTGCCGAGGCCGCTGGGATCGAGCCGGTGACGTCGGCGCGATTCGCCGCGCAGCCGCCGAGTGCGGCGGCAAGCACCGCGGCGATCGCCACGGAAGAAGGGCTGAGGAATTTCGATTTATCCGCGCGACGCTGATACGAGGTCATTTCACGCTCCAAGACTTCACGCTTCAAGACACCGGCTCGGAATTCCGCCCTCGCGGTAATAGACGATTAACCCTAATGTCTGGTTAAACGCGGATTCCGCGGCCTTCGCGCATTCCCGGACAATTCCGCCCGGGCTCAAGCGCCGGGCGCGACTTCGAAGGGCCCTTGCTTTGAGCGCTTCCCTCCATTCCGCCTTCGTTCCCTCGGGCTCCGCTCCCGCCGCCAAACCGGTCTGGTGCGTCGACGCCGATTCATGGCCGCGCGCACGCGCGGCGCTGCCGCAGCCGGCGGCCGCGTTCGCCGAGGCGAGCGGCTTCGCGCCGAGGGCGGGGAACTTTCTCTTGCTTCCCGGCGAGGGCGGAATCGTCGGCGCCTTGTTCGCCTGCGACCCGCCTGCGGCTCGCCCGCGCGACCCGTTTCTGCCGGGCAAGCTCGCGAGCCTTCTGCCCGGCGGAATTTGGCGTTTCGTCTCGCCGCCCGCCGACGCTCGACTCGCCGCGCTCGCTTTCGCGCTCGGCGGCTATCGCTTCTCGCGCTACCGCGCGGCGGAGGAAACAGACCAGGCGCCCCGGCTCGAATTGCCGCACGGCGTCGACGGCGCCGCGCTTTCCCGCGTCATCGAGGCCGTTTTTCTCGTGCGCGATCTCATCAACACGCCGGCGAACGATCTCGGCCCCGCCGAGATCGAGGAAGCCGTGCGCGGTCTTGCCAAACGCTTCGGTGCTTCCATCCGCTCCGTCGTGGGCGACGATTTGCTGAAGGAGAACTTTCCGCTCGTGCACGCGGTGGGCAGGGCATCGGCGCGGGCGCCGCGCCTGATTGATCTGCGCTGGGGCGAGGCCAAGCATCCCAAGGTCGCGCTCGTCGGCAAGGGCGTCGTGTTCGACACCGGCGGCCTCGACATCAAGCCGTCGTCGGCGATGCTGTTGATGAAAAAAGATATGGGCGGTGCCGCCTCCGCGCTCGGCCTTGCGGCGATGATCATGGACGCGAAAGTGCCGGTGCATTTGCGCCTCATCATCCCCGCCGTCGAGAACGCCGTGTCCGGCAGCGCCTTCCGGCCGGGCGACGTTTTCAAGAGCCGCAAGGGCGCGTCCGTCGAGATCGGCAACACCGACGCCGAGGGAAGGCTCATTCTCGCCGACGCGCTCGCGCTCGCCGACGAGGAAGCGCCCGATCTGATCGTCGATTTTTCGACGCTCACGGGCGCGGCGCGCGTGGCGCTCGGGCCCGAGCTGCCGGCGGTCTTCACCGACGACGAGAAACTCGCCGCCGAGCTTGCCGGCTTCGCCGCCCGCGAGGCCGACCCGTTCTGGCGCCTGCCGTTGTGGCGGCCTTATCAATCGATGCTCGATTCCAAGATCGCCGACACCAACAACGTCTCTGCGAGCGCCTTCGCCGGCGCGATCACGGCGGCGTTGTTCTTGTCGCGCTTCGTCGAGCGCGCGAAAAGCTGGCTGCACTTCGATCTGTTCGCATGGAATCCGACGTCGAAGCCCGCGCGCCCCGAGGGCGGCGAGGCGCAAACGATCCGTGCGCTCTACGCGCTGTTGCGGGAGCGCTACCGCTGAGCGCTTGCGAACGCTTGGCGGGCGGAGAACAATACGCCTCCGTAACGAATTCGCGGAGGCTTTCCTGTCCTTCGAGTTGCGCGCCTCGCTGGCGCAGAAGCTGTTGCACGATTTTGCCTTCGGTCTCGTGCACGACCGGGCGCCCGATCTTTCGCTGCGCCAGCTCGCGGTGCTGTTGACGGTCTATCTCGAAAGTCCGCCGCACACGGTGCGCGGCCTCGCCGCCAAGCTGAAGGTGACCAAGCCGGTGATCACCCGCGCGCTCGACACCATGGGACGGCACGAATTGCTCACGCGTCGCCGCGACCCCGCCGACCGCCGCAACGTGATCGTGCAGCGCACGCTCAAGGGCGCGCTCTATGTCGAGCGGCTCGGCGATCTGATCGCGGCCAAGGCAAGGGACTTGCCGCGATGAGCGCCTTCGATCCGCGCACGACGCCGGCGCGGGCGGATCTTGCCGCGGCGCATCTCAAGGGCAAGGTGAAAGCCGCGCGCTATGTCGAGGGCGCGGTGCGCGCCGTGTGGGACCCACAGGTGCCGCTGCAGACGGCGCCGCGGCCGGACGCTCCGGCCGCGAGCGAGGCGCTCTATGGCGAGCGCGTCACCGTTTACGAGACGACCGACGAAGGCTGGGCCTGGGGCCAACTCGAGGACGACGGCTATGTCGGCTGGCTGCCGGCGCGCGCGCTTTGCGCTGCCGGCCCCGCCAGCACGCATCGGGTGTCGGCGCTGCGCACGTTTGTCTTCGCTTCGCCCGATATCAAGCTGGCGCCGCTGATGGCGCTGCCGTTCGCGAGCCGGCTCGCGGTCACCCATTTCGACGGAGACTTCGCGGTGGTCGGCGGCCTCGGTTATCTGCCGGCGCGGCATCTGGTCCCGCTCGCCGCGCTAGAGCGCGACTTTGTCGCGACCGCGCGGCGCTTCCGCGGCGCGCCGTATCTGTGGGGCGGGCGCACCAGCCTCGGCCTCGACTGTTCGGGGCTGGTGCAGATTTCGTTGCAGGCGGCCGGGATCGAATGTCCGCGCGACAGCGACATGCAGGCGAAACTCGGCGTCGAGATTGCGTTTGCCGGCGACCTTGCGGCGCTCGCGCGCGGCGACTTAATCTGTTGGAAAGGCCATATCGGCCTTGTCGCCGGAGGCGACGCGCTCCTGCACGCGAACGCGTTTCACATGCAGACGGTGGAGGAGCCGCTCGCCGAAGCCATCGCGCGGATCAAGCAAAACGGCGCGGATGTGCTCGCGGTGCGGCGGCTGACGGGAGCCTAGTAGCCGAGCTTGCGGTCAACGACATGTTCGAGCGCAAGCCCGCGCTCGAAGCGCTCGATCTGGTTCATGACGTTCTTCACCAGCGCCCTTGGGTCGCTCGACGCCGCGTTGTGCGGCGTCACGTAGACTTTCGGGTGATCCCATAACGGGCTCGTTGGCGGCAGCGGCTCGTGCTCGAACACATCTAAGCTCGCGCCGGCCAGCGTGCCGTCGCCGAGCGCGCGCAGAATGTCGGCCTCGACCTGCAAGCCGCCGCGCCCGGCATTGATCAGCACCGGACCGCCGAGCGCGCCGTCGCGCGCGAGCCGCCGGAATAGATCGTAGCGCAAGATGCCGCGCGTTTCCGCCGTGAGCGGCAACAGGCAAACGAGAATATCGCTGCGGCCGAGGAAAGCGCCCATTTCCGCCTCGCCGGCGAAGGTTTCGATGCCGGACATTGTTTTCGGCGAGCGGCTGAAGCCCGCGACTTGGAAGCCGAGCTGGCGAAGCGTTTGCGCGGCGGCGGTGCCGAGCACGCCCACTCCCATGACGCCGACGCGCACTTGATCGGGCGGCGCCTCGTACTGATCGCGCCACGCGCGCTCGCGCCGCTGCGCCTCGTAAAGCTTCATCTTCCGCTGATGCAGGAGAACGTGCAGCGCGACATAGCCCGCCATCCGGCCGGTCAGATCCGGATCGACGATGCGGACGATCGGCACGGCGGGGAGCGAACGGTCGCTCAACAAATGATCGACGCCGGCGCCGAGCGAAAAGATCGCCTTCAAGTTCGGAAAGCGCGCGAGCAGGCCGGCGGGCTGTTTCCACACGCAGGCGTAGTCGATCCCCGCCGGGTCGCCGATCTCGGGCCAGAGCCTCACTTCGCGCCCGTTCGCCAAGGCCGCGAAGCGCTCCAACCAGGCCTCCGGCTCCCAGCCGGTAATCGCGAGCAGAAGGGCGGACATTTATTGCGCGACGGCGCCTTCCGCCGCGGTCTCGATCTCGAACGCCGCCTTGAAAAGGGCGCGCGTGTAGTCGGATCGCGGGCGCGCGAACAACTCGGCCGCCGGTCCCTGCTCGACGATTTTTCCGTCGCGCATCACCAGCATGTTGCTCGCGAGCGCCGCCACCACTTTGAGGTCGTGGCTGATGAACATGTAAGTGAGATCGTGCCGCCGCTGCAGGTCGCGCAGCAAGTCGACGATCTGCGCCTGGATCATCATGTCGAGTGCGCTCGTCGGCTCGTCCAAGACGACGAAGGAGGGCTCCAACACCATGGCGCGCGCCACCGCCACGCGTTGGCGCTGGCCGCCGGAGAATTCGTGCGGGTAGCGGTGGCGCGTCTCGGGATCGATGCCGACGTCCTTCAGCGCCCCGATCACCTTGGCCTCGCGCTCGGCGGCGGAAAGCCGCGGCTGGTGCACGCGCAAGCCCTCGCCGACCACTTCGGCGATCGACATCCGCGGCGAAAGCGAACCGTAAGGATCTTGAAAGACGATCTGCATGTCGCGCCGGAACGGGCGCAGCGCGCTGAAATTCAGCCCTGCAAGCGGCTTGCCTAGGAATACGATCGGCCCGTCGCTGGAAATCAGCCGCAACAGCGCGAGTCCGAGCGTCGTCTTGCCCGAGCCCGATTCGCCCACGACGCCGAGCGTCTCGCCGCGCCGGATCGCGAGGCTGACACCGTCGACCGCCTTGACGTGGCCGACGGTGCGCCGCAAGAAGCCGCGGCGGATCGGAAACCAGACGCGCAAATTGTCGGTCTTCATCACGACCGGTGCGTCGGGCCGCGCCGGCGCGGGCTCGCCCTTCGGCTCCGCCGCGATCAGCGCCTTGGTGTAGGGATGCTGCGGCCGCGCGAACAGCTCAGTGACGTCGCCGCGCTCGACGATCTCACCCTCCTTCATCACGCACACGCGCTGGGCGATCTTGCGCACGATGCCGAGATCGTGGGTGATGAACAGCATCGCCATGTCGTATCGAGCCTGCAGGTTTTTCAGGAGCCGCAGGATTTGCGCCTGCACGGTGACGTCGAGCGCGGTGGTCGGCTCGTCGGCGATGAAGAGGTCGGGCTCGTTCGCAAGCGCCAACGCGATCATCACGCGCTGGCGTTGGCCGCCGGAAAGCTGGTGCGGATAGGAGGCCAATCGCGATTGCGGATCGGGAATCCCGACTTCGGCGAGCAATTCGATGATGCGCCCGCGCGCCTGAGCCGCCGAAAGCCCGCGATGGATTTCGAGCACTTCGGCAATCTGCCGCTCGATCGTGTGCAGCGGGTTGAGCGAGGTCATCGGCTCCTGGAACACCATGGTGATGTCGTCGCCGCGCACCGCGCGGATCTCGCGCTCGGAAAGCGCGAGGAGATCGCGGCCCTTGAACAGCACGCGGCCGGAGGGATGCGAGGCCGCCGGATAGGGCAAGAGTTTCAGGATCGAGAGCGCCGTCACCGATTTGCCGGAGCCGGACTCGCCGACGAGCGCCAGCGTCTCTCCCTTTTTGATGTTGAACGACACGCGGTCGGCTGCGAGCGTCTCGCGGCCGCCCTGACGGAAGACGACCGACAAATTCTCGACCGAGAGCAACGGCGATGTTTCGTTCATGCGAAGGTCTTCCGCGGGTCGAAGGCGTCGCGCACCGCTTCGCCGACGAAGATCAGGAGCGACAACAGGATCGCGACGGCGAAGAAGCCGGTAATTCCGAGCCACGGCGCCTGTACGTTGGCCTTGCCTTGCGAGAGCATTTCGCCGAGCGAGGGCGAGCCCGGCGGCAGGCCGAAGCCGAGGAAGTCGAGCGCGGTCAGCGTCATCACCGAGCTCGAGAGGATGAACGGAAGATAGGTGAGGGTCGCCACCATCGCGTTCGGCAACAGGTGGCGAAACATCAAGACGATGTTGGAGACGCCGAGCGCGCGCGCGGCGAGCACGTATTCGAAGTTGCGCG
>WNFC01005408.1_pt1 | contig 20154 bp, 10 predicted proteins | sample 5400541 | NCBI WGS metagenome assembly WNFC01 (sample SAMN13153342, study PRJNA577476) | soil metagenome | isolation source: 120 cm saprolite under Douglas fir tree site 2 hole 2 replicate 1 | place: USA:California | collected 2015-04-18
CCTTGCACGCTAACGGCAACATCTTCTTCAAATGCGCGCCTGACGTTCTCGATTATTGAAATTGCCGCGCGAATCGCGTTGACCGCGTGCTTCGGATCTGCGAGCGGCGCACCCCACATCGCGAGCACCGCGTCGCCCAGAAACCTTTCCACGTACCCGCCGGTCGCATCCACGGGAGCGACGATGCAGTTGAAGTAGCGATTGACCTTGCTCGTAAGTTGTTCGGGCGCCATCTCAGTGGAGGCTACAGTAAAGCCCGTCAGATCAGCGAACATCACACTTATGTTCCTTCTTTCGCCTCCCAGGCTGAGCGCCGAAGAATCTTCTGCCAACCTATCCACTAAAGACGGCGCCAGGTAGTGGACAAAGGCGCTCCGCAGGCGCTGTCTCTCGATGCCCTCCGTGACGTATCGATAACTGGTAAGGATCGCGTAAGTGGCGATCGCTGTAGATAACGGGAGAGCCAGGCCAATCAGAATACCGTTCAGTAAGAGACGATAGTGCGCATACAGAAGTAAACTAGCTACTAGCGCAACTGCCGCGGCGCCGGATGTGCGTGCGCTAAGCCGTCCTATCGCCAAGCTCAGCGCAAGTCCCACCATCAATGCAGCTATTCGTGACTCACCTTCCGTGACGATCGAGCGGCGCACCACGTCCCCGCTCAGAATGTTGTCGATTGCATTGGCCTGGACCTCGATGCCCGGGAAATCGCCTCCTGCTGGCGTAACGACTCGATCGCCCAGACCATGCGCAGTCATACCAACCAGAATTATCTTGCCCTTCAGGAGGGCGTCCGGCACGTGATGCATCATGATTTCGGCGGCCGAATAGCGGGGGAAAGTTCCAGCTGGACCGCGAAATGAAATCATCATGAGTCCCATCTCGTCCACCGGCACATGGACGCTTCCGACCATCACGCCTCCGACGCCGGACTTAGTCAGGGACAGCACCAGCGGCGCTCCGCGGTGATACGAACTCACGAGTGCGAGATAGAGCGGTGCGCAGAAACTATCGTGAAACTGTACGACCGTAGGAAGCGCGCGCACGACACCATCGGTATCGCTGTCGGCGTCAACAAAGGCGCTTCCGCGTGCGGCCGAGTACAGCATGGGCGTTGGCGGCTGGTAGGCTCGAGCGCTGATCAGATCTGGAACACGGCTATTCGCCTGCAACACTGGATCGAAGGCGATTGGCGGCGGGCTCAAGAGCTCAGTTCTAAGCACGGCTCGAACCGGTGAAAGCGGCGAGGCGCCGAAGCGATGACTTTCAAATGCGTAGGCGAGGAACGTGGACCCTTGTTCGCGTATCGCCTGCGCAAGAACAGCGTCGTTACCCGGACCCAACGAATCGACGATCGCCGCTTCGCTTACTTTCTTAGCGCCTAGCTTGAGGGCTACTTCTCGATGATCGCGATCGATGTCGTCCGGTTCCGACCTTGTAATCTGAAAGCGCAACGATCAGGCGCGCCAAGCGATCGCGCGGCCAAGGCCAATGTCCTACGCTGGCGATGCTCGCGTCGTCGATCGCCACGATCGCAACTAGATCTGTTTTAGGTCCGACCTGCTCGGGCCGCATTCTCAAGTCTGACGTTTTGAGTTCTGCAAGTTCTATCGCTGCGGGATTGCGCGAGTTAATCGCGAAGATGGCGCCGATGAGCACGATGCCCAGCAATAGTGTCCGGCCGGCCGGGCCGATTTGTATCAGCCATTTCTTTGCCGCCATCGTAGGGTTATGAGGAGCCAACTGTAATGCCAGGCTCTTAAGGACCCTTCCCTCCTACCGGGGGCAGAGCCGGTACCCCGCCGCCTCCCACCGGTGGTGCAGTTGCCGCGCCAGGGACATCACCGACGAACGTATCCACGTTGCCGAATGGGATGCCTGTCATGCCGAGTGGTCCAGGCTGCAGCGGAGGCGAATCGCAAGCGATGGTTGTTTCGTAGCCCCCGTCAATTGCGGTCTCATCAGAAGACGGAAGCGCCGCATTGCGCGCACCGACCCGGCCCTCATATCCCTTGATGTCGGTGAACCGGGTGCAGTCACCGAATCCGCGGCGTTGAGCGCCTTCCGAATAGGCGGTGTCGAACTTCGTGCCACGCACAGAAATGATCGCATTCGGAGTATTGACCTTGAAGTTCGGTAAGTCGCCACTCGAAGTATGTCTGACGATCGAGCGCAAGATTCCCGCATAGAGACTAACCTTGGTGGAAGCCACCGCGCCGGCAGGCCCCAGCAGTTGTTCATCGACTTTCAGCACACTTGACGTACCTGCTTTGAGAACGCTGCCGTCGTTTAGAACTATTGTGAGATGGCCTGATTCGACAGTTATTGTGTCACCGATATCCACCACGGTTCCTACTACCACATCGAGTCGATTGCCGCCTCGCTGAAGACTCGCGGTTCCTTCGAGCACGGTCACCGAACCGGCGGAACTCTGTGCTTGCGCTTGAGCTACCCAACCACAGGCGAGCAAGGCTATGAAAGCGGCGACAGCAACTAAGCTCCAATCGTCAGAACTCGACCGGCATAACCGCTTCACACCGTCGCCTCGCGCTGTCACGGGCATCGCAATCCTCCAAGCTATGGGTGCGCTATCGATTGTCACGCGCGGTAGGCTTATCGCTCACCGTGTAAATTTGGCCGCGTCGCAAGTATAGCTTCCTGGCTTCCTCTAGCGTGAAGGGACGGGCACCACGGCGGCCGAAGACCGCCAGTTGGTTGCCGCTTTCGTCAACGGCGCGATCGCGGTCGAGACCCTTTGGAATCGCGAGCGCAGGACCGCGCGTCGGGAAGGTTGCGATCAGCTTGGGCGATGGATGTGGTGAAAAGCCCTGGTAGGTGGGTGTATCATTCGGCGAGATCAGTTCGAGCACGCGCAGTCCGTTCTTGCCATCGGCCAGGTATGCAAAAACGCTCGCGTCAGTCATGCCTATCTTGGTGTCGTTGAGATCATTGATCTTGCCGTCTGCATTGTAGGTCTGATCGATCCGCGGATGTTCGGGGCGTTCAACATCGACGATCACCAAACCTTGTGCGCCGGCTGATACATATGCGTAAGTGCGCGCCACATAGATGTTGCGCGCATCTGGCATCGTGAGCGATGCGGAATCGACCGGGCGCGGATTGGCCGGTTCGGTCACATCGATCACCTTCAATCCCTGCGAATCGGCTACGAACGCGTAGCGGAACTGCACCGAGATTGCCCGCGGCTTCACTACGTGCGGTGGGTCCACCTCGCTCACGACCTTCATCTGTGCGGGGTTAGAGATTTCCACGATGACGATTCCACGATCGCACAGCACGTACGCATAGTTGCCCGCGATCGTGCCGCCGATCGCGCCGTCGAGGATACCGCCTGGATTGAATCCCGGTCCTCGCTTGAAGAAGTTGTCATCGGGATTGCCATTCCCGAGTGTGATTACATCGACTGCGATAAGACCTTCGTACTTGTCCGTGATGAACGCGAACTCGGCGGCAAGCGGAGGCTTCTGTTCAAGATTCTCCGGACGCTGCGATCGGCGCGGATCGATAAGCATCGTCGTCGGCAGCAGGACGGAGGTCGCGTACTTTGTCGAGACGTAGGTTCTTTGTCCCAGCGGCGATACCGGGGCCGTGGTGAATCGCTCGGAGAATCCTTTGTTGTCAAGATTCGCGATGTCATAAACGACGAAGCCGCCTTTGCCCTGCGCCGTGAAAAGATACTCGCCGCGATTCTGGATTGTCATGCACTCGCCGTGAAATTCCGGTGCGGAACCTTTCCATCCGAGCTTAATGACCGCGCCATGCTCGAATGAATCTCGAAGGAGGTGTCCGCGCTTGACGAATGTGTTGAATTCGTCGGGGTATGCCAATTCATGCAGATGGCTTCCGATGACTGCCTGTGGCTCGTCGCGTTCCGTAACCACTACCGCTTCCATCCCGTCGTGTCCTTCAGCGACCCAGCAGAATCTCCCGATGAAGTTGACGAAGTTCGTACCCTGCATCAGCAGTTGCGCCATCTTTGCATTGTTGTCGTTGTCCGCTGAGATGTGACAGTCGGTGCATTGCTTGGTCTCCTTAGCGCGGACGGTGTGAGGCACCGTCGTGCTGAATGCCTGTGCGGCAAAGCCCTCGGCGGAGACTGGAGGTTGCTGGGTGTAGATGACTTCGCGCTCTGGATTGTAAGAAGAAACCTGCACGGCGCACGAGGAGCGGGCCGGAGAAATTCGATTTCCGGTTATCGCACCGTCCTTTGCAATCATGAAGGCGTCATCGCGCAGAGTCTGGAAATTGTAACTGGTCCAGTTGCGTGTCATGTCGCCGTTGTAGTGTAGAATCGGCCGGCGCATGTTCGCTTTCATCGGCAGATGGCATCCGAAGCAACTCGGTACCCACGACGAGTGGCAGGTCTGGCAGGCCATCGCATCCATCGGATGCGCAAGTTTGTCATCGGACACGTCGATCTTGCCCCAGGTCTTGTTGTCCTTCTGGATCGTGTGCGCATAAGCAGCCGCTTCATAGGCTCGGGTCCATGCTTTAGAGGCCGGATTATCGATCGTCGCGAGTTGAGGTACCTGCCACGAGGCGCCGCTCTTCATGGTTTGCTGTTGATAGACAGCCTTTACGCCGCCTCCCGGGCGACGGACTCGAAAGTGCTGCTGGAAACTAATTCGCTGACCCGCTGCTCCATTTCCGGTGGCTGCGAAGGTCGCATAGTCCTTGTAGGTACCGTGACAATCTTCGCATCGGATCTGGATGGGACCGCGCACCTCGTCGTATAGCTTGCCATTTCCATGTGCGTCGCCTTCGAAATGGCAGTCTGCGCATTGCATCCCTTTTTCATTGTGGATGTCCTGGAGCTTTACCGCGTGTCCCTCTCTCCACTTATCCGGGTCGTTATCCGCAATCTTATGGTCTTGCGCGTCGAGCAGATTGCCATACTTGTCGTGCTTCCAGACGTAGCGATAAATCCAGCCGTGGCCGTGGAAGTCTGCTATCTGGATGTTCTTCAACTTCGTGTTCAATCCGTTTTTAGGATCACCGCTATCCTTCAGGAATTTTGAATCCGACCAATCGCCCTTAACGTTGGCTCCCTCAGGATTTGCAATCAGGTCGACCGCTTCCTGGTCCGCGCTCGGATGCTTGGCCTTCTTTGGATAGAAGGCTTCACCATCACTTTCGTTGTCCCACCAGATGGTGCCGAAGTAGCTGTTAGTGACAGTAGTGCCCGGATGCACGTGGCATACGACGCACTGGGATGACGGAATTGCGTTGGTTAGTTGATGCTTGATCGGATAGCCGGATACATCTTTGGGTATGGACTTGTCCGCCGACGCGCTACGCCCGGCATTTCCGAACTCTACGTAGTACGGCGTCGAATGTTTTTCGTCGCGATCATTCGCATAGATGACATGGCATGCGGTGCAACCGCTGCTTCGATAGTCTCCTGGGTGGTCATTGGTGCCGAGGAACCAAAGGGTCGGATCAAGGAGCCGGGTTTTTTGCAGTCCGAGAAAGACCGGATCGGTGCGAACTTTAGTACCGTAGCCGCGAATGCTCAGACGATCTTCGCCGCGTTCGAATACTCGGAGCACGTTGCCGGGCTGCGAGATCTCAAAGCGCGCGAGCGGATCCAGATAAGGCACGATCCCATGTTTTAGTGTCTCCTCCTCGGTAGGAGGGGGAAGCGTCTGCACGCGGGTTGGGACTCCGTTCTCCGAGTACGACTCGCCGAATCGGCCGATTTTCTCCGGGTAAACTCCGTTGTTGTATAGCGCCGCCTCCCAGAGCATTGGACCGGTGGCCATCATGCTCTTGCGGACGTTCTCAACTTGTTGGACATGGCAGGCCTTGAAGCTGCCGCAACTAATCCGCGCAGAGCGCAAATCGCCTGGATTTACGAATCGCACAAACTCCGGTGACTCGTTGTTCAACATGGAATATGAACGCACCGGATTTTGTCCGCTCTTGGGCCAATCCTGGGCGTAGAGAGGGTGTACGTGAGCTTTTTCCTTAGTCGAAGCTTTTGAATCTCCGCCGTGGCAATCGATGCATCCTAGTGGGAACTTGGGGTGCATTTCCTCGATTCCGGCGTGACAACCCGCCGCCTTGCATCCGACGCTCTTCGCATCGGCTTGAGCCTGGTTCTGATCGGAAATATCCGCCGGCACTATTGGCTTGGCGTTTAGGTCGTGGGCTGGTACCGGATGCTCCGGGAGCATTGCCCCCGGATTCGCGGGGTCGTAGGCGCGGTTGCATCCGAGGTACAGCAGAGCCGGGCTCAGGACCGCAAAAACCCATGAAACTCGAGAAGAGCGTCCTTGACTGGTAGATGTCCCGAAACCCATTGCCCGGCGACAGGACTGAGAGCGCACCGGTGACAATGACGTTGTCAATCAGCAGCGGTCGATAACGGAACGCGACACTATAGTCAAAGCCAACGTCATGACCCAGGTTATTCTGGTGAAGGATCGATTCGAGCACCGCAACCTTGTCGAACTGGATGAAGCTTAGGTTCAGGAATCCGGTCAGCTCAGGGGTGATCTTCGCATCCAATCCGGCGTTGTACTGCAATACCCCGGGATTCACAAAATTGGCCTGCCCCTGCAGTTTGTCGCGCAGATCGGGAACCAGGCTGAGCGGATTGATCAGAGGAACCTGGGTCCCGGCCAAACCTATGCCCACCCGGTTGAAGTAAGAAAAAGGAACTCCTGCGAAATTTGGATTGTCCTGTATCGTGTCGAACCCGCTCGCAGTATGCCCTTGCGGGTTGCCGCTCCCCGATGCGTAGAAGAACGAACCCCGATAGCGCAGCCAATCGCGATCGTAGGAAAGTTCCAGCGCCGCCATCTGTGCGTTGATGTTGACCTTGTGGCCGGCGATGCCGTTGAAGCCGTCATGCCCGACGGCCTCGTAAAACGCGTGAGAGACGTTGATTCGGCCGATGTGGCCGTCGCTGGTACATCCGAAGTAAGCAGTATCGACAGCATGAGGCCGGACGGCTCCAATCAACGACGGGCGCACCAGGAAGCCGTTGTCATTGAACAAAGTGTGTCCGTTGTCGTTGTTGTAGGCGAAATCCAGTTGCATGTTGTAGCCGTCAAAGAGGAAGTCCTGACGGGTGAAGTTGAACAGCGCGATATTCTGATCGCGCCCGCCAAATACCTTGTTAAACCCGCTGTTGGTGTCCTTCTCCAACGGTCTGAAGTAAGCGAGATTCCATTGATCGCGGTTCGACTCGAAATTGCCGAACAGGCGGACACCGGGATCGTTATCGGAGAAGATGAAGCCGCGGAAGTCGCTGGTGAACCCCTGTATCCCGACAGTTATCGAAAGGAAGTCGTAGTAAGGGCTCAGGTCAGCGAGTTTGTAGGCTACAAACGCCTCCTGCACGCCGATATGGCCATTTGTGCGCTTGGTTCCATCGGCTGGATTGACGTTGACGATTCCTCTTTCGTTAGTGTCCAGGTAGTTGAGGTTGAAAACGGGAGTAAACTTGAATTCCCAGTCAAACGGCTTGAAGCCTGCGTCACCGTGAAAGAGGTCGAACGAAAATATTAAATTCTCCTGAACCGTAGTTTCGTCGCCACTACCGAAAAAGTTTGGACTGTTCGGGCTGGCGGTACTTACTCCGCTGGCGATCGGGAGCCGCTTGAACACCCACGCAACGTCGTTGACTCCCGTCAAATCCAGAAAGGTATGGTCGCCCAGGATAGGATAGTCGCCTTTCAAGACATTCTGATCATAAGGATCCCACCAGTGACCCTTCCGATAGGGGTACTCGCCGGGAACGTTGAGCGTGTAGCGGTCCCAATCAGGAAATCCTATCCGCCATCGATCCGGTATGGGGATAAAGTCCTGGTTGGGAGCGGGATTCGGAGCTGGCTCGAATATTCGCGAAGCAAAGCCAAGGGGCGCCATCGGCTTGGTCGCGCCGCTCCATTCGGCGGCCCGCGCCTTCAGGTAGTCGTCGATTGAACGTTTGCTTTTGTCTGGCGAGCTTCCGCTCTTACCAGATGCGGAGTCGTTCTGATTGGAACTAGCGTTGGTCTCTGTGGACTGGTCGTCGTTCGCGGCGGCAATTCGCGGAAAAAGTATTGCCAGACAGATGAGCAACCCGGCAGCGCAAGAGCGCCGCAGAATTCGAGAACCAATAGCGACTCGCCAGAAAGCGACCGCCGCAGGAGCCCGACTATTCAAAACACGCGGAACTTATTCCAGAGCTTCGCATAGTGTCAACAACTCGCCCGGACTTGTCTTGACGTTGGTCAACTCGATGTTGTGTATTGTAGCCGCACAAATGTGGATTGGAGAGATCAGCGCCTTGAAGGTGTACGCCCGCATGCGGCGGGCAGTGATTGTCGTCCTGCTTTCCGGGTTTTGTGCAATGCATCCGATCGCCGCTCTCGCGAACACGCTCGGAGTGCTGGTCACGGCGCCGCTCGAGGCTAGCGACGTCGAGAACATCATTTCGGCAGCCGTGATCCGCGCGGCACACGATGGCGTGGCGGTGGTCGTAGCGGTAAGCGATCGCGAGGGCCACATCCTCGGCGTGCTCGACATGAATGGCGCTCCAAGCGGCAGCAACGATGCGGACTTCGTCAACAAAAATTCGACGCTGCCTTTCAATCCGACGCTGGCCGAGCGGACTGCGATAGAAAAGGCGCGAACAGCGGCCTTTCTGAGCAGCGATCAAAATGCGTTTTCGACTCGCAGCGCTTTTGCTCTGGTTGGTGCTCACTTTCCGCCTGGCATCGCGAACACTCCACAAGCGCCATTGTTTGGCCTCCAATTTTCTCAATTGCCGTGCAGCGATGTGCAACCTGCCAACGGCACGACCGGGGCGCTGGGCGGTATCCCGCTATACAAAAATCATCATATCGCGGGCGGAATCGGTATCGACGGCGCGAGCCAGTCCGAGGACGAAAGGATCGCGCTGGGCGGCGCGTCGAGACCCTACGACCCGCCTGCAGCGATCACTGCAGACCATATTTACGTCGGCGGAATCCAACTGCCATGGATTGGCGCGCCGCCCCCGAAGCGTCTGCCGTTGGTGCCAATCACGAGCCTGCCCGGATCCCCGAACCCGAATTTTCCGATCATTCCCACTCCCGCAACCAGCTTCACGCCGGCGGTGTTTGCAGGCGTACCAGGTGAAATTCGGATTCCAATCATCGATAGCTCGATGCCGGGATCCGTCAAGCTCACCGCGGCGGACGTGACCACGATCATCACCCAATCTGTCGCGAGGGCCAAAATTACCCGCGCCGCGATTCGCCTGCCAATCGGTGTGCCTGCGCGGATGCAGGTCGGAGTGACCGATCTCGACGGCACTCCCCTGGGTGTTTTCAGAACCAACGATGCAACCATGTTCAGCTTCGATATCGTTGTGCAAAAGGGCCGCACGGTAACCTCATTCAGCGATCCCAATCAGACTCTTGGTCATCAGTTGCGCCAATCACTGGGAGTTGGTGCGAATCGCGAGCTTGCCATCACGACCCGAACAATCGGGTTTCTCGCCCAGCCTTTCTATCCACCGGGCATTGACGGAACCTTGCCCGGACCGCTAAATCGAGAGCAGATTATTCTTCTGCAGATGCAACCTATCCAGATGCCACCGCCATCATGCCTACCCAATGGTAACGGCATCACCGCGTTTCCAGGCAGCACGCCCCTTTACAAGTCCGGAATACTTGTCGGAGGACTCGGTATCAGTGGCGATGGTGTCGATCAGGATGACTACGTGGCCAACGCAGGCGCAGCGGGCTATCTCCCGGACCCGTCCATCAGAGCTGACCAGATTAATTTCAGAGGCACGCCGCTTCCGTTTTTCAAGTTTCCAAGACAGCCGGGCTTATGAACATGAGAGCCAAACCGACAATGATGCCCGCAAGGGAGGGGGACCACATGGAAAGACCCACGCGTAACCTCGCCACTTTCCTTTTCATGCTGCTGGCGGCCGGTTTTTTTGTCTCGAGGTCCGATCAGGTGCTGGCCGCCGACGGACATGCGTACGTGGGCGAGACCAAATGCGAAGAATGCCACCTTGCGCCACACGAAAAACTCGACATAAAGGGGCCGAGCGGCGCCAAGTCCGATCCGGTCACGGTCTGGAAAGCAGATCCTCATCATAAGTCGTTCGATGCGCTGACTGGAGATTGGGGAAAACAGGCTGCGGCAAAAGTGAGCGTCGCCGATCCGCAGGCCGATGGCTCGATGTGCCTGAGTTGTCATGCTACCGGTACCGGCGGCAACAATCCGCCTGATCCCAGCGAGGGAGTGTCATGCGAGGCGTGTCACGGGCCCGCGGCAGACTACGTGCCGAGAGACAAACACGGCGAGATCGACAACGATCCGGTGAAGATGCAGGCGACAGTAGCACTCGGATTGATCGACATGCGCCTGATGGACGTTCGCGAAAAGAATTGCCGCGGCTGCCACGTCGTGGATACCTCCAAGCGGCCATGCTATCGCCCGAGCGAAAAGCCGTTCAACGTCCACAACGATCAGAAGTTCCGGCATTGGAGAGATAACATCCCGCCTATTTGATTCGTCATCGTCCGCTGCGAGTTCAACCATAAGGGTTGGCCAGTTGGCCGGCCCTTTTTTGGTTCGGATGCTTTCTTTACCGCGCCGCCGCGATCAGAATCCTTTTCGAGTCATGCGAATTCCGATCGACTTCATGAACGGGGTCGGCAAATCCGCGCCCAACATCGCGAACACGAAATCGTTCTCGATTTCGAGCGGCTCGGTCAACTTCACCAAGCTATGATCTGGTGCTTGTGAGACTGTGGGAGTTGACTCGGAAGCGCGTTCATCCGGTTTGCGGCGGGTAAACAATGATAGCAACCGCGCGAAAACGCCACGCGATGAATGCTGTTTTGTCGTCTGGTCTGTGGGCTGCGCCTGCTTCGGAGACGCTCCGGATCTCGGAGCAAGGACCACTTTTCCAGGTTTGAGCTCCTTCACCTGACTCCAGGGATAGAGAGTAATGTGCGCGCTCTGCTGGAGATCGCTTATCTTCCCGGCGTTCTCTGGAGTTACCGGTGGACCGAGAGCCGCATCGCGGAAAGAATAGGCGACGACATTGCGCAACGCGGGATTGGCCAGCATTTGTGTCACTTCGGCGCCGGCATTTCCACCGCCTACCACGAGGATCCGCTTGTCCTTGAATTCCTCGGGCTCGACCAGATTGTAGAAAACGCGATCCGCAGTTTCGCCGGCAACACCCAGCTTCCGAGGAGTGCCGCGCACGCCAATGGCCAGCATTACATAGCGCGCTTTGAAGCGTCTGCCTGGCAAGGTCGCGATTTCAAACGAATCGCCGGCTCGACTTACGGAAGTAACCTCCTCGCGTTCGTTGATTTGAAGCTGCATCTTCAGCAGCATCTCTTCCCATTTCTTGACCAGCTCTTCCTTTGTATTGTCGCCCTCCATGGAGAACCAGCCGTACTCATCCAGCTCGATAGGTGTTGCCTGAACAAACTTGCCGCGCGGGTACATACGAATCGTGCTCGCAGCGGTGGTCTTCTCCAGAGCCAGGTAGTTCAGGCCGTTCTTCTTTGCGGTGCCCCCGGCGCTTATCCCTGCCGGGCCGCATCCGATGATCGCGATGTCATAGACCTCCGGCTCAACCGGCCTTTTCGCAATCCTGAGCGCATTCGCGATAAGGCCGATCACTTCGCGCCCTGAGCGCATCGCAAGATTGATCGAAGCCGTCCCCCCTGCTTCGCCAACGATGTAAACGCGTGGAACGCTGCTCTGATAGTTGTCGTCGAGCGCTGGTATCTCCGGAGTTCGCTGCGGGCCGGCTGAAAAAGGACTGCGAGGCGTCTCCGTTGGCAGATAGTTAAGGTAGGCGACCCCAATCAAGCTCATCGTCAGAAATGCGAGAAGTACGATCCACCACGGACGCACGGTGATTTTTTCTAGTGCGACGTTCGGAGATCCATTCAGGTTGCGATGCACCGAAATCGTGTAAGCGGTAAATTGCAACCCGGCTGGTTCATGAGGTCGAATCGTCGGCGCTTTGGGTTGGAAGTCCTTCACAACTTTTCCGCCCTTGTAGTTGTTGTGGAAGGCGTGACATTCGGCGCATCCGACGACCTTGCGTTCCATCGCCGATGGCGACGCAGTCGAGGCGGCGCTGGCGGAGCTCGCAGCGAAGATTCCAATTGCCGAAGCCACGTGAACCGCGGATTCGCCGGGCTGATGCGCGTGGCATCCGAAGCAGTTCGCGATGCGCTTGCTCCGATAATCGCCTGGCTTGGCGCTCTGTTCCATCTGGACGTGACACTCAACGCAGTTCGAGCGGAGATGGCCGCGCGAATGCGCGAAAATCGCCTTCACGAACTGGAAGCGCGATGCTGCGACGTAGCGGATCTGCTGCGGATCGGGCGAATTCGCCGTCTGCTGAAGCTCGTAGTCGGGATCCTCGCGCGTGAGCCTGATCCTCGGGTCGTGCCAGCTCGGATGACAGTTCGAGATCGCGCATCCTGCCATCGAAAATGAGAATTGCTCGGGCTGGCCGGGCGACGCAGGTACGACCTGGTGGCAGGTGCGGCATTCGAAATGTTGTCCTTTCGAATCGAGCAGCAAGGTGAGGGCGGCGGCCTCGGCTTCGGTCAGGCGCTCGGGTTGCGGCGGATTCTTGAGATGGTCGATGGTTATCTTCAAGTGTTTCTGATGCGAGAAGACTCTCTCAAAGACATGAAAAGCTGCTCCTTCAAGCAGCATCGGGTCTTTGCTATGCGGACTTACTTGGCTAATTGAGGGGTGTTGGTGACACCATGCGCAATTGCCGCCAGAGATTTTCGCCAAGTCGGGACTGCGCCCGATATGATCACTGTGACATGACCTGCACGCGAGGTTGTCATGAAAGCGCGCAATCTGTTTGCCCCGAATGACTCCCGACGTATTGTCGCTGACCTTGATGGCCGAGTGCGGGTTACTATCGGGCAACTTTCCGTGGCAATCGACACATCCGGTGCTGGCCAATTCGACTCCGGTCCAGGGCTGATGGCAGGCAGCGCAATTGGAGTTGAATGGCTGGTGACCCTCAAGCAGAGGGCCGGGTGAATAGCTTCGATGGAACGAAAGCAGCGCGGCCAGAACTGCCAGAATCAAAGCGCCGGCTATAGCCAGTTGGGCACGGCGATTCATATTCCGCCGAAATACAGAACTCCCGCCACGTGAAATATCAACAGCGCAAATGTCAGCGCGGATAAGATGATGTGAACATTAAGCCACCCCGTGCTGAGGTGAATATTGAAAGAGTTATGATCGAGATTCACCTTGCGCATCGCCAGGGCAAGCAGCTCCCGGTAGGTATTCTCATCGCTGGATTCGGCAATCCTTTCAGTCGCCGCCGCGCAGGCGCGCTCACCGGGATTGATTCCCTTTACCGTCGCGATCAACAGCGTCCATCTCGACACCGATCGATCGCTCATGAGTATAGGCCTGATGTAACTGACATATGCCTTGATCAGTTTCTCATCGTGTCCAAGAATCTTCTCCTCCGCTTGGTGGTACACCGCATTGACCTTGGCTTGGACGTCCTCGAGCCGCACCTCGTGCTCGGCGAGCCGGGTCATTGAGTGCGGAAGTCTGTCCTGCAGTATCGCACCAAAAATTCCGCTCATGAAAAGCAGCACCACCAGCGCCGCGAGCACCGCCTCCAGCGGACTCATCGCGACGGTGGTCACGTGCCACGACAAGGGAAGCAGGGCAAGCATGCCAAGCGTGAGGTGAAAGGCCCGCCATGTTTCGAGCCGATCGAGAATGATAAGTCGGCGCTGAAGTGCGGGGGGAAAGATCTTTCCGGTGAACTGCAAGACGCGCACGGAGAACCAGATGTTCCGCTTGCGGACGCTGTACCAGGCGATCGCGACGAAGCTCGCGAGCGCGATCGAACCCGACCAGTATTCTCCAATCTCGCGCCCGAACGTCGAAGTCGCCGCGTTCAGACCTGCCACTGCGACGAGACAGATTGTCAACCATAGCCAGCTCTGGACGGGCAACGCGCGGTCACGGCGATAGCGCACGCCCAAAGTCGGTCCGTTCCGGGCGTCGGCTCGAGCCTCTCGCGTAGCCATCGATCAGTCGTTCGAACCGATGACTTTTCGAACTCGATCGGGTCCGGGGATCACTGCGCCCGTGGTCTCCGGAAAGAGTTCAGCAGGCTTGATTCTCATTGCAGAGCCGGTCGGGCAGGCATGGACGCATCCCATGAATGGGAGCCCATCGCACAGATCGCACTTGATCGGAAAAGCAGCAGGTATGTGCGTTCCGGTCTTCGATCCTGGTTCGGCCGATGGCTCCGCCTGCGGCTCGTCTCCTTGATTGCTGCCCAGTATGCGTTGCCAAAGGCTGGGCTCGATCCGCTCATGGCCGCCCTGTTCGTGACTGCTGAAGATTCGGCTCCACAGGTTCTGCTCGACGGCGTGTGAGGGAACCGGGTAGGGCCGGAAGAATTCTCGGCCAAGAGTTTCGGCCTTTCGCTCCTGCGCCGCGTCGAACTGCTTGGTCTCGATCATCGCGATGTTGTCGTAAGGGCACGCGATAGCGCAATTGCCGCATCCGATGCACATATCGTACTGGAAGTAGATCTCGCCTTCCGGCCTGCGTTTGATTGCACCGGTCGGGCAGCTGTTCATGCACTTGGGGTCGTCGCAATGGCGGCAGGCGGCCGGAACCAGATATTTTCCGAGCTGGATTCCGGTCCTGATCAGGCGGCTGGTGCCATGAAGCGACTCGCATGCTTTTACGCAGTTGTCGCATTTGATGCACAAGTCGAGATCCATCACCAACAGTGCGTCGGCCTGAATCACTCCGAGCTGTCCGCTCTTCTCCAGAATCCCGGAAAGCTCGGGCGTGAGCCGTTTCTCGGCGTCGAGGCGGCGTTCAATCGTCGCGCGTATCTGCGCTTCGGACGCGGGAACTTCTCTGATTAGTTCCTCGACGTCTTCGCGCCGAATCTTGATTATCTCGCACTTGCCCGCAGTCGAAACATTGGCGTTATGGACTCCGCTGCCACCGAGCAGGGACATCTCGCCGAAATATTCGCCCGCGCGCCGATACGCGAGTACGCGTTGCGTGCCATCCTCGCGCTCGCGGACGACCTGCACATAGCCGTCCCGAATAACGTAGAGGCCGTCGCCGGACTCACCCTGCTTAACCAGCGTAAATCCGCGCTGGTCGTAATGTTTGATCTCACAACCTGCGATCAGGCGATCAATGAACTCGTTTTGTACGCCCCTGAATAGCTCGAGTTCACTTACCATCACCCGAATCGCACGCTCACGATATCGCTCGGATAGAATCGCGCGCGCCTCATCGTTGGTCTCGACAAACTTGAGGCAATGCCGCGGCAGGTAGAAGATCTCGGTCACGTCCTCCGCCGCGAAAACATCCAGGGTGCGCGGAAGGCCGCCCAACGCCCCCATTTCTCCGTAGAACTCACCCACTCGGCGCGCACCAACCTCGGTCCTGGCCCCGCCATCGATTTCGAACAGGTCAACCCCGCCTTTAAGGATGAAGCAGAGATCGAGCTCATATTCGCCCTTGCCGCAGATGAGATCGCCGCGACGAAACTGGCGAACGCGCATGGCGGCCTCACGATCAAAGGCCTTCAGGAACCCTTCGCGTTGTTCAGCGGTGAAGCGGCTGAAGAGATCAAACTCGGCAAGCTCGGACCACAGTTCGCTTCCAGATATTCGCATCGGCACTCCAAAAGGGTCCACAAGGCCACCGCGTAGCGTGCCAACGGTCCATGTGTCAATAGCATCAATCCGAACTGCCGTATGGTCTGCTTCCGGATCGCTTTTCGATCGAAATTGGAATTAACTTTTGCCCTGAAGGGGTGGACAATCCGGGCATCGCGCGGCGTTACAACTACACCGCGGTTCGCGAAACCGTGAATCGCGCGTCTCGCCTCGTTCTCTTGCTCCTTCCGCTTTCCTTCGCGCTGTCCTCGTGCCTGACTGTCATGTCGGCGCCGGGCTATGTAATGCCTGCCAAGACCGAAGAGAAGTGTGCTGCCGGACCGCATTGCGTCTGGATTGTATCGGTGTACGAGGCGCTCAAGATTCGCGACCAAGGTGAAGCGCTTAGGAACGCGGGAAAGTTAAACGAGGCGAAGGAAGCCTGGCGCCGTCAGCTCGCTCTCTACGATCGTACCACGGGTCCCGACTACGCATACGCGGCCGCAGCGTACTGGCAACTCGGAAATATTACCCGTGAGCAAGGGCGACTCGCGGAATCGGCGGTCTACTTTGAGCAGGCCCTCAGAATCATGGAGAAGGCGCACGGGCCGAATCATATTGACGTCGCGATAGCGCTCGACCGGGTCGGTGACATCTATACAGATGCAGGCCGCTATGCTGAGGCGGAACCGGTGTACCTGCGCTCGCTCAAGATTCACGAGAGCTACGTCGGCGTGTCACGGGAACTCGCGCAGATTTTCACCGATTCGGTGCTGCATCTTTATTTCGATCCCGCGCCATACGGACAAGCGACCTCCGTCGCCCAGGACGTCGACAAGTTGGCGCATCTTTACCATGAAGAGGGCCGCGAAGCGGAGGCGGAGCCGTTCTACAATCGTGCGATGGCATCGCACGAGAGAATTCTCAATGGATGGTTCCTGAAGTATTGGGGCAGCTCTTCCTATCCGCTCAGCAATCTGCGCAACGCGCAGGACGCCTATGCATCGACGATGGACAACCTTGGCGGCCTGTATCGGCGCGAGAGGCGATATGCGGAGTCGGAGTCGCTATGCCGGCACGCGCTCGAGGTTGAAGAAAAGGCGCGCGGCAAAAAGAGTCCGCAGGCGATGGCCGCCGTATTGGCACTCGCCGATACCTACGACGCCGAGGGTCGTTATGCGGACGCCGAGCCGCTTTACCGCCGCGGAAGGTCATTTCTGGAAAACGATTTCTTCGACAATGGTCTCGCACATGCTCTGCAGGAACAGGGCAAGCTCGCCGAGGCCCGCCCACTGTACGAGAAGGCACGCCAAATGCTCATGGCGAGCAGCAACATCAGCGCCGAATACAGCCAGGAGGCCGGCCGCGAACGGCGCAAAGCCAGCAACGAGACTGCGCATCTTCGCGACTACGCAACCCTGCTGGCCGATATCAAGCGCCATTCCGCGTCCAATCCCGCCGAGGCGGCGCCCGACCGCGACGCGTTCGTGGTGCTGGAACAGGCGCGCAGCGGCGAAGCTCAAAGTGCGCTCGCCGAGGCGGAAGCCAGAAACATGGCGAGCGATCCGGGAACTTCCGAACTAGCCCATCAAGTCCAGCAACTTCGCAACCAGCACACGGCCCTCAAGCAACGGTTGCAAGATGAATATGCAAAGTCCGCGGAGCAACGTAACGCCACTCTTGCCGCGAAGCTTCCGGATCAGATGCTCGATCTCGACCGCCAGATGGACTCGGCAACCGCGCGCTTGCTGTCCGCCTTCCCGAAGTACGTTGAGCTCACAGCACCTTCCCCTGTCGACTATGCTGGCGCACAGCAGACGCTCCGTCATGACGAGGCGCTACTCAGTTACTACACCCTCGACGATCGCCTGCTCATCTGGCTGGTGCGCCCCAATCGCGATGCGATTTACAAAGACTGCCCGATCAAGAGAGATGCCATTGTCGCGATGGTTGCACGGGTGCGCGCCAGCCTTCAGCCCGACCAGCCATTCGACGTCGGCGACGCGCGCGAGCTTTATCGTCTTTTGATCAATCCCTTCGACAAGGAACTCGCCGGGATCAAACGCCTGATTCTGGTGCCTGACGAGGTGCTCCTTCCGATTCCATTCGCTGCGTTGATAGCCAGCAGCGACGGTGACGCCTATGCGACACTTGCCGAGGACTATCGTAAGGGCTTCGCGCCGTCGGCTGAGGAACTCGAACATGACTACCCACGGCTCTCATGGCTCGTGTATGCAGACTTCGCGATCAGCACGATGCCCTCGGCTACTTCGCTCCGTGCTCTGCGCGGAGAGCACACCCCGGGAGCGGCGGCCGCGATCGTACGTGTTGCGCAAGCCGAGCCATTCATCGGCATTGGAGATCCGTCGCTCGACGGCAGCGGAAACACGAGCGGAGGCTCAATGATTGCGACCCGCGGTGCCGTCGCAGTCGACAGCATACGCCTGCTTCCACGCTTGCCACGCACCCGTGACGAGTTGATCGCCGAGGCTAATGCTATGGGTGCGGATCCGCTGAAGACCCTCTTCACCCAGGAACGTGCCACCAAAGCTACTGTAATGGACCTCAACGACCAACGACTGGGAAATGCGCGCGTGCTCGCGTTTGCCACTCATGCATTGATCGGCGGCGAGCTTGAAGGTCTGAAGGAACCAGCGCTGGTGCTGACTCCGCCGAAACAGCCGAACGAACAGGACAATGGACTGCTTTCTATCGATGACATATTGCGCCTCAAGCTGCGCCATAATGAATGGTTGATCCTCTCGGCCTGTAATACGGCGGCCGCGGACGGGAGCGGAGAAGGACTGTCGGGTCTTGCGCGCGCGTTCTTCTATGCTGGCGCTCCGTCGTTGCTGGTCTCCCAGTGGAGCGTTAACGACGCCGCCACCGACCAACTGATGACCGACGTCCTTTCTGCATATGCTTCGGGCAAGTCGATGCCGCGGGCAGACGCATTGCAGCTCGGCATGCGAAGCCTGATGACCAAGCGTGCTACTGGCGAGCACGCCTACTTTGCGCATCCATTCTGTTGGGCGCCTTTCTTTATAGTCGGCGAGGGCGGCGCGGCAACAACCCAGTAGTGTGCCGAAAGAGGATCGCATACTTGTAATGCCGCATCCAAAGCAATTACTGTTGCGTTCAACTTTCGGGAAAAGCCGGACGAAGTTAGACAGAAAGTGAAACCGACCGCGATTGAAGTAATCAAGGCAGCAGCCGTTGCCGCGATCGCTCTATGCTACCTCACGACCTCGCACACAGTGGCGGCGGAGACTGGCTCGCGCAACCCGGTCGCGCTGGTTGTCGACAAGCAGGGCCGAACCAGACCCGACCTGCAGCCGTATTCCGAGATCATGGCGGGCGACGCCTGCGAGGTTCCCGACGGATCGTCGCTGGTCTTCATCGACTATCGCAGTTGCAATCGCGTGACGGTTTCAGGAATGACCGTCAACTTCTCGTCTAGCGGCTTCTCGACCTCCGGAGGAGCCAATCGATCCCAACAAAGAGTGGCATGTCCTCAAACTCTTTCGCCTGATAGCGGCGGTGATAATTCATCGGTGCTGATGCGGGGTATCGGGATCAAACGTCCCTCGATAGCGCTTCGGCCCACCTTCGTGATCATCAGTAAACCGGGGCGCAGTTTTGCGCGCTTGAGCGTGACCAGCGCGACCGGCACCCTGGTCGATACTGAACTGCACGGTGCGCGATTCGATTGGCCGCCCTCCGTCTCAGCGCTCGAGGCCGGCAGCATCTACCAGTTGATCCTCCTGCCCGAACGGGCCGAAGACCATCCTGTCAAGCTGTCATTCAAAGCCGCGGAGGATTCGGGCGCTCCTGCAGCCATCGTGCTGATCCATGCCGACCGCTGAGAATTCCAGGGGAATGGGAGCGAAATAGAAGCCACCCAAACGATGAGAAACTACGAAGCTCATTGAGCATAGTGACTCGGAGTTCTCATTCGGTACCGATTCCGATATAAGTGGGCGGACTGTGGGGGCGTTTTGACGCGTGGCGTCAAAATGGGAATTCCGGATTGCTTAGCAAATTACCTTCGGAACCAAAACCGAAACTTCAGACCAGGCGAAACCTCGCCCGCGTGATTTCCTCGATGGCGATGGTGTCAGCCATTGCGCTCTCCGCCTGTGGTCCATCCGCAAATTACGAAGATCCTCTATCTCAGATCGGCACCAGGAGTGTTTCGGCCAACAGCATCTCGGACACCAAGGCTGATTCGTTACCGGAAACAAAGATTAGTCCCTTCAAGACGTTAACCCTTGGGGTTGTTTTTACAAATAACTCAAAGCAGGCCATGGCTCTTGTCAGTACCGAGAACAACGATCTTAAGTTGGGTGCCTTTGGATTGGTGCAGGTAGATGGATCCACTTTAACAAATGGCATAAATGGGACGCTGAAAGAGAGATTTAAGGATGTCATCAACCTGTCGAGCTTTGAAGCGAGCCACTCAGCTCCGGTCGACGCA
>WNFC01002406.1_pt1 | contig 20153 bp, 19 predicted proteins | sample 5400541 | NCBI WGS metagenome assembly WNFC01 (sample SAMN13153342, study PRJNA577476) | soil metagenome | isolation source: 120 cm saprolite under Douglas fir tree site 2 hole 2 replicate 1 | place: USA:California | collected 2015-04-18
AAGCTCGGAATCACGGTTTCGACATTCGCGTGGCGAAGTTGCCGATGAGTCGTATCGCCCGGGCCATCGAGACGGGCGAGACTCGCGGCTTCATGAAGGCAGTGGTCGACGTCGAAACGAAACAAATACTGGGCTGCACTATCCTTGGCATCGAAGGTGGTGAATTGATGGCTATGTTTGAGATTGCGATGATGGCTCAGCTACCGTACACAATTCTCAAGGAGGCTATATTCGCGCACCCCACGCTGGCGGAATCACTCAACAACCTATTTATGGCAGTGTCTCCTTAATAGCAGCGCGGCGATCTCTGGTGTTCAAATTTTCGCGGCGTTAAGCACAACTGGTGATGACAGTCCAAGTAACAGTTACAATCCCTCAATTGATCGACGCCCTGAAGGAGACCCGCGCGCGAACGCTGGAGCTTGTTGACGACCTCAACGAAGAGCAGTTGATTGGTCCGCGTTTGCAGATCGTGAATCCGCTCCGCTGGGAGATTGGTCATGTAGCATGGTTTCAGGAGTTCTGGGTCTTACGGCACTTCGGTAACCAGTCGCCCATTCTCAAACACATCGACGAGCTTTACGATTCGGCGCTGGTTGCGCATGACACGCGTTGGGAATTGCCATTGCTTGAGAGAGACGACACGCTGGCTTACATGCGGCAAACTCTCGAGCGGGTAATCGAGCAGGCCAGTTGCGGGAGCGGCGGCCTGACGGATGCTCAAGGCTACGATAGAGATTATTTTTTGAATCTCGTGTTGCTACACGAGCAGATGCATGACGAGGCGATCACTTACACACGTCAAACTCTGAGTTATCCCGCGCCTGCAATCGGCATCTCGGGAAGGCAGACTGATGATGTCGGGCTAGCTAGCGAGGCGCGCTCGCCGGAAACAAACTCGCCCATCACTCAAACCGACTTGTCAGATGACGCAGAAATACCCGGTGGCAAATTCACTCTCGGATGCAACTCCCAACCGGGCTTCATCTTCGATAACGAACAGTTAGCGCCCGAGGTAAAGATTGCCCCTTTTGCAATCTCGAAGACCGCCATAACCAATGGCGAATTCATGCACTTTGTGGAAGACGCCGGCTATAGCAGAAGTGAACTCTGGACCGCAGCAGGTTGGCAGTGGCGGACGAACGTAAGTGCTGAACTTCCGGTCTACTGGCGCCGCGAAGGAAACCGTTGCTGGTTGCGGCGCAACTTCGATGAATGGACCGCGCTTGATCAGCGCCTACCCGTCATCCATGTCAACTGGTACGAGGCCGATGCTTACTGCCGCTGGGCGGGGCGGCGTCTACCGACGGAAGCGGAATGGGAGGTGGCGGCTAGTTCAGAGCCAACGGCCGGAGGTCGAGGCATTACAATGGACAAGCGCACGTTTCCCTGGGGTAACGATGTGCCTACGCCTGAACGCGCAAATCTTGATTGGCGGGCGATGGGATGCATACCTGTTGACGCACTGCCTGGCGGCGACAGCGCGTTCGGGTGCAGACAGATGATCGGCAATGTTTGGGAATGGACGGCAAGCGACTTCCAGCCGTATCCCGGCTTTGTCGCTGGGCCCTACAAAGAATATTCGACACCTTGGTTCGGGAATCACAAAGTGCTTCGCGGCGGTTGTTGGGTGACCCGTTCGCGCCTCATTCATAATACGTATCGAAACTTTTACACACCCGACCGCCGTGACGTATGGGCGGGTTTCCGCACGTGTGTGCCGTAGACTCAGGGAAGAATGAGGATTGGCATAGTCACTCCGGCTCCTCCGGACTCACGTTACGGAAACCGTATTACTGCGCTTCGTTGGGCCAGAATTCTCAGGCAACTCGGCAACCATGTTTCGATTTCACAGGCGTACGATGGCAAGCCCTATGATCTACTGGTCGCCTTACACGCTCGGCGAAGCCATCCGTCAATCATCAACTTTCGGCGCCAGAACCCTGAGGGCCCAATCATCGTCGCTCTTACCGGAACAGATCTCTTTCGCGATATTCGGACCGATCAACTGGTGCGGAAGTCGCTGGAGATCGCGGACAGGATTGTTGTGCTGCAACCTAAAGCGCTCGAAAAACTGCGCCCGGATTTGCGAGACAAGACGCGCGTAATTTACCAGTCAGTTGAAGACATGCGTGGCTTGGCAGGCGGTAACGAGGTAAAGAGAACAAAGGTAAGCAAGCCAGAGCCTACAAAACAGTCCAGAAGCTTTGACGTATGTGTAATCGGTCATCTCCGCGCTGTGAAGGATCCTTTTCGGGCCGCCATGGCGGCTCGTCTCCTTCCTTCTTCTTCACGCATTCGCGTCTTGCAGGTCGGCGGCGCAATGTCTGACGCAATGGCGGTCCGAGCCCGCCGGGAAATGTGCGTTAATCAGCGCTATGAATGGCTGGGAGAGCAACCGCGCTCGCATGTTCGCCGCATCTTGGCGAAGAGTCGGCTTTTTGTGCTTTCATCTCGGCTTGAGGGAGGGGCGAACGTGTTGTCAGAGGCGATCGTCGCTTCCATTCCGATTCTCGCCTCGCGCATTGATGGCAATGTTGGCATTCTCGGTGAGGGTTATCCTGGCTATTTTGCCGTCGGCGATACGAAACACGTTGCACGACTCTTGACACGCGCGGAAACTTCCGCGGAATATCTCGCTGAATTGAGAAACTGGGGTGAAAAGCTGGTCTCCCTTTTTGACCCCAGACGCGAGCAACAAGCCTGGTTGGAGTTGATCAGCGAATCATTCCTGATAAAGTAAGGCTGATTTTCAATATCGATCACTAATAGGCATCCGCTCATGAGTGCAGAACAGATAAATAAGCAAGGAAGACAAACATCGCTGACTGCCGTTCAGCGCATTTTTTATTTTGTATTGCCAGTGCTGGTCATCGTTGGAGCGCTCATCGCTTACAAGAGCTCAGCCGCGCTGACAGTGATTGGAAAGGTTTCCGCTACGGGGGTATTCACTCCGCGCGGTAACGTCATTCCGCGAATCGGCGCTTCGGAAGCCGGCGTCGTTATGCGAACGGTGAATTATTTTCTCGTCATTTGGCCGGCACTGCTCTTTGGCACTCTGATTAGTGCAGCGGTAAGCACGTTTGTCTCACCTCAGTGGTTAGCCCGCTTGCTGGGAACACGTTCGCTGCGCTCACAAGCAATCGCTGGCCTTGCGGGGGCGCCACTGATGCTATGCTCTTGTTGTGTGGCGCCAATTTTCACCGGCGTGTACGAGCGCTCTGCGCGGCTTGGGCCATCGCTCGGGTTGATGATCGCCGCGCCTGCGCTGAATCCTGCCGCATTGATTCTCACCTTCATGCTTTTCGGCTACACGGTCGGAACGGTGCGCCTCGGTGTAAGTATGGCCGCGGTCCTGTTCACCGGATTGATCGCTGACAGGATAGTTGGCGAGACCAAGGTCCACTGTGACACTGATAATTGGCAGGCCGAGGCCCGCCCAGCAGACTTCCTTCATTTTTTGCGCGCCTGCGCACGAGTCGCTGTGCGAGTGCTTCCGGTCATCATTATTGGCGTACTACTTTCAATGATTATTGCTCAGATGATTCCTGTCCGAACATTTGATTCAACTGCCGCGAAGTTCCTGGCAATCCTTGTTGTTGCCGCCATTGCTGTTCCATTGGCTTTGCCGACTTTTTTTGAGATTCCGTTGGCTCTGATATTGCTGGCGTCAGGCGCGCCGGTTGGCGCCGCAGTGGCTCTGCTGGTCGCTGGTCCGTCGGTCAACCTTCCGTCGCTGCTAACTATCATGCGTTCGACGAACTGGAAAGTCTCTGCCGTTGTTGCAGCATCAATATGGACTTTGGCAGTCGCCGCTGGAATTCTTGTGAACTTCCTTTGAAGCGTTTACTCAACTTTTCCAGAACATAGTTTTCTCCTGCAGAATGAACAACGATCTCAGACCGAGTTCACCGTCGATTGGGCCGCGCTGTGCTTTCGCATTGATGGCTAAGGTGCCGGTCGCCGGCGCAGTGAAGACCCGCTTGACTCCACCGCTGACTCCAGAAGAAGCAGCGAAACTAAGTATGTGCTTTTTGCGTGACATGACGACAAACGTGGCTGGTCTGAGTGGGAATGGGACAAAAGGCGTGGTGTTGTACACGCCGGCAGACGCTGAAGAGATGTTGCATGATTTGCTGCCCAACAATTTCGAGTTGGTGCCTCAGCGCGGGGAGACGCTCGGTGAGAGACTGATCAATGCTGCTGACGAGCTGCTGAGTGACGGATTCGAATCGGTGTGCCTGATCAACTCCGATAGCCCGACGCTGCCGGGTGAAATATTGCGCACGGCGGCATCCTTATTGGCGCAGGAGGGGGACCGAGTCGTGCTCGGTCCCAGCCAGGATGGCGGTTATTACCTCATTGGTCTAAAGCGTCCGCACCACTATCTGTTCAAACGCATTGCGTGGAGCACGGCGGACGTTCTCGCTCACACAGTTGAGCGCGCCGCGGAAATAGATCTCCCGGTAGATCTGCTGCCAACATGGTATGACGTGGATGACGCAGCCACGCTTCGCCTACTTTGCCAGGAACTTTCTTTGTTGACCGATGGGAATGATAGTGGATCGCAGCTTCACGGCGGATTCGATGCCCCTTATACCCGATCCTATCTCGCGGCACTGATCGCAGAAGATGGCTATGAGCGCTTGCTTCACGGCGCATTCACAGCGAAGACAAGAACATGATCGCGCCCGTAAGCAGTCGGGGTAATGCGCCAATCGTCACGAATATCCTGGTCGCTGGAATTGGCGCCATCCTGTTGGTGCTCTACCGAATCGGCCTCCACTCCCGAGGCGTCACGGATATCGTCTGGTTCATCAAACTCGCCCTCGTTCAATCTGCACTCTATCTCATCGTTGTTTGGCTGATCGTTCGTGCGCGTGGCGCGCGCTCAACCCTGCTTGTCGTTTTGCTCTTCGCAGGCATTTTCCGCCTCAGCATTGTCTTCGCTCCGCCATATCTCTCTGATGACATTTATCGGTACGTCTGGGATGGGCGTGTCCAGGCAGCGGGCATTAATCCTTATCGTTACATTCCTGCCGACGAGCATCTGCAAAGCCTGCGAGATGAAGCAGTATATCCGAAGATCAATCGCCGTGATTACGCGCATACGATGTACCCTCCCGCCGCCGAGGCTATCTACTTCCTGACGACGCGCATAAGCGAATCCGTGACGTGGATGAAGCTGACGATTGTTGGATTCGAATTGATTGCTATTTGGATTCTGATGGAGTTGCTCGCGTCGTTTGGGATGCCGCGACAGCGCATTCTGATCTATGCGTGGCACCCGTTGGCGGTCTGGGAGTTTGCCGGCAGCGGCCATGTCGATCCGTTAGCGTTTGCCTTCATTGCGCTGGCGTTGCTCGCTAGGCGACGCCAATGGGAAACCGCCACAGGTATTGCGCTCGGACTCGCCACGCTGGCCAAGCTATTTCCGATAGTTCTGTTTCCCACGCTGTACAAACGATGGAGTTGGAAGATGCCCGTTGCTCTGACGGCGACGATCGTAGCGGGCTACCTGCCATATATCGGAGTAGGTCCGCTGGGTGTCCTCGGTTTCATCCCGGGCTATGCTCAGGAACGAGGAATAGTCAGCGGCGAGCAGTTTTTTCTTTTGGGCCTGGTAGACAGATTGCTTGGCATCAAGTTGCCGAATACCTTCTTTCTTTTGTTCGCTGCTGTACTCCTGTTGGCGCTCGCGCTTTGGTCTGTTCTCAAGCGGGAAGACGATGATCGCGGTTACTTGAAACGGAGTCTTGTGCTTGGCACGGTGTTCATGGTGCTCTTCGCGCCTCACTTTCCCTGGTACTTCGCATGGTTAGTTTTGTTCTTGTGCTTCGTGCCATCAATTCCGGTGTTTTACCTGACCGTGGCGAGCTTTGTGCTTTACGGGACATGGATCTCCGACAAACCTGAGTCCCTGTTTGCGTTGAAAGGCGTGCTGTACATCCCCTGGGCATTGATTGCAGCAATGGCGTTTTTGAATCGGAGGAAAGAACCCGCAGTTTTACTTACCGAAGGCAGAGCGACGGACCCACCTGCGAGTCATCGCGATGTTTCCATCAATACTGATCACTTGCCGAGTGCAGGCTTGAAGACTCCTGACTCAAGGCGGTTGAATTCTGGAGTCACAGTGCTGATCGCCGCTCTTAATGAGGAGGAAACGATCGGTGAAGTGGTACGCGCCGTGCCGCGCGACATCGCCAACGAAGTCATTGTAATTGACAACCGCAGCGCCGATCTTACAGCGGAAAAAGCCATTGCTGCCGGAGCACTTGTGATTACCGAAGACCGTCGCGGTTACGGAAGCGCATTCCGGGCAGGTGTGAGGGCTCTAAGTCCTGAGTGCGAAATCGTGGTGTTTCTCGACGGTGACGGCAGCGATGCCCCTGAGCAGATGGGAGCTTTGGTCCAACCGATATTGGACGGCACGCACGACTTCGTCCTCGGGTCACGCATTCTCGGCCGGCGCGAGCAGGGAAGTATGATCTTCCATCAAGTCGCGGCTGGGTATTTGATCGGTTTCCTACTTGGAATGCTTTATGGGGTGCATTACACCGACATGGGGCCTTTCAGAGCCATTCGGCGAGAAGCATTGGAAAGTTTGGGAATGCGCGAAGAGACTTACGGCTGGCCGCTTGAAATGCAGATGCGAGCCGCGCGCGCGCAACTTCGAATTCTCGAAGTGCCGGTCGATTACCGCCGCCGCGCCGGCGGTTCGTCAAAGATCTCGGGGACCCTGAAAGGCTCATTCCTTGCCACAACTCGTATTCTGCTGACTCTGTCGCGAATTGCATTGGAGCGGCGATAAGTGTGTGATGAAACGCCATTCTTCACCGGGCTCTAAAAACCAGGAAATAATCAACTTTGTCCGGCTTCACAAAATCGTATTGGTTTACCAGTACGAATCCCGCGCGCTCAGCTTCTTTGATCACTACTTCTTTATCAAGTCCATGATCGTCGCCTTTGCCATTGCGATCGATAATGCCGAGCAAAGCGCCTGCGCGCATAGCCTCGCGCGTTCGTTTCAACAGTCGAATCGGCTGCGCAACTTCGTGATAGGTTTTCAATAGCAAGACAGCATCGACGCTCTTCCTGGGCAGCAGCGGGTCGTCCTCTTTGCCGAGAATCGTGTGAATGTTTGCAAGGCCCTCCTGTTTAGCTCGCTTCTCGATGTAATCGAGATAATTGCGATTTATGTCCACGGCATAAACGACACCGTTGTTGCCTACTCGGCGCGCGGCGCGAACAGTAAACCAACCCGAGCCCGCGCCAATGTCGGCCACGTTTGAGCCCGCGTTGATCCCGAGGATGTCCATGATTCGATTGGGTTGAACGTTTTCATCACGTTTTGGGTCCTCGAAGATCGAAAGGTCACCCGTGTACGGCTTGCTCGTCGGACGATTGATTGTGTCCGATGGCTGTTGCGCTCTTTCGCCTGCCGCAGTCGGCGCAGGTGAGGCAAGGGCGTTAACCGCGCGTCTTGTGAATGGATTGGTCGCACAGCCAAACGCCAGTGCGGCGAATAAGCAAAGGAGACTACGCAGCAGAACTTCGAAGAAGGAACGACGCATGGGTTTGCTGTTTTAATCGCGCGCGATCACAACTGTGGTGCAGGCGCTACCGATCTTGGGGAGATCACGAGTGGCAGCCATTCTGATGTCGAGTCGAGGGCGTTCGCCGCGAATGATCGGGCAATAGATATCGGGCTGATCCAGCGCGCCTTGCAATCGGCGACGGCCCGCGCAGCCGCCGTGACAAGTCTCGCGAAACTCACAAGGCTCGCAAGCTGGCGGCAACTTACGCGCGGCGACAAAAGTCGGAGAGTTCACGATTTTTTCGCCTGCGTCCAACAACATTGAAAGAGGCTGGCCGGCGCCGGGCCAGTAAACGCATGCCTGTGTTGTGGCGCGCGGCGTAACGCGCACGGTTCCGACGCCACATCCGCCCGGCAGTGGCGGCAGTCCTGCCAGTGCTCGCACGAGAGGTTCGCCGATCATGATCACATCAGTCTCCGCGAACAGCCGGTGAAAGCCTTCCCAGTATTCTTCGTAACTAAGAGCGAACGCATCTGTCCTCACAGATTGATAAACGTTGACGCGTAACGGCGCCTCAAACTTTTTCGCGACTCGTGCCACGTCCGCCAGCCGCGCGTAATTGGCTTTCATCATCACGGCGGTGATCGTTACAGGAACACCGAGCCGCCGACAGCGCGCGGCTTGCTGCTGAATCAACGACCAGTTGCCCGCACCGCGCTGGGCGTCCTGCTCAGCCTCGGTCGGATAGTCGAGTGAGAATTCTACATCGTGAAACGCGCGCACATCTTCATCGTTCAGGATCGCGATGCTGTGACCGTTTGAAGTGATCGTGAGCTTGACCGGCAGTGACTTGAGAAAGGTGAGAATGGGTTGAAAGTCCGGATGCATTCCATTCTCGCCCGTGCCTAAATTGACTGAGCGGATTGGTAATCGCTCCATGACAGCACGGACTTGATCAAGCCTCAGACGGTCCACGCGATCGGGATCGCGATAACAGAACGAGCAAGCCAGATTGCACTCGTTCGTCAACGCCAGACCAAGTGCGAATTGGGCTGTCTCTTCTTTGGCCTCTCTTGCTGGTGTCGTCATCAGATGCTCATTACCAGAGCGGAATCCTCGGATACCTTCTGGCCAGTTTGGCATCGATGCCCCACTTTCTACCGGCACCGCCAACCATTAGACTGAACGTGGCGATCATTGGAATGAGCAATTCCCAGATCCACGCCGTGCCCCACTCAGACACCCAGAGAGAAGCCAAAAAGAGAAAGGCCGCCAACGCAACTGGCCGCGTCAGCAGTCCTAAAAGCAAAAACACTCCGAAACTAACTTCGGTGACTGCTTGCATCGGCCCGGCGGTGCCCGCATGGCTCGCCGCCACACCCATAATGCTTTTCCAAAAGCCGGGGGCGTGACCCTTTTCAAGGTAGTAATTGATCAGACCTGTGTATCCGTCTTTGCCGTACAGCCCTTTGTTGAGGTTTTCAAAGAAGACATAAAGAAACATTGCACCGAGACCGAGGCGCATTATTGCCAGTCCAGCCTTGGCTGACTCATACCCACGCGTCTTTGAAGAATTCTCTTTTGTCGAAAGATCGTTCGGCATTCGAAGATCTCCTTTCAGAAATGATCAATACATAGCTGCCATTGTTGCCGGCGGCGAGTGACGTTAAGAGCCCAGCCCGAAAATGACATGTGCGTTGTCGGTCGATCATTGCAACGAATCAAGCGCGGCGCGTATTTGTTCGTTCGTTGGACGTTGTTTGTAATCGGATTCGATCTTGACCCATGCGACTTTTCCCTTTTTGTCGATTACGTAAACCGCCGGATGCGGAATGCCATAAACCTGCTGGCCTTCGTAAGCGGGATCACGCAAACCATAAGCGTCGATGATCTTATGTTCTCGATCGGAGAGCATGGGAAAGTTGACTCTACCTTTCCCGTCGGCCGCGATCTTCTCGGCGAAACTATTGCTGACGTCTGGTGGGTCGACGCTGATCGCGTAGAGCTTTACGTTCTCATCCTTCTTCAACAGCGATCGTAGTTCGGCTAACTGCCGAGCACAGAATGGTCACCAGTAACCGCGGTAGAAGATGAGAACCACGGGACTCTTGCCACGAGCTTCCGAAAGAGTGATCTTGTGCCCATTTTGATCCTCGAGAGTGAAATCTGGCGTCATGTCGCCGACTGCGACTGGGGCGGCCCGCTGTATCATGGTTTCAACCCTGGCCTGAGAGACTCCCGTTAACATTACGAGAAGACAAGCCGTCGATGTCAGTAACAACATTCGCAGTTCGCTGGCCATACAACCTCCGATGATGTTCAGTGTGTGTCTCGATCTTCGAGGATGCAATTAGCATGAAACCATTCTTGCTTCCCTCAGGATAATATCGAACGTTAGTGTAACCAAGCGACGCCAACGCTTAGCGGGAACTACCAATCGAATCTCTAAAGCTTGACTCTGGACTTAGCTCCAGGGTCTATACTGGTTGTCGAGGCTTCAATTGGGCAACGGACTCCGAATCGGCGAAGTAGCGAAACGCAGCGGCGTGAGCATCGATACGCTGCGGTACTACGAAAGGCTTAAGCTCTTGCCTCGGCCTGAACGCTCTTCCGGCGGCTTTCGGCTCTTTGCGAGTGAGGACATCGAGCGAGTGCAGTTCATCAAGCAAGCCCAAGAGCTAGGCTTGTCGCTCGATGAAATAAAGGGTTTGCTCACGACGGGCGGCGCTGAAGAGTGTAGAAAGGTCCGCGATCTTCTTCAACGAAAGCTCTTCGAATTGGATGAACGTTTGAAATCTATGAAGGCTTTCCGCCGCGTGTTGGCGAGGCATTTGTCGGCTTGCGAAGCAGAACTCAAGGAGCATAGCGAAGCTGCATGTTGTCCGGTTTTGCCAATCGCGAGCAAAACAAAGGATTAGCGAAGGAGAGGTTTATTACAGCCATTCTGGCGCGTGGAATGATGTCTAATGAACAAAGAGCGACTGTCGAGAACAGTCCGCGTTCGAAGCGCACCATTACCGCGAGTCTAGCCGCGCTAGGCAGTGTCCTTCTGGCCTCCAGTTGTTGCCTGCCGCTGCTGCCATTTCTGTTCGCGGCGGGTGCTGCCGGAACGTCAGCTTTCTTTGTAAGGATTCGACCATTCTTACTTGCAGCGTCTGTGCTGATGATCGCATTTGGTTTTTATCAACGATGGCGAGCCAAACAGTGCAATTGCAAGCCGAATCTTCTGAGCGCAATTCTCTTGTGGTTCTCGGCTATCGTTGTGTTCGTCTTTATTTTTTTCCCGCAGACCATCGCAAATCTCCTGGCGAATCTATTGGCAGGCTAACGTGAGCGAAAACATTGTGAGACTGAAATGAAACGCAAGGTAATCATTTTCGGGGCTGTACTCGCGGGAATAGTCTCCCTGGCGTTCTATTACTTTTACTGGGGAAGCACTGTTCCCAACGGGCAGCAACCTCTGATTCGTTTGAACAGTTCCAATCTTTCATCGCTAAAGGATGCCTTCAACGGATCTGCGAACTCAGTCCGAGTAGTCGTGATGCTCTCTCCTACTTGAACGGTATGTTTGCAGGGGGCCTCTGCAATCCAAAGATTACTTAATGAACAGCACGACCCGCGAATCAGAGTGTTCGTGATTTGGGAGCCGGTATTGCCTACTGATTTGGGAGCGCCTTCGACAATGACTCTGAAACGACTCTCCGATATCAGAGTTTCTCAGTATTGGGATAAAGAACACTTGGTGTCGCAGGCGCTCGGCGAACGCGATCGCGAATCGGTCGTCTGGGATTATGTAGCTGTTCACGGACCGGGAAAGCGTTGGGAGCAAACTCCGCCAGAAGCCGCCTATTCGAGCGTTCCAGTCGTTCGAGCTATCGACGGCACAAGACAAGCGATCGAGAAGCAGTTAAAAGAAGGCGTGAAGTAGCATGGTAGTGATGAATTGCTCTGCGATTGACACATCATTAGGAAACGCTAGCTCAGAATCGGTGTCTAACGATGACCCCATTACGCGTTGCACAGAGTGCAAAGGAAAAGCCACCCCTGTTTCTCGAAAAACGGTATTGCTGATGCTAAAGTCTCATTTGCTCGAACAGGCGATGCCTGGATCATATAGCTTTTGCGCGGCAAGCGACTGTGACGTGGTTTATTTCGAAAAGCAAGGTGGACATAGTTTCGCGACTGATGACCTGCGAATTCGCGTTGGAGTCAAAGTGAAAATAGATCCGATTCCTGTATGCTACTGCTTCGGTTTCGATGAAAGCCACATTCGCGAAGAGATTTCCACACTGGGAGAGACGACCGTACCGGCCAAGATCTCAAAACTAATCCGTGAGGGCCTGTGTGCATGTGACACCCGCAATCCAGCAGGAGTATGTTGTCTCGGCGAAATAAATCGAACGGTAAAACGCCTCAGCACCAACAGTTGAAGAAAGAATTTGATCTCATCGTAATCGGGACCGGAGCTGCTGGCTCCACTGCGGCGAAAGAATGTCGCACTCAATCTCCAGATCGATGTCAGCCTTCACCGGACTGTGTGCATTCTACAGCTCCCAGAGGACTCGGCGACAGCGTGGTACTTGCAACCACGTTCTGGCGAGCGACTGGATCAGGAACGGCAAACGACTGATTCGTGAGACACGACAATCAATCGTTCGAACGAACCTTTCTTATGTTCATTGTGCGGTTATCCAGTTTTCTGATCCCGTCAATTTAACGGACACATCTGAAATGAAAATCCGCAAGGGGTTTCCGTCCGCTGTACCGTGGTGGTCCGTCGAGATAAGAAGAGGACCAGCTTTCTTGTAGCCCTCCCACGTTGCCATGACGACGCTCGGCTTCTTGGGCCCCCCGCGGTGGTAGACGAATTGCTCGACGCGGTTGTCTTTACCGACGTAGAGGTCCCAGGTGTCGCCGGGCGTGTAACCGCCTTCCGAGGGATACTTCACCGCGACCAGCTCGGCCGAGCCGTTGCCCAGCGGCAATTGTTGCATGCCTTGATCGGTCACGGTGGCGCTCCGGTCCCAGTAAGCATGGAAGGGGAAGAGAAGCCAGTAGTTATCGTTGGTGAAAGCCGGATCGATGTCGTCCCTCACACTCGCAGGTTGGCTGTTCAGTTGAGAGCGAAGGTATGTAGCCTTTACGGGCTTGCCATCCTTATCTTTTCCTTCATAGGAAACTTGCCCGGTCTTGGGCTCCCAAACCCACGAACGGGAGACATTCACTCCGGGGAACTGTGCGTTCCACGTATAACGGACCGCTTCAATTTGCCCGAACGAATCAAGGCCATAGGTCTTGGCAATCTGTTCGGTAACGGAGCCATAGCTCTTGGCAATCTGTTCAGGAACGGACGAGCGCTTCTGCGCGCAGGAGGTTGCAGCAAGGACCAGCACCCCGAAAACTAGGGAACGGATCGTCTTTGAACGGCCCAACTTTGTCATGGAGTCCTCCTTAGTCAAATGAAACGAATATCGGTGTTGGATGACGCACAAACGCTCCTGGATACACAAATCGTGTGTGATGCGGATGACTTCACTCTACCCGGTCCGCTGAGCATTGCGGCGCGGCTGATCGTGTGATCCGGAGCACAGCGACAATCGCAGCAGCTACAGCCATGGATGCGTATTCCAACAGGATCCCGTCAGCAACCATCCACGGCCGTCCAAGTGTGCGCAGGTGCCAAACATAATAAAAAGGGATGATGCTGAATGTCTAGATGATGATCCGCCGCCTGAGGTCGACCCTATGAAAAGTAGCAGCCACCAGCAGATATGATGGATATACAACCGGTGCAATTCCGTTGGGACATGCCGCCGCTGCCTCACAAGGAACGTTGGAGACGCATACCAGGCTTTTCACAATTCGTCTGCCAGAAGCGGTTTGACTCGAAAACGAAGTCCTCGTGATTCTGCGCGGATGGAGAGAAGTTCGTGAGGGACTGGCAGATCTGGTTTAGAAAAGCGAGGTGGCCAAAAACAGGCCAATGCGTTTTGAGTGTGCCTATACTTTCAAGCAACCTTGAAGCGTATAAGCCAGCGTCGCTTCGCGGCCGAAAAGCAAAGTATCGAAGGGGTGGCCAAAAACAGTCCAACGCATTTTCAGCGTGTCTAGCTTGGTCCTAATAAGACCGTAGCCCCAGGAATCTCTCATTTCAGCTTCTCGTACTCTTTCTTTGCGTCCAGCAGAATGGGGATGTCCGGGTCTGCATCTTTCCAGAGCACGAAGAAATCTTGATAGGCTTGGCGGGCACGGGCTGTGTCGCCAGTAAGCGCGGCAGCGCGCGCCAGTCCTAGGCGCGCGAGCGAGTATAAAGGTGAGGTTGGCTGCCAGCCCTTGTGATCTAGTATCTTCTGGAATTCGGCTGCGGCGTCTGCCCCCCTTTGTTGATTGAGATATGCCTGACCGCGTAGGTAGACGATCTGGAAAAGAGCGTACCCTTCGTAAGGTCTAGTTGTCTCCAACAACTGAATCGCCTGGGCCGCATTGCCTCTATGCAGTTCAAGGCGGGCTTGAACGAGCGGCAGCCAAACTTTATTGAGTATGGTGTCTTTCGGAAAACGCTTGGTCAATTCACCGGTAATAGTTTGTGTTTGGCTGAACTCGCCGCAGATAGCCAGTGCGTTGCCCGTATTGAACATTGTCAACTGAGTATGCGATATGCCGATTGCCATTGCGGTCTGCTCTTTCACCAGCCTGCAATCGCCCAATAGCGCATCCCGCACTGCGGCTCCTACCGCAATCTGCGACGCCACCTCTTTCAAGTCGCGGCGTTCCGCTACCTCAAAGGCTTGGTCTGAAAATTCTCTGGCTTTTCGCAACTGGCCTGAGAACGCCGCAGTCTCAGCTTGCCAATTTTGAGCAGAATATTCATCCGGCTTTCCCTTCGCCCATTCGATCTGTTGCTTCATCGTCGTCGCATCACCCTGGACAAAAGCAATCCTATAAAGAGTTCTGTGCATAGCTGTGGTTTCGAGCTTCTGTGCCAACGCCTGACTGATGATCTCCTTAGCCTCATCGAAGCGATTGAGACCTACGAAGGCGATAGCTAAAAGAGAGTAGCCGGAAGCCGAATTCGGATTGAGGCGCACCGCTTCACGCGCCTCTTCCAGAGCTTTATCGAATTGACCAAGATCGTTGTATTTAAGAGCCAGATTGTTGCGCGGCGCAGCGTGGTTCGGATACGTGCGTTTCCACAATTCCAACGTCTCAAAATATTTCTCCAATTCTCCGGTTACGTTGTCGTAGTAACCCGCGGATATATAGAGTCGTTCGCGCTCGCTGACTCGATCGCGCAACTCATATGCTTTTTGCGAAGCTTCGGCGGCAAGATCAAACAACCCGCTGTTGTAATACATTGATGCCAGCCGAGCATAAGCGAGTGCGAAATTAGGGTCTATTTCCGTCGCGCGTTTGAGAAATGGAATAGCTTCCAGGAACTTGCCCTTTAATTGCTGTTCAACTCCCAGTGAGAAGGCTTTGAAGGCTTCAAGCGAAGAGGTTGTGCCCTGTTCAATCGGCGCGTCGAACTTCTGAATTGATTGCAGCGACTCGCCCAGCTTCTCTCTTAACTTTATCGCTGCTGTGCCAAGCGCATGAAGTACCTGCTCTTTGGTTTCAGCTTCCGCCTGTTCGCCTGCAATTGCATCGCCCGTCTGTGTGTTGATGGCTTCCAGCGTGATAACGTAATTATTTCCCAAGCTCGCAATCTTACCCACGAGCATTGCTTTCAATCCCTGACGCTGGCAAATCTCTCGTCCTACGTCTCTGGTCACGCGCTCGTCCGGCGAGCGTCCCATGAACCTGAGCGCCTCGCGCACACGATCTTCGGAGAAGATATTTAGAAAAGGGGACTGACCGAGTTGCACTGCCAGAGCTTGCTTGAGCGTTCCGTCAAAGACTGGGTCTCCGGTCGTGTTGACGAAATCCGTCAGCAGGATCGGGTCCTTTTCGGTCAAAACGCGCGCGTTGCGGAAGTGGAGGAAAAAAATCGTAGCTGTAATGGCAACCGTGGCGAGCGCCGCAATCAAGATTGCGCCTTTCTTGTGGCGCTTGATTTCAGTAACGATGTACTCGGCACTCGATGTCTGGCGCGCGCCCGTCTCGTTCGTCGGTGCCTTTGCAGCCTTGTCGATAGTTTGCGTCGTCGCGCCGCTGCTCGTTTGCGTCGTCGCCGCGTCGGTTCTGTATAGCGCAGCGGAGCGTCCGAGTTCGCTCTGCAAATCCAACTCGCGGCGCAAATTCTTCAAGTCAATCATCAGATCGCGCGCCGTCTGGAAGCGCTCGTCGCGCTCCTTCGATAGCGCTTTGCGCACGATACGTTGCAGTTCGGCCGGCGCATTGGGTGCGAAGGTTGTCAGCGGCGTGGGTTCGTGATCAAGTATCGCAACCATCACGTGGCTCTTGGTCTCGCCAACGAACGGGGCGCCGTGTGTCACCATCTCATACATCACGACGCCCAAGCTCCAGATGTCGGTGCGCGCATCCAGCTCCAAACCGCGGACCTGCTCGGGAGACATGTAGCGCGCTGTTCCCAAAACCATTCCGGGCTCCGTTTTGACCAATCCCCGCGTTTCGGCTTCGGGATCAATCGCTGAAAGATCTTCTTCCTCGGCAAGTTTTGCCAGGCCAAAATCCAGCACCTTCACGATGCCGTCGCGCCGCAGCATGATGTTTTCCGGTTTGATGTCGCGATGAATGATGCCGGCGGCATGGGCCGCTGAAAGCGCGCTCGCCACTTGAATAGCAATTTCCAGTATTTCGCTGAGCTTCAATTGCGTGTTTTTGAGATGCTGGCGTAGAGTTTCGCCATCAATGAACTCGGTGGCGAGGAAGTGGCCGGCGTCAGTTTCGTCAATTTCATAAATGGTGAGGATGTTGGGATGATTCAAAGCCGAAGCAGTTCGTGCTTCCTGCACGAAGCGGCTCATTCGGTCACGACGCAAGGCAAGGTCAGCATGCAGCACCTTGATTGCAACCTGACGTTCAAGTTTCGTATCCTGCGCCAGATACACCTCACCCATTCCACCAGCGCCGATTTTCGAGACGATGCGGTAGTGCGACAGACTGGTGTTGGCTGACAGTTCTTGATCCATCTGCTTCAATCCGTCTTTGCCAATTCGACGCGGCGCACTAAATTCACAAAGCGCAGGTCATCGCGTAAATCGTCGAGTAATGGGTGAACAGCCTAAAGAGTTGGAAAATACCACCACACCGAGCTGGGACACGATGCGATAGCGGGACAGGCTGGCGCCGGGGGACAGTTGTGCCATTCGTGCTCTTTTACGTCACAGCAGCAGATTGGGCAAGATCAAAGTGAGCACTGGGAGTTGGCGCAATGGGGTATCTTCAAATGATGTTGGCAGAATTTTGACTCCCACGGTTCGGAGTGGCCGACGGGGATGAGTAATTTTTGGCGGAATTTTGCCGGAACGCGGCAGCGTAAAGTGACTTTCTAAAAAAGCACGTCAAACCCGCCGCTGAAAAATCTATGATAGGGGGACAAGAATTGGCCGAACTGAGGGTCGGCGGTGTTAGCGCGAACGTTTCGTGGATTGAAATGGTTTGTAAGGTTGAAACCGCGAAGCGATAACCTTATTCCGTACTTCTTGGTCACTTGGAAGTCTTTGGCAATTTCCGCGTCGAGCGACACAAACGTCGGAAAGCGAGTGCGGTCCGAGTTGCGTTCACCGATGAAGTTTTGTTTGGCATCGCGCACAGAATAAGGAAACCCGGTGCGCATTTCGAAGATTGGCGCAATTGTAACGCGATGCGGCAGGCTGAAAGTACCCCATGCCAGCAGCCGGTTAGGTACGTCGAATGGCAGGTTTGCATATTGGTTCGCGCGAATAACCGGTGCGCCGAAGTCGCCGAAATAGCTATTGAAATCATTCAAGTCTCCACGCGCGCGTGAGCGAACGTAGGAAACGAAAAATTGATGCTTATTCGGTAAGCGGAAGAGTGCCGTCAATTCCAAAGCGCGATACGTGGCTTGGCCGGCCGAGCGCAATACGATGCCGCTTCGCCCTCTGAAGTCCAGTTCAGGGTTAACGATGTAGATATGATCCGTGCTACTCGCGGTCAGGTTTGCGCGCAAGTTCAACCAGGGCGCGACTACCTGGTCGAGTTGCAAGTTCCATCTCAAATTCTGCGGAACGAAACCGGCATCCAAGCTCGATCTTCTTCGAAAGTCGAGCGGAGCGATGGGTGGCGTGTCAACCAGGACATTCACGAAATGATGCCTATCGACCACTGTCACACCGTCGGCTTGGTAGCGGGTTACAGTGCGCGATGGGTACCTGCCAAAGCTGCGAATGTTGAGGGGCACCTTGTCATAGAAAAATCCGAACCCCCCTCTCAGGACGGTCCGATCGTCATTGAGCGGGGACCAGGCAAAACCTGCACGCGGCGCCAGATTGGTCTCGTCCGCAATCTCCTGGTTTTCGTATCTCAGTCCGACGTCAAAATTAAGATTTGAACGCAATAACAAACGGTTCTGTACGAAGCCGATGTATTCGTGATTGTGAGCGTCGATAGGTCGAACTCCACGAAACACGATTCGTTCCGCGAGAGTCCCGTCGCTGCGCAGAATATTTACCGGCCGCGCAGCATAGTTAAAGTGGGTGGTAACGCTATTGAAATCGAACCCGACCTTTATTTCCTGAGTGATGCCTAATAGCTTGCGAGTGGGGAAGGTAAAGACCTCAAGAAGTTCGGCCCGCTGAGACCTCCTCGACTGTTCCGCAAAATAGTTGCCGCCTTCCGCTGTAGGAGTCAGCGTTTGTTCTTCAACGCCTTGTCCCCAGATATCAGCGTGGAAGCGCTTAAGCGAGAACGCAGACAACAAGAGCCCGGCTTTGAATTGGTAATTGTCGCGAAACCCGAACGTAAAATCCTTTTGTTTGTAGTTCGGCGTCGCCAATTGCGGGCGGAAGAAATCGAGGTTAACAAATTGATCGCGTTGCGGAAAATAGCCAAAGGTAAACGTCTGGGTGTGGCGCCCACTCAAGACTGCATCGAACTGCGAGAAGTAACTTTGGGACTCGGTTTTGGTTTCATTAGTGGGGAAAGTGAGTCCCCGAACCGGCTGCTTAGCAATAGTGTAAGAAAGCGATTGGGCGAGAAACAGTCGGTCCTTAATAAGCGGACCACTGAAATTGAATCTTGGACTGTCTTCCGCTATCCCGACGATCTTGCCACCGGTGTAACGTACGTCCGGCAGGAAGTCGTTGAACTCAACATGCCATTGCTCACCACCGCGTCTAGTCTGGATTTTTGTGATGCCGCCAGTGAATGCCCCATATTCGGCCGTGTAGGGATGTTGAAACACCTGCACTGACTCGACGGAATCAATCGGTAAGTTTAGCCTGAAGTTGCCACTCGCAGGATCGGCAGCGTTAAGACCGTTAACCAACAACGCACTCTGTTGTTCCGTGGCGCCCTCGATGCTGATCTCTCCGGTGGGAGAACGCACGACTCCTGGAATCAACGGCAAAGCTTCATCAACTCGTGCCGCGACGAGCGGTAGGCGCTGAAGAGTTTCGCGGTGAAAAGTGGCCGCTGGTATCGATGATCCGGCTGCAGCAGTTGTGGCTTCTTCGACTGGCGATGCAATCGTTACTGACTCTTTCAAAGCCGCGACAGTTAACGACACTTCTATCGTGGTTACTGCTCCGGCCTCGACGACGACATCGCGTTTTGTGAAAGTTTCAAAACCTGGGCTTTCAATGCTCAGTGTATAAGCGCCGGAGGGAAGCTTCGCCAGAAATGTACCGACACCCATTTCGTCGGTCGTGGCATTGAGGACTACAGACGATTCAGACAAACGAGTTAATTGGCAGACAGCTCCGGAAACGCCGCGCCCTTGTGCGTCCCGCACCAGCACTTTCACGGTGCCGGACTCCGGTAAATCCTGCTGGCTCCGTAACGTGGCAGCAGCCGGAAGGTAGAACACAGCCAGGCAGAAGAAAGCCCAGGCGAGACGAGCACCACTCGACTGTTTTGATTGAGAAATATGGCTTAGAACTGCCATCGGGGGTCGTTAATCTCTTGGGTTGCTACCTTGCGTTCGTACCATTGCCTGAAACATAATCCGCTCAGGCTCGAGCCTCTTCAATAAAATCGGCTGTATTTGGTCAACCAGTGAACTCAATTGGTTCGCGGTTTTATCATAACTAAATCTAAAGAGGAAGCGATGCCGTCGGATCATACCTTAGATATGGTTCTTGATAAAATCAGGGTCAGATTTCTCCGATAGAATTCATAGTTGATCTAGGGGAATTCATGAAGCTAAGACTCAACTTGCAGTGGAAACTACTCCTCCTGGTGGCGGGTACGACGACTTTAATCCTACTCGTGTCGGCGTACCTGCATGGTGTATTTACTAACTTACTGATTGAGGACTACCGCTACGATAATGCCGTCAGTCAGGTGGTAACCGTTGCTAAGCGCGCAGAAAAGAACGGCTATTTCGGCTCACCCGACGACTTGCTGCAAGAAATTGATTTTCTGGTAAAGTCGCGCCCGGGATTCCGTCAGGTAGATGTCTATCAAACGACGGCAGCCGGAGAGAAGCTGATAGCCAGCACGGCGCCAGACGCTGAACGCCTTCCTTATCTT
>WNFC01011942.1_pt1 | contig 20153 bp, 30 predicted proteins | sample 5400541 | NCBI WGS metagenome assembly WNFC01 (sample SAMN13153342, study PRJNA577476) | soil metagenome | isolation source: 120 cm saprolite under Douglas fir tree site 2 hole 2 replicate 1 | place: USA:California | collected 2015-04-18
CCGCCACTTACAAAAACATCCCAGTATCGACTGGCGTTTTGGTATCGAGAGGCACCTCCTTCCCACTTTCGTCGCAAGCGCGTTCCAGCCGAGCAGCCCAGAGTACCGTGGCAATGCTGATGAACAGCGACTCGTTGGCCGCGTGTTTACCGACGCATTCCCGCCTCCCAAACCCGTACCCTCTGTGCCCGTCGTAGCGCGCCTCCCTAGGATGCGGAATCAGTTTTCCGGTCCTGTCCAGAAACCTCTCCGGATTGAAGTCCGCCGCATCGTCGCCGTAGGTCGCGGGATCATTATGGCATTGCCACAGGTTCGTGAGGCACATGGTTCCCTTGGGAATGAACATCCCTTCATACCAATCGTCCTCTATCGTGGTGTGTGGAACGCCCAGAGGGGCCACGGGACGCCACCGGAGAGACTCTTTGACTAGCGCCTGTATGAAAGGTAGATTAGGAGCATCCGCGAATGTCGGGGGGCGAGAGCGGCCGACGACAGTATCGAGCTCTTCTTGGGCACGCTTCTGTATTTCTGGATGTGCAATCATCGCCAGCGCCCACCACGCTAACGTGGTAGCACTTGACTCTGAGCCAGCAGCACTACAGAAGTACTTCAGTGGACCCGCTTCATGTTGCCAACAATGGCCACAGAACGTACTATAATGCCCCAAGAAGCCGGGCTAAGTCATCATTGGAAAGCCCACTTTTGTCAGAATTCTTTATCAGCGATGCACCCACACTCGGTCGATCAGATCCCTTAGCCTGGAACCACAACAACTCTGTTAGCTTGCTTTCGTGGAAGCAAGTCATTGACTTACAATATCACTGCGGACAGCATCCAAAAGTCCATTGAACATAGCATTATACTGCTTGAATTGTTCCATTCCTTCTCGTTTCCACTTTGCAAATCTGTCGTTCAATTGCATTAGATGATTTCACCTATGATGGATGACATAGAAGCTTACCTCGACGGGATGTGGATCATCCAAGGGAAAAACTCGACTAGATGTGCTCCAGGGGCACTCGCTGCCGAAAAATGGTTAATAAATGCGTGGATCTCCATAATCGTCTCTTCATGCTCGTCCTCGAGGGCGGGATAATCGTATAAGATAGACATCGTGGCAGAGGCAGCATAGCGCTTGATATGGCCGTCCAATGCATCTGGAGCTTTGAGAATTGCGAAGGCAAGGAGGAGTGCCTCCTTGGAAAACACTGGGCGATAGTCACGAACAGCTACCTTTGTAAGCATTTCATGTGCTGCGCGGCGAGTGCGACGCCAACTATGAGAAGAAATATAAGTTCCGAATCTATGCAGGAAAAATCATACCAACAGGTCTCCATACTGCATTAAGCCAATGAACAGACCGCCACAGAGGATTTCATGGGCAACAATGAAGCGAGGGCGACCAGAGTAGATGTTTGCACGTCGATCAAGGAGCTCAAAGGCAGGCTTGAGGCTATTAAAAATGATGATGGGCTGGCCGAGGGCATTCAAGTACATCATTTGTTCTGGGATTTTATCTGATAAACATACAAAGCCGCGGTGTTGACAAAATGGTATATTGACATAGAGAGTTGGAATGCATTTCCGAGGATCGGGAATCCTTTTGGACCGGGTGGAACTCTACGCCATGGGCTTCTTACATACTGGGCTGCTAGAATGATGACGAGGGTTGTGACTAGGCCGACATTGGGTGTGAAAAGCGCTGAGAAGGACGCGAACAAGTGACAGTAGATGGAGCGCGTAGTTGTGCAATTGAGAGGAGTGGTGGGCCCCGACAGGATATTGTCAAAAATCATCGTGATGGGAGTATCACCTCGACCAAAGGGGGGATGCCAACGCCAATTGCGAATTCGAGCCGTTGTCGGCCGCCACGGCCTATTATCATGATGCCGTGGCGTCGTAGACACACAAATGCAACGACATTTGTGTAGCAATATTAATGAGCCCCCCCCCCTCAAGCCATGCCGCGATGTCTGAGTTCCGGAACCTGATCATCCAGGCAAAGGTCCGATCCTCAGTCAGTGGAATCACTAGCACATCGAGGGTCGCCAGAGAGTGATTTGTGACGATGCAGGACAGATGGGTACCCTCCTCACACTCACCCACCGCCTTGCACAGTTTTCTATGTCTCCGCTACAGATGCGCATGGGGAGCACGTACTCTCAGTTTCAGCCGGGAGGAGTGACCGTGACATCGTACACGTCGAGAAGTTGGAACCGGAATGGCGGAATGGAAGTTTACGAAGTGCGACCACGTGATATGCAGCCCATGTGACCGCTCGCGTGCTAACTGGGCGTCCCCAGCCCCATCGGTTCCTTGTACATCAGGCCACCGGAATGGTGACGAACGGTGTGATCAAACCAATGCGCTGAAAAGCTGAGAGAAGGATGCAGACAGGAGAAAGTGGACGAGGTCCGGGGGCCGCACGCAACAGAGGTGAGTGAGAGAACCAGGTACTATATGCCAGTGGATCAAAGCCATCGTTTTGGGTCATTACCCTACAGTAACTTTGACAGGACGCGAAATGCTCAAGTCACAAAGAACGTACTACGCAACCAACGGCTTTTGAATTGGGCCCGAGCCTGACAGCGTCATAACTTGAAATACCCACTTTTACCACATGACATCAGATACTCGCCGGGGTGAAGATTTGCCGATATGGCATCCTGATCCCGATCAGTAGGACATTCCGTTGGTCCAGCTCGAAGAGCAGAACAATGTGCGTTTTTTTCCCAGTCGTTTTTCGCGGCAGTGCTCACCACATGTTTTTTTTTTCTCTATTATTCACCCCTTTTGACGACCTTTGTTTGCTGCGTTCTCAACTAATCTAGGCGCATGATGGTTCTAAAGTCGATGAATCTGCATGCTCCGAGTCGCCGCATCCAGAGTCACCGACGGACGAGGGAGAATGCGACGGTGACGGCGACTCGGAAGGCAAAGGAGACCAGGATGGGGGTAGGGGGTAGAGATCTCGATGCCGAGCTAGAGGACATGGAATAGGACGTTCGCAACACTACTGCAGCGACGGAAGACTCGGACTTTGACGAGATGGACGAAATCGAGCCACTGGCAGGAGAACTCGATGAATAGTCTCAGCCTGAGCCCCTGGCGGGTGTCCTTCCTTTCCGATTATCCTGCCGTAAATTAATATGTTCAAAGGTGACGGCTCCCCACGTTCGTCAACGAGTACGAGTCGCTTACGCATCTCCATTTCCTAGTTGACTAGTAACCACTGTACAAAGCCATCAGGGAATTGTGTCAACCGTGTGCCTCAGGCTCGCCCGCATACAACCAGACTTACTGTGGCTCAGCCCACTGGCCAGGGCCAAGACACGGGAAGTAAAGGATGGGTGAAATGATTGTACCTTTCGATCACACCATATTCTGCCATGACGAGCTCACTTATGTTGTTCCGAGTCGATGACGGCATGGATGATGTCAGTGTCAGGAAGGAATTATCCTCGCAGCCGTCATTGGAACGACATGCCATGTCATCTACGTAGACTACCGTTGAATTGAATACTATCTGCTTTCGCTCACGACAAAGGCCCTTCATAAAGAAAATGCAGCCAATGAACGCACGAGTGGCATGGCTCAAAAATGTGTGATCTCGAATATCGAGAGCATGACTGCCCCTGTTGTTGATGTAAATACGAGGATGAAATATGAGTCTGCATAAGTATAATGACACAATGACAGGGAAATATTCAACATAACAGCCAGTGGTCAAGATAACAGACAACCATAACTTGAAATAGTCGGCTCTGGGCGATGTTTCGTCCGCAGAAGTTCCACAATCTTATGCCTTTGAACAACTCAATCTCCCCCGCGAGTATTGAGGGTGCCTCTGGGAATCGAGGGGTAATTTCACATCTGTAAAGGAGCGGCTGGCTAGATGACACCAGTCAAAATCCAACGAATAGCTCAGAAAGACAGAGACGGACGCTGCCACTTGCAAAATCATTCCAGTATCGACTGGCGTGTCCATATCGAGAGGGACCTCCTTCCCACTTTCGTTGCGAGGGCGTTCCAACCGAGCAGCCCAGAGCACCATGGCCATACTGATGAGCAACATTTCGTTGGCCGCGTGTTGAGCAACGCAGGCCCTCCGCCCGAATCCGTCCTCTGTGCCCGTCGTAGGGGCCTCCCTAGGACCCAGAATTGGCCTACCGGTCCCATCCAGGAACCTGTCCGAGTTGAAGTCCGCCGCATCGTCGCCGCATGTCGCGGGATCATGGTGGCATTGCTACATGTTCGCGAGGACTCGGAAAATGGTCCCTTTGGGAATGAGCATTCCTTCATACCAATCGTCCTCGGTCGTTGTGTGTGCGATGCCCAGAGGAGCCGCGGGACGCCACCGGAGAGTTTCTTTGACTAATGCCCGCATGAAGGGCAGATTAGGGAAACCCTCAAATGTTGGGCCGAGAGCGGCCGACGACCGCACCGAGCTCATCTTGGGCGCGCTCCTGTATTTCTGGATGTGCCAACATCGCCAGCGCCCACCACCGCTAAGGTATGAACATATGAATCTGCACCCGCAGCGCTACAGAAGTACTTCAGTGGACGCGCTTCGTATTATCAACACGGTCACAGAACCCACTATAAGCTCCCAAGAAGCCAGGCTGATTCATCATTGGACAGCCCACTTTTGTCGGAATTGTTTATCAGTGATGCACCCACACTCGGTCGATCAGATCCCTTAGCCTAGAATCACAACAACTCAGGAACATTGGTTTTGTGGACGCACATTATTGACTCACAACATCGCTGCGGGCAAAGTTGAAAAGTGCACCGAACACGGCATTATGCCGCCTGAAATATTCCTTTCCTTCTCGTTTCCACTTTGAAAATCTGTTGTTCTATCACATTAGATGATTACACCTACGAAGAAGCTTACCTCTCCGGAATGTGGATCATCCAAGGGAACAACTCGACTAGACGTGCTCCAGGGGCAGCCGCCGCCGACAAACGATCGACAAATGGGTGGATCTCCATGATGGCCTTGTCATGCTCGTCCTCGAGGGTAGGATAATCGTACGAGATGGACATAGTAGCAGAGGTGGAAAAGCGATTGAGATGGCCTTGTAAGGCATCTGGAATCTTGAGAACTGCAGAAGCAAGGAGGATCGCCTCCTTGAAAAACACTGGGCGATATTCACGAACAGCTACCTTTGACAGCCTTTCATGTGCTGCACGGCGAGAGCGACGCCAACTATGAGGAGAAACATAAGTTCCAAATTTATACAGGAAATGTCATACCAACAGGTCTCCGTACTGCATCGTGGGAGTGAACAGACCACCACAGAGGGTTTCATGAATAACAATGAAACGAGGGCGATCAGAGTAAACGTTTGCACAATGATCGAGGAGCTTGAAGGCAGGCTTGAGGCTATTAAAACCTATGAAGGGCTGGCTAAGGGCATTTAAGTACATCATGTGTTCTGTGATTTTATCCTTGGAAGGCCGCGGAGCCAACGAAAATGGATCTTGACTGTACCGAAGTTTCGTTTGCACTCTTTCTGGAACATCCAACGTTTATCTGAGAGTTGGAGTGCATTTCCGAGGATTGGGAGTCCCTTTGGACCAGGTGGAACTCTACGCCATGGGCTCCTTGCATATTGGGCTGTTATAATGATGACGAGGGTTGTAATTAAGCCGAGGCGGGGCGTGAAGAACCGTGAGAGGGAGGCGGTCTCGAGACAGTAGATGAAATTCGGAGTTGCGCAATCGCTAGCAATGGTAGACCCTGCATTATGTCATGTCGACTTCGAAGGGCATGCCAATCGCTAATTTAAGGCTGGTTGTCGCTCATGGTGGCGTCGTCAACGCCAAAGCACAACGACCTTGCATTCCCGTAGCGATGAGGAACCTCCCCTCCCCCAAAACGTGCGCTGATGCCTGGGTTCCGGAGCCTAATCATCTGCCCCTCCAGTGGCCAGTGGAATCACTGCCCATCAGGGGTCACCAGAGAGTATGACGGTGGAGGACAGATGGGTAGCCACCTCACCCTCACCCACCACCTTGCGCATTTTTCTCTGTCCATGTGCATAGAGAGCGCGTATTCTTCAAGTTCAGCCAGAGGACAGAGGGATGACGCGCACCGCGCACATCAAGAAGTTGGCCGGGCCGGTCCAGAATCTCAGTCTACTCACGTGACGGTCAGCCCACATGACTCTCGAGTCACTCAGACTCCATGATCATGATTTATCTCGACTCATCTCAGTCGACCAGCCTCAACAATGTTTATTTTCGTAGCCGTCGCTTGAATGGTACCACTAGTCTGCCTTGTTATCTACCCAGCCTATCGTTGAATTGGGCACCATCTCCGTGCACTCGCGGCAAAGGTCATCATAAAATTGCCTGAAATGAACGCATTACGGCTCATAGATGCGTGATCTCGAAACCCCCTTCAAGTTGTCGCATCATGATGTACTAGTATATGATACATTGGAAGTGTTACTTTGGGTTCTGTACCCCAAGGCGTACAGTAATGAACTCAAAAGAAAATCCCTTGTCATCGAGGATACAACTGATGGATGCAAAGGAAGAAATATTCAGTCATACGTACGAAGACACGGAAGTATTCACTGACACACAACCTTAAATAATCAGTGCCGATCAATTTCTGAGCGATATATCGTCTTTAGAATTCCACAACAATCTCATGCCTTTAACAGCTCGATCTCCTCCACGAGTATTGAGGGTGCCTCAGGGAATCGAGGGGTAATCTTACACCTGTACGGGAGCGGCTTGCTAAATACACCAGTCAAAATTCAACACAGAGTGGAGAAGGACAGAGACACTTACAAAACCACCCCAGTATCGATTGGCGTGTCCACATCGAGGGGGACCTCAGGCTCCCAAACAAGGAACCTCTCCGGGTTGAACTTTGCTGCATCGTCACCAAATGTCACAGGGTCATGGTGGCATTGCCATATGTTCGTGAGGCAAATGGTCCCCTTGGGAATAAACTTCCCTTCATACCAATCGTCCTCTATCGTAGTATGTGGGATACCTAGAGGAATCACGGGGCGCCACCGGAGAGTTTCTTTGACTAATGCCTGTATGAAAGGCAGATTAGGGGCATCCGCGAATGTCGGGGGGCGAGAGCGGCCAACGACCATATCGAGCTCATCTTGGGCGCGCTTCTGTATTTCTGGATGTGCAATCATTGCCAGTGCCCACCACGCTAACGTGGTAGCAGTTGTCTCCGCGCCAGCAGCACTACAAAAATACTTCAGTGGACATGCTTCGTGTTGCCAACAACGTTCACAGAACGCACTAGAAAGCTCCAAGAAGCCAGGCTAATTCATCATCAGACAGCCCACTTCGATCGGAATTCCTTATCAGCGATGCACCTACACTCGGTCGATCGGATCCCTTAGCCTGCAGTCACAACAACTCGATAAGCTTGCTTTCGTGGATGCAAATTATTGATATCACCACGGACAATATTCAAAAGTTCATTGAACATGGCATTATGCTGCCTGAAATGTCCCATTCCTTCTCGTTTCCACTTTGCAAATCTGTCGTTCCATTGCATTAGATGATTACACCTACAAGGATGAAATAGAAGCTTACCTCTCCGGGATATGGATCATCCAAGGGAAAAACTCGACTAGATGTGCTCCAGGGGCACCCGCCGCCGATAGACGATCGAGAAAAGCGTGGATCTCCGTAATGGTATTGTCATGCTCATCCTCGAGGGTAGGATAATCGTACAAGATGGACATAATGGCAGAGGCGGCAGTGCGCTTGAAATGGCTTTGTAAGGCATCCGGAGTTTTGAGAACTGCAGAAGCAAGGAGGATTGCCTCCTTGAAAAACACTGGGCGATATTCACGAACAACTACCTTTGTAAGTCTTTCATGTGCTGCGCGGCGAGTACGACGCAAACTATGAGGAGGAACATAAGTTCCAAATCTATACAGGAAAGACCGTACCAACAGATCTCCATACTGCATTGTGCCAACGAAAAAACCGCCACAGAGGATTTCATGAACAACAATGAAACGAGGGCGATCAGAGTAAATGTTTGCACGACGATCGAGGAGCTCGAAGGCAGGCTTGAGGCTATTAAAAACTACGAAGGGCTGGCCAAGGGCATTTAAGTACATCATGTGTTCTGTGGCGTTATCTGATAAACTAGAAAGCCGCGGCGTCGAAGAAAACGGATATTGACCGTACCAAAGTTTCGTTTGCACTCTTTCTGGAACATCCAACGTTTATCTGAGAGTTGGAGTGCATTTCCAAGGATGGGGAGTCCCTTTGGGCCAAGTGGAACTCTACGCCATGGACTCCTTGCATATTGGGCTGCCAGGACGATGACGAGAGTCGTAATTAAGCCGAGGGGTGTGAAGAGCCGCGAGAGGGAGGCGAATTCAAGACAGCAGATGAAGTGCGGAGTCGCACAATCGAGAGGAGTGGTAGACCCTGAGGGGATATCGTTAAAAGTCATGGCGATGGGAATATCCTCTCAACGTCGAGGGGGGCATACCTAATTCCCAATTCAAGGCAGCTGTCGCTCCCACGGCCTGTTATGGTGGCGTCGTTGACGCCACACCGCAATGACATACTATTTCTCTAGCAATGAGGAACCCTCTCTAATGTGTGCCGACTCTGGGATACCAACTTTGCGGCCATTTCGGGATCTAGTCATGTAAAGGGCGAACGTCCGGCGAATTTTCCCAGCGACCAAGTGGCAAGTAGAATGACGCCCGATATCGCCAGAGCCATGATGACGCAGGACAGAAAGGTATACATTTGAGTCGCCTTGGCAGTCTTCTTTGTGTTCCGCTCCAGTTGCGCGTGCAAAGTGCGACTCTCCGAGACTCTGTGCAGGGCTTCGGAAGAAGAGCAACGGCGGCGCGGTCAGGCGTCTAGGTTGGGCCACGTGATATGCAGCTATGTGACCACACATATCGCGTGCTACCCCCGACTACACCAGTATTACGTGGAACCAGCCCCATTTCCCAGAAAGATGACGATGGTGCGGATCAAAACCAAGGCGCTACCCACAACTCCGAGTCCCCATCGACCGTGCTCCACTCATGACCCTAAGTCTCTCAGTGCGGACCGTGACGCACCCCGGCTATAGGAGTCATATACCTACAACAGATCGGACCTTCAACAATACACAGTACATACCCATAGCAGGACAGGGCTCTGCACCCAAATGCGCACGTTAACAGATTCCCAAAAAAAAAAGATCCACCGTTTAATCCAAAGCAATTATAGTGGGGGCTGGAGCCTGAGTAGGGACCTCTCCATCATACGTCACGCCTTCAACAACTCGATTTCCTCCGCGAGTAATGCTGGAGCTTCAGGGAAACGAAGGGAGGCATTACACCTGTATGGGACTGGCCGGCTACAATCCATCAGTCGAAACTCAACGAAAAGGACGAGAGGGAGACCGCGGCGTACAAAACCATTCCAGTATCGACCGTCGTATTCGTATCGAGCGGCACCTCCTTCCCACTTTCGTCACGCGGACATTCTAGACTCATAGCCCAGAGCACCGCTGCTATACTGATGAACAGCGAATCGTTCGCCGCATGTTTACCGACGCAGGCCCTCCGTCCAAATCCGTATGTACAGTGCCCATCATCGTGCGTCTCCACAGGACCCGGAATTAACATGCCGTGCTCGTCCAGGAATCTTTCAGGGTTGAACTTCGACGCATCGTCACCGTACGATGCCGGATCGAGGTTGCATTGCCACTGGTTCGCGAGGCAAATGGTCCCCTTGGGAATAAACATCCCTTCGTACCAGTCGTCCTCTGTCGTGCGATGTGGGATACCCATTGGCAACACGGGCCGCCATCGGAGAGACTCTTTGACTAATGCCTGTATGTAAGGCAAATTCGGAGCATCCGCAAAAGTTGGCGGACGTGAGCGACCAACGACGACATCGAGTTCATCCTGTGCACGCTTCTGTGTTTCTGGATGGGCGATCATTGCCAGAGCCCACCATATTAATGTCGTAGCAGTTGTCTCTGCACCCGCAGAGCTGCGAAAACAGTTTAGATTTCGTGTCAACGTGACAAATAAAGAACTTACTACAAAGTGCCAAGAACCCAGGTAATCTCGTCATGGGAGAGCCCACTTCGATCGGAATTCTTTATCAGCGATGCGCTCACGCTCGGTCTCTCAGAGCCTTTCGCCTGGAATAGCAACTACTCAAAAAGGTTTCTTGCGCGAATATGGCTCTTACAATATCATCGTAAATGGTATTCAGCGGCCTCTTAAACATGGCTGTATGCTGCCTGAAATGTTCCATTCCTTCTCGTTTCCATTTTGCAAATCTGTTGTTCCATCGCATCAGATTTATACCTAGAACGGATGACATAGAAGCCTACCTCGCCGGGATGTGGATCATCCAAGGGAACAACTCCACTAGATGTGCTCCAGGGGCGCCTGCTGCCGACATACGATCAATGAATGTATGGATTTCCGTAATGGTCTCGTCATGTTCGTCCTCGAGGGTGGGATAATCGTATAAGATAGACATGGTCGAAGACGCAGCGAAGCGCCCGATATGCTCGACCAAGGCATTTGGACTTTTGAGAATCGAGGAGGCAAGGAGGATTGCCTCTTTGCAAAAAGTTGGGTGATAATCACGAACCATGGTCTTTGTGAGCATTTCATGTGCCGCACGGCGAGTGCGACGCCAACTAGAAACAAAGGGGTTAAGTCACGAAGTTTTAGAAGGAAAGTGAATACACACACGTCTCCACATGTCATGAAGGCAAAGAACAGACCACCGCAGAGGATTTCATGAGAAACAATAAAGCGAGGGCGATCAGAGTAGATGTTTGCGCGTCGATCGAGAAGTTCAGAGGCAGCCTTGAGGCTATTGAGAACGATAATAGGCTGGCCAAGAGCATTCAAATACATAATATTCTCTTGAATCTCTCCGGTAAACAGGGAAATTCAAGGGATCGGAGAAAGTGGAATTGGACGTACGAAACTTCCTTTTGCAATCTTTCTCGAACATCCAATGCTTATCCTTGAGTTGAAAGGCATTTCCGAGAATTGGAAGACCCTTTGGACCGGGTGGAACTTTGCGCCATGGGCTCGTTGAATATCGTACTGCTAGAATGACGACAAGGCCCAGAATGAAGCTAACGCGGGAAGTCAGAAGCTGGAAGAGCGCAACGAACGAGAATGTGCGGAGGTGGGCGTTGGCGAAACCGAGAGTGCCAGTGCTGGTGGTAGGACCACTGGTAGATGGGGTTGTATCGAAGGTCATCGTGGTGGCGATGAGTGTTTGGGTCGCCACTTCCAGGGGGAATGGCAGTCGAATTTGAATACATGTTCCTATAGAGCGATAGCTCAGCTCAGAGAGCTTGAGACGGGACCCTGATCAGATATCAGGAACAAGCCTGGCAACTTGAACCAACCCCGGACCGGTGGTGGTGAGATGTCATCATGTCCCTGCCTCGCGACATTAATTTCATTTGTTGCATCATGCGCAGGACAGCAACTTGAAGACGCCTCTCGATTCAGGTTATCGCCGAATCAGCCTGAGTACTGTATGGCTGTAGTGAGTCGTGTTTCAATGAGCATACGCTTAAGAAGAATCATCCGCTACGCACTCAAACGATGTCACGTCGAACCGAGCGTTGGCCTGGTTTTGCGAATCGGTACTGCGAGCCCGTGCTTTATTATTTTCAGATTTCCCTGCGGCAGCAACATCAGATGCGCTTACTTGGTTGCGAGATGTAGTAACTCAAGTTATGGATCAGAACGACGACTGATCTATTTATAACCCGAGTAACCAAGATGCCAGCACAACCTTTTTTAGAAATTATAGAAATTAAACGCGTCATGTCCACTCGCCACTCATGCTCGAGCACGCTCCCCTCATAGTATTGCACGTGAATGGCCCAGGTTCTCACATTCATATAATATACTGGGAGTTGCAGTGGGGACCTCAGAGCTATGTACCGCGCGCGGCGCGGGAAAACTCCGCCATACATCACGCCTCCAATAACTCGATTTCCTCCGCGAGTAATGACCGTGCCTCAGGAAAACGAGGGGAAGCATTACACCTATACGGGACCGGCCGGCTAGAAGTCGAAATTCGAATCAACATCCAAACGGGACAAGATAGAGACCGTGACATACGAAACCATTCCAGTATCGACAGTCGTGTCCATATCAAGCGGCACCGCCTTCCCACTTTCGTCACGGGGACATTCCAGCGTCATAGCCCAGAGCACCGTGGCCATACTGATGAACAGCGTGTCGTTGGCCGCATGTTTACCGACGCAGGCCCTTCGCCCAAACCCGTACGTACTGTGCCCATTGCCGCGTGTCTCTACGGGACCCGAAGTCAGCCTGCCGCGCTCGTCCAGGAATCTTTCAGGGTTGAACTTCGACGCATCGTCACCGTACGATGCCGGGTCAAGGTTGCATTGCCATATGTTCGCGATGCAAACGGTTCCCTTGGGAATAAACATCCCTTCATACCAATCGTCCTCTATTGTGCTGTGTGGGATGCCCAATGGCAGCGCCGCGCGCCACCGGAGAGATTCTTTGACTAATGCTTGTATGTAGGGCAAATTCGGAGCGTCCGCAAGCGTTGGCAGACGTGAGCGACCAACGACGATATCGAGTTCATCTTGTGCGCGTTTCTGTATTTGTGGATGCGCGATCATCGCCAGTACCCACCAGAGTAATGTCGTAACGGTTGTCTCTGCGCCGGCAGAGCTTCAAACGCAGTTCAGAATTCGTGTTACCGATAAAAGCCAAATGACGCACTACAAAGTACCAAGAACCCAGGCAATCTCATCATGGGAGAGCCCGCTTCGATTGGAATTCCTCATTAACGATGCACTCATGCTCGGCCTTTCAGACCCTTTAGCCTAGAATAACTGCTTAGAAGGATTTGGTGCGTGAAGACAATTGACTAGCCTACAATGTCAGCGTAAATGGCATTTAGGGGCCTGTTAAACATGGCTGTATGCTGCTTAAAATGTTCCATTCCTTCTCGTTTCCATTTTGCAAATCTGTTGTGCGTTACACGAAATCATTACACCTACCGTGACAACGAATGACATAGAGCTTACCTCGCCGGAATATGGATCATCCAAGGGAACAACTCCACTAGATGAGCTCCAAGGGCAGACGCCGCCGACACACGATCGATGAATGTGTGGATTTCCGTAATGGTCTCGTCATGTTCATCCTCGAGAGTGGGATAATCATACAAGATAGACATGGTCGCAGAAGCAGTGGAGCGCTCAATATGCTTGACCAAGGCGTTTGGATTTTTGAGAATCGAGGAGGCAAGGAGGATCGCCTCTTTGCAAAAAGTTGGGTGATAATCACGAACTATGGCCTTTGTGAGCATTTCATGTGCTGCGCGGCGGGTTCGACGCCAACTAGGAGTAAAAGAGTAAGCTTCGAAGTTTTGGAAGAAACTGAGTACCAACACGTCTCCATATGACATGAGGGCTGTGAACAGACTCCCACAAAGGATTTCATGAGCAACAATGTAGCGAGGGCGATCAGAGGAAATATTTGCGCGCCGATCGAGAAGTTCAGAAGCAGCCTTGTGGCTATTTAAAACGATAATAGGCTGGCCAAGGGCATTCAAATACATAACATCCTCTGAAAATTTCTCCGATAAACCGGGGGAGTCAAGGGGTAGCGAAAATGGAATTGGACGTACGAAACTTTTTTTTGCAATCTTCCTCGAACATCCAACGCTTATCCTTGAGCTGAAAGGCGTTTCCGATAACTGGAAGACCATTTGGACCGGGTGGAACTTTACGCCACGGGCTGGTTGCGTATTGAACTGCTAGAATGATGATGACAAGGCTCAATGGAAAAACGAAGCCAACGCGGGGCGTCAGAAGCTGGGAGAGTGGAGAGAATGAGAGACAATGGAGGCGTAGGGTGGCGCAACCGAGAGTAGTGGTAGAATCAGGGGGGATTGTATCGAAAGTCATTAATATTGTGGTGGTGATAGCAGTACTGCCTTAAAGCCTGAGGGGAACCCAACTGAAGACGGGGTTCTAATTGCTTTCTGTGGGCTCGTTGGCTGTCAGATCTGTCAGAAGCCATCGACACACGAAGCACGGCATTAAGGCGGAAGTTGAAGAAGACGCTTGTTAAGTACTAGTATGATGCAGTTGGTCTCGTCTCAGAGCGTGCCCTTGGGGAGAATTATCGCTATGCAGTCATGTCGAACCAAGCTGTGCCATTGGCATTGGCAATCAGTGTTCTGGATCCCCACGAGTCCCGGGCCGAGCCTGGGCTTTACTATCTTCGAAGTGACAGCGTTGAGAGCAGGAACTCACGCCACAAAATCGGATAGGGCCGAAGTGAAACAACCACATGCCAGTGACTCCATGAGACTACTCCCGATATTTCCTTCCATGTCACCAAATCATTCCTGTAGGCTTCACGTCGGAAAACATAAGGGGTACTAACCGGAAGCCCATTAGCTCTACGGTAGAAATGACACACAAAGGTCTGGACTCGCACAAAATTCTTGTTTTGTATATCTAGCCTGACAGATCTGTGCTGTTCGATGATACCTTGAGAGAGGAAAACAAGTCGCATCAAGTGGAAGCTGTCGCGTGAAATGTCTGGTCTCCCTCTCTCTCATGGCAGGGGCCAATGACCGTGGGCGTCGACTAGCGAGCCTTTTGGTTGAATAATTCTCTTGCATGTGGGGCAAGCACTGAGATGCGTTCTGAATCACCGAGCTCTCACATCCTACACATAAAATGGCTGTGACAAGTCACCCAATGCGATTCACCGTACAATAGAGCTTGATTTGGTCCTTCCTTTTCGCTGGCATTTGAGTGGTCTGAATCACTCATGACCTGTAAACCGTCGATGGCTAGTATGTTACCGATTCTGATCACGGCCGGATTCTTCACAGGAAGGATAAGTTCTAGGAAGACGTTGTCGCCGACGGTAGGGATGACTGACATCAGTTGTGGCTTGATACCACACCAAAACGCTATCTGGACAGTTTCCAGTTTGATATGCGATGGAATTACTGAAGCCTGCGCCCGCACCAGCTGCGAGCTGAGTGAGTGCTGAGTGGCGTCTTTGGCTTGTCATATTCGCTGGGCTAACGGTAAGGTATGTTCCGTAATGATGATAGGCTGTATCATTATTCAGCAATTTCCCTGGGTGACGGCATTGATTGCGGCGCAAGTACTGTTGGGCAGATCAGATCAAAACAACGTTGGGACTCGGAGTTCGGAGAGTGGAATCATAAGCGCGATCGAGGAGGCGTAGAGGATTGCAGGATATGATGCGCCGCAATACAGGCGTGAGTGTATTGGGGTTGTGATGCGGGTGATGGGTTATCGGGTGAGAAAGACGTGTAGTGCCTAGAAACCGTCCTCGTCTTGCCAAGGGCGGTCGCGTCCAACCATATTAATCCCATCGTGCACCTCGCCTCGCGGCCACCGCACTTCTTGTTTACCTTCAGCTTGCAACTATGGCAGACCCTGCCGTCATCGCGCTCGCTACCGAACTCATTAAACAAACGCGACTGTCCGATGCTGATTGGAACAAGGTTGAGAATACCGCCCAGGCGCTCGCTAACTCGTTGCGTTCGAGAAACAGTACGTACCCTTTTGTTCGGCGTCGACACTCTCAGAGTCAAGGCAATGCATCGCAGATGATACTCAGACCGCGCTGGGAGGCACCCAGCTCCCCGCTGTCCTGGCTGCGATAGTCAAAGACGCCTTGCGAGGTTTGCGAGTGCCCGATGTCTCTCATCTCCCCGCATTATACGAGACACTTCGTGTTGGGGCGAATGTTTGCGTAGACCACGGTGCGACTTGGTATCCTCTTCATCCTTCGTCCCCAATAACCTCTCGCAGACGAGAACCGAGGCCACCTCCTGGACTCAGGATTTCTCCGAGCCCTCGTCACCCTACTCGATCGCTACACCGACCTCATCCCCAAAGATAAAGCAACCGATTTTCTCCCACTTTCTACGGCCCATCTCAAAGTCGTCAGAACGGCCATCGCCGTCCTCTTGAACGCTGGTATAGGATATGGTACGCCTTGGCCCTCCTGGATTGATCGTTGGGATGTGCTGACCAAAGCACACTCATACCCAGAGCCCGTCAAAACCGCGCTCAATGTCGTCGAGGCGCCCGTGGCAATTTTTCGTCTCGCCACGACGATATACCCGGCGGGCGCCTGGGCAAAGAGTCCAGCGCCGTACATCCCGCCTGAGGAGTTCGACGAGTCGTGGCAGCTCCGGAGCGGACTCTCTTCCTGGGCATGGCGCGCCATCGGCGAGCTCAAAGATAATGGTGCGCTAGCGCCGCACATGGCGTTCGATCCTCTGACTTCCCCACTCAAATTGGCTCCGTCATCGCAGCTCCGGCCGTGTTCGGGCCAGACGTGCTCCCGCAACTCATGACGCCCGTCCGCGCATACTGTTCGCTCCTCGAGGCCCTCGCGCTCGACGACGAGGACGTGCGGCTCTCGCTCGCGCGCGGCACTTCGTTCCCGGATGAGCACGGCGGCGTGCGCTGTCTGGCGGAGATCCTCGAGTTCATCGACCGCGGCGACTACCATCCGCTCTGGAAGGATCTGCCCGGCGATGGCGCCCAGCGCGAGCGCACGTTCGACTTTTGCAAGGCGGCGCTCATCAAGGCGGTCGTCGAGATCGCGGGCGAAGAGAAGAACGTTGATGTGCTGTGGGATGACTCGGACGAGAAGCAGCCAGGCGGTGCGCTTGTCGGACAGATGGCGCAATGGATCAAGAGGCACAAGGACCTCAAAGATAACGACCGAGACGACCTCTTGGTCTGTGCAACGTTGACTCTGGGTAATCTCCTGCGTCATGGTGCGTTCCGTTCACCCTTCCTTCCGGGGAAGCGTATTCGAGTTTACATTGCAGGCGTGCACTCTGTCACCCTTACAAGGGCCCCTATCAGCCTCGCCCCCGATCTCGCCTCGTTGCTGCGTCCGGAAACTGATATCAAAGTCAAACATGGTGTCATCGGCTTGCTCAAGCACCTCGCATATGCCGCACCTGCTCGTGCAGCCCTGGGCGAGGCTGGCACCATCAAACGACTCGTCAACTCCAACGTATTCCAGCCTGCCGCGGACCAGGCAGAAATGGTCCAGGTCAACGCCATAGGGGTCATAAAACACTTGTGTAGCGACAACGGTGAGTCCGCGAACTGGTTATCACTGCGTGGCGGAAGAGCTGAGCGCCGCGCCAAAATTAGCTAATAATTGCTACGATCTGACGCTGCCGGCGGAGGGCCAAGATGCCGAGTCGACGGGGTTGCATCAGATTCTCGCGCTGATCAAGCGTTCTGACTCGACCGCGATCAAGAGCGAGGGCACGCGCGTGTTCGTGAACGTGATCCGAAAGCTCTGGCACGAGGACACCCCAGGCGGGGAACAGCGAAGGGTCACGATGCGCACCGTCAGCGCTCCGCCCGTCGCGCTCGCGCTCGCGCAACTCGTCGGCCGCAGCAAGAGATACCCGATCCTCATCAACGAGGGAATCGTCGCTCTCACCGTCCTCAGCCTGCACTCTGGTGCGTGACTCGTGTCCGTTTTTTTTGCGCACGAAGCCCTCTCTTACATCTCACATGCGTTTCCTCTTCGTCAATCGTCGCAACTATCAACTATCGTTTTGTTTTGGTTTTGTTTCGTTTTTTTTTTCCAGCGAACGTCGTCCTCGACGCGATCACGACGCTGCTGCCGTTAGAGACACAGGCTAGTTCCGTCCCCGGCTCCGCAAGGGAGAGCGAGATCGGCTCGCCCGTAACGACCCCTGGCCGTGCCGTCGACACGCTCGCACACCTTCTCAGGGGACACGGCACGAAGGTACCCGAGGAAGTGCGCGCCAACGCCTGCATATTGCTCGGCCAGGTCGGCCGCGAGGACGGCGTCGGCGCGGAGCGTCTACCGGAGCTGATCAAGCTCAAAGCTGAGCTGCGACCGCTTCTCGTTAGCGCCGCCGACTCCGAGAAAGAGTTGCGCCTGAAGACGGCGGCCGCTGGCGCGTTGCAGCGCTGGGGGTCGTAAAAAGGGTTTCAGAGGTACGTGCGTATTTATGTCGGTAGTTCGCTCTCTTGTATTCCTGTCGCTTGTAGCGCTATGTTTTCGTGCACTGTAGATACCGTTGAAATTTTTTTTGGGGGGGGGTTGGCTCGGTGGGTAGGTAAAGGGAGTTGCTGGCGGGACAAACTAGCCACCGTCCATCTAAACTCCGGACTTTTCTTGTATGGTTCAAACGGAGTGCTTTTACGTCTCGTGTACGCATGTACAATATATAAAACAGCTGCTGAGCTACTCTACCTCGCTTGCACATAGTCGTCGATTTTCAAGAGTAGGGTCACGGTCTCTGTCGCGAGCTCGACCGCACTCGTCGACACCAGTAACGGTTGCACAACGTCCTCTTCCAGGATATTGGAGATTTGGCCCTATTATACAACATCGACATTGCGTCAAGCATGAGAAGAGAACGAAGACGCACCTTCCGAACGTTGATGCCCGCATTACGTTCGCCAAGGGCGTGACGGTTGCGGAGCTCGGTAACGATCGCAATGGGGTTGAGCCCAGCGTTCTCGGCGAGCGTCGTCGGGATGACCTCGAGCGCGTCGGCATATGCTTGGAAGCAGTATGCCTCCATGCCGGTCAGGGCCTGCGCGTATTGCGACAGCATGCGCGATACGTGGATCTCTGGTGCGCCACCGCCACCGATCAGCGCACTACGACGAAAAGGGGACGACGGGTCAGCGAAGATGTGCGGATTTTGTCGTGGATTAGCCTGCGCACCGCTTCTTGACCAGACAGCGCACGACGCAGAGCGCGTCGTGGATGGAGCGCTCGCATTCGTCGAGAACGAGCTGGTTGCTGCTCATCGCAAGGATGCTGACCGTGCGTCCCCTGTTCCTCACACCGGTGATCTTGACAACTTTCGTCCCATCGTTATTCGTCTCATCCACAAGATCGGCATATCCCAGTTTATCCTCGCTAAACGCCTCGATGTCTGCGACAGGTTTGCATCCAAGACTCTTTGTGAGGAAGTCGATCTCATCACGTTCTACATCTTTGACGACGAGGATGTTGAGACGCTTTAGGAAGGTAAGGGACGTGTCATCGACGGCGTCGCGCAAAATGGATTTCTGGATAAGGAGCACGTTACAGCCCGTCTTTTTGATCTTTTTGCATATATTGAGCAAGTAGGTGCGCCCTTCCTTGATGACCTTGTCCATTTGTCGGTAATCATTGATGACGACGGTGTTGTCCATCTACGGAACTTGTCAGTACTTATCTCGAGACAGTAATTGATAACAAACATCAGGTTTGGGAGCACTGAGCTGGAATTGAATGAGGCCAATTTTGGCCTTTTCGATCCTCGTCGGACCGCCAGCTGCGACGACGACGTTTTGGTTAAGCACAACACCATCGATCAGCTCGGTGTCTTCTATTGTACCGCCAACCTTCTTGACGATACGGATATCTCGTAAATCAACGTTCGAGGACGTAGGCGTAACAAGGCGGGTGACAGCGGAGACGGCGATAGGTGCTAGGATAGATGAATATTGAGAGACAATCTGTACATTATGTCAGACTAGAGAGAGAGAAGCGAAATTCATGACCCGCCTTGGAATTTAGGGACGTGCTGGCTGCCCTTATAAGCGTCGTGCGATCATTGAGATCAATTGGGCTCGATATTTCAGTAAGGAATTCGACGGCCTTTGCCGATGCCTTCAAGAAAGACTCGGCAATGATTGTAGGATGGATACCCTTTTGAAGCATCTTCTCGGCCGCACCCAATAGGCTACCGGCGAGTACGACGACGGACGTCGTGCCATCACCAGCCTCAACGTCCTGTGCCGCAGACAGATCGACAAGCTGTCCGAATGCAATTAGTGTCTATGATATTGCCGTCCACAAAAGAGGAGTGTCCGCTCACCATTTTAGAAGCTGGGTGCAGAGCCTGGATGCTTCGCAGAATAGTCGCGCCGTCGTTTGTAACAATAACCTCTCCCTTCGAAGTTTGGATCTGGAGCGATGGTCGTCAGCAAGGCGCGAGAAAAGCCGTGGACGAGACGACCAACCATCTTGTCCATTCCACGGGGTCCCAGTGATGTCCGCACAGCATCACTGATCGCTAGAATAATTTATGTTTAGGAT
>WNFC01002811.1_pt1 | contig 20151 bp, 17 predicted proteins | sample 5400541 | NCBI WGS metagenome assembly WNFC01 (sample SAMN13153342, study PRJNA577476) | soil metagenome | isolation source: 120 cm saprolite under Douglas fir tree site 2 hole 2 replicate 1 | place: USA:California | collected 2015-04-18
CCATCGACATCCATTACGACCGCATCGCCGGCGGCCTGACGTTTTCCTTCCTGCGCTCGCGCGCCCAGATTGTCGCGGTCGGCCGCGAGAAGCTCGCCGTCGCCGCGCTGGCCGACGTGATCTGCTCGAAAGAAGCCGCGAACCGCCCGAAGGACCGGGCGGTGCTGCCCATTCTCCGTGACACACTGACGGTCAAGCGCAAGTTGAAGGCTCCGCCGGAGAGCTGATTTTTCGACTTAGGCCATTCCCAAGATCTGCCGGAGCACGCAACAAGGGACAGTTTGCTTCATGTGGTCGTGGGAAACGGGTTGGACCCCGGGGCTTATTCCATCAACCTGTACCAGTCGCGGACGCTCAACTTGAGGCGAAGGATTTCGTCTTCGGAGAGCGGGCAGCAATGCGCGATCGGACCCCGAAGCGTATTGATTTGCGCCATGACGCGCCGCAGACCTCGATCGTTGTTGAAGGTATCCGAGAAAACATTCTCCCAATTCTGCGAGATGATGTCCCCAAGCTGCCCGAACGTTGTGTAGTCGAGAGGATCGTCGGAGCGGATCGTCACTCCTGCCTCCAATTCGCGTTGCTGATTTCTCTTCACTTCATCGCGCACGGCCTGCGGCACGTCCGTATCCCACCACCCAAGGCCCTTCGACTCTCTCATTCTGATTCCGACCAGTTTTCTGATCGAGCGTTCGAGGCAATAGAGTACTTCGTAGTAGCGGGCCATCGCGGTCGCTTCCGACCGGACCTGTTGATCGAATTGCGGGTAATACTCCGTATCGCGCTGCTCAGGTTCGACGTGCCCGACACGGATCTTCACACCAAGCTCCGTCTCGATCTTCGGAAGCTCGTCTTGCAACATCAGGCCGGACACTCCGAACAGTCGAATCGCGTCTTCAGCAGGTAAGCTCGACATCGGATAACTACCTCTTGAGCAACTGTGCCTTCATGGCGGTGAAGATCGCGTTGAACACGGCAATGTTCGTTGTCTCGGGAAGATTCAAATTGATCGTGTACGAAAGATTCATGCCAATCTCCTGCGCGATCTGTGGCATCGGCTGAGGCGGTAAGGAACCGGCATCAGCAGTTCCCGCCGGAGCCACGATCTTGGCGAGCGCTGTCGGTACTCACTACCTATGGACCCCTGTTACTCAGAAGCATTCCCCCCAGGGCGCGCGTGACGGCGAAGAGTTGATCACCTCGCCTTGCGCTGTCCAGCGTGAGCATCGGGCTTGAGGCGTCTGCGATACGACTCGCCGTCGATGACCAGGTCGTAGGAGTTGCTGGTGAAGCGATCGATCGCGCTCTGCGCGCGCATCGGATCGGCAAAGGTGGCGAGCCACTCGTCGGGTCCGCGATTCGAGGTAACGATCATCGAGCCAGAGCGATGGCGCTCGGTGAGGATCTCGTAGGCATCGCGGCTTTCCTGCGCGTCCATCGTGTCGAGACAAAAGTCGTCGATGATGAGCAGCTCGACAGCGATGAGCTTGCGCAACTCGACCTCGTGCGAATTGTCGAGGCGCGCGTGCTTGAGGGTCTTGAGCATGTGGTCGGCGCGCAGCGCGAGGACCGAGTGGCCGCGGCGGCAAGCGATGTGGCCGAGCGCGTGCGCGAGAAATGTCTTTCCGACTCCGACGGGCCCGACGATCGCGAGGTGATGATGCGACTCGAGGAAGCGCAGCGAGACGAGTTCGTTGAGCAGCGTCTTGTCGAGCGACACCTTGGAGGAGTCGTCCCATGCCTCGAGTTGCATCGCCGGATCGAGGTGAGCGCGTTGCGCGCGCAGCGTGGTGGCGAGTCCGTCGCGGCGCGAAGCCTCGTCGGCGAGCACGAGCAGGAGGAAGTCCTGATGAGGCATCTTCTGCTGTCGCGCGAGGGTGAAGCGGTCGGGCAGCGTATCGAGCATGCGCGAGAGCTTGAGCCTGCGCATGACGGTCTTGAGATCGGGTGAGATCGTTTCGGTGGTCACGTCTTCTCCTCTGGTGTCTCCGTCTCGCGAGATGCGAGCGGAAGTGCGTACTGAGTCGATGGGCGCAAGAAACGCGCGAGCGGGATTACCTTGGGCGCGCGCGGCGGCGGCGAGGGCGGAGGCGCGAGCTTGAGCATGCGCTCGAGGCGATGAACGTCGAGCATCTCGATGGCGAGCGCGGTGATGCACGCCTCCTCGACGCGCGCGTCGCCGTAGCGCTTGGCAAGGCCGAGCAGCGCATACACGCGGCGCATGCGCGTCCAGGGCAGCGGCGCGTCGAGGAGGGCGTGCGCGAAGCGGCCGATCGCCTCGCCGTGCTTTTTCGCCTGCTGCTCGAGGAAGGCGACGTCGCGCATCGCGTACGCCGTCTTGTGCTCGGGGTAATCGCTCGCGTCGATCGACTTGCCGCCCGGCACCTGGCGCGCGTGCGTTTTGACGAGGAGCGCGCCGTCGTAGAAGCGCACCGTGCTGCGGTCGGCGCGCGCGCGCAGATGCTTGCCGACGAAGCGCGTAGGCAACGAGTAAAGGGATTTCGCGACCTGCGCGCACTGGTCGCGCGCGATGAGCGGCTCGCACCAGAGCGGCACGTCGTACTGGTCGCGCGGCGCGGGCAAGAGGGCGCGTTTCTCCTCGGCCTCGAACTGCTCGAGCGGCATGCGCTGCGTGCGCGAGTGGCGGCGGCGACCGTATTCGTTTGAGCACCAATGAATCGCGCGCTCCTGCGCTTGCGGGAGCGAGTAGAGGCGCTCGCCAGCGAAGCAGTCGTCGCGCACCGGCTGCACCGCGCGCTCGACGCGCCCTTTGTCGCGCGGGCGGCGCACGCGCGCGGGGTCGATGTGAAAGCCGCGCGACTGCGAGTACTCCAGAAACGCCGGCGTGATACGCGTCGCGAGCGGGTCCGCCGTCTGCACGATGCTCTTGGTGTTGTCGGGAATGAGCACGAGGAAGACGCCGCCGAAAAACTCCCACGCCGCCTCGCACGCGGCGATCGCCGTGCGCGTCGTCTCCTCGAAGCAGACGTGCACATAGCGATGTCGTGAGCGGACGGCGGTGAAAATCCACGCGCGGAAGCGGCGCCGCTTGCCGAACAGGTCCTGCTCCAGCAGCGTCATCCAGCCCGTGTCGAGCTGCAGTTCCTCGCCCGGCCCGCAGTCGGCGACGGGGATCGTGGTCGCGACGCGACCGAACTCCAGCTCTGCGACAGCGAAGCGATGCAGGGTCGCGTAGGGCACCGCGACTCCACGGCGCAGTAGCAGACGTCGCACCTTGTTGAGCTTGATGTGATTGCCGAGGTGCTGCGCGATGAAGTCGCGCTCGCGCTCGCACAGCGCCCAGGTGTCTCCATGCGGCCGCTCGACTGGCGAGCCCAACGCAGCGACCACCTGCGCGAACTGCTCCTCCGTCAGCCATTGCTGTCCCTGCGTCAGCCCGCACTCCGCGGCGGCGCGCAGGTAACGACGAACAGTTTTGACGTCGAGCCCGAGACGCGCGGCGATCGGCTTTTTCCCGCCTCCCGCCAACCACAGCCTGAGCACCTCTCTGAGCTCCAGCATCGTCACCTCGCGATAGGCCATCGGCCCTCCTCGCCCGACGGGGCAGGGAGAGTCGTAGGCGCAAAGTCACGCGCGCTGGGAGGGGGAAAGGTGCTGAGTAAAATCAGTCCAGAGGGGGGAATGCTCGTGAGTAAAACCTCACGAGAGGGTCCCTACCTCCTGAGTACCGACATACAAGGTTGCTTCTGCCGGAGCTGAGCTGTGTCCATAGCCGCGCATATCTGGAGCAATTGCTCGATATCCGGCTGACGCGACGGCTTTCATTTGTCGGCGCCACGTATAGGAAGTATCCGGAAACCCGTGGCAGAAAAAAACAGCTGGCCCTTCCCCTTGCTCAGTTACGTGCAAGGTGATGCCATTAGTACCGATGTCGTATTCCTTGAGCAGGGGGCCGTCGGCGCCTCCACCACTGCTCGCTTCAGCCATTTGACCCAGCAGCAGGCCTCCACCAACGGCAGCCCCAGCCGCGAGGAAAGTGCGGCGAGAAATAGCTGGCCCAGGACTCAAATATGTTTCCCTGTCTGTTGTGATGGCGGGCATGCCCTGCTCGGAGCTGATTTCCAAGTGTTTCTCATTGAAGCTCATGATGGTCACCCAATTCATTTCCTGATCGTAGGACCGATAAGGGACGTTCCGCCAACTCGACGCTTCCTTCCTGAACCCAAGTCAGCCTAGTAGACCAGCACGCGGCCGTGCGATGCTCCGGCCGCGCAGGGCCGATGGGAAGCGTAGTATGTCGTCCATAGGTGGCCTCCGGTTCATCGTGCCGGAGTCTGGAGCTCTGTTCAACGCAGGATTCGGTTTGCTGACGTCGTCGACTTCAAGCGACGCGATGACGAGGCGCGAAGGCAGGTCGCTGACGAGTGGTGCGCCAGGCGGAGAAGGCGGGACTGGAGTACTGAACGGCGATGGCGTTCACTGCGGTTCATGACGCCTGCGTGCTCTATCCGGTGTTGATGCATCTGATCGATCTGGATCGTGGAGCGGTCGAGGCAGTGATCGAGGCCCGCCAACAAGAAGGACCCACCGATGACGTATGACGAGATCCTGGATACTCTCCACGCGCGTGGATTACCGAGAAGTGCTGCCGCGCTACGGAGAACCTCGAAGTAGAAGAGGATGCTTGAACGCGCCGGGAGGCTTCGAGAAGCCTCCCAGCGCGCTCACGAACTGAACGCGGTCTACCTCGACGCGATCAGCGACCCCTTCGCGGCCTTCTCGATCAGGTTGGCAACAGCGCGTGGCTGCGAGACGTAGACCGCGTGGCTGCCTTTGACCTCGATCACTGAGGCGCCCGCGCGGCTGGACATCGCCCGCTGGGCCGCAGGCGGGATCATCCTGTCGTCGGTCGCGACGAGATACCAGCTCGGCTTCGCCCTCCACGCCGGCTCTGTGATCGTTCCGCCGAGGGCATCCACTCCCCACGGAACCTGGGAATCGGCCATGAAGGCCGCCTCGTCCGCTTTCACGTCGGCGGCAAACGAAGCGGCGAATTTCGCCTTGTCGAGGAACAAGAAGCCTTCTCGGGGCGGCAGGATCGGCGGCACCGGTGCGCCCGGGGGCGGATCCTTGGGGATGAGCGACGACACCGATTCTCCCTTGTCCGGGGCGAATGCCGCGATGTAGACGAGGCCGGCGACCTTCGGATCGGTTCCGGCTTCGGTGATGACCGCACCCCCGTAGGAATGGCCGACGAGAATCACTGGACCGTTCTCCGCCGCGATCGCCCGCTTCGTGACCGCGACGTCGTCGGCCAGCGAGAGGGTCGGGTTCTGCACGATGGTGACGTTGTATCCATCTCGCTTCAACGCTGCGTAGACGGCCTGCCAGCCGGACCCGTCCACGAAGCCGCCGTGGACGAGGAGCACGTTCTTCACCACCGCCGAAGTGCTTGCTTGCGCCATGTGAGTCTCCCCGAAGACGAGAATCGATGCGACGATCGAGATGGTCCGAGCGAAAAGCCGTGTCTTTTGTCGAGCTGTGCTGGTTTCGTTTTTCATGTGCGATCTCCTTTGCGAGGTCGGAATGACCTTTGCGCGAGGGCGCTAGAGCAATCGCCGGGCCAGAAGCAAAACAGAACGGATGTCCGCTGGTAGCGCCGCTAAAACTCGGGAAAGCGAAATTGATTGGCGCGACGACTCGGCGCCCGCGGCATCCGTTCCTGTGAGGCGACACAGCGAGGTGTGATGAGCGGCGGTGACGATCGACGCCTCGGCTCAAGGCGCCGCGACCAACTCCACGCCGCGGAGCACGAGTCCCGTCCGCTGCAGCGTGCGGGCGAGGCTCTGCGCCGCGGCCTCCTCGTCGGGCTGCGCCACCGGGCGGAACTCCGAGTGCGTCGTGCTCGCGACCATCTTTGTCCGCAGATCGTTGAAGTAAATCTCGACCGACACCGGTGTGACGACGCGGCTCAGCGTCCCGAACCAGGCGAGGCGCTCACCCGTCTCTGCATCGAGCAACTCCGTCCCCATGAACCCAGGCTGGAGGAGCAGGGCGCCGCGCTCTGGAGACCAGCGGCTGACGAGGTTCCCCGGCACGTCGTTCGGGCGAGACCAGATCGCTCGACCCGCCGCCGTGTTCCACAAGCTGATGGTCCGCGTGGTGACCGTCAGCAGCCGCTCGGGATCGGGGCTGAACTGGACATGTCGAAGGGCGCCGTCGAGGGGCAGCATCCGCTCGCGCCCGGAGTCGAGATCCCGTACCACTGCGGTGTCGAGGTAATTCCAAGCAACGCGGCGGCCATCGCGCGAGACAGCGGACTGGGAGGCGAAGGGCCGGAACCGCCGAGTCTCCTGGAACAGTTGCTTATCGCGCCGCGTGTCCCACACCTCGAGGCCGTCCGCGCCGAAGAACGCAAACATCGAAGCGTCCAAGGAGACCGACAAGTCCAGGCACCTGCGGCAGGGGTGGCTCCAGACGCGCCGATCCGCCTCCAGATCGTGGAGGAACACGGCACTCATATCCGTTTCGATGAAAGCGCCGATCGGCCCGTCGCCGGTCATGGCATGGTCTTTCCAACGCAGAGTGCCGCTCGCGACGAGCTTCGTGGGCGGCCTGTAGAACTCGTAGCGCCCCGATTTGAAATCCCACGTCATCGCGGTTCCGCCGGTTTGGGAGAGATCACTGCTGCTCCACCAACGCGGGGTCTTGGGCAGATCCTCCGGCGGCAGCCGCCAGCCGCTGAGAAGGGTCGCATTGCCCATGCCGGCCGCGAAGACCCGCTGACCGTCGGGGGAGAAGGTGAGGCGCGGCCACCCGGGTGCGTAGTGCAGGACCCCCCGGATGCTCCGGCTCTGGAGATCTACGACCAGGGCCTGGGTCGTTCCGAGGCGGCTCGCGAAGGCGACCAGGCGGCCATCCTGCGATACGGCGGCTCCGCCAAAGAGGAAGAGTTCGAAGGGCCGGGGCCGGCCGCCGTAAGCGGCATCCGGAAGGTCGATCGTGAAATCCCCCTCGGGGCCGCCCATCACGTCCAGGCGTCCCTGCCGGAAGACGACCAGGCCGTGGCTCGGACTGAAACGGAAAGTCCAGAAGAAATCATTCTTGCGCCGCGCGATCTCCTGCCCGTCGTCGAGGGAGACCAGGCGCAAGCCCTGGGAGAAGTCGTAGTAGACGGCTCTACGGCCATCCTGCGAAACAAGGCACACGCCGTTCGGCGCCGCGTCCGTCGCGACGACGTGCGGTGATCCTTGCTCGTCGAAGCGCAACAGCTTGCCCTCCCGGACAGCGGCCACGGGTGGGTATCGTCCCGGACAGGGAGAACCCGAAGCCTGAGGCCAGACCGACAGCTCGCGACCGGTCTCGGCGTCATGAAACGACCAGCCTCCCGCGAGCGAAAGGGCAACCTTGCCGTCCCCGATGAATGCGGCGGCCAGGATCGGCTCGCCCGAACGTTGCCACAGCGACTTCCCGCTCTCGGCCTCCCGGACCTCGACGCGGTCCAACGAGTGCCCGAGCGCGATGACCCGCCCGTCCGGCAGGACGGTCACGTCGGTGAACGACTCGGGTGGCCCTTGCAGCGAGAGGATTCGATCGGCGATTCGTTCGCGCGCTACCGCCAGGGCCCAGCGCTCCTCGTGCGTATCGTGCTGCACGCGTGCGGCGGCGAAATAGGCGGCGGCTTGCGACCAGTCGCCCTCGCGCTGCGCCCGGTAGCCCCGATCGAGGAACGAGCTCGCCAGATCGACGCGCGTCAGGTGCAGCCGGACGGCCACTACGCCTCCTGCCACGAGCAGGGCAACGATCGCGATCGCGCTGCCGGTCAAGAGCGCGCGGTGGCTCGCGGCAAACTTCCGGAGCAGCTCCCACGCGCCGTAGTCGTACGCGCGCACGCGCCCGCCGGCGGCGTAGGTCGACAGCTCTTGCGCCAGCGTCGCCGCGTCGTTGTACCGCTCCGCTGGATTCGCTCGCAGCGCACGCTCTGCGATGGCCGCCAGCTCGGGTGGAGCGTCGGCCGCGACGGCGAGCGCCGGGGCGAAGCGGCCCGCGCGCACGTTCTCGAGAATCTGCTCGGGCGTCGCGCCCTCGAACGGAGGGCGGCCGGTCAGAAGTTGATACAGGACCGCGCCCAGGCTGAACACGTCGCTGCGCGCGTCGATGGCCGCCAGATCTCCACGCGCCTGCTCCGGGCTCATGTAGGCCGGCGTGCCCAGTGCGGCGCCTGCGAGCGAGAGCTCCGGATCGGCGGCTTGCGCTCCCGAGCCCTCCTCGTCGACCTGCCCTCGCTTCTTCGCCAGCCCCCAGTCCACCACCACCGTCTCGCCGAAGGCGCCGATCATGATGTTCGACGGTTTCAGATCGCGGTGGATCACTCCGCGCGAATGCGCGTAGGCCACCGCCTGGCAGGCAGCGATGAGGTGCGGCAAACAGCTCGAGCGGTCGCGCAGCGTCCGGCAGCGCGCGAAACGGGCCGTGAGCGTCTCGCCGCGGATGAGCTTCTGCGACGAGAAGACGGTCCCGTCGTCGCGCCGCGCCAGCTCGTATACGGGCACGATGCCGGGATGCTCGAGCTGGGCCGTGAGGCGCGCCTCGCGCAAGAACCGTCCCCACGCGGGCGTCCGCGTGGGGTCCGCGAGCGGCGGCGAGGACAGCTCCTTCAATGCGACTTCACGACCCACGAATTCATCGACCGCGCGCCTCACCACCGACTGCCCGCCGCGCCCCACCTCTTCGAAGCGCGTGTATTGACCCTCGCGCTCGAGGGGGACCCGCCTGGCTTCGTCCGCCAGCGCCGGCGCGACGCCGCCGGGCGTGGGCTGGGATGGCGTCGCCTCTGCCTTTGCTTCCGACCGCGTGTCCCGGGCCGGCAGTCCGGCTGCGCTGACGTCGCGATCCCTCACGCGATCTCCCCCGATCAGCCGGGACGGTACGCCGACGCGTCCAGGCGGTAGCGCCTGACCCAACGCAAGATCTGGGTCCTGCCCTTCCCCAGCGCGCGCGCGATCGCGGCCAGGTTGCCTTTGTGATCCCGGAGCAGGGCGGCCAGTTCCTCGCGGTGGCGAAGCTGTTCGGCCGTCAGGTCTGGCGGGGGCTCGCCGACCTCTTTGCGCAAGGCCTGCGGCAGGTGCTGGAGGCCGATGACCCCGGTCTCGGAGAGCGCCAGCGCGCCGGCCAGCGCCTGCTCCAGCTCGCGTACGTTGAGCGGCCAGTCGTGCTCGAGGAGGGCGAGCGCTGCCTGCGGCGTGAGCTTGACCTGCCGGTTTCCGGCGAGCCGGCGCAAGAGGTTCGCGATCAAGAGCGAGACGTCCTCCGGCCTCTCGCGCAGCGGAGGAAGCACGATCAGCACGGCCTCGAGCCTGGCGAGCAGATCGTGGCGGAAGGTGCCTTCGGCGGCCATCCGCGGCAGATCGCGGTGCGTGGCCGCCACCAGGCGGAGATCGACTGGGTGTGCCCGGGTTGCACCGACCGGAAGCACTTCCCGTTGTTGAAGGACGCGAAGCAGCGCCACCTGCGCCCGGCAGAGGTAGATCGCCCACCTCGTCGAGGAAAAGCGTCCCTCCGTCGAGGCTGCGGATCAGCCCGGGATGGTCGCGCACCGCACCCGAGAACGCACCCTTCAAGTGGCCGAACAGCTCGGACTCCACCAGCTCCTGGGCGATCGCGCCGCAGTTCACCGGCACGAAGGCGCCCCGCCTGCCCGACCAGGCGTGGATGGCGTGGGCCAGCACCTCCTTGCCGACCCCGCTTTCGCCGCGCAGCACGACGGAGACCGGGCTGGCCGCGACCGCCTTCGCGCGGAGCAGCAGATCCTCGAAGGCGGGCGAGAGCGTGGCCAGCCCGCTGCCGCTCCCCGGCAAGTCGGCCGCCTCGACGTACCGCGGACCGCGCGCGGGAACGCTGCTGCGAAACGTAAAGAACGTTCGACCCACCTGCGCCAGGCTCTCGTCAGCGAGGTCGGCGCTGCGGACGGCCTCGCCGTCCACCACGATCCCGTTCTTCGATCCGACGTCGCGGATGGTGAAGCCTTCCGGCCCTCGGCGGATCTCGGCGTGGGCCTTCGAGACCCAGCCGTCGGGCAGCGAGATCTCGAGGCCGCCGTCGGCGGCGATGCGAACGGCGCGTTGCTCGCCGCGGCCGATCCGCACCACATCCACGCCGGCGAGCGAGTAGCGCGCGGGACCGATGTGCGGACGCTCGCACTCGAGCTCGAGGAACAGGTGCGGGGCGCACGTGGCCTTCCCCGACGCCTCCGGGTCGCGCTCGGAGAACGTGTCGCCGGTCGTGGACACGCAGTGAAGCGTACACCCCTGTCCGTGGACGCAGCAATCCGCTCTTTCCCACGTGCGTCACGCTCCTCGCCGGGTCCACGCTTCCGCGTAGAGCGCGCTGGTCTCCGCAGGCCCCTCCAGGGCTGGCCGCAGGGAAGAAGCAGATGCCGCACGACCGGATCGGCGAATCCACTCCGGGTTGGTGCTGAAGCTTTTCGACCCGCGGCGAACCTGCGTCATCGGCGACGGCGTCGAGAGCCTGCCGCGGCATGGAGTCACTGCGCAGTGTCGTCACGGCGCATTTTCCATTTCGCCCGCCTGCTGCCGCCGATCTAGTACCGGAAGCACGAGACGAGATGGTCGTCGACCAGCCCGCACGCCTGCATGAAGGCGTAGCAGGTGGTCGGCCCGACGAACTTGAAGCCGCGCTCGCGCAGCGCCTTCGACATCGCCTGGCTCTCCTTCGTCTGCGAGGGGATCTGGCTCAGCGTCCGGAAGCGGTTGCGCTTCGTCTTCCCGCCGACGAAGCCCCAGAGGAACGGCGCGAAGCCGCCTTCCTCTTGCAGGCGCAGCACGCCCTGCGCGTTGGCGATGGCGGCTTCGATCTTGCCGCGGTGGCGCACGATGCCGGCGTCGCCGAGCAGCCGCTCGACGTCGCGCTCGCCGAATCGCGCGACGCGCGCGGGATCGAATCCGCGGAACGCGCTGCGGAACGCCTCGCGCTTGCGCAGGATGGTGATCCACGCGAGCCCCGCCTGGAAGGCGTCGAGCGTGAGCTTCTCGTAGAGCGCGCGGTCGTCGCGCGTCGGAACGCCCCACTCCTCGTCGTGGTAGCGCTCGTAGAGCGGATCTCCTTCGGCCCAGGGGCAGCGCTTTCTCGTCGGTTTGGACACGGCCGCAAGATATCGCTACCGTCGCTCAACGGGGAGGGCGCCGCATGGAGCGGATGCCGATGATCGCGGCCTGGGACAACTTCTACGTCATCGTCGGTTCGTCGGCGGCGGCTCTCACTGGCCTCCAGTTCGTCGTCGCGACGCTGATCGCCACCGACGAGAAGCAGCGCGGCACCCCGGACGAGGTCCGCGCCTTCGGCACGCCGACCGTGGTGCATTTCTGCGCCGCGCTGTTGATCTCCGCTATCAACAGCGCGCCCTGGCACGAGCTTTCGCACGTCGCCACCGCCTTCGGCGCCTGCGGATTCCTCGGGGTCGCCTACGGCTGCGTGACCATCCGCCGCGCGCGCGCGACGCGGACGTTCAAGCTCGTGCTCGAGGACTGGATCTGGTACGTCGGGCTGCCGCTGCTGTCGTACGGGTCGGTGCTGATCGCTGCGTTCGTGCTGCCGCACCGGGCGGGGCCGTCCCTGTTCGTGGTGGGCGCGGCCGCGCTGCTGCTCTTGCTGATCGGAATCCACAACGCGTGGGACACGGTGACGTACTTCACGGTCGAGAAGAAGAAGGCGAAGTGACGTCAGCGCCGCGGCGGCAGGACGACCTTGCCGACGATCTCCGCACTGCCCACCAGCCCGAAGCGCGTGCTGTCGAGGGTGCCGCCGGGGATCGTAGGACCGATAAGGGACCTTCCGCCAACTCGACGCTTCCTTCCTGAACCCAACTCAGCCTAGCAGACCGGCACGCGGCCGTGCGATGCTCCGGCCGCGCAGGGGTCGCCCCCTGCCTGGGTAATGGCCATCCCGCCCCAACTGTGACCGACGAGGATTACCGGTCCTTCGGCGTCTGCGATGATCCGCCTCGTTGCCGCCGCGTCCTCCTCGATCGAGGTCAAGGGAATCTGCGCGGCGCTGACCGACATTCCTCGTGACAGCAACAGTGAGATGACCTTCGTCCAACTCAGCCATCAGCCCAAGCACCATGCACCAGCACGACCGTCGGCGGAACGCTTGGCATCACTCCCTCCTTTTTTGTAACGAGAGAAGATGAAGTACGAGAGGACTGCGATCAGGTGACGGCGCACCGCCTCGCCGCGGGCCCAGGGCCCGCGGCGTGCGGCAAAGAGAGCGTGGCGTCACGATTTCAGGAACGAGAGCAGGTCTGCGTTGATGGTCTCGGCCTGCGTGGTGGGCATACCGTGTGGAAAGCCCTTATAGGTCTTCAGCGTCCCCTTCTTCAGTAGCTTGGCGGACAGCGGCCCTGCGTCGGCGTAGGGGACGATCTGGTCGTCATCCCCGTGCATCACCAGGACGGGAACCGTGATCTTCTTGAGATCGTCGGTGAAGTCCGTCTGGGAGAACGCGACGATTCCATCGTAGTGGGCCTTAGCCCCGCCCATCATTCCCTGCCGCCACCAGTTCTGGATGATGCCCTCCGAGGGTTTCGCGCCCGGCCGGTTGAAACCATAGAAAGGCCCCGCCGGAACGTCGCGATAGAATTGCGCGCGATTGGTGGCGACCTGCGCCTGGAAATTGTCGAACACTTCCTTCGGCAGGCCTCCTGGATTCGCCGCCGTCTTCACCATCAGCGGCGGCACAGCGCTGATGATGGCCGCCTTGGCGACCCGGCTCTCGCCATGCCGTGCCAGATAATGGACCACCTCGCCGCCACCGGTGGAATGACCGACATGCACCGCATTCTTCAGGTCGAGATGAGTGGTCACCGCCGCGAGATCATCGGCATAGTGGTCCATGTCGTGCCCGTCGCTGGTCTGGGTGGACCGGCCGTGACCGCGCCGGTCATGCGCGATGACACGGTAGCCGCGAGTCACGAAGAACATCATCTGCGCGTCCCAGTCATCTGCCGAGAGTGGCCAGCCATGGCTGAAAACAATGGGCTGCCCCTTGCCCCAGTCCTTGTAGAAGATCTCAACTCCGTCCTTCGTCTTGACTTTGCTCATGGCGTGCTTTCCTTCGCTTTGGGTGGTCGCTCCTGCAACTCGGGACGCGCTGCCGAGATAAAGGCCCGCGCAGGCCGCTGCGCCTCCAACCAGGAACGTGCGTCGCGAGGCATCGTGAAGCCTGATGCCGCTTCGACGTTTTCGTTCCATCAGGTCGTCCCCCCAGAGGCGGAACGCCTCGGACACGCGCCCGATTCAACAAGCGGCTCGATGCGAAAAGTTGGTGGCGGGATACCGCTTGCGCGGGATGAGGCCAGAAGCCTCTCGCGGCTGACCCAGCTACTCCCATCGCTGGATCCTGTCAACACTGGGGCGCGCCGAACCTGCTTGCCCTGCCGGGAAGATGTTCACCACGCAAGGGCCGAAAGATATGCCGGAGCCGCACGAGCTCAGCGGCGCCGAGACTGCAAATCCACGGCGCACCGCTTCCAGTGATCGCTCTCCTGAAGATGGTGGCATGGTTAGATCGGCTCGCCGACCGCGAACGCGGTCTCTAAGACCCGTCGCACTTGCTCGACGAGTTCGTCGAGCCACACGACGACGCGTTCTAAGGCCCCGAGGTCACCGCCCAACATCGCGCGAGGCCCCCGATGCCGTGGCCGATGCAGCGATCGCACACCTCCTAAAGAACTGATGGCCAGTCCCCGTGCAAGGATGCAAAGTCGAAAGCGCGGCATCTGACGAGGGAACCGGCACGTCGCGAAGTCAGACTGACGTGGTCGCCGACTTCGGAGTCGGGGGCGCTCCCTTCCCCGGCTCGTTCACGCCGAGAAGCCGCCGTCGATCGTCAAGCCAGCGCCGCTAATGTACGTCGACTCTGGCTGCGCAGAACCCCTTCGCCTAGCGACTGATCGGCACTATCCGCCGCGAGGCCATTCAGGTTACTGACGTGTGGTTGGATCCCGCATGAGGAGTTCCAGAACATAACGGCAGGCCTCGTCCTCAGAGCTAAAGCGTCGCTCCTCTCGTCGAATGCCGCGCTCGCGATAGTAGACAGACCATCCTCCCGAAGGGGCCTTATCGAGGCAATACACCTCGTCGCGGCTGCTTCCATCGAAGTCGTATGCTCGTTCGCGGATGCCTACTCGGGTGAGGACATCTCGGAGCTCTTGGACGGTCATTTAGGCACCACTCGCAGGAAACCCGCATCAAGGAGAGACGGTCGCGTCCCGGGTGATGTGGAAAATGAAAATGGCGCATTCTTCCGGTTGGGAAACCACCAACCCGTCGCCGGCCAAGGCGACGACCGGAGGAACACGCCGTGGGCAAGCCTACCAAGAAGCTGAAGCTCGTGCATGAGGAGATCTCCCTCGGAGTCCTGATCCACCAACACGTCCGCGCCGCCGTCGAGCAGGCGGTGCAAGAGGAACTGGCCGCAGTGCTGGGCGTCGAGCTGTACGAGCGCAGCGAGGCGCGCCGCGGGGAGCGCAACGGCACGAAGCCCCGGGCGCTGACCGGGCCGACCGGGCCGCTGGAGCTGACGCTGCCGCGAGCGCGGCTCTTCACGCCAGGCGGCTCGGAGGAGTGGGCCTCGAAGCTGGTGCCGGGCTACCAGCGGCGGGTGCGCGAGGTCAACGAGTCGGTCCTGGCGGCGTACCTCTCGGGCGCCAACACGCGTCGCATCGCCGGCGCGCTGCGGCCGCTGCTCAAGGCGGCGCCGCTCTCGAAGAGCGCGGTCTCGCGCGTGGTCGGAACGCTCAAGAGCGAGCTGGCGAGGTGGGAGAAGCGGTCCTTGGTGGACCTCGACGTGGCGTTCCTCTACCTCGACGCGATCGCGCTTCGGGTGCGGATGGACAAGCGCGTGACGAGCGTGCCGGTGCTGGTCGCGCTGGCGGTGCTCGCTGACGGGCAGAAGCAACTCGTCGCGGTGGAGATGTGCGGGAGCGAATCGCACGAGGCGTGGAAGGGATTTCTCGATGGCCTGGTCGAGCGCGGCCTGCGAGCGCCGGTGCTCTGCATCGTCGACGGCAAACGCGGGGCTGCGGCGGGCGCTCTCGACGGTGTGGAGCAAGACGCCCGTGCAGCGGTGCGCGGTCCACAAGCTGCGCAACCTCGAGCGCAAGGCGCCCAAGCACGCGCTTGCCGAGGTAAAATCGGACTTCCACGAGATGGTCTACGCCGAGAGCGAGGCGGCGGCTCGCAAGGCGCACGCGGCCTTCGTGAGCAAGTGGAAGTCGCGCTGCCCCGGCGTGGTGAGGAGCCTCGAAGAAGCTGGCGACGAGCTCTTCACGATGTACCGTTTCCCGAAGCAGCATTGGAAGAACATCCGCACGACCAACGTCATCGAGCGGCTCAATGGCGAATTTCGCCGACGAGTGAAGACGCAAGGCTCGCTGCCGAGCGAGGACGCCGCGCTGGTGCTGCTCTTTGGCCTGATCGCGACTGGGCAAATCAAGCTGCGCAAAATCGACGGCTACAAGAAACTGGCGGGGGTTATCAGCGAACAGATGAGGCGAGCAGCCTAATGTCAGATCGATATCTTCGGCGACGCCGAGTTGGGCAGGCTGACTTCGCTGGTCCGCGGCGACATCGGCCGCGCCTTGCAGTCGCTCCCTGAAAACCACCGCACGGTGGTGCTGCTCTGCGACGTCGAGCAGTGGCGCTGGGAGGAGGCCGCGGACGTCCTGCAAGTGCCGATCGGCACGATCCAGTCGCGCCTCTTCCGCGCCCGCCGTGCCCTGCGCGAGTTGTTGTCGGAATACGCGCCGAAGGAGAAAACAGTTGAACCCGTGCGCTGACAGCCGCTTCATCCCGCTGCTCGCGCGCGGCGAGCTGGACCCTGCCGAGGAAGCCCGGCTCCGGGCCCACCTCGCAAGCTGCCCGACCTGCCCCGGCGAGCTCGCTGCCGAGGAGCAACTCACGCGCAGGCTCCGTGAAGAGGTGCCGCGGCCGGCCGCGCCCCCCGAGCTGAGAGCAGCGCTAGAAGTGATGATGCGAGCGCGGCACGCTCCGCCGCCGGGTCGGCGAAAGGCCCGCCGGCTGCTCATCGCGGCCGCGGCCGCGGTAGTGCTGGCGATCGTCGGGTCCCTGGTGCTGCGACGGCCGCCGCTCAACGATCCGTTGATGCTCGCCCGGCACGCCGCCGCCGCGCACCGGACCATCGACGGCCAGCGCGACGTGCTGCCGAGCGAAACTGCCGGGGCGAGCGCGCGCGTGCGGGAGCTTGCACAGCGGTACGGCCTTCCCACCACCACCGCGTTCCAAGGGGACGCCGAGGTGCGACTCGTCTCCGCCCGACAGGGCCTCACGCTCGGCAAGGTCTCCGCCGTTCTGGTCTATCTGGATGCGAAGGACCGGCTGGTAACCCTGGAGATCCTCCCCGGAGGCGACGTGACCATTCCTCGCGAGCGCACCCGCGCGATTCAGCAGTTCCACCCCATGCTGACGCGCGCTGACCAGCTCGGCGTTGTCGTCTGGAAGCAGGGCGCAACGCTCTACTTGCTCACCGCTCCCTTCGACGAGGAAGAGCTCGCGCAGCTGTACCTCAAAGTGCGAACACACACGAGCTGAGCTGGGCGGGGGTTTGGTGGAATGCGGCCGGCACCCTTGGGCGCGAATTCGACGGGAACGCGACCTTGCGCCAACTGCGGCGGCGACGGGGACGGCGCGAAGCCTCAGTTGCGCACGTTTCGACGGCGCGCGCTGCGATCGGACTGTCGCCTGCGTGCTCGGGCGCATCCGTTCCGTCGACACTTGAACATCTTCACCTCGACGCGAAAGGCGGCTCAAAGACGGACGAGCCACTCGCAAACCCGCTCGGTCATCTCTGCGAAGCTGTGAGCGACGAAGAGGACGCGCTGGTAGTCGGTCGGGTCGTACGGCGTCTCGGCGATGATGGCGGGATCGAAAGGCCTCAGCTCTGCGCGCGCCTTGAAGCCTCCCAGCTCGCCGAACGATGACAACAGGCCCGCGCCGTAGGCCTTGAGCGCGCCGCCCTCCTTGCAGACGCCGAACTCCAGCGTGTACCAGTACAGCCTCGCTACGCGAGAGAGCGTCTGTTGGTCCACGCGCTCGGCGGCCTCGCCGAACGCGCGGTTGACCCGCGCAAAGCCGGGCTCGCAGAACGTCGCCGCGTGGCCCACCAACTCGTGCACGATGTCCGGCTCGGGCGTGTAGAGCGGCCGGCTGGGATGGCGCATGTACTGCGTCGCCAGGAACGTGTCGTGGGAAAGATAGCCGAGGAAGGTGCGGTCTCCGACCAGCCCCGCAACGGGCTGCATGGTGAAGCCCGTCGCGAGCTCCAGTGATGGGTTGACCTCCTGCAGTTGCGGCACGTTCTCGCGATCGAGCCGCACCACGCCCGCCGCATCCCGGTACTCGGCGCAGGCACACTTCTCGTGGAGGGGCGCGAGGCTCGCCACACCGCTCGCCACGTCTCGTGCTCCTGCGGCGTGTAGACGACGCACGGCACCGGTCCGCCCCGGTACTCGAGGGCAATGCGGGCGATGGCGTTGCGCCGCTCCCGGTAGGCCGCGTCCCGGAAGCCAGGATGATCGGGGTCCAGCTGGACGAGATCGCCCTCGCGCCACGGATGGGGCGTCTTGGACTTCTCGTGGATGCGCGCTTCGGCCGGCGACAGTTTCACGGCGCCTGATCATATCGCAGGGATCACCAATCTCGCTGGAGGAGACCGGTGTTCGGCGCCGAGCTGGTTCCCCTGAACGTGGACTTCGTGCCATGGCCTAGCGCTCGATCGATCGTCCGATCGTCCGGCCGGTTCCAGGCTCCCTCCCTCGCCCTACGCCCGGCCGGACCGGAATGTTCCAAACCGAAGGCGCGGAACAATGGGCGGCCTTCGTTCGTACTCACCGTCGAGCGACCGCAAGCACGCGGCTCCAGCACGCCAAAGTTCGCCACCAGCACCCACCTCGAAAGGAGGAGACTCGCCGCGTCTTGACATCGCCTAAGCCGAGGTCCAGCAAGAGTTGCGGGCAGGCACGAAAAGCAGGGGAACATTTGTAGTAGCCCACGTGCAAAGGGGAATCCCATGAAAGCGCTTCGCCATACGGCTCTATTGCTTTGCATCGCGTTCGCCGCCGCGGCTGATGATGATACGCACTTCCGCGCCGCCCTCGTGGGCACACAAGAAACGCCTGCCATCTTCGCCGCCGGAAGCGCCATCTTCGAGGCGCGCGTCCTGAACAATGACACGCGCATCGAGTTCGTACTCACCTACGAGCACCTCACCGCCCCGCCGCTCGCCGCGCACGTCCACTTCGGCCAGCGCGGCGTGGCCGGCGGCGTCAGCTTCTTCTTCTGCGGCGGCGGTGGGAAGCCGCCCTGCCCCGCCTCGACTTCCGGCACGGTAACCGGGACCGTCGTGGCGGCCGACGTGGTCGGGCCGGCTGTCCAAGGCATCGCCCCAGGCGATCTCGCGGCCATCCTGCAGATGATCCGCGCTGGCTTCGGCTATGCGAACATGCACACGCCACTGCATCCTGGCGGCGAGATCCGCGGCCAGATCCGTGTCGTGGGTGGCTCCGACAGGGACTGACTCATCGCGAGGAGCGTCGGGCGGCCGCTGATCCTCTTCACGGCGCGGAGCTTCGTCCTGAGGGCGCCGCGCCGGATTCCGGAAGAACCGAGGGTTTCGAAACCTCCGTATTCCAATCGCTTGGCTTTTCGCCGGCGTCTCGCCGCTTCCGAGGCGCGCCGACGAACGTTCAGAATGGAGATTCACCGATGGAGACGGACTCGGGAAACCCGAAGATCCTCTTCCACGGGAGGTTCCCCGAATACACGCCGAACGACATGGCCGATCCCGCGCTCATTGACCGGCCATCGCTCGTGGAGCGTTCACTACCCCAGGACGCCAGTTCGATGCGACGCTGCGGGACGTCCTGCACGGCTTCGATCCGTTCCTGGGCCTGGGGCTCAATCGCTCGGCCGACGACTCATTTCAGCGACTCACCTACGGCGGCTATCGCATGCGGCAGGGGTTGAGCCAGAGCGTACCGACGCGCATCACGGCGAACCGCGCGATGGAACGGCAACTGCTATTCGACATCAGCCACCCCGACGCGTTCAAGAATAGCGGCAAGCTGCACACGTCGCTGCTCGACGAGGCAGACTTCGCCATGAACCGGGCGGCGTTCAAGGAGGTCGGCCACAAGAGCGGCATGTTCTACAACACCTATTGCAATGCGCGCGTGACGCTGTCCGATGGGCGGGTGTACGTGTTCGGCGGCCACGACATGCAGAGCGACAATGGGTTGTACAAGGTCAACATCTTCGACCCGGAGAGCGAAACGTGGGTGAAGCGAAGCGAGCCGTGCACCCGTCGGAACTGGACGAACGACCCGTTCGGCCGCAGGCTATTCGCGCGCGACCCGAATGTGCCGTTCTACGACAACTGCGATCCGCGCGACCAGCAGAGTACCCAGCCGTCGGACCCATCCGACCAGAAGTACTCGCGCTGGTACCCGTCGGCGACTCCGCTGCCAAACGACTGGGTGCTCGTCATCGGCGGCTTCGACCAGGACAACTCCGTCGGGCCCGATCCCGCACGAGTTGCCAAGGGCCGCGCAAACCAGGTCCAGAACGATGCCGCCTTCACGGCCACCAGGGTCAACCAGGTCGTGCCCGAAGTGTACGACCCGAAGACCGATCGAAACACCGCGCTCGAGAACGCGCGGATGGCCTTCCCGCTCTACCCGCAGCTCGAAGTCGTCCAAACGGGTTCTGGAAGGGACGATTGGAAGGTGTGCACGTTCAACGGCGAGATCGAGTACGGCCCTGAAGCGATCCCGGGCGGCGCGAAGTTCGGCGTGGGCGGCGGCGCGCCAGATTTCAAGAAGGGCACGACCTGGTGCCTGGACGTGCTTGGCGCGATGAAGGATCCGAACCGGAACATTCCTGCCAAGAACCACTGGACGCTCCTCGACACCGCCCGGGAGGTCCGACCCTACTGCTGCCCGACCGCGAGCATCGTCGAGATCGACCGGAACGGGCATACGGTGTCGCACAAGTGGATCATGATCTCGGGCAAGGATCCGCAGGGCCGAGCGACGGCCACGATCGAGGCGATCGACTTCGCCGAACCGAGCCCACGCTGGAGGCCGGCTGGCCAGCT
>WNFC01003328.1_pt1 | contig 20143 bp, 20 predicted proteins | sample 5400541 | NCBI WGS metagenome assembly WNFC01 (sample SAMN13153342, study PRJNA577476) | soil metagenome | isolation source: 120 cm saprolite under Douglas fir tree site 2 hole 2 replicate 1 | place: USA:California | collected 2015-04-18
CGGAATCAGGATGGCGAACAGCGCCAGCGAAGGGATCGTGTAGAGGATGCCGGTGACCGAGAAGATTGGGCCACGCAGCACGCGCTGCCGCCAGGCAAGCAGGCCGAGCGGTATCGCGATCAGCAGCCCGACCCCGACGGCGATAACCGTCAGCTCAATGTGCTGGATGAGGGCATCGCCGATGACCGGCACGTGCCCCGATACCCAGGACCACCGGATCCATGGATCTTCGACGGCGCCCACGACCCCGGTGGCGAGCATTGCCCGATGCTAGCAGGGCCCTTCGGGAGCAATCAATTTAGAGTAGAAGTTTCTAATGATTCGACTGGAACGGGTCACCAAGCGCTATCCCGGCGGACAAGTGGCGGTACGGGAGCTGACGATTGAGTTCCACACCGGCCAGCTGACCATGCTGGTTGGACCCTCCGGCTGCGGCAAGACGACCACCCTCAAGATGATCAACCGGCTGATCGAGCCCACCGAGGGGCGCATCTTTCACGATGAGCAGGACGTCACCCACATCGACCCGGTTGCGTTGCGGTTGCGGATGGGCTACGTCATTCAGAACGTCGGCCTGTTTCCACACCTGAGCATTGCCGACAACGTGGCGACCGTGCCCCGGCTGCTGGGCTGGGACAAGAAGAGGATCCAGCAGCGGGTCACCGAGCTCCTCGAGCTGGTCGGCCTCGATCCGAAACAATTCGCCCGGCGATTCCCCCACCAGCTCTCAGGTGGGCAACGCCAGCGAGTCGGCGTCGCCCGCGCGCTGGGGGCCGACCCTCCCATCTTGCTGATGGACGAGCCCTTTGGGGCGATCGACCGGATCGCGCGCGAACGCCTGCAGAACGAGTTTCTCCGAATTCAACGCGAGGTTCGAAAGACGGTCATTTTTGTGACCCACGACATCGACGAGGCCATCAAGCTGGGCGATCGAATCGCGATCATGAACGCCGGCCGGCTGGAGCAGTACGACACGCCGGCGGCCATCCTGGCCAAGCCGGCGTCGGACCTGGTTATCGATCTTCTCGGACCCGACCGCGGGCTCAAACGGTTGTCGGTGACGCCCATCGACCTGAATGAATTGGAGCGACCGCCGGTTGTGCACGCCGACGATTCACTGTTCGATGCGCGCCGATTGCTCGATAGCCGGTGGGACCGGGCGGTCGTCCTCGACCGCAGCGGCAAGCCGGTTGGTGAGCTGACCAAGGAGGGGGCCGACGGCGACGGCCGGGTTGCGGACCGGGCTCGTCCCTTCGATGCGATCATCGGTGCGGACCGGACGCTGTTTGACGCCTTCTCGCAGATGCTGATCCACCAGGCCAACTGGGTGGCCGTGGTCGACGGGGATCAGTTCCGGGGGGTGCTCACGCCGCAATCGTTCGTCGCGGCTATCCAGCGAGTACCGGCGGAGCTGGAGGGCGCCCGGCGTTGACGTTGTCCACGGCGGCCATCTTCTCGCGGATGTCGTCATAAGCCCGATCCTCGATCGGCGTGAAGCGCCGAATCAGGCCCCCGGCGAGAGCGTCGCGGCCCGCGGCGTCGCCACCTAGCGCGCAGATCGCGTCGCCCGCCCGCGCCTGAATCTCCCGTGAAACGGTACCCGTCGCGACGACCGGGGGGATGGTCGAGGGGCCCAGTACGGCGATCACCCGGAACTGGCGGGCGAGGTCGGGGTTACGCAAGCACGCGACGCCCAGGACCTGGGAGTCGATCGCCGAGGCGTCCACCTCACCGCTCACCACCTGGCGGATCGACTCCTGGTGGCGGCCGGAGAAGGTGACGCTGCTAAAGAACGCCTCGGTCTCGCCCATCTGCAGAAGGTGATGGCGGACCAGGAGGCACCCGGAAAGCGAGTCGGGGTCGTTGTAGGCCCAGCTCCGTCCGCGCAGATGGCCGAAGGAGCCGGCCGGGCTGTCCGCACGCACGATGACGTCGGAGAAGTAGACGGGGCGGTCCTCGTAGCGGGGCTCGTCCAGCACTGGAGCCACCACCGGCTGAAGCGTACCCGGACGCTCCTGGCAGAGTCGGACATACGGCAGGCCGCAGAGGAACGCCAGGTCGACCGATCCATCGCGAAGCTGGCTGTAGTCACGGCCTTCGATCAGCCTGACCGGCACGCCGAGCGCTCGGCCGACGCCCGCCGCCACGGCAGCGTAGACCGAGGTCATGCTGGGTGCGAGAAAATTCGCGAAAACGAGAGGCTTCACGGCCGAGTTGACGGCAGTATTGCACAAAGTCGCCGGATTTATTGCGGTCACAAGTTGCTTCTGCCATACTCCGCAAAACACATTCGTGAGGTGACGTCGCCCATCGTCGGTCCGATCATCGAGAACCCCCTCCACGGCGAGCGGATCAGGTTTTTAAAGACTGCCCCCGAAACCAACGGCGAGCTCGTCCAGTACGAGTCGTGGCTCGCGCCCGGCGGCGGCGTCGGCGACCCCCACATCCATCCCATCCAGGAATCGCGCTTTACCGTGCTTTCGGGAACCGCGGCGTTTTCCATCCACGGCGCTCGGTTCGAGCTTGCATCGGGCCAGCAGCTGACGGTGCCGCCTCGAACGGCACACTGTCTGTGGAACAGGGGAGAGGTCGAGGCGCACCTGCTGGTCGAGTTCCGGCCCGGCATGCTGAAGCAGGAGTTCTCCGAGACGACCTTCGGCCTGGCTCGTGATGGTAAGCACCACCTTCGCGGGGTCGGGAACATGCTGCAATGGGCAGTGATCGCGGCGGCCTACCGCCGGGAGAGTCGGCCTCTGAGCCGGCCCCTCTGGTTGCGGCTCGGCCTGCCGGCGCTCGCCCCGATTGGGTGGCCAGCTCTGACCTAGCCGTTCGGGCGCCCAGGCATCTTGGCTGAGACCGTTTACGACCTGGCCGTCATCGGCGCTGGCGTCATGGGCCTCTTCACCGCCGACTTCGCGCGCCGGCGTGGGGCACGCGTTCTGGTGCTGGATCAATGGCGCATCGGCGATCCCCGAGCGGCCTCCTTCAGCCTGACCCGGTCGATCCGCAACGACTATCTCGATCCGGTTTATGCGCGGCTCGCCTTCGAGGCGCGAACGTTGTGGCTCGACTTCCAGCGTCAGACGGGTACGTCGTTCCTGATCGAATGCGGCTGCCTGAACATCGCGACAGCCAGCGTCACGCCCGCCCTATCCGAAACCTACGCGGAGCAGAGCTACCGCGTTCTCGAGGGCCTGCACCTCAAAACCCAGGCCTTTGACCGCGAGGGCCTCAAGGGTCGCTTCCCCCAGTTCGACGCCGACCTCGGCCGGCTCGATGTCGAGGCGGGCTTTCTCCATGTGACACCAATCACCGCGGCGCTGCGCAGCCGCCTCCAGGATGGCGCGGTGCGGATCGAGGAAGGCACGGCGGTCCACAGGATCAGCGGCGCGGCGCGGCGCGGCGCGATTGCGATCGACACCGCTGCCGGGGAGCGCCTCGCCGAGCGTCTCGTGATCACCGCGGGACTTGGCACCAACGAGCTACTCGCACGGATCGAGGGATGCGACCTGCAGCTCCCGCTACGGCCCGATCGCCCCAGCGAGTCCAAGTACCTGATCCCGCCGCCCGAAAAGCGCGCCATGTTCACGCCCGATCGTCTTCCAGTCTTCGCCTACCTCGACGTGGGCATCTACGGCCACCCCTGGCTCGAGGGGAAGACGCCGGGCGTCAAGATCGGCTACTACAATCCGCCCGACGTGCGCACGCAAGTCACCTCGATCACCAGCGTGCAGAGCTTCGTCGACGAGTGTATGCCGGCGCTCAAGGATGCGCGCGTGGTCGATGTCCAGGGCGCCGACCAGTGCTCGTATGATCTGGTGGCAGATGACAACTTCGTCCTGGGGCCGATCCCCGGGCTGCACGGTGGGGCCGTTGGAACCGGCTGGCGCGGCACCGGTTACAAATTTGCCCCACTGATTGGCCGGACCCTGATGGAACTGGTCTTCGAGAGCTCCACGGTCGAAGATATCTCGCGCTTCGCACCCCAGCGCTTCGAGGTCAGCCGTGCCGGCTAGGAGCGGGCGCGGCATCCTCGACCGGCTGAAAGCCGGCGTTGTGCTGGGTGCGGAGGGCTACGTCTTCGAGCTCGAGCGGCGCGGCTACATCAAGGCCGGGCCATATGTCCCTGAGGTCGTCCTGGACTTTCCCGACGCCCTGCGGGAGCTCCATCGCGAGTTTCTGCGAGCGGGTGCCGAGGTCATGGTGGCGCTCACCTACTATGCGCACCGCGGAAAGCTGAAGGACGTTGGCCGTGAGAACGATCTCGAGGCGATGAACCGGCAGGCGGTGCGAATTGCCAACGAGGTCGCGAGCGAAGGCGACGCCCTGGTGGCCGGCGATATCTGCAACACCTGGACGTACGACCCCAAGAACAAGGACGCGTCCTCCCGGGTGGTTCGCGCTATGTACGAAGAGCAGCTGTCGTGGGCGACGGATGAGGGCATCGACTTCGTCATCGCGGAGACTAATGACTATCTCGGCGAGGCGCTGATCGCGCTGCAGGTCATCAAGGAACTGGGCCTGCCGGCGATGGTCACGCTGGCAACCACTCGGCCACACCAGACGTGGGACGGTTATGACTACGTCGACGCCTGCAAGATCCTGGCCGACCAGGGGGCCGATGTCGTCGGGTTGAACTGCGACCGGGGGCCGGCGACCATGCTGCCGATCATCGAACAGGTCCGAAGCCGGGTCAGCGGTTACATCGCCGCGCAGCCCGTTCCCTACAAGACCGAGCTGGCGATGCCCACGTTCGAGTCCCTGAAAACCGCCGAGGGAACGAACGTCTTTCCGATCGCGCTCGAGCCGTTCCTCTGCACCAGATTCGAGATGGCCGATTACGCCCGGCGCGCGCAGGCGCTCGGCGTCAACTACATCGGGATCTGTTGCGGGGGAGGCCCACACTACGTGCGTGCGATGGCGGAGGCCATCGGACGGACGGTCCCGGCCAGCAGGTACTCGCCGGCGATCGAGCTCCACCCGGTGATCGGCACGAAGGTGGAGGAGAAAGAAAAAGAATTCCTCGTCGACTGGAAGGGCTAATTTCCCTCCCCCGTTTAACGGGGAGGGCAGGGTAGGGGCGGCCCCGATGATTCTGAACCGGGGCAACTTTTTCTCCTTCCTGGTGACCGCCTTCGTCGGCGCGATCTTCCTCCTTTTGGTCTTCGAGACCTGGGCGTTGTTCACCGGAAACAAGCCAATCTCCGACTATTTTCGCGAGATGGTGCACGATTTTCCGGGTCTCGCTTTCGTGGTCGCAATCCTGGTTGGGATCACGCTTGGCCACTTTCTCTGGGGGTCGGCCACCGGCCTGCTCGCGCCAGCCCCGCGGCGGATCCGCGAATTAATCGGTCGGCGTGCAAATTAATCCGGGCGCCGTCCTCTCCCTGATCGCGACCGTTTTCGTGGGTGTCATCTTCCTGATGATGGTCAGCGAGACGATTGCCCTGGGCAGGGACCAGGATCCGATCACGAACCTCGTCCGATCAGTGGTCCGTGCCTACCCGGGCGTGAGCTACGTCGTGGCGGTCATCATCGGGATGCTGCTCGGCCACCTCTTCTGGCCATAGCTCAGGCGCTCCTTTTGCGGCGCGACGAAATCGTCCGGGTGCGGGTCGCGGGCGCATTGCCATCGGCTGTGCTCGACGGCTTCTTCCTGGTTGCCTCGACGCTGGCCCGCAGCGCGTCCATCAAGTCGACGATCTTCTCGCCCCCCTCGGACGGCCGCGCCGGCAACGGCGCGCCGACGACCTTGGCATCGATGAGCTTCTTCAGGGCCGCCTGGTATTCGTCGTGGTAACGCTTCGGATCGAAGCGGTTGCTGAGGTTCTCGATCAACGAGACCGCCATCTGGATCTCCCTGGGCGACACCTCGACGCCGTCGACCGCGATGTCCCTCGTTGGTCGGATTTCGTTGGCGTAGAACAACGTATCCATCGAGAGGACATCCTGGTACGGCCGCACCAGGCAGAGACTCTCCTTGTCGCGAATCGCGACCTTGGCGACCGCCGCGCGCCCGGTCTGCTCTAACGCCTGGCGCAGAAGCACGAACGCCTTGACGCCGGCCTCATCAGGAGCCAGGTGGTACGCCTTGTCATAGTAGATCGGGTCGACCTCCTCGAGCTTGACGAAGTCGGAGATGTCGACGGTGTGGATCGTCTTCACCGGCAGGTGCTCGAGGTCCTCCTCGCTGACGGGGACGTACTGGCCCTTAGCGTACTCGAAGCCACGCACGACTTCGTCCCAGGAGACGGCCTTTTCGTGTTTAGGGCACCAGCGGATGTTTTGTAACCGCACGCCGTCGCGCTTGTGCAGGAGGTGGAAGTGGACGTCGTGCGACTTCGTCGCGGTGTAAAGGCGGACCGGAATGCTCACCAGCCCGAACGAGATCGTGCCGTTCCAGATGGCGCGCGCACTCCGTGCGGATTCCTCTGCTGCCGATGTCTCCCTCTCTCTTTCTTTCCCTCCTCCTTTGGGAGTAGGCAGGGTGTGGGCCTTGCGCGCGGTCTTTTGCGCCATACATAACATCCTAAACTCCGTTCGTGCCGCTGGCGGTGTTGCCTCTGGTCTTGCTGGCCGCCATCTTCCACGCCACCTGGAACGCGTTGCTCAAGGCGTCCGAGAACCCGCTCGCGCTGGCGACGAGGGCGCTGACCTGGGGAACGGTCCTCTCGCTGCCGCCGGTCGCTGCCGCCTGGCTTCTATCCGGCCGTCCTGGGCTCCCAGTCGCCGGCTGGCTGATTGCGCTCGCGTCGGCGGTCCTGGAGCTGATCTACTTCATCACGCTCTCGACCGCCTATCGGCGCGGAGAGCTTTCAGTCGTTTATCCGATCGCCCGTGGTACCGCGCCGCTGCTGGCGGTGCTGGTCGGCCTGCTGCTGCTCGGCGAACGATTGCATCCGTCCGCCGGCCTCGGCATCATCGCCTTGCTTGGCGGAATCTGGGCGGTACGGCGGCCCGCCACGGCAGGCTCGGCGCTCTGGCCCGCGTTGCTCACGGGGGTGATGATCGCGGCGTACACGTCACTGGACCGGATCGGTGTCCGGTTAGGTTCACCCTGGATCTACGGGTGGCTTCTCTGGCTGTTCGGCGCGATCCTCCTGGTGGCGTTTACGAGGATACGTCGTGTTCCTGGGTCGGGGCTGACGGAAGAGCCAAGGCTCTCCCTTGCAGTCGGCGTGTTGATGACCGCCGCCTACTTCATGATCCTGTTCGCCTTGAGTGTCGCGCCGCTGGCGATCATCGCGCCGCTGCGCGAATCGGCCATCGTGCTGGTCACGGCCTGGGGAATCTGGCGGCTTGGGGAGCGTCGCGGGGCCTGGATTCGCGTGGGCGGTGCCCTCGCCATCCTTGGCGGCATCGCGCTGCTGACTATCGCGTGATCAGGGCACGCCTGGGGGATAGGTGGTCAGGGTGCAAGGCCGCCCGTAAGGCATCAAACGTTGTATTAGGTGATGGCGCTTTCCACGTCGGAACTCCTCGACCTGGCGGGCGCACCTCGCAACCCGTGGGGAGAGTTGCGCCTGATCTGGCGCCTTCAGCGGGATCAATTGGTGGCCCTAGCCGTCGCCTTGCCGCCGATCCGTCCCGCGCTCGCTCGCGCGGCCTGAAGGCAATATCCCGATTCAGAAATGGAGTCGGGGCGAGTGGATTTGAACCACCGACCTCACGGTCCCGAACCGTGCACTCTAACCTGGCTGAGCTACGCCCCGATCGGCGAATGTCAATGATAACCTCTCTTTGCCGCGCCGCCAGGAGCATGCCCTCGTAGCTCAGGGGACCAGAGCGCCGCCGTCCTAAGGCGGGCGTCGCAGGTTCGAGTCCTGCCGAGGGCATTTTCAGCCTCTAACATGAAGCCCATGCTCGCCACCGAGCTGAATCCGGCGCTGACGCCGGTCGCGTTTCTGTTGGGCACCTGGCGCGGGGAGGGCGAGGGCCGGTACCCGAGCATCAAACCTTTTCGCTATCGGGAAGAAATCCGCTTCAGCCACAACGGCAAGCCGTTCCTGATCTACACGCAGCGGACGGAGTCGATCGAGACCGGCCAGCCGATGCACGGAGAGGCCGGCTACCTGCGGCTGGTCGGCGATGGCCGCGTCGAGTTCGTGATCGCGCAGCCGATTGGCTACGCGGAAATCTCACTCGGCCGCGTCGATGGTCAGCGAATGGACGTCGAGTGCGCCAGCGTCGGGCGAACGCCAACGGCGAAGCCGGTAACCTCGATCAGCCGATCGTTTTGGATGGAGGGCGAGACGCTTCGCTACGAACTGAAGATGGGGCTGGAAGGCGCGCCATTGACGCCACATCTGACGGCGAGCTTTCGCAGGGCGGACCGATCTATCGCGGGACCCGCTCCTGCATCCGCCGCACCACCCGGGTGATCACGCCCCGGGGTGAGACCCGGACAATCAACGGGATCAACTTGTTGGCGAAGCCCGGGATGACGATCGTCTTGCCCGCCATCAGGCCGCGGTAGCCGGCCAGCGCGACCGATTGCGCATCCGCGATCTCACCTTGCACCAGACGTGAGTCTTCCAGCTGACCGCGTTTTTGAAAACCGGTCCGCGTTGGTCCCGGCGCCAGTGCCGTGACTGTGACGCCCGTGCCGCGCAGCTCGTTCGCCAGCGCCTCGGAGAAGGAGAGGACGTACGCCTTGCTCGCGTAGTAGACGGCCATCAGCGGTCCAGGTTCGAAGGCCGCGGTCGAGGCGAGATTCAGGATGCGGCCGTACCGCCGCTGGATCATGCCCTTGAGGAATAGCTTGGTCAGCGTCGTCAGTGCCACGACGTTGACCTGCATCATCTCCAACTCTGTACCCAGATCGGTCTCGGTGAACAGGCCGAAGACCGGGAAGCCGGCGTTGTTGACGAGCACGTCAACCTGCATCGATGCGGCAGTAACCTCTTCATAGATCTCATCGACGGCGGTCGACTTCGAGAGATCCTTGGCGAGCACCAGCGTCTTGACCCGAAACTCGCTCTCCATGCGGGCGGCCAGCGCATTGAGCTTGTCGTGGCTGCGGGCAACTAGGATGCAATCGAAGCCATCGCCGGCAAACAGCAGTGCCAGCTCATAGCCGATGCCGCCCGAGGCGCCCGTGATCAGCGCCGTTTTGCTCACGGAAACATTTTCTCCCCGGCGCGGACCGCGACCGCCAGCCAGTTCTCGCGCGGCGCCAGGGGACAGGCCCAACGCGCATCGTAGACGCAGGATGGGTTGTACGCGAAGTTGAAATCGATCGTAATGTCCGGCGACCCGGCCGTCAGCTCGAGCGCCAGGCCATCGGTGTTCTTCACCGTGTCGAAGAGGTAGCGGCCGCCTCCATAGGTCTCGTTGCCCGACGTGGCGTCCCGAAAGGGAAGAAACAGACCGCCGCCATAGCCTACGAGGCTAAAGACCGTCAGCTGGCAATCCTCGCCGCCCAGCCGGAAACGCAGCCGGCCCGCTCGCCGGTAGGTGATGACCCCATCTTCGCCGCCGGTATCGATTTCCAGTGGATCACCCGCGTCGGCGGGTTCGACCCGAAGGTGAATCCGATACTCCGGATCGTGGTCGAAGTAGCGCAGGCCCCTGAATCGCGTCCGCGCCTCCTCGTTCAGTGGCGATTGCGGGTGGGTGCGAAACAGTTCGTCACGGCCGCGCCGGAATCGCGCCAGGGCATCGGGGCCGGAGAGCCGGTAGAGGACGCCCACCCGCCGGCGCCAGTCTGCAAGGTCGAGGTAATGCTGGACCGAAGCCTGCGCCATCGGCGGATCAGCCTACGAGGCCGTCAGCTACCGCGCTCGACGGCCTGGACCACGGCTTCCCGTTCGGGCGCCTGGCTGGCCATCGGCGGCTGCGAGGGGGCACCATCTGGTGACGGCTCGCCGTGGGCCGTGCCGTTGGCGGGCGAGAAAGAACTGCGGCGGCGGCCGCGCCGGCGACGGAACTTGCGCGGAGGTGCCGTCCCAGCCTCGGCGGGGGGTGCATCGGGCGCCGGCGCCGATGTGCCATTGGTGGCAACGGCCGGGCCCGGCGTGATCGGCCGCGGGTTGAATCCGCGCCGCCGCCGCCGCGGGCGCCCGACCGGCGCTCCCGGCCGCTGGCGCCGGCGGTCACCGCGGCGCCCGCCCACGGCCGCATCCATCGCGTGTAGCGCACCGATCCCGGCGACCCGACCCTCTCGCTCGACATGCTCCAGCAGGGGTCGGTACAGATCCTGGCCCTCCCGGCCAGTCATCGTCTCGATGTCGCCCACCACCACTAACAGCTGCTTGGCGCGCGAGATCGCGACGTTGAGCCGCTGCGCCTTCTTCAAGAAGCCGATCCGCTCGGCCTCGTTGCTGCGAACCAGGCTGAGAATGACGACGTCGGCCTCCTCACCCTCGAAGGCGTCGACGGTGTCGACCGCGAGGCCGGGCAGCGCCACCATGCGCAGCTCACGCCGTAGCTGGGTGACCTGATCCTGGTACATGGCGATGACCGCGACCCGCAGTTGGTCGAGCCCCAGACGCTGCAGGTGGCGAACCACGCGACCAACGGCCTCGATCTCAGCACGGTTCGATATGCTGCCCGACCCACCTTTCTTTTCCCGGCCGCGAATGGTAAGCCATGTCAGGTTGCGGTTGAAAGGCCATGGCAGAGGCGAGCGCAAGGCGGCCATCTCCGGCGAATTGCGCAGCCGGCCGTCGTAGGAGGCGACCGAGACGTAACTGCCGATAGGGGCGGCCATTCGGTACTGCTCGTCGAGCATGACGACGTTGGTCTCGGGGAGGACCGCCCAGCTCAGCTCGAAGAAGCTGGCATCGCGGACCAGCGACTTCGCCTCGTCGTCGTCAACGGGGAAGGCCGCGGCGCTCTCGTCGAGGACGGGCGGAAGCTGACGGTGATCGCCGACCAGCAGCCAGCGGGGCGCCAGCCGGAGCAGTGGCAGGGTCTCGGTAAAGCGCACCTTGTTCGCCTCGTCGAGGATCAGCCAGTCGAACATCTCGGCTTCCTTGGCGGCGAGCGCGATGCGGTTGACCGTGCCGAAGACGACGTGCGCATTGCGCACGCGCGGGTCGTCCGCTTCGACGATGCTGGAACGGAACTTCGGGTCGACCTTCTCGGGCTCGGCGATTCGAACCATTCGCAACGAGTCCAGGCCTTGCAGCCGCTCCTGCGCGTTGTCGACCGCGGTGTTGGCATGCGAGGTCATCAGGATCCGGACATTCGGGTCGCGTGCGACCAGCTGGCGCACGGTCTCGACGATCGAGGTCGTCTTGCCCGTTCCGGGCGGTCCCTGCACCAGCTGCATGCTGCCGGGGAAAAGGTTGACGGCGCTACGCACCGCCTGCTGCTGGCTGGGGTTGAGGCGTTCGTCGAAGGGCTGCAGGTCGCCGATCCCGGGCGGCAACACCTCATCCGGCGCGATCAGGAGCGCGGCCACCCGCCGCAGGCTGATGTCACCAGCGGGGAACCCGTTCAAGGTTCGCTGCTGGACTTCGACGACGGCGGTGATTGGCTGCGGGCGAATCGTGCCCGGGCCCAGCGTGCCCTCCTCGCGAAGCTTGACCAGCCAGCGGCGGCCTCCGCCTTCGCCGCGGATCAAGGTGCCCTCGCGCTCGGCCCCGTGTGCGGTACGGATGACGACGCGGTCCCCTTCCTTGAACCCACCGCGGCGGCTGAGGACGAGCATGGCGCCTGCGCTCCGATCGCCGTTGGCTGCGCCGCAGACGGTGCACTTGGCGCCATTGGCCTGGAGGTTCTCGCACTTGCTGCAGATGACGCCCTCGGTCTCGACCTCATAGGGGCGCGCATCCTGCTCCGCCTGCCAGGTGAGCCACTGGCGCTCGTGGTTGGCGAAGGCCTGGCCCGCCAGAACCAGGGGCAGCTGTGCCGCTTCGTCGAGGGCGGTCAGCTGGCGCCGCACCCAGTCTTCCTCGGGTACGTAGGTGGCGGGCTCGATCACGACCTCGGAGACCTCGATGGTCAGCACGTCGCCGGCGTCTTTGGTCGGATCGGGATCAGGCTGGACTCGCTCGATGACGAAGGCGAGGTCGCGGCCGGGAAGGCCGAAGAGCTGGCCGATCAGGCCGAAGCGCTCGACGGCGGTCTCGGATCGTTTCTGGAGGTTCAGCGTGAAGCGCACCGGCGCATGTTTGAGGTCGACGTAGCCATCACCTTCGGTGGCTTCCGTGAGCAAACCGATGACAGCCTCCTGCCCCAGGTGGGAGAGGAGGGTATCGGCCTGGCTCTCGGGGGCGGCGCAAACCGTGAGCCGGATGGCCGTCACGTCGGGGGCCCGATGGGCGAACGGGGACCCCGCAGCAACAGGCGGTAACCGTAAGGTCAAGGGCGCTCCTTGTGGCGCATAAGATTGGGCCTGGCTTTCACAGGTGGGCCGACAGCTTGCCACCCCTTCGGCGGAGCGTCGGACAGGCGACACCGACCGCCCGTCTAACCCGGCCCCCAGTATAACGCCAACAGGGGCCATTCGCCACTTTAGCCCAATACGAATACACGTTTGGGCGGCTGGCGGGGGCCAACTACAATCAAGGCTCGCTCGAGGCGTTCCACTAGGGTAGGAAGAGGTGGCAAAGACTGTATCCCTGACGGGGGGCCAGCGGCGCGTCCAGCGCGCCCTCGAGGTGGCCCCCGGCGCGCTGACGTGGACCATTCTGATCGCCCCCGTGGTGGCGTCCTTCGTCTTCGCGCCCTACATCGCGCTCGCCATCTTCGTGATCGACATCTATTGGTTCATCCGCACCGGCACGGTGGTGTTCGGCATCAGGCGCACTTACCGGCAGATGAAACGCGAGATGCAGGAGGACTGGTGGCAGCGCTGCCAGGCGCTCGTCGTCGGCCCCGAGACTCTTGATCCGCGGCGCATCGTCCATGCCGTCCTGATCCCCACCTACACCGAGCCCTACGAGATCCTGCGGGAGACGGTCCGGGCGATTGCCGAGGCCGAGTATCCGGCGGAGAACAAGGTGGTCGCGATCATTACGAGGGAGACCGACCGGCCCGGCTGGGAGAACGTCCGCCGTCTTCAGGAGGAATTCGGCGGCCGGCTCCGCGCCTTCTTCCACATCAAGGATCCGCTGCTTCCCGGCATCGTGCTTGGCAAGTCGGCCGCCATGGCCTACGGCGGGCCGGTGCTGCGGCGGGAGCTCGAGGCCATCGGCCTGGATCCCGGCCAGGTGCTCGTCACCGACCTGGACTCGGATTTCCGCGTCCACCCCCAGTATTTCGCCTACATCACGCACCATTACGTCCAGGACCCCAGGCGCCTCGAGTGCCTCTTCCAGCCGATCCCGATGTTCCACAACAACCTCTGGCGGGTTCCGTTTGCGGTCCGGATCATGGCCAGCGCCTGCACCCAGTGGCAGATGTTTCTGTCCGCGCGGCCGGACCGCCTCGTCGCCTTCAGCAGCTACACGATGTCGCTAGACCTGGTGATCAAGGCCGACTACTGGGACGAGGACGTCATCCCTGAGGATTCTCGCTTCTACTGGAAATCGTTCTTCGCGACCAGCGGCCGCCTCAAGATGGTGCCGGTGTTCCTGCCGATCTATGGCGATGCCCCGGAAGCCTCCGACAGCGGCATCCTTCGTGAGAAGACGCACGCCAACCAGTACAACCAGATCAAGCGGTGGGCATGGGGCGTCAGCGACATTCCGTACGTCACCGTCCGCCTGCTCCGCCACTCGGAGATCCCTGTCTGGCTGCGGGCGCGCCGATACGGCTACATGGTCTTCAACCACCTGACCTGGACGACGCTGCCGGTGCTCTTGCTTTTCGGCGCCGCGCTGCCCCGGCTACTCCAGGAGGACTGGAACCTGGCGACCGCGGCCGACCGCCTGGCGCTCTACGCCTTCATCCTGATCAACATCGCGTTCCTCAACATCGCGGCCTTGATCCTGGTCGAGCGGCGCATCAATCCGCCGATGCCGCGTAGCTGGGGGTTCGTCCATCAGATGTGGGCGTACCTGCAACTCGGCCTCTATCCGCTTGTCGCTCTCCTCTTCAGCGTATTGCCTGCGCTCGAGGCCCAGACGCGCCTGATGCTGGGGATGTATCTCGAATACAAGGTTACGGAGAAGGTCGCGGAAGGCCCGCTTAAAGGCACCGCCTGAGCTCTCGCCACGCCTAACCGCGCTAGCCCAGGCCGACCGCCTCCTGGACCCGGTGGAGCGTCGAGTTCGCTTTCGGGGTGAGCCGCTCGGCTGCTCCCCGGAGGTGTTGCATCAGCGCAGCGTCATTGGACCGAATCTCGCGGTAGCGCTGCTGAATCGGCGTCAGGGCTTCGATTACGGCGTCGGCGACGGCGGTCTTGAGCACGCTGTACGACTTGCCCGCAAATTCCTTCTCGACGGTCGCCCAGTCTTTGTCCTGAATGGTCCGGTAAATCTCCAGAAGATTGGTCACGCCGGGGCTCGCGGGCAAGCGAACCTCGGGCTGAGCGTCGGTCTGCGCGCGCGCCAGTTTTTTGCGGATCACGTCGGGCGCATCGAGCATGAAGATCGCATGGCCGGGCGCGTCGACGGCCAGGCTCTTACTCATCTTCTTTTCCGGGTCGTCGAGGCCCATGATGCGAGCCCCGGCGGCTTGGATCATGGCCTCCGGTAGGACGAACAGGTCGCCAAACCGCTGGTTCATCCGCTGTGCGATGTCACGCGTGATTTCGATGTGCTGGCGCTGGTCCTCGCCGACCGGCACGAAGTTGGTGTCATACAGAAGGATGTCGGCAGCCATCAGCGCCGGATAGGCAAAGAGACCGGCGCTCGATCGCTCCCGGTCACGACTGCTCTTTTCCTTGAACTGTGTCATCCGTTCCAGCCAACCCATTGGTGTGAAGCATTCGAGGATCCAGGCCAGCTCCGCGTGCGCCGGGATGTGCGACTGGACGAACATCGCCTGCTCTTTCTTGATTCCGCTCGCCAGGTAGACGGCGGCGAGGTCGAGCGTGTTCTCCCGCAGCGCAGCCGGATCTTGTGGAACGGTGATGGTATGCAGGTCCACGATGCAGAAAATGTTGTCGTACTTATCCTGATTGCGGACCCAGTTTCGGATCGCGCCCAGGTAGTTGCCCAGGTGCAACCCGCCGCTGGGCTGGATGCCGGAAAAAACCCGCTGCTTGCCGGTTGCCTGCATCCGAAGATGTTACGGAACGCGCGCTACAGCAACTGGATCGTGTAGACGAAATCGGCGGTCACCGTCTTCCCGGCGGCGACGACGACCTGGCGCGGGCCCGCTAGGCGGCCTGCCTGATCACTGGACCCGGACGCTCGCACGGTGTAGGTCGCGGGCTTCAGGTCGAGGTGGTAGGCGCCGTTCGAATCAGTGGTGGTCGCTTGTTCCGATCCCGTCCCGGTCGGCGGGGTGACGGTAAACGTCAACGTCACACCGGCGAAGGGATGCATTGGGCAGGTGGTCTGCTCCAGACGATAAGCGCCCCCACAGGCACGGATCTGTACGTGACCGGCAACGGTCCCCGTGGAAGATCCGAATAACGATGGGCCGGCGCCGCAACCGGCGAGAACCACCGTCAGTAGACACGCGATCAGGGCGCGGGCAAACATCCTGATTATTAGACGGAACAGCCACTCGAAAAGTTCCGATCGAACCGTGGTTGAGAATTGCGGCCTGAACTCAACTAGAATCCGCGCCGTGACCGAGCGCCTGGCCTCCCGCACTCTCCGCAACAGCGTGCTCGTGGTCGGGGCGCGTGCGCTGGCCAAGCTGGCGGTGTTTGTCGTCGTCGTGCTGCTCTGGCGCCACCTCGGCGCCGATAACTATGGCCGGTTCGCCACCATGATCGTCTACGTCACGCTCGTCGGGGTGGTCGCGGACCTTGGGATGCAAACCGTATTCATCCGGGACGCGTCTCGAGACAGCAGCGCGTTTGCACGTTACCTCGCGAACCTCTTGAGCGCCCGCCTCGTGCTCTCGCTGGTGGCGCTCCTCATCCTGGCGGTGGCCTTGCGATTGCTGAGTCCGGCGCTGTTTCCCTATACCCTGGCCGCCTTTGCGCTGCTTCTGACGACCAGTTACTCGAGCCTGCTTCGCGCCATCTTCTACATCCGGGGGCGGCTGGGTTACGAGGCGATCGCCATCGTGGCGGAGTCGATCGTGCTGCTCGCACTGACCCTTGTCGCCATCAATCGGCGCGCGACCTGGGACGCCTTCCTTTGGGTCTATGCGGTCAGCTATCTGTTCACCTGCCTGTTTGCCTACGCCGTCCTGCGGTGGCGGTGGCACGAGCGGGTCGCCGTCAGGCTCGAGCCGCTGTTCGTGCGTCGCCTGCTGCTGGCCGGGCTGCCGCTCGCCCTGGGCTTCACCATTACGACGGTCTACGCCCAGCTCGACATCGTGCTCCTCCAGCTCTTCAAGAACTTCCAGATGGTCGGCTGGTACTCAGCGGCGAACAAGTACGTCGACGCGGTCGCCTGGATCCCACAGTCGGCGATGGGCGTCGTCTTTCCCGCACTGTCGTTGCTGGGGGCGAAGGACCGCCGCCGCTTGGCGTTTGCCTACGAGAAGTCCTTCAAGATGCTCGTCATCCTCGGCCTGCCGTTGGCGGTCGGCCTCGGCGTCACGGCCGACTCGATCGTGCATTTGACCCGAGGGTTCGAGCAATCCATCCCGGCGCTGCGGATCCTGGCGCCCTCGGTCGTGCTGCTGTTCGTGAACAACGCGTTCATCTACACCTTGACCGCCATCAACCGGCAGCTCGATTTCACCCGCCTCGCCCTCTTCACGTTGGTGGTGAACGTCGTCCTCAACCTGGCGCTGATTCCGCCGTTTGGTTATCTCGGCGCGGCGGCCGCCTCGACGATCACCGAGGCCGCGCTGTTTGCGGGCGGCTGGTGGCTGCTTCGGAGGCAGCGCCTTCCGCTGTCGGTCGTTGGCAGCATCGGTCGCGTCCTCGCCAGCGCGCTGCTGATGGGCGTCGTGGTCTACCTGATCCGTTCCTGGCCCCTCGCGATCGTCGTCATCGCCGGCGCCGCCGTCTACGCCGCGGCCCTGTTCGCACTCCGCGCGCTGAACGCCGAAGAGTGGGCGATTATTCGCGACGCCCGCTGACAGTCCCTAAACTACTCGCGTGCCGGACGATGGCGCCGTGGTGCGAGCGCTCACGGACAAGATCCGCGACGTGCCGAATTTCCCCAAGGAGGGGATCCTCTTCAAGGACATCACGACGCTGCTCCAGGATGCGGCCGCCTTCCGCCAGGCGGTCGACATCATGGCAGAAACCTACCGCGGAAAGGCGGTGGAGCTCGTCGTGGGGGTCGAGTCGCGCGGCTTCATTTTCGGCGGCGCCCTCGCCTATCTGCTGAATGCCGGCTTCATCCCGGTGCGCAAAGAAGGCAAACTTCCCGGCCAGAAGCTGTCGGAGGCCTATGCGCTCGAGTATGGCTCGGCGGTGCTCGAGATCCACAAGGATGCGATCAAGCCGGGGCAGTCCGTGGTCATCGTCGATGACCTGCTGGCGACCGGCGGGACGGCGAAGACCACCGCCAGCCTGGTGCAGCAGCTCGGGGGGCGCGTCGTCGGGATCAGCTTCCTGATCGAGCTCAGGTTCCTGAAGGGGGCGGCCAACCTGTCGGAATTCAACGTCGTCTCCCACTTGAAGTTCTAGATGAATCAGCCCGCTCCGGCGTGGAAAAGCGGGCGAGACATTCGTCCAATCCTCGTGGTCGGCTCCGTGGCGCTCGATGCCGTGCAGACGCCGACCGAATCGGCGAGCGAGATCCTGGGTGGCGCGGCCAGCTACTTCTGCCTCTCGGCCGCGATGTTCGCCCCCATCCGCCTGGTGGGGGTGGTCGGCGAGGACTTTCCGCCGGAGCACCGGCAGCTCCTGGAATCCCGCCACATCGATCTGACCGGGTTGCAGGTGCGACCGGGGAAGACCTTCCGCTGGACCGCCCGCTACACCGGCGTCCGCCTGGAGAATCGGGAGACCCTCGACACCCAGCTCAACGTCTTCGCCGACTTCCATCCGACGCTGCCGCCGGCCTACCGCGACTCGAAGGTGGTCTTCCTGGCCAATATCCAACCCGAGCTGCAGCTCGAAGTGCTGGAACAGATGCCGGAAGCCGAGTTCATTGCCTGCGACACCATGAAGCTGTGGCTCGATACCGCCCGGCCCGGGCTCGAGCGGCTTTTCCGCCGCGTCGACTGCGTCCTCATGAACGATGAGGAGGCGGTGCAGTTCTCCGGCGAGCGGTTTCTGCCGTCGGCGGCGCGCGCCGTCATGTCCTATGGGCCGCGCGAAGTCATCATCAAGCGCGGCGAGAACGGCTCGCTGCTCTTCACCAAGGACCGTGTCTTCCTGGCGCCCGCTCATCCACTGGAAACGGTGCGCGATCCCACCGGCGCAGGCGATGCCTTTGCCGGAGGGCTGATGGGGGCGATCGCCCGCGCCGGGGAGGAGCAGGGCGTCCTCCGGCGCGGCATGTTGTACGGCAGCGTGCTGGGCTCGCTCGCGGTCGAAGACTTCAGCGTGCGGCGCATCGTCAAGGCGGACCTGCGCGAGATCGAGGGGCGGTTGAGTACCCTTGTGGACATGATTTCTCTCAACGGGTCACGGGCGCACTAACCGATGGCCATCATTCCGGCGCAGCGCCACGACGTCAAGGACCTCAAACTCGCCGAAGACGGCCGGCGCATGATCGAGTGGGCCGCACAGGAGATGCCCGTCCTCCAGACGATCCGTGAACGGTTCAAACGCGAGCAGCCGCTCAAGGGCCAGCGGCTGGCCGCCTGCCTGCACGTCACCACGGAAACGGCCAACCTCGCGATCACGCTGAAGGCCGGCGGCGCCGATCTCGTGCTCTGCGCCTCCAACCCGCTGTCGACCACCGACGCGGCGGCGGCGTCCCTGGTCGCGGACCATGGGATCAGCGTCTTCGCCATCAAGGGCGAGGACAACGAGACCTATTACCGCCACATCGCCTCGGCGCTGGAGCACCGGCCGACGATGACGATGGACGACGGTGCCGATCTGGTCGCGGCCTTGCACAAGGACCGCACCGGCCTCATCGGCAATGTGATCGGTGGCACCGAGGAGACCACCACCGGCGTCATCCGGCTCAAGAGCATGGCGGAGCAGAAGGTGCTGCGCTACCCGATCATCGCCGTCAATGAAGCGATGACCAAACACTTCTTCGACAACCGCTACGGCACCGGCCAGAGCACCATCGACGGCATCATCCGGGCGACCAACGTCCTGCTTGCGGGGAAGGTCTTCGTGGTCGCCGGCTACGGTTGGTGCGGTCGTGGCCTGGCGATGCGCGCCCGCGGCATGGGTGCGCATGTCATCGTCACCGAGGTCGAGCCGGTCCGGGCGCTGGAGGCCGTCATGGACGGCTACCGCGTCATGCCGATGAAGGACGCGGCGAAAGAAGGCGATCTCTTCGTCACCGTCACCGGCGACATCAACGTCGTGGACGAGCCGCACCTCAAGGCGATGAAGAGCGGCGCGATTCTCGCCAACTCTGGGCACTTCAACGACGAGATCAACCTGAGCGCGCTCGACGGCATGGCCGAGAGCGTCCGCACCATCCGGCCCTCGCTCGAGGAGTACCGGCTACGCGACGGCCGGAAGCTCTTCGTGCTGGGCGAAGGCCGCCTCGTCAACCTGGCCGCGGCGGAGGGACACCCCGCGGCCGTGATGGATATGAGCTTTGCCAACCAGGCGCTGAGTGCCGAGTACCTCGTCTCCCATGCGCGCGAGCTGCAACCCAGGGTTTACCCGGTCCCCGACGACATCGACCGTGAGATTGCTCGGCTAAAATTGGCCGCGATGCACATCGACATCGACTCGTTGACCGCCGAACAGGCGCAGTACCTGGGCGGTTGGGAGTCGGGGACCCGATGAACCGCCGCAACCACCTCTTCACCTCGGAGTCCGTCACCGAGGGACACCCCGACAAGATCGCAGACCAGATTTCCGACGCGATCCTCGACGCCATCATGACCAGGGATCCGCTCGGGCGGGTGGCGTGCGAGACCGCCGTCACGACCGGGCTGGCCTTCGTCATCGGCGAGATCACGACCGACACCTACGTCGAGATGCGCGACGTGATTCGCGACACCATCGAGCAAGCCGGCTACGACCACCCGGGCTTCGGCTTCGATGCCGAAACCTGCGGCGTGATCGTCTCTATCCAGAAGCAGT
>WNFC01002407.1_pt1 | contig 20142 bp, 13 predicted proteins | sample 5400541 | NCBI WGS metagenome assembly WNFC01 (sample SAMN13153342, study PRJNA577476) | soil metagenome | isolation source: 120 cm saprolite under Douglas fir tree site 2 hole 2 replicate 1 | place: USA:California | collected 2015-04-18
GTTTCCACCTTCGATCTCTCCATCCCCGACGGCGACCACATTCCCATCGAAGAGCGCTCCGCCGCCGAAGTCACCCATCTCCAGGGCGTCCGCATCGCTCCCGACGTCCACGCCGCGCATCCCGCCTTCGACGTCACGCCCGCCCGCTATATCGCCGCCATCTTCACCGAAAGCGGCGTAGCCCACGCTCCATACGCGGATTCTCTCCGCGCTCTTGCCTCGGCCTCTTCGTCAGCGCTCATTGCCCGTTGATCCTTCGAAGACGGCAACATCGCGCGGCAGTCAGTCCTGAATTCCCATCTGCGTCAGAAAATAAGCGTAGTCAAAGGCCTTCTCATGCAAGCGGTCATATCGCCCGGAGGCGCCTCCGTGCCCCGCGGGATCCATGTTCGTTTTCAGGATCATAATATTGTGGTCCGTTCGAATCGCGCGCATCTTGGCAACATACTTGGCCGGCTCCCAGTACATCACCTGACTGTCATTAAAGGATGTCCTCACCAGCATGTTGGGATACTTCTTGGCCTCAATATTGTCGTACGGCGAGTAGGTCATCATGTAATCGAACGCCGGTTTTTCCTTCGGGTTGCCCCACTCTTCAAATTCGCCCACGGTCAGAGGCAGAGTCTCATCCAGCATGGTGTTCATGACGTCCACGAATGGAACGCCAACCAGCGCGGCGTGAAACAAATCCGGACGCATATTTAAAACCGCGCCCATCAGCAGGCCTCCGGCGCTTCTTCCTTCGATCGCCAGACGGTCCTTCGAGCCGTATCCTTGCGCTACCAGGTACTCGGCCGAGGCCACAAAGTCCGTGAAAGTATTTTTCTTGTGCATCATGCGCCCGTCGTCGTGCCAGGCCTTCCCCATTTCGCCGCCGCCGCGAATATGGGCCACCGCCGCCACTACGCCGCGATCGATCATGCTAAAAAGATCGGAGTTGAAGCCGATGTCAATGGAATATCCGTAAGAGCCATAGCCGGTCAGATAGAGCGGCCCTTTTCCATCCAGCTTTGCACCCTTCAGGTACACCACGGAGATCGGAATCTTCACTCCGTCGGAAGCCGTGGCATAAATCTGCTGCACTTGATATCGCGTGCGGTCATAGCCGCCGGGCACCTCTTTCTGCTTCAGCAGCGTGGATTTGCCGCTGGCCATGTCGTACTCGAAGACCGACCGCGGCGTAATGAATGACTGGTAGCCATAGCGGAACTTGCTCGTATCGTATTCACGATTGGTGTAGCCATAACTCGCGTAGGCGGGCTCGGGAAACTCGATCCGCCGCGATTCACCGCTGCGCAGATCGGTTACGCGGATTTGCGGCAATCCATTTTCCCGCTCGCTCAATACGTAGTAGTTCTTGAAGAAGTCCGTGTCGTCCAGCATGACGTTCGCGCGATGCGGAACGACCTCCTGCCAATTCTGGCTTCGCGGATCAGCCACCGGCGCCTTCACTAACCTGAAATTCCGTCCCGTGTCGTTGACCCGGATATAAAAAAGGTTTCCGTTGTGATCCGGGTAGTATTCCACGCCTTGCTTGCGCGGCTGCATCACCTTCCACTCGGCCGCTGGTTCGCCGGCGGGAAGGTAGCGAGCTTCGCTCGTCGTATGGCTTGCGGAAAACAGCAAGATGTAAGCCTTGCTGCGCGTTTTCGCCGCGTACACATCGAATTTTTCATCTTTCTCTTCGTAGGCCAGCTTGTCGGAACCGCTCGTCCCCGCGGTGTGGCGGTACACCTGGTATTGCCGCTTCGTCGTGTCATCTTCGATGGTATAGAAGATCGTCTTGTTGTCGTTCGCCCAAACCACCGATCCGACTCTCTCCGCGTGGTCCGGCAGCAGTTTCCCAGTCCGCAAATCCTTCACCGCCAGCGAGTATTGCCGGAAGCCGGTGTTGTCCGTCGTATACGCGAGCAGATTCCCGTCATCGCTCACGTTGTATGCTCCCAGCGACATGAACTTCTGCCCTTTGGCCATTTCATTCACGTCCAGCACCACTTCCTCTGGCGCGTCCATGCCGCCCTTTTTCCGGCAATGAATCTGATACTGTTTCCCCGCTTCCGTCCGCGAATAATAGAAGTAATCGCCCTCCTTATAGGGCACCTCGATGTCCGTTTCCTTGATGCGGCTCAGCATTTCGTCATACAGCTTCTTCTGCAATCCCTCCGTCGGTTTCATCACGGCATCAGTGTAGGCGTTCTCGGCCTCCAAATAAGCTTTCACCTCGGGATTCTTCTTGTCGCGCAGCCAATAGTAGTTATCCACCATCGTGCGGCCATTGATCTCCGTGGTCTTCGGAGCTTTCTTCGCCACTGGCGGCGCCGGGAGCGAAGAGGAAGCGTCATCCGCCGCCAGTGCGTATGCGGAAGCGAGGATCAACGAAGCGAAAACCAGCGAACTGATTCGAACGTGCCGCAAATTGAGTTTTTTCATCGGATTTCCTTCATGAGGCTCGAAAACTGGCCCATTCTATACCAACTACCGGTTATCACGAAGGTGGACAGGCAGGAGGATCTTCTGGCCGCAGATGTGTTGCAGGCCGGACATACTTTTCGCAGACTATCTCGACAGCCCGTCAATCGCCATAAAATCTCGTGACCACGCTCGCGCCGCCGTCGTCTTCAAAATCGACCCGCGTATAATGTCTCTCGATGCTTTCTTGGTCCCGTCCGCTCGCTCGCGCCTTTTTCCTTGTCATCGTATTCGTCCTAATTCCCTCTCTCCACTCTTCTCCGGCGCCTTCCTGGAGCGGTGTGCTGCGCGACGGGGCGGGAAATTCCGTCGACATGGCCGCCATCAAGCTCTTCGCGGCAGAGAGCAACCGCGAATATTCCACCACAACATCCACAACCGGCCAGTTCGCGTTCACCGGGATCGCACCGGGCAACTACACACTAACGATAAGCGCGGCGGGCAAGATTTGGACCGCAGCGGATCCCGTGGTCGTTAAAGACGGCGCCACACTCACGTCCAGTCTTCAACTCTCGCTCCAAGGGCAGGAGCATCGCATCACGGTCGCACAGGATGCCGCTTCTCCCCAGGCCAGCGGCGGCGAACATCTCACCACCGGGGAAGTGTCCAGTTTGCCGCTGAATGAACGCGACTTCAGCAAGCTCCTCCTCCTTGCCGCCGGCACCATGACAGACACCAACGGCGCTGCCAATTTCACGCAGCAATTTGCCGTCAACGGCCAGCGCGGCTCCGCCGCAGTCTTCGCCATCGACGGAGCGGACACTACCGACCCCGAACTCGGCGGCGCTACTTTTTCCAACTTCAACGTCGACGCCATCCAGGAAGTGCAATCCAATTCCGGCGTCATGCCCGCGGACACAGGTCACGGCGCCGCGGGATTCACGAACGTGGTCACGAGGTCCGGCAGCAATCAAGTCCACGGCAGCCTGTTCGAATTTGTCCGCAATGCCTCCTTCGACGCGCGAAATTTCTTTGACCACAAGAGCGATGTGGACACTCGGCGTCTCCCGCCCTTTGCCCGCAATGAATTCGGTCTAACCAACGGCGGCCCGGTCTTCCTTCCCTTCCTCTACGATGGCCGCGGCAAGACATTTTATTTCGCCGAATACCAGGGCTTCCGGCAAGTTCTCGGGACCACGCAAGTATTCCCCGTGCCGACTCTTGCGGAGAGGCAGGGAATTGACACCACCACTTTTCCCGGCGATACGTTGACCGTTCCGGTCAACAGCAGCATCGCGGCCCTTCTCGCCCGCTATCCTTTGCCGAACGATCCTCACGGCGCGTACGGCGCGCGCACGTATGCCACATCTTCCAAAGTTGTCACCAATACGGATCAGGCTTCGCTCCGGCTCGATCATCGCTTTTCGGATAAGGCCACCCTGTTCCTGCGCTTCAGCCGCAACCAAGTTACCGGCCCGATCACCAACCCCGATCAGACCGTGATCGATCCCGATTTTGGCGTGAAGTTCTTCGATCACCAGCGCAATGCCGCCGTAAAATATTCGCGCACCCTCACGCCGCACTGCAGCTATCAAACGACTCTGGGTTACATCCGCAGCACGCCTCTTTTCATCACCAGCAACCACACTCAGCCAGCCCTTGCCTTCGGCGACGGTCTTTTTGAAGGTTTCAATTCCGCTGACGGGTCCATCTTCGGTTCCTACGGGAACGTCTACCAGCTCAAACACGACATGGTCTACACGCACGGCGCGCATTCCTTCAAATGGGGCGCGGAACTGCGATTCAACCGCGATTCCACGATTTTTGGAACGAACCCCAACGGGCTTTACACCTTCGGAGGAGGCACCGCTTATTCTCCCGTCTTGATTCCCTCCGCCAGCGGCCAGCATGATATCCATCCGGGAGATCCGCTCCCCGATTCCCTTACCGGTCTCCTCACCGCGACATCCTATTCCTACACCGTGACCGCCGCCGCGAGCCTGACGCCAAAGGGAGATAAGTTTGACGAAGCGGCCGTGCGCCGCGAGGCCTACAACTTCTACTTCCTCGACACCTGGAAGGCCGCCGCCCGCTTGAGCGTCAACTATGGCCTGCGCTACGAAGTGAACAGCCACATCCATGAAGCGAAGCATCGTACGTCGCTTGCAATTCCGATTGGACCAAACGGCCAGCCCGCGGACTTCCTTACTCCCGGCACAAAACAAATCTACCTTTACAATCCCCACCCCCCCTACGCCATGGACTGGAACGGATGGGGCCCGCGCCTCTCGCTGGACTACGGCCTGGCCAAGCACACCACCCTTCACGCGGGTGGCGCCATCACCACCATCCTTCCCAACCTGTGGCTGGAGAATTATGTCACCGGCGCGTTTCCCTTCGTCTTTCAGCCGTTAGTCACCGCGCTGCCCGGCGTTTCATTGAACTTTCAGGATTCCGTTGTGCCCCTCGCTCTTCCTCCCGTCTACACCAAGCAGGGGCAGCTGCTCTTTTCCTCCGGAAGCAGCAGCAACGTTCCGCCCAACACGGCGATGGACGTGCAGCGATTCCAGAACGATTTGGCTGCTCTCACGCCAGGCAATCAGGTTCAATTATTCACGGCCATCAGCTTGGATCCGCATTTCCGCAACGGCTATATCGCCACGGACACCTTGGGCATCGATCAGGAAATCGGAAGCGTAAAGTTGAGCGCCTCCTACGTCGCCACATTGGGAGTTCATCTTGCCAGCGTCCTCTCCCCGAACGGTTATGGGGGCGCGGACCCGGCCTTTGCGCCCTATACGCAATTCAATTCGGCGGGCCATGCCATCGGCGGCTTCGGTCCTGAAATGGTCATGTCTACGGGTGCGCACTCCAGCTATCACGCGCTACAGACAAGCGTCAGCCAGAACACGGCCCACACGGGCCTCAGCTTCCAAGCCACGTACACATTTTCCAAAAGTATTGATGACACCAGCGCTGTACCTGGCGGCATTTCGGGAAATCCCGGCGTGATTTTGCAGACCTTGCCCCAGGATCCGTTTAATCCGAGAGGTGACAAGGGCCCTTCCACTTTCGATGTGACCCACGTATTCACGCTAAGCCTGATTCAGTCCCTGCCCCTGGATCGCATTCGCTTCCTCCAGCCATTGGGCAAGACACTTACCAAAGGCTGGCAGGTCCTGGACATTACGACCTTGACGACCGGTCCGCCGTTCACCGTATTTTCCGGCGAGCAGCAGACCGGCGCAGGCGGAGCGGGCGGCACCGATCGTCCCGACCTTCTTGCCATGCCGAATTTTTCTACCAGCCGCGCCGTGCGCGAGGACTACTTCGGTATGGGCGCAGCGAACGGTTCATTCTTCCAAATCCCCATCAACGTCCCCGGTGGGACCGGCCCAAACCACGGCCGTTTCGGCACACTTGGCCGCAGCAGATTTCGCGGTCCCGGCTTCCGCGATTTTGACATGGCCTTGATCAAGGACACCGCCTTCGGCCATCGGGGAAACGGCGAACTCGCTATCCTTCAATTTCGGGCCGAGTTCTTCAATATCTTCAACGAAGTGAATTTCGGGCTGCCCTCCAACATCGTCCGAGGCAGCGGCTTCGGCGTCATCAGCCGGACCGCCGGCCCATCGCGCCAGATCCAATTTTCCCTGAAAGTGATCTATTGAAGCTTCCTGCGCGTGGCGACATCTTCACGGAACGCGCCGGCGCACGCACGACCCAGCCAGTCGCGCCCGCCCGCGCCTTTTTTACCCTGAGATTGGCGAAGGGCACCGCTCGCGGCGACTTGCTCTTGACCGCAACCTCTTTCGGCGGTAGCCTCACCCCTAAATTCCTGCATTCGTCTTTGCTTCCAAGGAGGCTGCGCATGGTTTCGCTCACTGCTCTTTTGCTCCCCATCCTGCTCTCGGCCGTCATCGTATTCGTGGCCAGCTCCCTCATTCACATGGTGCTGAAGTATCACCAAAGCGACTACCGGCAACTCCCCGAGGAGGACAAGCTTCTTGCCGCCCTGCGTCCGGCTGGCCTGACGCCGGGTCTCTATCATTTCCCTTTTTGCACCCATAAGGACATGAGCACGCCTGCCATGCAAGAAAAGTACAAGCAGGGACCGGTGGGGTTTCTAACCATTTATCCCAGCGCCCCACCCGCCATGCCGAAGTTTCTCGGCATGTGGTTTGCCTATTGCCTGCTGATCGGTTTCTTCGTTGCCTATCTCACGGGACACACGGTTGCGCCCGGTGCGCACTATCTGGCGGTTTTTCGCGTCGCTGGCACCGCCGCGTTCCTTACTTTCGCTCTGGGACCCTTGGTCAACGGCATCTGGAAGGGCCAGCCTTGGAGTGTGGCCCTCAAGGAAGCCTTCGATGGCTTCATCTATAGCTTGCTGGTCGCCGGCACATTTGGGTGGCTTTGGCCCCGGTAATGACGTTCCAGCATTTTGCGCCAAATGCTGGCGAGGTTCGACGGACGACCCCCCGCGTGTCGCTGAGCGAGAGACTTCTGCAACATCACTCGCCGCTTCTTTTTTCACGCTGGGCGGATCACGAAGACGGTCCGCCCGCGCCGGCTGAAGAACGCGAAGAATCCCAGCAACTGTTTCCACGGAAAATACTTCCTGTTGAGCAACTGCATTCCGCGGGCAGCCTCTTCGCCCGTGACGATTTCCGCACGCGCTTCCACCCATTCGCCTAGCACTCTGCCACGCATGTCGCACGGAGCGATTCTCACGCCTGGGTTGTTGCGAATGCGTTTTACTTTTCCGGACACGCCGATGGTGTACACATACAGTTTTGCGTCGTTCGAATCGAGACTCGCCGATGGATCTGCGGCAAACCATACCGGCGTCTTCACGCCATCGCCGCTCTTCTTAAGGGTTTCGAGGTTCAAATATTTGTGCCCGGCAAACGCCGCAAATCCCATCGCATCGCTCCTCGCAGTTGGATGCAAGGTATTCTATGCCGGGCACAAAAAGTGGGACAGACATTCCTGTTTGTCCCACCGGGATTTGCGGCAAGTTCAAGTTTGGGTTGCTTCTAGTGCATTCGGGTCACTTCCGGACGTACGTCACGTCTTCCGTAAAAGCATCTTTCTGCTCTTTGCGGAATGTCCAAGCGGTCTTGAAATGACCGTTGTCGATAAACGTGTACACCGCGTGATGCATATGACTGTCATCGGCGCTCTTCAGATTCGAGATGCTCACCAGATCGAACGTGATCGTCTTTGTCTCCGGCGCATACGTTCCGCGCATCGTCGGCTGATTTCCCGCCATGCAATAGTGGGTTAGCTTCACCTGGTCGCCATCCAGGTAGTACAGCGTGGTCATCTCCACCGGCTTGCCGCCCTCCACCATGTGGAACTTTTCAAGCACGGCCGTGCCACCCGAAGTCAGCTCCAAGTCCAGCGTCGCTTTGTGCATGTTCGTTTTGTCGGTCTCCCAGTGGCCCACTAGCGACTTCAACTTTTCAAACGCTTCCGCCCCACTGCCTGCGGCACGGTTTGGAATCGGCATAATACCCGTGCTCAACACCAAAACACTCAGAATTTTCGCCAACCCTCTCATGATTCGATGTCCTTTCAAGAGATGCTTCGACACAAGAATTGTCTTGCAAATACGTTGAGGCTAGAAAAAGGTACCGCTCGAAATCCAAGTTCACCGCGTCGCCGGCGTTGTTGCCGGAGCCGCTCCGTACTTTTGCGTGGCGTAACCCACGATCATTCCAACGATACTGCCGGGCAAGATGATCTCGAAGTAGTAGCCGTGCTGCATGTACGCGACGAGGAAAGCGAGTACGAAGCCAACCGCCACACCGAAAAGGATTCCCAAAGGGACGGAATTCACCTTTCGAGCAAAAATGCCCGCGGCAACGCCAGCTATGAGCCCCTTGACGGTGGACCCAATGATAATGCCCGCGAGCTGAGAGCGCACCGCCGGAGTGAACCACGCCGTTGCCCCGTCAATCGCTCCCAGTAAAGCTCCCAGCAGCAGCCCCAGCAGCACTTTATTCATCACCTTCCTCCGTCGCGATCTGTCTCTCTGGTGTTCCTTACAACGAATCCCCGAATTCCTTTGAGCCTATCTGTGGATAAAAAGCAAAATCGCTACCCGCATCACCAAATACGCCGCAATCAACAATATGAAGAACCGGTACCGGCGGTAAAAACGTCCGGCCTTTTCCAAAGCGCTCTCCCGGTGGGCGCCGACCGCGAGCCCGTCCAGATATCTCGAAACATCCAGCGCCAACTGCTGTACGCTGGGATAGCGCTCGGCCGGAGCCGCGGCCGTCGATTTTGCGCAAATGGCCGCCAGCCATTTATCGAGGCGGCGTCCACCCGGAACAGGAGCTATTTCCGGATGGCCGGTAAGCAAGAATCGCAGCAGTGCGCCCAGCGAATAGATGTCGCTGCTCGCGTCCAGGTGTTCCACGTCGCCGCGCGCTTGCTCGGGCGACATGTATCCCGGCGTGCCCATCACCGTGCCGTGTCCGGTCACGACGGAAATTTCCGTGGCATCGCCGGCAATATTTGTTTGCTTTGGTTTTTCGAAAACCGTTGCTTCCGGATCGGCTTCGCGCGCACCGCTCGAAACTTCTGCGCGCAGGATTTTCGCGAGGCCCCAATCCATCACCAGGACTTCTCCGAACGGCCCGACCATGATGTTTGCCGGTTTCAGATCGCGGTGCAGCACGCCGCGCGCGTGCGCGAACGCAACGGCGTCACAAATGCGAAGAAAAATTCGCAACCGGTCCGGAAAGGACGCGACCGTCTCAATATATTTGTCGAGCCGATTTCCCTCCACAAATTTCATGGTGTAGAAAACGCGGCCGTCCGCGAGTGTGCCCACGTCGTGAACGGGCACGATGCCGGGATGCTCGAGAGCAGCCAGCACGCGCGCTTCGCGGATCAGCCGGTTTGCCAGGTCGCCGTCCGTTCCCGGAACATCGAGGACTTTCAGCGCCACGCGCCGCCGCAGTTTCCCGTCTTCCGCGGTGTACACCACTCCCATGCCGCCGCGCGCCACGCGTTCGAGCAAGTGGTAGCGCGTGCCGGCGAGGTCCGGCGTCTCCGCGCCGTCGCGCAATCTTTCCAGCGCCTTGTCGGAAAGAAATTTCATTTCGCGTCCCAGCCAAAGGCGGCGCGCGCTTCGCGCTGAAATTCTTCCTCGGTGCTACAAAGTTCGCGCAGCCGCTCCAGGGCGATTCTGCGAAATTCGCGGCGCGCCCACGCCAGCGTGTTGGTCACGTCCGTCATGGAAATTCCATATTCTTTCGAAAGCTGCTGGTACGAAATCTTTTCGCTGCCCTCGAGGTCGTACGCTTCGAATAGATGAAAAGTTCTTTCCCGCTCGTGCGCCACGCACATTTCGCGCAAGTCTTCCACTGCCAGTGCAAAGAGGCTTCGCACCCATTCTTTTTCGAAAAACTCCTCGAGCGATTCTGGGGAAGGAATCAAAGCTGGGTCCATTACGGTCGCGCTGAGTTCCTCTTCTGCGCCAGCAAAATCGAGCGCAACGTGGAGTACATTTCCGCCGCGCTTCTGCCGCCGCCCGGCCTTGTCTTCATTCGAAACAAAACTGTCCACGCAGACGCGCAGGTAGGTTCGCAGCCGGCTTTTCTTGGCATCAAACTTTTCGAGCAATTCGCGTTCCAGAAGTTCCAAGAAGAATCCCTGCGTCAGATCCTGCGCCACGTCGGTGGGCCGGTGCCATCGCCAGCGCACGTACTTATACACGGGCTTCCAGTAGGCCGCGCACAGCGCCTCCAGCGCGCGATCCCGCTCCTCCGCATCAATACTGCGCACCGCCTCGATCACCGACCGGCGTGTCAGGGGAAAGCGATCGCCACCGTGCTGGAAATCTTCTTCGCTCATGTCACTGGTCTAATCAGATTGGATTGAGCACTCCGAGTGGAGTTTATGCAGTATGGTTAGTGCTGACAAGCGGTGAATATTCGCGGCGTTTATTCGTAGAGGAGGGATTCGATAGGATCAGGTCGGGCGGCCTTCCAGGTAAGAGGGAGAGGACTGCGGGCATTCATAGGTCATCGCCGCTCGGCGGGGATTTCTCCTGCAGGTGCGCCGGATAAAAAACCCTGGTTCAGCGTGGCGGCCCTGAAAAAATAGCTGCGAAAAATACAAAGGAAGCCGGAGCTGAGGGCTCCGGCTTCCGGTCCGCTGGATTGCCATTGGGGTTGGGGTCATGTCACGGCCTGACGGTGAACAGGCGGGCAACCAGCGTAACTTCGCCTTTTGTCTCGTTGCGAGCCAATTGCGGCATTTCTTTTTCTCGCGGCGATATCAGGAGTTGTCTTCCGCGGATGGATCCTGCCGTCCAGACCTGCGAAAGGAAGTAGCGATTGCCGTAACGGTTAAAGACCAGCTTCGATTCGGTTTGCAGCTCTTTTGCCTGGGCTGCGTTGGTGATCACCAAGGCTGACGCGTTCGCGTCCCAGCAGTGAATTAAAAGCACCGCTGAATTTCCATCCAATTTCTGGACGCGATACTCACCGGCTGGAAGCGTAGCGTTGCCCGCCACGAAAGCAAAGGGAATGTCCACCACCATGGACTCCTGGGCTCGCGCAACTTGAGTCGCCGCCATGCTCGAGAGCACCAGCAAACCTGCCATCAGAAAAAATTGCTTTTTCATGAGACCCTCCTCTTTCTTCTTGCCGGCACCGTCCAAGCTGACTTGTCTTTGACCTGGCTCGTGTCAACCGCCCAGCGCCTTAGCATGTCGCGCACTTTCGCGCATTCCTCAATGAAGCGCAATGCACTGCGGATGAACTGAAAAGCGACTGTAAATGAACAACGAACACCACAGAAATACGGGACTTAATCGAGAGCCGTTGCTCCCATCGCGGTTTTTCCGGGGAGTGTTATAGTCATCGCAGGAAGAAGAGAATCCATGCCCTCTCCCGGCCGATCCTCATGCGCCGTACGGTTTGATGTATTCGAGGTGGATCTTCGCGCGGGAGAAGTTTACAAAGCAGGCCGCAAAATCAAGCTGCAAGTTCTACCGTTTCAAGCGCTTGCCATGCTGCTGGAGCGGCCCGGCGAAGTCGTCACACGCCAAGAGTTCGAGAAGAGGCTTTGGCCCGGAGACACATTTGTGGACTTCGAGCACAGCCTCAACACGGCTATCAAGAAGTTGCGCGTGGCTCTTGGCGACGGCAAGAAGAAGCCGCGTTTCGTCGAAACCCTGCCGAAGCGCGGCTACCGCTTCATCGGCAAGCTGGAGCACACAGCGCCGCCGTCGCCCGCGAAGCCCCCGGCACCGTCTTCCTGGGTAGGCCGGCACGCAAGACTGTGCGCGGATGGCAAACTCTCTTTCGCTCTGGTGTCCGTCGATGAAGAAGCTGCCGCGGAAAGAGAGAAGTTGGAAGCGGCGAGCGACGATGTGGGGCTGTCTCTTTTAATTGCGTCGCAAAAACTTCTCATGGTGCCCGACGGGACTCCCGTGAGAATCCTGGAGATTCGGCAACCAGATTCGCGATGCCAGGTGCGAATCCTTGAAGGCGAGCACTATGGCAAGACCGCCGTGGTGCCGCTCAAGCAACTTGCGGAATTGTCTTAGTCTATCGTGAATTCATGCGCGCCGGCGGTGGCACCGGCAAATCGCGCATGATCTAAGGTCATTCGTAGCGGAGGGCTTCGACGGGATCGAGGCGGGCAGCCTTCCATGCGGGATAGACGCCGAAGACAATGCCGATCAAAGCACAAAGGATCAGCGCCGTGGCGATCCAAAATAAGGAGAGGACCGCAGGCATCTTCAAGCCATAGCGCATCAGCAGGGAGAGGCCGGCGCCAAACAAGACGCCGATGATTCCGCCAACGCCGCTCAGGGTGACCGCTTCAATTAAAAATTGCGCGAGGATATTGCTGCGCTTTGCGCCGATGGCCTTTCGTACGCCGATCTCGCGGGTGCGTTCGGTGACGCTGACGAGCATGATGTTCATCACGCCGATTCCGCCGACAATCAAGCCGACCGAAGCCACCGCGAACATCAAAATAAATATCAGCCCGCTGATCTTGTTCCACAAATCGAGAAAATAGTCCGATGTGAAGAGCGCGAAGTCGTCAGGCTTGTTATTCGAAAGGCGGCGCTTGCGCCGCAAGAGATCGCGGATTTCTTCGACGGCCTGGCCGACGTTATTCGGATCTCTGGCCTTGGCGAAGATGACGTAGTCTTTCTGATTGGGATAGAGTTTGCGCAGCGTGGCCACGGGCATGTATGCGGAATTATCCTCCGGGTTGGCGCCTCCGGAAATGCCTTGTTTCTGTTTTTGAAGCGCGCCGATGACGGTAAAAAGCTGTCCGTCGATGATGACTTCCTGGCCGAGGCTCCTCTCGGGCGACTCCGGAAACAGAATTCGAGTGGTGTCGTAGCCCAGCAAGACCACGGGAGCGCGGTGCTCCGCGTCCGTTTGATTGTAGAACCGCCCGTACTGAATCTTCAGATCGAAAATCTCACCGATGGAGGGCTGATTCCCCTGCAGAATCACATTCCTCGCCCGGAAGGCGCCGCGACGGACATCGGCTGTGCCTGATCCAAATTGCGGCTGAAAAATGCGCATCGCGGGCGAGGCGGCCTTGACGTGCGGGAGCCTGGCGATATCTTCCGCCCACTCCGGCTGAAGCTCCTTGCGCGTAAACCATTCACTGGGCGGCCGCGAAAGAGAGGCCCAGGGGAAGCGGTAAGCGATGATGGTGTCCGAACCCAGCTCGCGAATGCCGCCGAGCACGTTTTCATTGAGGCCGTTGATGACCGCGGACACGGTGATGACCGTGGTGATCCCGATGACAATCCCCAGAATGGTGAGCCCCGAACGAAGCGGGTTCTTCCTCAAAGTATCAAGGGCCAGAAGCACTTCTTCCCGGAGTTTGAGCGCGCCTTCCTTTCGCATGCGGGCGCGGAGAGGCAGGGCTGCGGGCCGCGGCAATATTTTTTCAAACGTGGCCATGCGCGTACTTTCTTACTCCGACCGCAGTGCTTCGACGGGATCAAGCTTCGCGGCCTTCGACGCCGGATAGGTTCCGAAGAAAAGGCCGACGCTCAATGCCACCAGTAGTCCGCCGATCACGGACCAAAGCTGTACCGCACTGGGCAGTGGCGACACCCAGGACACGAGCTTGGCCACCAGGACGCCGCAAAATACACCTACCGCGCCGCCAATTACGGCGACCGTGGACGATTCGATCAAAAACTGAAGCAGGATATCGCTGCGGCGCGCGCCGAGCGCCTTTCGAACGCCGATCTCGCGCGTGCGCTCGGTCACCGACACCAGCATGATGTTCATAATGACGATGCCGCCGACGACGAGGGAAATGGAGGCGATGGCGATGGTGACGGCGAAAAACGAGCCGCTGATGTCCTTCCAGAGTGCCAGAAAGGAATCGCTGGTCTCGATGGCGAAATCGTCCGCTTTGGCGTAGGCGATGTGGTGCCGGCCGCGCATGACCTGGCGGACTTCATCCACACTCTCCTGAATCTTCGCCGCGGAACCGGCGCGGGAGGTTACGCGAAGGGAATCCTGTTGATTGCCATAGTTCTTTTTATAGGTGGTCAGCGGAATGATGATCCAATTGTCCAGGGAAGTTCCCAGCGCGGAGCCCTGCTTCTTGCCGGCTCCGATGACTTCACACGGGATGTTGTTCCAGCGAACTTCTTTGCCGATCGGGTCGATGCCGGGCATCAAATTTTCGATCAGATCGTTTCCAATCACACAAACGGGCGCGGCTCCGCGCAGGTCCTCTTCCGTCATGTGACGCCCGGAGAGAAGGTCGACGTCGTAGAGCTGGGCCATTTGGGGCGTCCATGCTCGAAGATTGGTATCTTTCAGCGAATTCAGACCGCTTTTCACCTCCACCCGGCCGCCCAGCGAGGCGCCGATTTCTTTACAGGACTTGCAGAGTTCGCGGACCGCTTCGTAGTCGTCGTAGGTGATGCGTTTGCGTTTCTGGAAGGCGAGCCAGTCGTCAACATTGGTAATGATGGAGGGCTGTTTGGACAAGCCGAAGACATCAGCGCCGAGACGGAAGACGCGCGTCGCGACGTATTGATTCGCACCGTTAATGAGGCTGACGACGGCGATCACCGCGGCGACACCGATGACCACACCGATGAGCGTCAGGATGCTGCGCAGCTTGTGCGCCCAGAGGCTGGAGGCGGAGATGGCCACTGCCTCGGAGAAGTTCATTGTCGATGCTCGTGCCATAGCCTGGATCGGTGCGCGGGAGCCTCATCCTAACATACGCGCCGGTCATCCCTCAGATTTCGGTCAAACGCAGGAAATGGGCATAAGGGGAGCTCTAAATAGAAGAAAACAAAACGGGTAGCCGGATTGCCAGTTAAGGATGCAGGGCTTTCTGGATCTTTTCGATCATTTGGCGGACGCCGGGTGCCATCGAGCCATTCGGATCCAGCCGCAAGTACTCCTGATATTCGTGCAATGCCCCTTGCGCATCGCTTTCACGGAGCATCACATTACCGAGCAAGGCGTGCGCCGGGGCCAAGTCCGGCATACCGGCAACCGCCTTGCGCGCATGGGGCGCGGCATCCTGCCAGCGACCCAACGCCCAATACGTCTTCGCCAGCTCATAATGACCCCCAGCGGCCTCCGGCTTGAGTTCCAAGCCCTTCAACAGTGCGGTTTCTGCTTGCGGATATTCCTTGGTTTGATTGAATACGGCACCCAATGCCAGGTAGGCGTCAGGGAATTTGGGGTCCAGCTCATTCGCCTTACGCAAAGCCAGTTCCGCGTTCTTCCAATCTTTCTGTCCCAGATACGCGGTGCCCAGCAGCGCGTACGCTTGCGGAAAGGCATCGTAGAGCTTGATCGCCTTTCGGAGGTGTGCAATTCCGTCGTCCAGCTTCTCTTTCAACGCGTTCTGCCCCTTCTCAAATTCCTGCCGGGCATTTTCCGGAATACTCAGGTCCAGAAGCGAAACTGTGTCTCCGCTCGCCTGCTTCGGAGTTTCGGGTGGCGCCTCTCCTGGGATTGGTTTTAATTCCAGGGTTGCGTAGCCCCTCGACATGCCGATCAGTTCCACGCGAACAATCACTTCCTTGAAGCCTCGCTCGCTCATTCGGACCATGTAAACGCCGCTGGAAGACAGATTGAACTGGCACTTGCCGCCATCTACGGTTTCGCAATCACCGGCTGGACCGCCTTCGGCCGCTTCCAGGCGCACGTGAATTCCCCGGGGTCCTGGCGCTCCATTGTCATACCGCACTTGCACGTCAATCACGCCGCCGGAGGGGCGTCTGCCGCCCCCGATCTTTTGTGCCTGGAGTGAGGAAGGAACGGCTAAGCAGGCGGATAGCAGGAGAATGACGCATAACGAGGTGCGTGACATGAATCCACCTCTCCGGCGGTTGAACAAAACAAGAAAGGAGGGCGCTTTACGGCGCCCTCCTCGATTAAGGTTACGGCTAGAACGTCAGCTTGATGGAAGCTCTTGACCTAAATGGGTTGATGAAGCCTTGAGTAATGAACTGGGGCTGAGTATACGGCTTCTTGAAGTCCGCGTTGTTGAGCGCGAAGCCCTGGTCGAAGTTCTGGTTCACCGTGGTTTGGCGCTTGGTGTTGGCGATGTTGAACGCATCGAACGCAAAATTCAGATGAACCCGTTCCGTTAACCGCCACGGATATTCGATGTGAGCGTCCACAGTGCCGGTTACCGGGGACCGCCCCAGATCGCCCCGGCCGAAGATAGGCACTTCGCCTGCGTTCTGATAGCCCTGCTGGGCTACGAGGGTGGTCAGGGGTACACCCGACTGAACGGTCACGCCGCTGCCGAGCACTAGCCCCTTCATACGCCCGTTAGGCACTACATAGGTCGAATGAACGTTGAGCACGTGCTTGCGATCGGCATTCAGGAAACCAATACTCTGCTGATTGGCAAGAAGGCCGAGCTTCCCTTCGGTGAAGTCAAAAAGCGAGCTGATACCCGGGTCTGCTTGGCCATTGTCGTTGCGGTACGCTCCTTCGTAGTTGCCCCGGAGCTGCGAAATGCGGTAATTGGCGGAGAGCGCCCAATTGTGGCTGAAGGATTTATTCACTTCAAACTCCACAGCCTCGTATTCTCGCTTCGGGTCCTTATAAGTGTCGGGCTTCCCGTCTGGGTAGAACTCGCCTCCAAATGCGGCGCACGCACCCGGTACCTTGCTTTGAGCGTTGCTCGTGCAGCCTGGCAGGAGGACAGACTTTGGATTTGCCTCGCTGACGGGCTGCGTCGGATCAAAGTTGGGGTTGGGAGTCGACCATGTCGCTCCGTTCACCGACGGGAAGCAAACGCTTCCCGCCGGTGGACCTCCTGTGACGGCGTTGACACCACTGGTCTGATTAAAGGCTACGAAGGGCGTCGCGTAATTGTTGCTGTCAATGCAAGAGGCTGGGTAGCCCATGGCCACCAACGCCGCCGCGTTCGCTGCCGTGGGATTCGCATTGTTTGCGTCAATTGCCGCCTCGATACCCGCCTGGTTGACCGTCGTTCCAAGTCCAAACAAGGTTTCATTCGGATTGACAAAGATGTCTTGGGCTGCGTTGGGGTTGCCAATGACGTAGGTTAAGGGGACACCCGAATTGAATTCCTCCACGGAGATGCCGCCCTGGTCTTCGATAACGCGCTTCAGTCTACGATCGATGTAACGCACACTGGCCACGATGCCGCCGCGGAACTCGTGGTCATAGCCCACTAAGAACTCATCTGTGTATTCCATGCGTGTGCCAGCAGCGAATGCTTCGCCAGGACCGCTTACTAATGAGCCTGCATTGATCGGGACCCCGCCGTTCGCATTATTGAGCAAATGCGCTTGGTCTGGCTGGAAGTTTGCCGTGCTCTGTGCGTTCAGCACGACGTTGCCGCTGGAGTCTGACGCCGGTGCCCAGTAGGTATTCTGGAGGTCAGCCTCCGAGCTAAGCGACCGGACCGCCGCGTCCAGCGGCAGAATGAAGGCGTAGCGGCCGTAATTGGCGTAGAACTTCGATTTGCGATCGCCCTTCGGATCCACGATGAACCCAACGCGCGGTGACCACATGTCGTTGAAAACTTTCTGGACAAAGTTGCCCTTAAGACGCTGCTGTTCCCAGCGCACGCCAAGGTTCAGGGAAACGTGCTTGCCCATCTGCCAGGCATCGTTGACGAAGGCAGCGTGATACTTCCCAGTGCTGGTGGTTACACCTTTGTCGAAACGCCCGCGCACCTGGTGCAGAGCAACACGCACAGGACTGGCGTAGCCCGGCACATTCATGAGCGGGCAGAGCGTGCAGATGGTACTGTTGTCGGTTGTCCCGCAACCCGTAACCTGATTGGAAGCAGAGGGCGAGGAGACACAAGCAAGCTCAAGCAGCAGAGCTGCATTAGCGCTAGACCCGGCAACTGGCGGGTTGTTCTGGCTGTCGTATCCTGGGTCTGTTCCCGTGGCGTTCAACTGGGGCACCGTAAAATGCCCCCCCGAATAGGAAGTAATGTCATCATAATGTGGGAATTGCCAGTTATATCCCGCGCTGAGGGCGTGCTGGCTGCCAAACAAATGGAAAATCTTAGTGACGTCGCCTTGTAGGCTCTTGGTTTGGGAATCGTACGGCTCAGAAAAGCCAAAGCCCTGCGCATTGAACGTGCCGCGCTGGCCCGAGCCCCCGTAGATCTGGGTGTTGTCGACAATCTGGGTGATGTCGAAGAGCGGTTTCTCATGGAAGTGGTTCCAGGCCCACGTAAAGGCGCCGTCCACGAGGAAGTTTGAGCCAAAAGCGCCGTCATAGCGCACGGACCAGTTCCGCGTGCCATAGTTCCATGAAGAATTCGCGGTCTTGTCGTTCGCGGTCAGGGTGGCGAAAGGTGCAGAGTTGGTATGGGATGGGTCAGCGGAAATCGTGGACTCCAGGGTATGCGAGTTGTTGATCTTGAAGGTTAGCTTGCCTGCGTAGTCCCAACGCGTCGTCTGGCGATCCACCAAGCCTTTGTAAATGGTGAAGAGACCGGAAGCTGGTGCACCAGTGACGGCGTTTGCTGCTGCCGGAGCAAAATACGCGTGGTTCCACGAAGGATTGAATGTTCCGAAGAAGAACAACCTATTCCTCAATCCATGCAAGGGAACGTATCCACCCAGCTCGAAATCGCCTTCGTAGTTGGCCTCATTCAAACGCCTGCCCACCAGGTTCGTGACTCCGAACTGCGGGTCGTCGGCATTTGCGTAGTCGGTCTGCATCATTCTGGCATTAACATATGTGCCGACAGTGCCATGAAATTCAGTTGAACCAGATTTCGTCACCAATTGGATGATGCCACCGCTGACGTGCCCGTACTGCGGTTCAAAACCACCAGTCTTAATCTGCACTTCCTTGACGAACGAGAGGTTGATGCCCGTTCCCAAGGGTCCGTAGGAGCGCGACCACACACCGATGCCGCCGAAGGCGGGGTCATTGATCGAGACGCCATCCGCTACATAAAGATTCTCGAGTCCGCTGGAGCCGGAAATCGAGGGATTCTCCTCTCCCGTACCGCCTCCGGAAACCACGCCCGGGGCCAGGTAGAACAGGCTGCTCACGCCACGGCCAAGTGGAATTTTTGAATAGAAATCGTCAGAAAAATCCGAATTGACCGACGTGGCAGACGTGTCAACTGTCGTGGCTGCTGCGCTTACTTCCACGGTCTCGGAAACCTGACCCGTTTCGAGGATGACTTCGATACTGGTGGTCTTATTGATCTGGACTTCGGCACTCTTGATGTTCGCGACTTTGAACCCTGCTTTCTGCACCTTGACCGAATAGCTGCCGGGAATCAGCGTCGAGAAGAGGAATGTGCCTTCCTCGGTCGTAGTCTGCGTCTGGCTTCCAATCGGCCCGGTGATCGTTACCTGGGCCCCCGGAACCAATGCCTTTGTTGAGTCGTAAACCAAACCACTCAAATTGCCACGCGCGGAACCCTGGTCTTGCGCGGTTAGTGAGCACGAACTGACGCCACAGAACACAAAAAGCAAGCTGATCATGAGCCACTTATTTTTCATAAAGCTCAAACTCCTTTCCCCACTTCTCATTTATTAAGAACTTATTCTGGCTTGCAGATGGAAGGGAAATACCGAGAAGGAGTCCACCCTGCTCCCCTAAACCCCGGGACATAGTCTCACAAACTCAGCATAAGAACTGCCAAAATCAAAAATAGATTATTCAAGGCTAAGGTTCAGGAAATCAGTAATTTATGGTTAGGCTACGCGAGTGTGGGAGGAGAAGAGATGCTCTTTATTCCCGATTCCTGGATAGGTATGCAGAAATATGGATTAGTAAGGATAGCTGGCCCAAGTCAATGCGGACGCAAGGAGATGTCTCACTTACTGTTTGACTGTATCTCCGACTAATAGAGATTTGCCCTTCTGCATCAGGTCCGCCGCCTTCCGCGGGTTTCCAATTTCGGTATAGTACTGGGCCAAGGCCAGATAGAACGGACCTTCCTCCGGGCGGGATACTAGCGCTTTTTCAAGGATGGAGATGGCCTGGGGAGCGCTTCCTCTCTTTTCCAGACTCGTTGCGATACGAAGGAGGGTTTCCGAGTCCGTCGTTTCCGTCACGCCAGCGTCGGAGAAGAGACCGACGACCGCGGCATAGTCCTTCTTGGAAAAGTAGGCGTCCACAAGCCGGGAGCGGGCGATGTCATTGGAGTGGTCGAGTTGCAAGGCGCGGCGGAACCAGATACGCGCCTCGTCAAACTGACCGAGAGCCCAATAGCAAAGGCCCC